>Ga0247692_1000336_pt1 | contig 10987 bp, 16 predicted proteins | sample CNK33_metaG_FD_183041 | JGI IMG/M metagenome (GOLD analysis project Ga0247692, IMG submission 183041) | Soil microbial communities from Purdue University Martell Research Forest, Indiana, United States - CNK33 | ecosystem: Environmental > Terrestrial > Soil > Temperate forest > Bulk soil...
ACCGACCGAGCACCGGACGAGATTGACCTGCCCCATCAGCTTGTTGGCCAGGCTGAACGCAAAGTCTTCATCCGTCAGCGATTCAAGCGGTGCGAATTTCGCGGCACCTGCGGCGCAAATCACGGCATCCACGGCGATACATTGAGACGATGGATGCCTTGTCAGTGAGGTCCACGGACAGGTCCGGGCCGTTGCGGCTGGCGCCAATGACCTGGTGTTCGGGCGAGAGCAGGCGAACAACCTCGCTGCCGAGCAGGCCGGTGGCGCCGACTATCAGTACGCGCATAGGTCCTCCTGTGTCTGGAAAGGTCACGCCAGCGCGGAACGGCGCATCACGCAAGGCGTGAGGAGAAAGGACGAGAATATCGTACTACCCCTCGCGGCAACGTGAACACTGCACCTGGTGCTTCGCCGCGGGTGGGCATAACGGCCCGTTGACTCTCGTAGAGAAACAGCACGCCATGTCCCGCCACTCACAACTCCCCGACGCCCGGCACAGCAGACCGGGGCTTCAGGGGCAGTAGTTCGATATTCTTTCGCAGCCGCTGACAATCAGGGTTCGGTGTTCCATCCTCGAGCCACACGCGATATTCGCGGCATGGCGTCGGCCGCAGCTTGTATATCTCGCACCGGATGCCAGGCTTGCCGACCACCCCTCGCAGAGCGACGCAGCGTCCATTGCCAGCCTCAGTTCCCTTCATGCAAACGATGACTGGATTGACAGCACTTACGAGTTCATCCGGTACCGTGCCGCCCGGCGAACTCGCCATTTCACCCATATACATCGACACTCGGAAGTGCTGGCAACATGCTCCGCACGACAGGCACGGGTTGTCCTCGTCGTCAACCATATCCGCAAAAACACGGTTATCCCTCTGTACGTGGAGTAGTTGAACGATTTTTCTGTTGGTCATATTCGATATCGAGCCGATTACTGTACGGCCCAGTTGCCGCGGCATCATCCCAAGACTTGATAGGGAAGCGTCAGGCTTGCGCCCGCGCCGTCGAGTCATCCTGCGCCCAGTATCCGCAGCACGGCATTTCCTTTGTCCGTAATCGCGAACATAGTTTGGCCTTGTTCCGACTCGACCAGATGAACCAACTCGTTTTCCCGAAGCGAAATCACGTCTGGTGTCGCTGCAATCAAATCGACAGGTGCATGAAGTAGCAGCAGGAGCGTAGCAATTTCATGCGCACTCAGACGCAGCGGTTCTTCGGACGTGTAGTCATGTTCAATATTCTTCATGGCGAGGCTTCAGTTTTGCCGGAAACGCTTCGCTCGTTGGATTCAATTGCCTGCATACATGTCGTCGTTGCGACGACGTCGCGAGCGAAAATCACGAGAAGAGAGCTTTAAGGCGCTGCCAGAACGCAACAAATTTGTGCAGTTTGCGGGCGTGCATCGCGAGCAGGGCGTCGTAGTGGACGCGCGATTCCTGGACATGCGGAAGTTGTGAAACGAGGAGGCCGAAGTTCATCATATTTCTCCGAGGCGGGCTTAACGCGGTTCGCGGCAAGCCAGCAGACACAGAAGTCGGGCGCACTATGCACGCGACGAGGAGCGTCTACTCGCTTCCCTAAAAAGGTAAAAGTGAGACGGCATATGGGATAAGTGTCACTGTCCGGCACGGCGAAGCCTTATCGTATGCATACGTTCGCGCCAGTGAATCCAGATGGCGCGAATGAGCGCAGTCGCGACTTGACGCTCGCGACGTGGTGCCACGCGAACGCGCGCAAATGCGACATCCGTATGGCGCTATCGTATGTGCACAGAGAAAGTAACTACGACGCGCACCGTCTGCCTGCTGGCAAGACGGCGGCTGAAGAAGAGAGCGCGACGTCCTGCAGGTCAGTCAGCAAAACTGTCCGAAAATCGACGACATCGATTATCCAAGGCATCAGTCCTCTTTTTGAGATTCTAGAGATTCTAGGCGGGCTTCAAACACATCGGCAAGTAAAAAGGTGATAAAGAACGTCTTGCTAACCGGTGTGAAGAACGTGGTTGCCTTTGTCTCGCATGAGTTGAGCGCAAGCCAAGCGTGCGGCACAGCTGCTTTTCCGACCATTGTGTCAGTCTTTGGATTGTAATGGCTTCTTTTCCGGCTGTTGCGGTGGAGCTTTCCATCCGGAACGCTGGTCGACAGCGGGCGTGAACTTGACGGACCAGCGTCCCGGGTGCGCGTCGAACATCACGTTCCGAGCGCTGGGAACATGCTTTTCAGTCCCGTTCCGACCATCTCAACCGCCATGGCTGCCAAGAGGAAGCCTCCGACCTTTTCGATGAGGTCAAGGGCGGATGCGTTTATCACCTTGCCGGCTTTCGCCGCTGCGCTGAACGTTAGCCATGTGGCAACCCCGACCAACACTGGCGGCAGTACGACGGCCGGCAGGTCAGCTACGCCCGCCCAATGATACCCGCCGAGGGTGACGCTGATAGCGGCCGGGCCAACCATGAGCGGCATGGCGAGCGGCACGACCTTGGGCCCGACATTCTTCGGACAGTGACCTTGCTTTACTGCTTCTTCTTTGCCGAGCACCATGGCGACGGCGAGGATGAGCGCAAGAATGCCGCCGGCAACCTGCATGCTGCCGAGGGAGATACCGAAAACATTGAGAATCGCGCCGCCAGCGAACGCCGTGACGACTAGCGCACAGGCCACAGTGATTCCCACCGCCCGTGCAAAGGTCAGCTTTTGCAGGACGGGTCGCCCGTCAACGGCTCCCAGGTAGACCGGAACCATCGAGAATGGGTCTACCACGGCCAGCAAGGTCACGAGTTTCTTGAAAATGAGAATGAACGACACAATAAGCCCTCACTATTACGGCGTGTTTAATGACAAAACGAAATCCACGCCCTATGGGCGTGGTCATCGCCTAACTGGCTATGCCTGTTAGAGTACCTGCCCATGCAGGTACCTTTCTGTGTGTTGTCCCCACAACACATAAAAAGGGAAACAAGCATGAGCAGGTTCAAGAGAGCATCGCATGTCATGTGGCATTGTCAATGCCACATTGTGTGGATGCCGGAGTATCGGTTCCGTGTGATGCAAGGTCCGGTCGGCAAAGAGGTTTAGCCGGACCATGTGCATCTTTTGGTGAGTATTCCGTCGAAGCTGTCGGTATCCGGATTGGGTGTCCTGAAAGGACTAAAGCCATACAAATTTTTACGGTCTTTCAATTTTTGAAGAAGAAACCTTATTGGGGCAATCATTTCTGGGCAAAGGGTTACTGCGTAGATTCGGTCGGTTTGAACAGCGAGATGATTCAAAAGTACGTTCGGTTCCAGGAGAAAGAAGAGATGCATCAAGAGCAGCTTCAGTTGGAACCGGGTAGAGGGCCTTCTCAGAAGTGCCGATAGGTGTGCCCCCTATGGGGGGCTTAATGCGAAACCACGTTCTACGAACGTGGTGATTCACTCACAGCCACGTTCAAGGAGGACTGATGCACCTAAAGCGATTTTGGGCAGTGCTGCTGTCAATGGCGGCTTTTGGTTCGACCGGAGCATTGGCTAGCGATATCCAATGCGCAACCGCGCGACAACCGGCTGAGCGTATCATATGCGACCACGCCATCCTAAACAATGAATACGACGATATCGTCGCGCAGCAGCAGGCATTGCTGAAAGCTGGGAAGCTTCCGCCCGAACAGCTTGCCCAATGGAGGCAATCGCGCAACGCGTGCACTGACGTCCACTGCATCGACACCGTATTTGCGCGGTGGAAAGCGATGGCCAAGTCTGTCGAAGCCACTTCTCGCGCCGCGGTGACTCCGCTTATAGCTTCGGCGACCACTTTGGCTCCCGTAGGACCCACTTCGGAAGCAATTCCCGTCCCGGCTTCTCAGGTATCCCCGACATCGGAAGCATCCCTCGTGCAGCGCGGCAGTGCTGCTGGCGTCGCGCTGCCGCAGCCTGTCGCGAGTCAAGCCTCTGCGCCTGCGGTCGCTTCTGCTGCTTCCAGCGCGAGCGACTCTCGCGGCGCGACCGGCATGAGCGTCGGCCTGATGGCGGTCGTGCTTGTCGCGATTGGATGCGGCGTACTCTTCTATCGCCGAAGGAGGAGCGGTGGAAGCACCGGGGAACCACCAAGAAGTGTTCGTGGCAAGGACAAGCCCTGAGCGGACGGTGCGGTTGGACCTTGCTTATGCTGCCGGCCTGTACGACTACCTGAAGGCAGAAGCCGCTCGAGCTCTTACACTTCGCCTGTTCAACATGCTCGCGCCGAGCGGAACCCTTTTCATTGAAATTTTTCTGACGGGTAGCCCGGACGCCGGCTTCATGGAGGCGGCAATGGATTGGTGGCTTATTTACCGGGGCGAAGAACAAATCCTGGCACTCCTGTCCGGTATCGCCGACCCGGACATCGCTTCAATACAGCAATATCGTGACCCCGATAACAACATTACCTTTCTCGAAGTGCGGAGGAATTGACGGCAGGCTAACTTGTCAACAGAAAGCGGTTACATGGCTCATAAAAAGGCCCGCTTGAAAGCGGGCCTTCTCGATTCGAGCGCAGCGTGGTTACGCGGCTGCGTCTTTCAGCTTCTTCAGCGCACGCACCTTCAGGCGTACGGTCGCCGGCTTGGCGTCAAACCAGCGCTCCTCACCCGTGAAAGGGTCCTTGCCGAAACGCTTCTTCTTCGCTGGAACTTGTTGCACGCTGATTTTCAGAAGGCCCGATAGCGTGAACTCGCCGGCGCCTTTCTTGTGAACAGAGCCGAGGATGGTGTCCAAGGCTGCAAGAAGTTAAGCGCATAGTTGATAAGCGCTTGGCACGTGGCGGGTGAACTGGTCGCGTAGGTCAATGCAATGTCGTCGCAGTACGCGTTTCGAGCTATTCTCTTGAATCAGTCCCTCGGACGTTGCCCGGCTCGGCCTTCGAAGGAAGTCTCGAAGGCCGACTTGTATCGGGGTTCGGTGGGATACCCCGTCGAACCTACGCGTGGTCACTTCAGGTGAAGGAGGACTGGCCCCTCCAATACCTCAGGCGCGCCCGCACCCGTGCTTCCGGCATTTTTCGCAACAAAGTCCTTCGCTTTTTGAACGCTTTCGTCAACGCCTGCCTTGTCCTGGCAGACGGTCACCGAGAGGCCACCCTCGCTAGTGCGCACGAGCGTGTATCCGACAAAACCTTTTACTGAGCGCATCAATTCCTCAATATCCGCCGTACGCTGTTCCAGCACGTCGAACAATTCCTTCGCTCCCTTTCCGGAATATCTCCTGACAACGGTGTGCATGGCTTGCCTCCTGTTGGTGAACCAGAGGAACGGCCAGGGCATCGGTGCGACCCATCCAGCTACGCCAGCTGGCAAGGGACGTGCCAAAACTCGGTCCGCGTCGCCGCTTCGGCCCGTTGGGCCTTCGCAACTGCTATGAAGTGTAGTCAGTGTCCAGCCGTTGCAACGGCCAAGATGAAGATGCTTGCCAACCGCGTTCTTGCTTGCGAAGCCTGGAGGCGTGGGTGGATTGAAGCTCGTCATTGTCGAGCTTCGCGCAGCACCCGCGATTCAGACTGTGTTGTCAGGCGCTCGGCGCAGTATGGTCACGTTCACCTAACCACCGGGAAGAGGGAGACGATGACTACCTGTCAGCAATGTGGTGGCCAAGGAAAAATCACGTGCGAAAAATGTGGCGGGACGGGGAGGGTCCAGATAACTGAAGTCGAGACTGTTTCGGACGTGTCTCACACGTCCAACACCATCACGTGCCCAAAATGCGACGCAGAGCGATGGCAGCTCTGCCCAAGATGTTACGGTTCGGGAGAAGTACGGGATAACGAAACCATCAATATTTTCGACCCCGAAGGCAGAGATACTTGACTTCGTCGGGAGAACGCGAGGAAGACTCAATGTGCGGTTGTAGGGCGATAGAACCGTTGATGTATGGGACCGCTGCTCACCCCTGCCTTCTAGAAGTGGGTAGGGCGGCCCTTACATCAAGCAACCGACCCGTCTGCTGCATGCGGAACAGGGAGCAACCGCTTGATGGTGTCGGCCAGCCGAAGGCCAAACCGCGCAGGACACTGGGCCATCTGGCGCATTAGTTTGGGTACTACGATTCCCAACTGGCTCGGCGCCAAGCATGCGCAGCAACACCTTCCCGTCTACGGTCAGCTTCACCGCGGCATCACCGTCTTCCGAGATGATGACCTGGCCCGCCCCGGCTTACTGTAGCGCAACGACATCCGGCGATTCAACGTCCGTCAAAACCGACGCAGTGCGCAGGCGAAAGAGCGTCGCGAGTTCGTGCGCACTCAGCGTCACGGGCTGTGCCTTCTATGAGCACGATGCGCCGACGAGCTGCCGTCCTGGGGCATACCGGTACAGGGACTTCAGGCGGCTTGAAACCGCTCGGCAACTAGCATGGTGCCGCGGCAGTTTGGCGAGCCGCAGTGGCACCGATACAGTTCTCGAAGTTCGTCTGTTCGTGTTCCCTCGACGACGAGCCCGTAATCAATCGTCAGTTCTTCACCGCGTCTGATATCTCTCAGCGCGTAAATAAACACGCGTCCATCGGAGACGTACGCCTTGCAGTTCGGCTCACAACTGTGATTCATCCAGCGCACGCTGTTACCGCCGCGCGCTCCGTCAATGACTGTCCCATCACCGACATCAAACAGGAACGTATGGCCAGGTGTCTTGCCATAACGGGATGCACGTTGCACGACGTGTTGCCAGGGGACGCGTGCGCCCTTGTACTCGGAAATCAGCTCGGTTCGACCGATATCCTGATTGGCAAAGACGCCATTTCCGTGCACGGGCGATGGTTGCACGATTAATTTTGAAACTGAGGATTTATCAGACCGCATATATCAACCAATAACTCGGGTAAAGCTTATAACCAGTCTTCGGACCAGATGGTGAGGAAAAGGGCACCGCACCGTAGTCAGCCGCGTCGTGGCTCACAGCCTTCGATGGCCAGGTAAGGCAGCACTGTCGGCTGGGACTATTTTTGCGCAGGAAACGCGGCATCGGTCGTTCGTCTCCGGATGATTCCAGTTATGACGTGCAGTGCATCAGGACGTCGAGCCCGGCTGCGGCCAAGGCCATCCCTTCTTGTCATCGGGTTCATCCCACTCTGCGAGCGGGGCTGCCTCGACCGACGCTTCTGCCGGACTGGCATCGGCATCCATCTCAGCGGCAACGCGCGGCGGCTCATCTGCGTCGCGCTTTTTCATCTCGGGCAGTCCGGTGCCGTACCACGGCACCTTCTCCTGCATATGGGCGACGTACGCGTCCCAGCCGTGAGGGTTGCCATCAAAGAGGTCGTGCTGAACGGTCGACGCGAGCGCATTGCGGTTGAGCTCGGACTCGAGCAGTTCCTTTGGCCACAGGAAGAACGCGCTCGCGACGCGCGCGCTGAACTCAGCCACCGTCATCTTCGGGGCTAGCGCCCGGAGGTACCCGAATTCCTGCAACGACTCCTGCTCCTTCGCAAGTCGAGCCACCGGCGCATCCGGCCGACCTGCCTTGGTCAAACAGCTCAACGCTTCGAGTATGTCCCCGAGGTGAAGCAGCAGCTCTCGTCTATCGAATCGGTCATCCATTGCAGCATCTCCGTTCATTGCGCCCCTATGAATACTAGCCGGTCTCACGGTTGACGGGTCGGCGAGCGCGTTGCGCGTGGTTCGCGAACGGGAATGGTCAACAGGGCCGCGAAAGAGGGGTCCGGCTGAGCGGGCCAACCTGTTCAGACCGTCCGACTGTGGGCGTCTACGGCGAGATGTCGACCCCCGCTTGCCCTGGACCCTGCTTCAGTTCGAACAGGACCGGGCAAGCTGCGAACGGCTTTGCCGATGCGGCCATGGCGTCGAAGGCACGAGACTCGCGCGGTTTCCAGCATCGACAAGCGCGTCGATGAACGTCTATTTTTTCGTGGCAGCCCTGACCTCTTCGGCGGCCTGTCTGGTCGCCCTGTTTGAGGCGGAAGCTGCGGCGTCAATGTTGTTTTCGGCAATCTCCCGTGCCTGTTCGGCGGCCTTTTTGCTGGCTTCAATCGTCGCGCTCGTTGCCTCACTGGCGGCCGTAACAACTGATTGCAACGCGCTCACAGCTGCTTCGCTTCCGGCCGGTGCATTGCTCGCGACCGTGTCGACAAACGCCTGCGTGTCGTGCTGTCGCTGCCTGAATTGGGCCTCAGCGCTCGCGGCCAGTTCGACCTGTGTGTTGAACACGATGTTGCTCACATGCCGCCAGTACGACTGCGCTTCGTCCATCGCGGCTTGCGCCCGCTTTGCGTGCAATGCGAATAGCTCCTGCGGGTCCTTGGTTGACAACGCCATGCTCGCGATTGCCTGATTTTCGGCGAGCGTCGATTTGACCGCTCGCACGTTTAGTTCGGTCAGCTTTTCGATGCAGCCAAATGCCTTGTTCCACACATCGGACAGCGTTTCGAAACTGGCTCCCTGCGAAGCAACCATTTGGTCACCAGAAAGACTGCTCATTACAACCTCCATCTGGATAGAGTAGCGGGATAGTCCAGGGTGCCATTCTCGATGGCACCACGAACAACGCTACGGGGCAGGAATCTGGCTGGCAGCAAGGCGTAGTCCCGGGAATGTGTGCAAGTATCAGTTGTCCTGTGCGTTGCAACCAGCGGCGCGCCATACTAGACCCGCTGCGGGGCATGACGGTACGGCAAGACAGTGTCTCACCGGCACACGAACGTCAATGTGTTCCTGGCTCCCAATGCAGGCGAAGGACTGAGCACGGTATGTGACGGAGCTCGACATGCCGTGTGCGCAAGAGCGCTCCCTGCTTGCAGGATGCAAAGCTGCCGGTTCGCTCGTAGTACTCGGTGCACATCTTTGCGTTGCCAATCAGGTGGTCACCAGGGCGGTACGGCGATTGCGCAACAAGCAAGGCGGTCGTGCGCCAGCCATTGACGCATGAGCCGCGTGGAGCGAAGGAGACGGTCATGCGAGTTGCTGCGAGAAGTATGTTGATAGGGGCGTTGATTTTAAGCTTGTCCGGCGCCGCGTTTGCGCAAGGCGCGGGAGCTGGTGGCGGAACAGGCGGTGGCAACGCGACGGGTCAAGGTGGAACCGGCATGGGAAACCCGAACGCAAGCGGCACGACAGCCGCGCCGTCTGGCGCGTCTGGTGCAAACACGATGGGGACAATGCCTGACGCGACGCAGAAGAGCATGCAGAAGAAGAATGGGGCAATGGATTCGCCCGCCTTGGGCAGCGGGATAAAGAAGCCATACTGACTCCTGCGTCGGACAAACACATCTGGGCATCAAGGTATCGAGGAGCGAAGGCCTCGGCATAAACCAAAGCCCGCCCTGGCAGGCTGGTGAATTGGGCGCGCGCCGTTTGTGCGGACGGGACTCACCACGAGAACATCGAATCGGCTTCGGTTCTCTCGCTCATGGCGAACGTCTGCTTTTCGCTCTGTGCCTGATGAGAAACCGCTCGAGCTTGCCCGCATCCGCAGGCTTGGGCATATGGGCGTCGAAGCCCGCGTCGAGGGCTGCCGTCCTGTCATCGGCATAACCGGTAATCGCCACAAAGGTCGTTGCCTGAAGGCGCTCCAGTTTGCGGAATGCCCGGACCAGTTCATACCCATCCATGTCTGGAAGTCCGATGTCACTCAAAACGACGTCGGGCACCCAGTTATCCACGATAGCCAATGCCTCGGCGGCACGATAGGCGACCCGTGTTTCATGGCCAGACAGTTCGAAGTACAGTGCAATCGCGTCTGCCGTATCGTGGTTGTCATCGATGACGAGTACCGACATGGGCGTTGCCGTCAAGGCATCTTCGCTTTCACGGATGACTGGAGCAGTGGCCGGCGCGGCCCGGCGTAACGTCAGTATGAACTCGCTGCCGCGACCCAGTCCCTCGCTACGGGCAACCAGCGTACCTCCGTGCAGTTCAGCCAGCTTGCGGGCGAGCGTCAGTCCCAGGCCCATTCCTCCGGGTGAACGAGCTAGCGAGCGCTCGGTCTGTCTGAAAAGCTCGAAGATGTCCTCGAGGTCGGCGGCGGCAATCCCGCTGCCAGTGTCGTGCACCCGGAGGGCGACCTCCGTCTCGCCAGCCTCGCCGCTCACATCAATACGACCGCCAGAGGGCGTGTAGGTTGCCGCGTTCTTCAACAGATGGGCGATGATTAGTGGGCATTGAGTGATATCGGCATCCACGTAGAGCGCCTCGTCCACGTCTATCGTTAGGCTATGGACACCCTTTTCCATTGCTGCTTCGCTGAGCTCGACTGCACGGTCCACGAGGTCACGCAACTGTACCGGTTCCAGCGTCAGTGCCACAGCACCTCGAGACACGAGGGACGCTGACAGGAGGTCGTCGACGATTTGACTCATGTAGTGGACATGCCGGCGCAGGATTTGCTGGGCCCTGATGCGTTGAGCCTCCGTCGCTGCAGGTCTTGCGAGCACTTCCACCGCTGCGTGGATAGGCGCAAGCGGCGCCCGCAACTCATGCGCCAGCATCGCCAGGAACTCGTCCCGGTTGCGACTGGCCGTCTCCAGACGACTTTGCGCCTCCGATAGTTGTTTGGACGCCTGCCGTCCCTCGAGATAGATAACCACGCAATTGGCGAGGGTCCGCAGCGCGCTCGTTTCGTCGTCGGTGACCTTGTGTGGTTCATGGTCGATAGCGCACAGCGTACCGAGGCCGACGCCATCTGACGTCTTCAATACCGCTCCGGCATAGAAGACAACCTTGGGCTCCCCGACAACTTGCGGGTGGTCGCGAAACCTCTCATCTTCGGTAGCGTTCGGAATGACGAGGATGTCGCCCGCCACCAGCGCGTGGGCGCATAGCGACTCTCTCCTGCTCACGGGTCGGGGCTGCATCCCCCAGGCCGACTTGCACCACTGTCGGGTTTCGTCAATGAAGTTAATCAGCGCTATCGGGGCACGCAACGACATGGCCGCCAGGCGCGTTATCGCATCAAGAGCCGACTCGGCGGGTGTGTCGAGGATTCCGAAAGTATGCAGTCGCTTCAAACGTTCCCGCTCGTTCGCGGG
>Ga0247692_1000338_pt1 | contig 10927 bp, 8 predicted proteins | sample CNK33_metaG_FD_183041 | JGI IMG/M metagenome (GOLD analysis project Ga0247692, IMG submission 183041) | Soil microbial communities from Purdue University Martell Research Forest, Indiana, United States - CNK33 | ecosystem: Environmental > Terrestrial > Soil > Temperate forest > Bulk soil | place...
GTCGATGATCACCGAGGAATCCCAAAGCGTCAGGTCACCGTCTACCAGGGTAGGCACCTGAAGCGTCGGTGCGACCTTCGCACGCTCTTCGACGCTGGGCGTCGTAAAAGTCTCCTCACGCTCGAAATCGAGTCCCTTCTCGACAAGCACGATACGGACGGCACGGGCGAAAGGCGATCCTGTCGTGAAGAACAGCTTGCGCATCCTGGCCCCCTTGATTGACGGACCGCGTTGACCGATATGGACGGATGTTTTTGCCCGTCCAGACGTGCAGCGCCGACCAATTGGCATTTCAGGCCGCTCAGACCCGTCATCAGTCTGAACCTCGCGACAAAGTCGCATCGGCGGCAATTTACGTAGACTGGACAGAAAACGAACGGTTGAAGAACGCGAACGAGTCGCCCGAACCGCACCAAATCCGCACGCCCACGAAGCGGACTACACTTCAATCAACCATAGTTGAAAAATGGGCAGGCACGTAAGCAGATTGATGGCACCGGCGTGCGCAAATGTCCGTCCTCGAATGGAGACGATCATGAAAAAGGAGAGAAAGACCGCTCGGCAAATTCTGTCCGAGAACCCTCGGAACGTGATTTCGGTCGGGCCAGCGGACGCCGTGCTAACGGCGCTGCATCTGATGGCCGACGAGGATGTCACCACCGTGCTGGTGCTGCAGGGCAGCAATCTTGTCGGCATCCTGTCGCAGCGCGACTACGCCCGCAAGGTCGAACTGGCCGGCCGCAGTGCCGCTGGGACGACGGTGGGCGACATCATGACTACCCAGGTGTATTACGTCACGCCCGAGCACACTTGTGAACAGTGTCTGGCGTTGATGCATATAAGAAGGATCCGGCATCTGCCCGTGATCGATTCCGGAAAGGTCATCGGCGTGCTATCCAACAGTGACGTGCTCGAGGAACTGATTCAGGAAGACGAACATTTCATCAGCATTCTCGAACACGACATGCTCTACCTGACCATCGATACGGGCGGTGCCTATTGATCATTCGCGCGCGACCAGGCGTGGGCGTCGTGCCCTCTCCAATCAACCTTGGGTGATCTCAGACAGCCTCGTTGTCGAGAAACGCCTGACCATTCTGGACAGGGACAACCAACCCACGCTCAAGTGACACGGCAAGGCGCTTCCTCACCCGCAGGCGGATTGACGACACGCTTGACCTTGATCAGGCGCCCGATCGCGCGGTGCAAGGGCTTGTCAATGTAGCGATAGACGATGCAACCCACCGCTGAAGCCACCACGATCGCGAGGATCACCCCCGTTGGCGAGCGCACATCGAAACCATGCACGACTGACTTTAGGAACGAGCTTGCGCATCGCCTCGATGACGAACGGGCGGCTGAGATAGGTCGCATAGCTCGCATCGCCGAGATACAGCAATCCGCGCGTGAGCGCGCTGTCTACCACGAGGCCTTCGAGACTCAGCGTGCTGATCAGCAGCAGACAGGTCGGCAGGCCATTTCCCACAACCGGGGAGACGTCCGGCCATACCCGTTCGATGCAGGTCATCAGCGCATACATCGCGACGGCCCCGAACGCAGCCAGCGCGACCGGAATTCGTAGCCCTTTCCTCCATACGAACCATACGGCGATGCCTAACGGGAATTCGAGCAACCGGTCGTAGGCGAGGAATTCGACGATCGCCCGGTTCGAATGCGCGAGACTCGCAATCAGGAACACCCCGGCGAGCATCAGCGTGATCGCCGCGAATACAAACGGGACATGCCGCCGGAACCGCCACAGCGCAAGCGCCGACGTCGCGTAGAACAGCATCTCGTAGTTCAGCGTCCAGCCGACGAACAGCATCGGGAACATGTGGCCGCTCTCTTTCCTGTACGGAATGAAAAAGAGCGACTTCAGCAACTCAGAGAGGTTGGCGGTCGTCGAATTGAAGAGATCGGGTCTAAGCAGCGCGCCGAAGAACACCAGCAGCGTCGCGAGCCAATAGAGCGGCACGATCCGCACGAGGCGGCTTGCCACGAAGTCGCGCACGCTGGTCGTGCCGGCTTCGAGCGCGAGTGCGATCACAAAACCACTCAGTACGAAGAATACGTCGACGCGGAATTCACCGAACACCCGGCCGTCCTGTATCAGAACGTGGTGCACGACGACAGTTGTCGCTGTCACTGCGCGAAGGATTCTTATTGAATTCAGCCTGCGCATCGCTCACCCGTTGATGAGTAAACCATACCTGGCTGTGCTCCAGGCGTGAGGAGGCACACGATACGTCTCAGCGGTCACCAGATCGCCAGGGGTATCGTGCCTTTGCCGGTGTTCCTTACGAAGTCGTGCATCGTCAAATCGTGCATCGCCGCCTCCGCGGGTCTTCGTCGAGAGAAACATCTGCGCAAACGAAACGCTCGCGCGATCCGGATGCGCGATCGTTTCATCGCTTTGAACTGGAGTGTGTAATTGCAGACGGCGGTATTCCACCCGAAGCGTCGAATTCTGTCTTGCGATCGCGGCACTAACGAACCCGAACATGGTGCGTATCGAAGTCGAATCAGCGCGAGGTCCAACACATAATGCGGCAAACGGGCCGCAAATAATGGTGCGCGACCGTCCACTCCCAGCGATGGTAATGTTTGAGCGAAGACACTACTGTTAGGCGCCGCACAGAAGCTCGACGGGAAACGCAAAAATTACCGGATGCAGGTGCTCGCAGGCAGATAGATTCATACGCAACCAATGACATCATTGTCCGACGACGCAACGGAAAAATCGGTTGGCAGTGTCCGTTACCTGGATAACGCAGACGATTCGATTGCGGATTCAACCGGTCGCGTGCGCGCATACGATTGATGGCCCACAGCGCCCCAACCATCCAGAAGAAAATTCCAGCGGCCATTCCCCGAGCCAACTACACTCGAATTCGCGCCACCTTACAACGGCTCATCCCAATCCAAGGAGCACGCCCGACATGGATACGGACACGAAGCGGATCGTAGTGATCGGCGCCGGCTTTGCCGGGCTGTGGAGCGCACTGGGCGCCGCGCGCAAGCTCGACGAACTGCGCATGCCGGCGGATCAGGTGGAGGTCGTCGTCATCAACGGCACGCCGTATCACAGCATCCGCGTGCGCAACTACGAGCAGCCGCTCGACGGCACGCTCGTGCCGCTTGCCGACGTGCTCGATCCAGCAGGCGTGCGACGGATCCAGGGCATGGTCCGTTCGATCGATCTGCCAAACCGTCGCGTCGGCTTCGAATCCGGCGATTCATCTACTCAATGGCTCGGCTACGACCGCCTGATCCTGGCAGCGGGAAGCGAGTTGGCGCGTCCGGCCATTCCCGGGCTACACGAGTTCACATTCGACGTCGATACATTCGAAGGCGCCGCGAAGCTCCACGCACATCTGCTCGCCTTGCCGGAAAGGCCCGAAGCGCCGGGACGCTACACCGTGATCGTAGTTGGTGCAGGCCTGACGGGTGTCGAACTCGCTGCCGAATTGCCCGCGCGGCTGCGCGGCATCGTCGGCGACCACGCAAGCGCGGCGGTGCGCGTGATGCTCGCCGACCGCTCCGAGAAGATCGGTCAGGCGATGGGCGGCGCGCAGCCGGTCATCGAAGAAGCTCTGCGCGCGCAAGGCGTCGAGCTTCGGCCGGGCGTGTCGCCCGAAACCGTCACACGCGACGGCGTTCAACTGACGGGCGGCGAACACATCGACGCCGCGACCGTCGTATGGTGCGGCGGCATGCGCGCCAGTCCGCTGACCGCGCAATTCCCCGTGTCGCACGATGCATTCGGACGCGTTCCCGTCGATGCGTTCCTGCGCGTCGACAGCGTGCCAGGTGTATTCGCAGCGGGCGATTGCGCGCGCATCCTGATCGACGGCGAGCGGCCATCCGTGATGTCCTGCCAGCACAGCCGCCCGATGGGACGCCACGCGGGCCACAATGCCGTCTGCGACCTGCTGGGCCTCGCGATGCTGCCGCTTTGCATCGACTGGTACACGACGATTCTCGATCTCGGCCCGTGGGGCGCCGTCTACACGGAAGGCTGGGAGCGCCGCCTCGCGTCACAAGGCGAAGCCGCGAAACAGACCAAGCGCACGATCAACTGCGAGCGCATCTATCCGCCCAGCACGAAGCGGCGCGAAGACATCCTGCAAGCGGCGGCGCCTGTCGTGCAGGCGCCGCCGTACACCGTCCGTGGCGCGGACTGAACCCACGCTCAGAATTCGATCACGCGCGGCGTCAGCAATACGAGCCGTTCCATACGGCTGCTCTGATGCGTGCGCGAGCGGAACAGCGCGCCGAGCACGGGAATCTTCGACAGCACGGGCACGCCCGTATTCAGATTCGAATCGCTGTCGATCCGATAACCGGCGATCAACAGACTCTGCCCTTCGGCAACGACGGCTTCCGTATCGATCTCGCTGGTGCGGATTTCGGGGATGTCCTTCACGCTGCCGCCCGTCGGCTGGCCGTCTTCGACGTGCACCTGCAGCTTGATCTGCTGCGCCCCGTTCGAATCGACTACCATCGGCAGCACGCGCAGCGTATTGCCGACCTGCACGCTGAACAGATTGCTCGACGTAAAGCCCGAAACGGGAATGAAGAACTGCGTCTTGTTGTTCATCACGGCTTCGACGTTGTCGAGCGTCGCGACCTTCGGGCTGGCGTCGATGCGCGCGAGGTTGTTTTGCTCCAGTGCATCGATGCGCGTCAGCAGATAGCGGCTCGCGTCGCCGATCACGGCCGTGAGCGACCCGCCCGTCGGCGTCGCGGTGGCGACGAGATTGCCCGCCGTATCGAGCGAAGAAAACGTCGGGCTCACATTGCCGTTGAAGTTGTTCGCGTTGGCACTGCCGCTGCCCGTCTGGAAATCGACGTGACTCGAATGCGCGTGCCAGTCGACGCCCAATTGCTTCAACGCGCCGTCGTCGATTTCGATGATGTGCGCTTCGATCTCGACCATCCTGCGCTTCACGTCGAGCCGGTCGATCAGTTGCTGATACTGGCCGACGCGATCGGGCAGATCGCGGATCAGCACTGAGTTGGTCCGCGCGTCGGCCTGGATGACGGGCAGCGAGCCCGCGCCGTCCGGCACGGCCGCTGTCGCCGCGCGGCCCGCGCTCTGCGGACCGCCGCCCGCCGTGCCGCCTACGCCGCCCCCGCCCGGCATCGCAACTGGCCCGCCGCCTGCCGCCGCCACGCCTGCGAACACATCGGGCAGTGGCGGATTCACGCCGCCGTTGTTGTACGGCGAGCCGCCATTGGTGCCGCCCTGCACGTCCGCATACGGGCTCACCTGTTGCAGGTTCGCGGTGCCGTCAGCCGAAGCGCGCGACGTGCCCTGTTGATCGCTGTCCCGGTCCGGGTGATAGAGACTCGCGAGTACATGCGCGACGCCGGGCACGACCTGGGTCTTGCCGTTCACGGTGATCGTGTGATCCGCCGCCCAGCCGTAACGCAGCGGAAACGCGCGCACTTCGCTGCCCGTGCGGCGGTTCGCGTTCTGATCGAGTCGCGCGGCCACCTCGTCGACGAGCTGGATCAGCCGATGCGGCCCGGTGATCAGCGCGACGCCCTGCTCCGGGTCGTAGACGATCGGGAAACGGTCGGTGTCGAGCCCGATCTGCTTAAGCGTCGAGCGCAGGCTCTGCGTCCCCGCGAAGTCGAGCTTGATGACCTTGGTGGTCACGTCGTCGGCGGTGCTGATCGAGAGTACGCTGCCGTCATAAAACCACACGAAGCCGAACGTCGCCGCCATCGTGTCGATGAACTTGCGCGGCGGCAGATCGAAGCGTCCCGACACGGTGCCCTGCACGTTCGGCGCAATCGTCGCGATGATGCCCTGGCTCGCCGCGAAGTCGCGCAGCACGTCTTTCAGGTCGCGGCTTTCCACCGAAATATGCACTTCGCCGGGCCGCCACGTGATCGGTGCGGCATGGCCCGCGTTCAGGCCCATCATCAGCAGGGCGGCCGCGATCGCGCGGTGACGGAATGTGAGTTTCATGATCGACGCTCGGTATAGGTGTGGTTTTGGCGGAATGGTCTCGAATGGATCTCAGCGGTTCAGGGTGTCCGAAGGCGATTCGTTGAATTCGCGGCGGTAGCTGTTGACGAGCGTCGAGCGGTTGCTGACGCCCCATTTGACGGCTGTCGCGAGAATGCCTTGCTCGTGCGCGCTGTCGTCGGCTTCGAGTTCCGCGCGGATGCGCTCCATGCGCAGGCGGCGGATGATCTCGGTCGGCGTCGAGCCGAGGCTCGTCTTGAATGCGCTCTGCAACGCGCGATCCGTCACGCCGACTTGCGCGGCAATTTCACGGATAGACAGATCCTTGCGCTCCAGGTTGTCGAGCAGATATCGATACGCGCGCCGGTAACGCGCAGGCAACCGCGTGCCGATGTCGTCGAGTTGTTCCGGCGCACGCGCGATGCGCTGGCCGTAGCGCGCGAGCGCGCCCGCTTCGTCGCGGATGCAATTGACGGCGGCCAGCGCATAGCGCGTGTACACCTCCAGCGACTCGCCGCTGCGCCCCTGCAGATGGCGCAGTTTTGCGAGGCAATACAGATACTCCAGTTGCCGATGGCTCTGCGGCATGCGCACCTCGGCCGTCAGCAACACGAGCACCGACTCGGCCAGCGACGAAACACCGCCCGCAAGACTCGCGAGCACGATCTCAATACGCACCGCGCTCTGATAGTTCTGGATGCCCTGCTTGCCCGCCCACTCCGCATGCGCGACGATCTGCTGCTGTGCATCGCGCTCACCGCCCGCCAGTCGTGCAAGCCCATCGAGGAATTCGACGCGCCCACGCAGCAACTGGTCCTCTATCGCGCCCGTCAACAGTCGCAGCGCGGCGGGCCGTTGCGGCGCGACGCGCGGCGCGGCGTCGCCCGTCAGACCTACTTGCCAGTAGATGTGATCGGACAGCGCGGCACGCGAGCGCAGCGTGCTCTGCGCTTCGACGTCGAAGCGCACGGTGCTCAAGAGACGCTGCCAACCGTCGGCCTGATGAAACGCGCCGTTCGACGTCGCTTCGTCGAGCAGATCTTCGAGCGTATCGAGCACGGCATCGGCATCGCGCAGACGGCCCACGCTGAACAGCACGCCGAACGCGCCGAACAGCGCATCGAGCCGCAACGCCACGCTCGCCAGCGGATGATCGGCGATCTGCATGAAGCACGACATCGCGGTGCCGTAGCGATAACGGAGCAACGCCTGCCAGCCCGCGTTGCGACACGACGCGAAGCGCATGCCGTCCTTGTCGTCGCGCATGCGCTTTTGCGCTTCGCGGTACGAGTCGTCGGCATCGACTTCCATGCCGAGCGACAGTTGCAGATCGCCCTGCAATTGCAGGAGCGCGGCGGGCGGCGCATCGTCGTGGCTATCGACGAGCCGCTGCACGTTTGCCGCCGCGGCATGCACATGGCCGCTGCGGATCAGATCGACGACGCTGGAAGGCACCGACGCTGCGTTGAGCATCGACACATACGGGAAGTAGTAGGTAACGAGCATGGCTGATTCCGTCGTGAGGCTCGCGCAGCCGTCGGGGCGATGCTGCGTGAGCGCGTTGAAACGATTGCGACGTTCTTGCTACGGACGTCGCAGTGACGGAATGCACTGTAGCCAGGCAGAAATATGAAAAGCTCAATAATCAGAGGAAACAGTTGAGGCTTGAGTAAAGTTGAGAATTGGCGCGCGCGGCAGACAACAACCCTCAACAAAGCTCACTTCTTTTCCTGTACGCGGGCCGCTGACATCAGGGCGACACATCGTTGCGATGCGGCTGTGCGCCCGGCTTCAGATCGGTGTCGCGATCACTCATCTGCGCGATCGCGCGGACCTGCTCCTTGAAAAGCCGCAAGTCGAGCTGATCCTGCACCTGATGCACGAAAAGCCCCGCGAAGACGGCCAGCATCAGCACCGTCACTGCGCCCTTGATTGGTTGACTCAAGGCGCTCAGATCGAGTTTCTGCGCGGCCTTCGACGCGAGATTCGTGCCGAGATCGATCAGCAGCAACACGAGCAGCATCGGTGCGGCGAGCTTCGCGATGGTCTGCATCAGTGTGTCCGTCTGATGCATCGCGAACACAGCGAGGAAATCCGTCGACATCGGCTTCGTCGATGCAACCGGCCACCATCGATACGACTCGTACAGCGCCTCCAGCAAGAACTGCATGCCGCCGAGCGACCAGAACGCAACGGTCGCAATCTGGCCGAGCAGCGTCGCGGACGGTGTGGATTGCTGCGAGAGCATCGGGTTGCTCAACTGCGCGTTGTTGTAGCCCGTCAGATTGTCGAGATAGATGCCCGCGCCTTCCGCGACCCAGAATACCGTCGCCGCCGCGAAGCCCATCACGACGCCGATCAGCGTTTCACGCAAGCTTGTGATCACCAGCGCGAAGCCCGTCAGCGAATCGGCGAATGACTCCGGCTGCGCCAGCGCGACGAACAGCGAGAAGCTCAACGCGACACCATTGCGCAAGCGGCCTTGCAGCACGCCGTCGGCGGTGGGCGGAAACAGCGTCATGATCGCGTAGAGCCGCAGCGAGCAGACGCCGAGCACGGCAAGGTGCTTGAGCAGCCAGGGGCCGTAAAACTGCAACAGCTCGTTCATCCGCGTGCAAGGCGCGCGAGCGCCGTCTCCTCGATGTCTTCGTCTTCCGCGTCGGCAGCGATGCCGTCGAGCACGCGCTGCAAGCTGCCGATGCGCTTTTCGCACAAGTCGATGCGGCCACGGTTCTTTGCGATATCGCGGCGCGTGCTCGCGATTCCGGCATCGTGCGCGGCCAGCGCCTGCTCTGCGGCCGTCACTGCGTCGCATGCCGCAGCGAACTGTCTGTCGACCTCGTCCGCGTACAGGCGGATCGCCGTCAACGTATCGATCGAAAACGGCTCCGCGCCCGACATCATCGCGCTGGTGCGCTGGCGGTACGAGCGCGCCTGCGCTTCGAGTTCCGCCGCATGATGGCGCGCCTGCGCTTCGTCTTCAACCAATGGCAAGCGCGCCGCAACGAGTTGCGCGAGCCGCGCGCGCAAGTCCTGCTCGGCGCGCTGACGGCGCGATACGGCGCGCGACAACGCAGCGATTTGCCGTTTTGGTGCGCTCATTGCGCGTCGCCCTGCGCAAGTTCGTGCAACGCGGCCTCGGTTTCAGCCGGGTCCGCGTAGGCGTCCGTCGGCTGCGACAGGAAAGCCTTGAGCGCGTCGATCTTCGCGATCGCTTCGTCCGCGAGCGCATTGGTGCCCGGCTGGTACTCGCCGATCTGCAGCAGCATGTCCACCTCGCGATGCTTCGCGAGCAGCTTGCGCAGCCGCGCGGACGATGCCATGAACTCGCGCGGCATCACCTGCGACATCACGCGCGACAGGCTGCCGAGCACGTCGATGGCGGGATAGCGGTTCTGCGCGGCGATTTCGCGCGACAGGATCAGGTGACCGTCGAGCACGCCGCGCACTTCTTCGGCAATCGGATCGCTGCCCGACTCGTCTTCGGCGAGCACCGTGTAGAGGGCCGTGATCGAGCCGCGCTCGCCCATCCCCGCGCGCTCCAGCAGACGCGGCAACTCCGCGAACACCGAAGGCGGAAAGCCACGCCGCGCGGGCGGCTCGCCCGCTGCAAGGCCGATCTCGCGGCCCGCGCGCGCGAAGCGCGTCAGCGAGTCCATCATCAGCAGCACGCGTTTGCCTTCGTCGCGAAAGTGCTCGGCAATCGCGGTCGCGACGTAGGCCGCCTTCGCGCGCTCGCTCGACGAGCGGTCCGAGGTCGCGCACACCACGACGGAGCGGGCCATGCCCTGCTCGCCGAGAATCAGCTCGACGAATTCGCGCACTTCGCGCCCGCGTTCTCCAATCAGCGCGATCACGTTGATATCGCATTGCGCGCCACGCGCCAGCATGCCGAGCAAGGTGCTCTTGCCGACGCCCGCGGGCGCGAAGATGCCCATGCGCTGGCCTTCCGCGAGCGTCGTCATCGCGTCGATCACGCGCACGCCCGTCACCATCGGATGCTCGATCATGCGGCGCGTCATCGGGTTCGGCGGGTCGGCGAAAATGGGCCGGCTGTTTTCCGCTTCGATCGGGCCACGGCCGTCCATCGGCTGGCCGAGCGCATCGATCACGCGGCCGAGCAACGCATCGCCGACAGGCACCGACAAGGGCCGCTGCAAGCCGATCACATGCGTCGCGCGCGACACTTCCGATAACTGCGCGAACGGCGACACGACGGCATGCTCGCGCGTGAAGCCGATCACTTCGCCATGCTGCAGCAGCTTGCCTTGCGGCGTGCGCAGCTCGCACAGTTCGCCGAGCTTCAGGTCGATGCCCGCGACCTTGATCAGCGTGCCGACTACTTCGGCGATCTTGCCCGTCTGACGCACGGGCAACAGCGCGCGGATCTCGCGTTCGATCGCGCCGCCCAGTTCGCGCAGGCCGTGCTCGTGCAGGCCGAATACATCGGCCTGCAGCGGGTCTTGCAGTTGATTCTTCGAGGCCGTGGTGCTCATCGGTGTGTCTCTGCTTGCGCGCTGTGCGTTTTCAGCGAGGTATTCAACGCCCGCACGATTGCCGCGCGCATCGAATCGAGTTGTGTCGACAGGCTTGCGTCGACGATGCCGAGATCCGATTCGCACACACACGCGCCGGGTTCCAGGCGAGGGTCTGCTGTTACGGCAAGCGGCACGGGCCGCCCCAGCATGCGCAGACGCGCGTCGAATTCGCCGAACGCGGCGCGCGCTGCGTCGAGATCTGCGGGATGCACGCTCACGCGCAAGTTCGCCGAGCCTTCGACGATGCGGTCGATCGTATCCGTCGCCCGCACGAACAACGCCTGCGCGCTTTCGGCACGCACCAGTTGCTCGACGGCGAGCATCACGAGTTCGGCCATCCGGTTGCGCATGCCTTTTTGCAGGCGCTGCGCGTCGGCGCTCAACGCGGCAACGCGCTCGATCCACTGCG
>Ga0247692_1000339_pt1 | contig 10898 bp, 11 predicted proteins | sample CNK33_metaG_FD_183041 | JGI IMG/M metagenome (GOLD analysis project Ga0247692, IMG submission 183041) | Soil microbial communities from Purdue University Martell Research Forest, Indiana, United States - CNK33 | ecosystem: Environmental > Terrestrial > Soil > Temperate forest > Bulk soil...
TGCGACCGTCCGGCAGTTCGTCGCCGAGTGCTGGCCCGGCATGAGCCGGGGGCAACTCGTGGCCCGCGCGCGGCGCCTGGCGCTGCGCCCGTCACTGCGCGCCTGCCGCGCGAGCGCGCCGGGGGAAATTACGCTCTTCGCGCTCTCGCTCACGGTCGGCATGCAGATCGTCTCGCTGGTCGCGCATCTGCGCCGCCTTGCGTCGCGTCGCGCGTCCGCGCGCCAGCGCAAGGTGGCCGCCGCGTCGCGGCCGCCCGCGCGCGATCCGCGCCAGGCGTCGCTGTTCTAAAGGCGCGCACATGGGACGCCCCCGCATCGAATGGAGCGACGCGCAGCTACGCGCGATCATGGGCGCGCTCGCTGCGCTCGACCGCGATTTCCCGCTGGACAACCCGCGTTTTCTGGACGGGCTGGTCGCGGCGGTACGCGCGATCACGAGCCGGGTCTATGGCGCGATGACGTACGGGCGCCTGTTGCGCGACATCGCTCCGCAGGCGGGTGTCACGCGGCGGCCGAGTACCCCAACGATCCAGGCGGCCGTGCTTCGGGCGCAGGCGCTCGAGCGCGGCGCGGTCGAGGCGGCGGCCGAAGTGAGAGCGCGGGTGGTGCCGGTCGCCGTGCACGGTACGTTGGAAGCCGGTGCAGTCGGGGTACGGGTGACCGCGGTGACTGACTGGGCGGAGAAAGGTGTTGCGCATCCCATAGCCATTGACGCGGACGCACTACGCGGCGCGCTCGCACCGCTGGTGCGTGAACTGCTGCGCGAGGGCATCGCACCGGTTCACGCGCGGCTCGCCCAGCAGGCATCGTCCGCTGAGGGTGACCGCGCAGACACGCGCCAGTTTCAATTGACGACCGCAGCGCTCGAAGACGCGTACGCGCGCCTCCGTCAACTCGAGAAGGAAATGGGCGAACTGCACAGGGAGCTTGGTGCCGCGCAGGCCGCGCGCGATCTGGCCGGCGAGCACGTCAATGCGATGCTCGCCGATCTTCGCCAGACCATCGCCGCGTCGGGTCGGGATGTGGAGTCGCTCGCCCGGGTGGCCAGCCGGCTGGTCCGTACCGAAAAATTCCTCAAGGCACAGAACGATGCCGTTCGGCAGCATGCTTCAGCCGAAGCCGACTCGCTGCGCACGCAGAACCGGCAGCTGCGCGAACGGGTCGATCAACTTGTGCTGGATAACGACCGGTACCGGCGGACGCTGGGGAATCGCGCTAGCCAGGACGGCAAACCGCCGTCGAAACCACATCGGTAGGGAAGGGGCGACTCAATGCAACCTGCGAGGCGAGGCGAGGCGAGGCGAGGCGAGGCGAGGAGGGGATGCTTGTCGGACGCAAATGAAGGGAATGATTGTGGCTATCCGACCCCCTCACCCCAAACGGACCTCCGAGTAAAGAGACAAGCCCCCTCGACGAATTGCTGCGCCGACGTACCCCGCATGTGACGGCACATCTGATACGCATGATTTGGCACGTAACTGCTACTCGATTTCGAAACGCAGTCAGGTCATAGTACGCAACACAGATAACCGTGCGAAAGCAACTTCATGCGTTTTTTCCAGCGCTACACGGCAGGAGTACGCCGGCTGCGACCTGTATCCGATGGACATCTGGACGCGATGATGACTGTTGCCGTCGCATCGAGCCTGGCGGGATTGGTCGGGGCCAGCCTGATGGCATCTCGCGACGCCGTTGTGCCGGTTATCGCGCTATCGGCTTGCGGGGCGGTTGTGTACTTTGCTTACTGGGTCCGTCCAAAAGCCAGATTGCAGCGCGCGGCACGCATCGGTGTTCTCCGCGGGGAGTTCCATGTCGTCTATCAGCCCATTGTGGACACACGCACGCGACACTGCGTGGGCGTGGAAGCCTTGCTCCGGTGGGGTCATCCAAAGTTCGGTGCCGGATGCCCGGAGCTGTTCATTGGAGCGCTGGGAGGCATGCGTCTGCTTGGCGCGTGGACCAGTTTCGTGCTGCGCGGGGTAGTCGTCCTTTCCGTGCAAAATCTGGCGCTTCGATTCGAAAACGCCATACTAATCAATAACTTGAACAATCATGGTTTGCTCGGCAGTCGCCGACACGCGGCGCCTTGCTGCAAGCGACTCTGCGCGATGCTACCGCCAGATTTTGCACGGAAAGGACGACTACCCCTACCACCGCCGGCGCCAGCGCGCATAGCCAGGGAAGGGCTCTGCTTCCGCCTTCACTGCTTCTGACTGATCTTCAACCCATGTCGCTTCCCGATATTGACTTCAAGGAACTCCGCGTCCATCGAACCAGCCAGGCCGACGCATTCGAGGAGCTATGCTGCCAGCTGGCGGGAGATGAACCGCTGACGGATCGCGTCCGCTTCGACAAAAAGGGAACGGGAGGAGACGGCGGCGTCGAGTGCTTTGCCACGCACGCTGACGGTTCTGAAACCGGATGACCAACCTCAATACGCCGTCACTGGCTGTGCGCTATCTGACCGTCCCCGAGGTACGCGCGGCGACCGAAGCCCGGTCATCGAAAGTGGGCAAGCGGTCTGCCGTTCCGGAGTCAGCCGATGGTCCGGGAGCACAGGAACAAACAGAGTCGCCGGACATGTAATGCCTCAGTCCGGCATCCACGCCCACCGTTCTCCTGTTCAGGGAGGCAGCGGGCCTGACGGTGGGGCGGCGATGGTGCGATGGCTGATATCCGCCCGCCCTACGCGGCTTTCTTCCGTCTGGGTTTGGCGGAAGGCTGCGCCGGTGCAATCGCAGGTGCGTCGGCAGGTGCGAAGGCAGGCGGAACGATGATCGGCGAGAGCACAGGGGCGAAGCACTGCTTGCCGAGCTTGTCGAATCCGTCCACAGTCGCGTGCAACTCGTTCGCCCATTGGTCGTCGGCCAGTGTCCCGGGTGTGGGGACGTGGATCACGAAGCCGCTGAACTCTTTGGCCAGCGTCTGCTGCATGCTGCCGACCTGGTCGATAAGAAGTTTGATGAGTTCGCGACGGAACGAGCCCGGTTGCAGGTCGTTGGGGTCCGGGACGCGTCTGGCGTCCATGGGCGCCTTCAGCCATTGTCCCAAACCGAGAAATCCCTTGCCGGTTGGAATGGCGTAATCGTAGTTATGGATCAGGATCTTGATGCCAGGCCTGAACGCGAGCGCCGCGTGAATGAGCTTCTCGTAGGATTGCTGGACGGTGCCGATCAGGTTCGCAAGCGCGTGATCATCAAAGCAGTCTGCAGGCTGCGTGCATTTCGAGCAATCAGGAAGCAGGATTTTCTGGAAATCGTCAAACCCCGCGAAGTCATTCCCGCCCGCACTGAGTAGCACGGCTGCGAGCGCGCCGTATCCGCGTAGCGCCGACTTGAAGCACTCGAAATAGTAACCGTTGCACAACTCGACAGAGGTCGCGCCGTTCGCACCGAAGGCGAGGATGTTCGGGCTGTGGGCGTATCGGTTGATGGATGGAAGCAAGTTGTTCTCCGGGTACCAGAACCAGCTGTCCCCCAGTGCCAGCATATCCAGGCGCTCGTTGGCGTGCCTGAAAGCGGCTTCATCCCAATAGACTTTGCCCATAGTTCTCTCCATATAATGAGGATTCTGATTAAAAGCATTTTTTCTGTTTGGTAAGTGGCTTGTCGCAACCGCGCGAAACAAGCCGCCCCGGTCGGCGGCCACAGCCGGATCAGGCTCCCCAAAACTTCAAGTCATTGACTTTTTCTGCAGAGAGCGCTTCTTGCTGCCAGTCTGATGTCGTTGCGAGATATCCGTCATCGGATCCTGCTGAACGTGAATGAGACTGGTCGTGCTGATATGCTGGCCAACGATAGTGACCGTAGACGCTCATGCAGTTCACCGCGTAGGCCCGAGCAAGTTCTGGGCAGTCCTCGATGATCAACAGATTTTCATCATTCTTGCCGCTCGCGGTTGCCGAGAAATTGTGCGAACCGGTGACGAGGACGGGATGATCTCCGAACGGATCGATCACAATCACCTTTGAATGTGTGATTGCGAAACCCATCCCGTCCCGGTTCAGGAACTGTTGGCGAGTGAATGTGGACAAGAAACTGCCCACTGCCTCCGCGCCCTGCGGTTGGACTACGTCCAGGGTATATGTCTTGAAATCTTGCCCGGTCAATAGCTGAAAGGTTGCGGATGGCTTGTCTTTGGTACCCATCGGCAAGGTGCTCACGACGCCGCGCACATAAAGTCCATCGGGCTGTCTCTTGAGAATGCTGTCAAGCGGCTCCTGACCGGGCATGAACATGACAAACAGGATTCCCTGTTTGGCCTCATCCACGAGACGTTTAAGATCGTCGATGTCTGCACCGCCGTCGTGTTGGGCATTTGAATGAGGAGTGGGTGTAAACCAGACTCGCGCCTTACCGCCGTCAAAATTGAACGGACCTTGGAAATTGCTGTCGCCCGCGACGAGGTCATGTGGAAACGTATCACCTGCATCCGCAAGCACATGCCAGTGGTCGAAATACGCCTTTGCAAGGTCGGGACTGTCCAACGCGATGCCATTGTTGATCTGCGTGTGTAGGCCGGTGAGGGTCCAGTTCGTGCTGCCGGTCCACACCTTCGTCGGACGCCCATTCTCACAAACGACCACAAACTTGTTATGTGCAAGACCATGTGGCGCCGTCATCCGTCGGTGCAGATCGACTTTGCCTTCAAGAAGTTGCGACGCTTTCGCATTTTCGTCGGCTCCGACCTGCTTCACGGAGCCGTTGGCGAGCAGCACATGCGCGCGCCCTCCGCACGCGACCAATCCGTCGATAAGATCCTGAAGGTCGAGTTCGAAAAGCGCACAGTAGATTTCTAGTTTGCTGTCATTGCTCACCGTCTCCACTATTCCCCGGATGGCCTCGCCCAATTCACCGGTAAGAAACAGCATGAGGGGACCATCAACCGCGCTGGTCAGGTCGCGCTTGAGTGCCTGGATTGTATTGAGGTCATGCTCTTGCGCGTATCGACTGACGAACTGCGAGAGAATGACGCCCCGGTTAAAAAATGCCTCTGCGTCGGGACCGGCCGCTCTGGTTAGCTCAACCCTAATCCACTCGCTTGCATTTTCAGCATCTGGCGTGAGATTACCCGGTTGTCCCCGCATCGGTGTTACGCGATAGCTGAGATGGTCCCCTGTTGCTCCGTGCAGCACGGCATGGTGTGTCCAGGAAAACGTCTGAAAGGGCCACTGACTTGAAGGGCGACTTTCCCCGACTTTTGGGTCGTCGTTCTTGAAGCCTTTGAGATTATGCAAAACCTCAATCGGTGAGCCTGGCGCATCATTGTTTTGCACTTCAATCTGGAAACCGAGACATCCGTCGACAGCGCTAATAACGCCTTCGCTCTTCGAGCACCAGACAAGGAACACGTCGTCACAGTTTGCGTAGCATTTGAGTTCGATAGCCATGATCGTTCCTCTATGCGAAAGGGGGCTCTCGTCCGCCCTGTTTTGAGAGAGATTTATCAGATTGAACTTGGCTAGTCCGACGCGTCGCCAAAGAGCAATTGCTGGGGCAAGTTCTGAACCTGTGCAGCCGCTCCTGTGACGTTTGTGTTTTCAATAACCCAAACCCGGTCGAAAGAATCCGATGGCCAATGAGCGACGGGAGGTGTGTAGCCGAGGGCGGTGACTAACGCGGGAATCGTACCGTGGTGCCAACAAATCAGTAGTTGCTTGCCAGCGTATTTCTCGTCGCTCGTAAGCTTTTCGGCAAGGTTTGCATACTGGTTGTCTTCAAACTCGGAGTGTATGTCGAGATGGGTCTGCGTAGATAATGGTGTGATGGTTTCCACCGGCCGGTTGCTATGATTCGATGCCTTTGTGGCGAACAGGAAGTCCGGAGCACCGAACGTTGCGGGCACATAGGGCGCCAAGGCGCCCGCGCGCTCGTACCCCTTCGTGGAAAGATTGATTCCATCGGTTGATGCATCAACAGCGGGGTCTCCAGGCTTTTCGCCGTGCCTGATAATTAGCAGCTTCTTGAAGTTCATGACAATGCCCTCCTGTGTGTCATTGTGGTTACTGGCGAGTACGGCGTTTAGTTACGTGGCCAGAGATAATAGTAGTTCTGGCCATCCTCGAGGTTGGGCCCTACGCCACGCCTCCGTCCGAAGCAACTTTTTTCTGCGCAATGCGAGTATCCCGAGGCGCATCACGATACTCAAGTTGTGTGGGCAACCATTAGCCCGCAAAGGCCGGTCTGAGCAGATCTGGTGTTCCTTCGAACCAAGCCGAGACAAAAGCCTCGAGGCCAAATACGCCGCCATTCACCGTAGACAGTACCTAGAACCAATTCAAGCGAACGAAATGTTTACTAGTTCGCCATGCACCCACCCACTTCCTACGGCGATCGTTGCTTTCCTATTCAGGACATCGGCGCGCCATTCGAGCTTTGATTTATGAGACCGCAAATAGGACGCCACGAATAGTCGTGTTGCAGTGCCTGACACGTTTTTCCATCCTGCTGCGTTCTTAATCGCATCTTTCGCTCCGTGTTCGAAAGACTGACGCGCGGAAAGCCAACTGCAGACCGAACTTACAGCGTGTTGAGTGTTACCGCCGATGAAGCCATCGACCTGCATCGGCGTGATATCACTTATGCCGCCATTTTGTGTAAAAACGTCGAAAAACCAGCAGAACCCCTGCTTATCAAGTGGCACCCTCCAACTCTCGTACCATGCGGCAGCGGTGTCATATGCTCGCTGTGCTACATTGGTAGCAGCCTTGACTTGTTGCGCCACGAAATCACCACTTTGTGCGAAAGCTTTCAATTCACTGAGAATTTTGGGATCGAATTGGCCTCCGATCTGCCAAGCATCCACTATCTTGAGTCCCTCCGAACATGGCGGCTCACAAGCGCGTAACAAGTCATCGCCGCAAGTGGGACATAATTCGCGGACCTTGGCAGGGTCCATCGCCAGAACGAGAGGCTGGAGTGAATTTGATCCGATGTTCCACTGAAGGACGCCAACGGATATTCCCATTCCGTCGAAATTCCCGGTGACTGCGCTGAATGGCTGATGGGCGTCTTCGAAATGACCTGTAGTAGAAAGGGCAGTTTGAATCCAGTCTTGTGGCACGTTCACGAGGACCTCCATTTCGAAACAGTTAAGTCAGCGTGGCTCGCATATGTAGAGACACGGAGCAGATTCGACATTGGTAGCGGCTGAAAAAGGCTTGCTCAGCTTTCCAGATACTGCTTTCCGGCCACGAGAGCCACACCACTGATTCCGAGGAAACCTAGCCATGTGTTGTCGAAGGTCGGATATGTCAAGTTTTGAGCGACATGGACGACACCAACTGCGAGAAGCAGGATATTTACAACAACAGCCTGAAGACGGTGGATCTGTTGCTTGTCGTCGTCAAAACCTGTAACCAGGTCAGTGAACAAGCCCTGAGTTGGTAGGTAGGGGCGTCCACCCGCATTTTGGTCGACGGCGAGAGATCCTACGGTTGTTACCGTACTGATTCCTAGAACGCCTAGCAGGGACCCGTCAATAGCGGGAAGGTCACCATAAACGATCCAAAGGAATATGCCGGCGCAAATCGCAAATATAAACCAGAGTCCTAATTGCACACGGCTGAGAGAAAACGTTGCGCGAACAGGTTTCCACTCGGCTGTACTCAAAACAAGACCGAAGTAAGTTCTTATTTGATCCGGTTCCGAGGTGATGACTTTCCGCTCGAGCGCTTCCTGAGCGAGTTGCAAGTAAGTACTTTCATTCGATGAATTGAAGCCTTGATAGACGGTATTGTGAAGTAGGAAGTCTCTGGTGGCCGCTCGCCAGGTTTGTTGCATCCCAACAGGGATACCTTTGGCCCCAGATTGGATGCGCAAGCTAGACTTCAACTCCTCGCGATCTTTTAGCGCGTCCGCCCACCACGCAGGTAATGGTGCGTCTCGAAACACATCCGCAGAAGACCCTCGTATAACCCAGATCCAGAGGAGAACCGCTACGACGAAAAGTGCACAGATGAGTGAAAAAACGTCTGTCACGCTGACATTCGGACCTGCCGAGTTGCTAGGTGCAGTAGAAGTCTGACCGGCCGCGTTCCAGCCAAGCCCCACTCGCAGTGTTTCAGGTTTCACGAGACCTACAGTCCGGAAGAGAGATGCCCAGAGAGTTTGACTGTTTTGTCCTGCCTTGACGTGATAGTGCAAGCGAGTTTGTTCAGCGGTGTCTTCCGCAGATATAAGTTCAGCATCCGCGCCGATATCAACCCCATTGAGGTAAAGATGTAGTCGGGGAGATGGGTTCGCTTGTCGCTTGGCCGCTTCCTTGTAGGAAGAAGGTTCCAGAAAGATTTCGATGTCGCCGGCTCCAATCAGCTGATTTGCAGTTGGCGGCGAGTTCTCGGGGATATTGCAATCGTCAGCGGTAAGCTGGAGACGCGGCGCCGTATCGGAACTCGTAGGATGAGAGTTGAATCTCTCAAATATACCCGGTCGTTCCATGACGCGCGCACAGTGAATGCGAACAATTGGCAGATTGTCCTGCGTTTCCGCAGCATATTTCGTGGAGGAGGCAACCGATGCAGATTTCGCGGCCGATGCAGCGGCTGTGACCGCAGCTGAAGCGGCGTCTGCAGCAGACGCAGCGGCCGTCGCTGCAGATTTCGCCGATGATGCTGCCGAAGCTGCGGCGGAGACATCGGCTGCTCCTTGTGGCGCCTGTGCCCACGCATGCGGCGCGGAGATTAGCAAGATAGACAAAACAAAAAACCACGGTGCAACTTTGGCGGCCATGGTGCCCTCAGCTTCGCTGACAGCGTCACCCATAACAGCCCAAGACCGCGCTATGGCGAGTCTGACTTTCTGGAAATATGACGACAGTCAAGCTCTCTCAGTTTGTTTTTCGTGTTTGCGTCATCTGTGACGCGATTCAAGGCAATGCAGACTTGACATCTGATTCCACAAGACGCTAGCTCGACAGATATCTGTCGACTGTGTGGTAGCGCACACAGTGAATCAAATCCGAAGCAGACAGAGCAACTGCACCCACACGGTCGACGAATTAGCAGTAAGAACCGCATTAGTCGAACGGCTGACACAAGCCGCCGTGTTGAATTTCTCCGATCGTTGCTTCGACGCGGCGGAGCCATTGGCCTGGTAAGAATCGGGTGTACCAGGGAATTAACTGACACGCAGGCGGCTTAAGTTTCGGCTACTTTTCCTCGCAGATTTCATCTCATCAGCCAGACGCTGAATCGGAGTCACCGTGAACCCACAAAAATACCCTTTGGCGGTCAACGATGAGTTGGCGTTCCCGGGCGCTTTGTCAGTGGGATCAAAAGGACCCGGCGTGAAACGAATCCAAGAGTGGCTTTCATATCACAACTTTGGAACTGCTATCGACAGTGAGTTTGGATCCGCAACGGCGGCCGCACTCGCCGCCTTTCAGCAAAAGAGCCAACTTCAAACAAGTGCGACGCTGGACGGTGCGACATGGAAGGCCCTCGTCGATCCAATCTATCGAGTCTTGGCAGATGGGACAGGCAATCAACTGGATGAACGAATTACGAGTGTCGCCAAAAATCACCTCGCGGTGGGGCCACGAGAGTTCGGTGGCGATAATTGCGGGCCGTGGGTGCGAATTTATACCGGGGGACGTGAAGGTACTCAGTGGAAATGGTGCGCTGGCTTCGTTACCTTCCTGATTAAGCAAGCTTGCATTGAACTGGACGAATCACTGCCTGTACCGGGTTCCCTTTCGTGCGATACCTTAGCTGCACAAGCCAAGGACGAGGGACGTTTCCGTACAAGCGAAAATATCGTGACGCAGGCAAACGGGTGGCAAGCGCTAGGGAAGGCTTATCTTTTTCTTGTACGTAACGGGGCAGGCGACTGGATGCACACCGGGCTCGGTTTCAACGGATCTGCTAGCGCTTTCACTACGATTGAAGGCAACACTAACGACGACGGAAGCCAGAATGGTTTTGAAGTCTGTGGTCGAACGCGTGCGGCCGCCGGAAAGGATTTCATCTACTTGATGTGAAAAAGTGCTTCTTTCGAATCTCGAGTGGGTGGTTGCCGGGTCAAGTGCGGGCGTCAGCCCGGCGAAGCGAACACTTGACGCGTGTGGCGCAAGTAAGCTGGCATAGGGCTGGTTGCGGCAGAATGCTGCAACCAGCCCTGCAAGACAACGCGAACAATGACGAACCAAATACAACTCTTTGAGGCGGCCCTGGGAATCAACGCGCCGTGGTATGTGCAAGGCGTCGATTTCAGCACGGAACTGACGATTGCCGTGGACTTTGTCGCGGGCAGCCGGTTTGCCTACCCCGGGGTGCCGGGCGAACACCCGGTGCACGACACGGTCATCAAACGGCTGCGCCACCTCAATTTCTTCCAGTTTGACTGTTATCTGGAGGTACGGGTACCGCGTGTGCGCTTGCCGGACGGCTCGGTGCGGCTCGTGGAGCCTGACTGGATGGGTCAGCTGGATGGCTTTACGCTGCTGTTTGAAGCGCTCGTGCTGACGTTGTGCCGGGAGATGACATTTGCGGCTGTGGCTCGTCTGGTGAACCTGTCGTGGCATCGCGTGAAGGCCATATGTGATCGGTACGTGGATATGGCCGTGGCCGCGACTGACTTGTCCGAAGTCACTGCGGTGGCCATTGACGAAACCTCGTGCCGACGTGGCCACGACTATGTCTCGCTCGTCGCTGACATGGATGGCAGGCGCGTGGTCTTCGTCACGCCAGGCAAGGATGCAGGCGTCGTCGAACGCTTTGCCCATCACCTGGAGCAACACAACGCAACGCCTGCGCAGATCAAATCGGTCAGCATCGACATGTCCCCCGCCTTCATCAAGGGCGTGGACGAGCATCTGCCCGATGCGCGTGTGACGTTCGACAATGGCGCACGCGTCCAAAGCACTCGATGGTGTGCGCCGCGAGCAGCAGAAGGCTGATC
>Ga0247692_1000340_pt1 | contig 10895 bp, 13 predicted proteins | sample CNK33_metaG_FD_183041 | JGI IMG/M metagenome (GOLD analysis project Ga0247692, IMG submission 183041) | Soil microbial communities from Purdue University Martell Research Forest, Indiana, United States - CNK33 | ecosystem: Environmental > Terrestrial > Soil > Temperate forest > Bulk soil...
GTTTTTCGTCCACGCGAAGCCTGCAATGACGTCGGGCCGTGCGTTCGATTTGCCATGATTTGCCTCGGGTTCGACTGACACGTGCTCTGGCGGGCGGAACATCTGCCGTGTGAGTGTGCGTTTGTCACGCGTCATGTCTTCAACTGCATCCTTGCTAGCGATAGCAATCGTGTTCATTTCTTTTGTTCTGGTTCGATAGCGGCTTAAGCGTTCGAGCGGGCTAGAAACTGGTCTCTATCGTAGGTATATCCGCCGCCTTGCAGAAGACCGGCAACGGCGGTTTCCATGTTGCCGGGAGGACAACAATCGAGGGTCGTTCGCCTCTGCCATCAGGCACGAAGTGTGACTGCAGATAAAAAGGGCAAGCACGGCAGTGCTTGCCCTTACTGGTCGCCTTTCGGCCGGGTTTAGCTCTGGATGAACGCCAGAAGATCCGCGTTGAATTTGTCCTTGTGCGTGTCCGTCAAACCGTGCGGCGCGCCAGGATAGACAATCAGCTTCGAGTTCCGGATCAGCTTCGCGGACGCACGCCCTGCTGCGTCGATGGGCACGATCTGGTCGTCGTCGCCATGGACGATCAGCGTGGGAACGTCGATCTTCTTCAGGTCTTCGGTAAAGTCCGTTTGCGCAAACGCCGCGATCGAATCGTAGGTGTTCTTGTGGCCGCCTTGCATGCCCTGCATCCACCACGAATCGATCAGACCCTGCGACGGCTTGGCGCCCGGACGATTGAAGCCGTAGAACGGACCCGCCGGCACGTCCTTGTAGAACTGCGAGCGGTTCGCCAGTTGCGCTGCGCGCAGACCATCGAATACGTCGATTGGCAATCCACCGGGATTCGCAGGCGTTTTCAGCATCAACGGCGGCACAGCGGAAACGAGCACGACCTTGGACACACGCTTCGTGCCATGCCGGCCGAGATAGCGTGCCACTTCTCCGCCGCCCGTGGAAAAGCCCACCAGAATGGCATCATTCAGACCGAGCGTCTCGAACACGGTGGCGAGATCGTCCGCGTAGGTGTCCATCTCGTTGCCGTTCCAGGGCTGGCTCGAACGGCCATGTCCGCGACGATCGTGCGCGACGGCACGATAACCATGCGACGCCACGAACATCATCTGCGACTCCCAGCTATCTGAGCTGAGCGGCCAGCCATGACAGAACACCACGGGGCGGCCGGCGCCCCAATCCTTGTAGTACAGCTGCGTGCCGTCTTTCGTCGCGATGTAGCTCCCCGAATGTTGGCCATGAGGCTTCGACGCGCCTGAGGACGCACCCGGCTGTGCAGCCTGCAGCGTGCCCGGAATCAATGATGCCGCGATGCCGCCAGCGGCTGCGGCGCTGCCGATCAAAATGTTTCGGCGCGTAGGATTCTGCTTCTGGTTACTGTTTTTCGACATTGTCATTACCCTTGTTTTAATGCCTTGCTTCAAATGCACTACCCATTACATCTTCAACTCATCGGTGCCCGTAGCGTGTTCGCGAGAATCATGTCGAACGCGTTTCTCGGCAGCGCGCCGGCTCGCTGTAGCGGCCGGAACACCGGGTCGCCGCGCCGAACGGGCACACCCGTCAGACCGCAAATGCCTGAAGTGCGCGCAAAGCCTGCGCGCCATGTCTGATCTTCGAACCTGCCCAGCGTCGAATCGCTCCACGAAACCAGAATCGTGCAGGTGGTCTGCCACTCGATGCGGCGGATCGACGAAGCATTGGCCATCGCGGTGATCATCGGACTGCAGCGTTCGCGCGGCCCGCGCCCTGCGGACGCGGGATTTTGCTGCGCGGCGAACCGGCCGCGACCGTGCAACCCGCTGACAATCTGGAACCATGGATCGACTCTGTTCATTTCCAACCTCTCTACGATGTGGCGAACTGCGTCACGACTCGCTCGTCTCGCCAGCCACGACGAGCGCGACGACATTCACGATGCCCTGCCTTGCCATCTTCGTGTACGGGCAAAACCGCTCGGTTTTGCGAACCAGCTCTTCGGCGACGGCGCGATCGACGCCCGGCAAATGGACGCGCGTATGCGCGCTTAGCACGAACAGACCATCCATCGGGTCCCGGCCGAAGTTGACGGTGACATCGACTGACGCGTCGTGAATGCGAACCTCCGAGCGGGCCGCCAACAGACTGAGCGCGCCATGAAAACAGGCCGCATACCCCGCGGCGAATAACTGCTCCGGATTGGTTCCTCCACCGGGTCCGCCAAGCGCTTTGGGCATGCGTAGATCGACGGCGAGTTGCCCGTCATCCGAGCGCGCGATACCCGACGCGCGTCCATGACCCGCGCTGCCGCCCGTGACGGTGACCGTGGTCGAATACAGGATCTGAGGCTCATGTCCGGAGTACTTGTCGAGTAGCGTCAATGGCGGTGGGCGTAGCGTTGTCATTCGTCTCGGTGTGTAGTGGCTCTTGTTTCGTTGCGTGGGAGCGCGCGATTCGACGTGTGCTCTTTCTGCGCAGGGTGAATCGTAGGGGGAAGCGACGGTGCGCAGAAGACTCGCGGAGGGGAGCATGGTGTTGCATCCGGAACATCAATCGCGACGCTCTCGAATTTGGGGCGTGATGAGTTGAATCCGCTGACTCGGGCGTTCGCCGGTACAGTTTCGTTTTGTGAAGAAATTGATTATTCAGGTAATTCGGAAGACGAACTATTTACGGCAAATCAGGCATATCGGAGAAATGCCTCAACAAAAGGAAAACTACGCCATTAACCCGCGTGCAATTCGAACGAGCGAATCAGTTCCGCAACCAGCCGTTCAGCTTCGTCGCGGTCGCGAACGTTCGTGAATCCCATCAACAGGCCGCGCCGTCCGGGCGCGCCGTTGCGCCATGTCGTGAGTGCATGCACGGCGAAGCCGGCGTTGCGGGCGCGTCTGGCCAGTACGACATCGTCGAGATCGTCGCGTACGTCGACGAGAAGATGCATGCCGCCGTCCTGCAAATGAACGACGAAACCTTCGGCAGCGTAAGGCGCGAGCGCTTCGGCCAGCAGCGCGCGCCGCCGGGCGTAGAGCGTTCGCATTCGCTTGATATGCCGGGAGAAGTGGCCTTCGCTGATGAACTCGGCGACAGCCGCTTGCAGCAGTTCGGGGCAACCGCCATGCGCGGTACGCCTGCACGCTAGTTCGAACTGCGGAACGAGGCTTTGCGCGACGACCACATACGAAAGCCGCAGCCCCGGAAACAGCACCTTGCTCAGCGTGCCGCAATAGATCACCCGGCCGCCCGAGTCCATGCTTTTCAGCGCGGGCAATGGATGCCCGCGATACCGGTACTCTCCGTCGTAGTCATCCTCGACGATCCACGCGTCACGCTCGCCCGCCCAGTCGAGAAGTTCGACGCGACGCTGTAACGGCAGCGCGACGCCTGTCGGACTCTGATGCGACGGCGTGACGACAGCAAGCCGTGCATTTGGGAAATGCGCACGTCCAAAGGCGATGTCGATGCCGTGTTGATCCACGGATACATCGCAGACCGGCAGGCCGAGCCGTTTCAGCGTTTGCGCGGTGGGCGGATAGCCCGGATGCTCGACCCAGGCGCTTTCGCGCGCAAGGCCGAGTGCGTCGACGGTCAACGCGAGGCTCGCGGTATAGGCGGGTACGATGAAGACCTGGCCCGCATCCGCGTCGATGCCGCGCGAGCGGTGCAGATACGCCGCCAGCGCCTCGCGCAACGGCATGTAGCCGGCGGGCGCGGGCTTGGTGAGCGATCCCGCCTTGCGAACCTGCCGCGCCATCAGTCTCGCCCAGAGCTTCCTCGGGAATTCGTCGAGCGCGGGCAGCCCCATCTGAAACGGTGCGGGACTGCCGCCATCTACTTCGATGATGTTGTCGGGTGCGCCCTCTGCCGGCAGCGGGGGTGCGACGACAGCCGCTTGCTTCGCGCGAGCGGGTTGCGCCGGGGCCGTGTGTTCTGAAACGAATGTCCCTGCCGGACCACGGGCAACGAGGTAGCCCTCTCCGAGCAGGCGGTCGTAGGCGACCTGCACGGTGCCGCGAGCCACGCCCAGTTCAGTCGCCAACGCCCGCAAGGACGACACCTTCTGGCCGGGGCTGAGCTGTCCCTGTTCGATCATCGCGCGAAACCGCGCGTAGATCTGCTCATGGATGGGCGGGGCGCCGGGGTTCGCCCGGGCCGTTGGCTGTGTCATGGCCTGGTCTGAAGCAGGAAAAATGGCCCTGTTGGCTAGGTCATCGAACGACGACACTGAAGCCTACACCAACCCCTCTTCATCGGCATCATGACTGACACACTGACCCTCCGACATGCCGAAACAGATGCCGATGTGATGGCCTGTTTCGACGTCATGCATCAACTGCGTCCCCAATTGAATTCGCCCGAGGACTTCCTCGCTCGTGTCGCGCTGCAACGTGCCCAAGGCTATCGCCTGCTAGGCGTTTGGGAAAACGGCAAGGCGGTCGCACTGGCCGGCTATCGGCGCATCGACAACCTGATTCACGGCCGCTTCATCTACGTCGACGACCTGATCACGGACGAGGCGGGACGCGGCCATGGTCATGGCGAACGCCTGCTCGCCGAACTGGGCACGCTGGGCCGCGCGGAAGACTGCCAGCGTCTCGTGCTCGACACGGCGCTCGCCAACGCGCTCGCGCAACGCTTCTATTTCCGCTGCGGCCTGCTTGCCCGCGGCCTTCACTTCAGCATGGAGCTGGCATGAACAGCCTCAAGGTGTTGCTGCTCGATTGCAGCCCCCGGCGCGACAACTCGACGAGCCGGCACTTCACCCGTCAATTGCTGCCTGCCATGGCCGAGCGTCTGGGGCGGGACATTCAGATCACGCGGCGCGATCTTGGCACGCAGCCGCTGCCGCCCATCACGGAAGCGCACGCGGAATCGCTCGTGCTGCCTGGTGACGTTGCGAAAGAGCGGTTCGGCGAGGCGCTCGCCGTATCGGACGAACTGATTCGTGAACTGGATCAGGCGGACATGCTCTGGATCTCGACGCCCGTGCACAACTTCACGGTGCCTGCCGTGCTCAAGAACTGGATCGATCACGTGGTGCGAATCGACGTGACGTTTGCTGCGGGCGCGAACGGCAAGGTCGGCTTGCTGCGTGATCGTCCGACCTTCGTTGCCGTGACCGCCGGCGGCGCGATGTTCCGCGAGCCTGCCTATCAGCCGGACTTCTTTCGACCTTACCTGTCCGCCGTGCTGGGCGTGATCGGACTCAAGGACGTCACGTTCATGCATGCGGCTGGCCTCGTATCGACGGACGAGCCGCTTGCGCTCGTCGAGGCAAAGGCCGCGCAGTGGCTGCGCGACAACCCGCAGCGCCACGCGTCATCCGAAACCAACACTTCTTCCATTGCTTAACCATTACTTTCCGGAGTTCATCATGAATGCACCTCGTCTCGAGTGGACCACCCTCGCACCCGTCCAGTTCAAGTCGCTGTATGCCGTCAGCAAGTCGCTGGCCGAGTCGTCGCTTGGCAGCAAGCTGATCGAACTCGTGCAGACGCGCGTGTCGCAAATCAACGGCTGCGCCTACTGTCTCGACATGCATGCGCGCGAACTGCGCAAGGGCGGCGAATCGTGGCAGCGTTTGAATGTACTGTCGGCGTGGCGCGAGACCCACTTCTTCACCGCCAAAGAGCAGGCCGCGCTGGCGTGGGCTGAATCCTTGACGTGCCTTCCTGATGGCCATGCGGATCGTGAAGTCGAATATCAGGCATTGCGCGAGCACTTTAACGACGGGGAAATCGTCGAATTGACGTGGGCCGTCGCCGTCATCAACGCGTGGAATCGTATGGCGATTGGCATGCATCAGCCTGTCGACGCAAACCCCATCGACTGACAGCGCGAGAAGCGAGGCATAGCGAGGCATAGCGATGAGAAGCGGCGAGCGTGACATGCATTCAAACGCAGTACGCCGCCTTACAAATTGATTTTCTATTTTCCTGAAGAACGTCTATGTTTTTAGGGTGCGTTTTCTTTACGCGCGCGGGGCTTACCGGCCCCCTGACGATTCTTCAGGTGCATCTGCCACCTCGAACGCCACCCGCGGTGTTTGCCGCGTCCCGATTTCCATAAACCAGGCAGCAGGCCAGACGCGCAGCCGTGCAACGGCTCGTTCCGGCCGCGTGGGGAATCGCGAGCAGTGCCTGTCGAGCACCGCTTGTCGCTGCGTCGGCTTTGACTTGGCCAACGCAGCTACAGGCTCCAAGACCTGCTGTCGTATTGAAGGAGTCAAATCATGAAGACACGAATCATCCTTTCGGCAGCGTGCGCCGTTGCGCTCTCTCTGACGGGCGTGGCGCACGCTCAAGGCATGCCGGCCCAACAGAATGCGCAACCGGCCGCAACCACGTCCACGCCAGGCACCACCGAGTACGGCGGCGTATCCGGAACCACCATGGCGATGGGCAATCCAGCCCACCCAGCATGGGCACCGCCCGCCAGCTGCGGCCATCTGGCCCGGTGCAACCCGAATTCGGGCCACTGAACGAGCGGTTGCGTTTGAACGATTGAAAGTTCTGCAACGATCGACGATGGAGGGTGACTCATGAAGATCGTTATCATTGGCGGCACGGGCCTGATCGGCTCGAAGACGGCCGCTATCCTGCGTCAGGCTGATCACGATGTCGTCGCCGCTTCGCCCAGAAGCGGCGTCAACACCATCACGGGCGAAGGGCTCAAAGCGTGCCTGACAGGCGCGCAGGTGGTCATCGACCTGTCCAATTCGCCCTCGTTCGAAGACAAGGCGGTGCTGGAATTTTTCGAAACCTCTGCCCGCAACCTTCGCACGGCCGAGGCGGAGGCGGGCGTCCGGCACCATGTCGCGCTGTCCATCGTCGGCACCGATCGCACGCCTGAGAACGGCTACTTTCGCGCGAAGGTCGCGCAGGAGAAGCTGGTCGAGTCTTCCGGCGTTCCCTATACGATCGTCCGCTCGACCCAGTTCTTCGAATTCCTTGGCGGCATCGCCGATTCAGGCATGCAAGGGAATGCAGTCCGGCTCTCGCCTGGCATGTTCCAGCCCATCGCGGCCGATGACGTCGCCGCGATCGTCGCGGATGTTGCGCTTGCCGCGCCGCGCAACGGCATCATCGATATTGCCGGGCCCGAACGCGCGCCGTTCGACGATATCATCGCCCGCTATCTGAAAGCGGTCGGCGATCCGCGCGAAGTCGTGCGCGACCCTGAGGCCCGCTATTTCGGCGGCCTGGTCGGAGATCTTTCGCTCGTGCCGCTGGGCGAAGCGCGCCTTGGCAAGATCGGTTTCGACGAATGGTTTCGCCGCTCGCAGAGCAAAGCCTGATTGCACATCCTTCTAACCAACAACAGGTGTGACATGAAACGTATCCTCTGTTCGCTGCTCGTCGCGAGCCTGCCATTCGGCAGCGTGCTTGCGCAGACGCCAAAAGAAAAGAGCGCCAAGGTGACACTCGTCTATCAGCACGAACTGCCGAACGTTCCGGGCAAGAGCATCAAGGGCGTGCTGGTCGAGTATGGTCCGGGGGGCTATTCGGCCGGTCATACGCACGCGAAGTCCGCGTTTATCTATGCGACCGTGCTCGAGGGTGCGATCAGCAGTCAGATCAATGACGGACCTGTGACGGTCTACAAGGCCGGGCAGAACTTTTCCGAACTGCCCGGCGACCGTCACGGCGTCAGCGCGAATGCGAGCAAGACGAAGCCGGCGAAGCTACTCGCCGTCTTCGTGGTGGATACGAACGAGACGGAACTGACGACGCCATTCGGGAATTGAGCTCAAGGCTCAACGGGTCCGTCTGCCGAGTTCGTCAGCGCGCCGGCAGACGGCTTGCATCAGCACGGTCGCGCTGCGCGACGGTGGGGAGAACTTCGAATAGACGAACGTCGATACCATCTCCAGATCCTCGACGAGCGGACGCACGATGCAGTCGATATCGCCCGCCGCGAACTCGTCGACGATCGCCAGTCCTAGTCCGCCGCGCACGAGCGCGAGCGCCTGATCGGCGCGCGTGACGTCGACCACGGGTGTCAGTTCGACATTGGCCTGCTGGCATGCGCGCACGATGATCTTGCCGAACGGGATGTCGCGCCGGAAAAGAATCATCGGCTCTTGCTCCAGGTCCGCGAGCGCGATCCGTTCGCGGGCGGCGAGCGGATGGCCCGGCGGCAACGCGCACACCATTCGCCCGCGCATGAACGGCACGGCCTCCAGATGCTCATGCTCGATTGGCAGCGACGTGATTGCGACGTCGACGGTTTTGCTCAGCACTTCGAGCGGCAAGTCGGCCATCAGCGTGGTGTGCCAGTCGACGCTGAGCCCCGGCAACTGCCGCTTCAGTTCGACGATGGCGGGCGCGACCACGCCAGGCGCAAGCGACGGGCTGCACGCGACGCGCAGGAGGCTGGCCGGGCCAAGCGCGAGCGCCCGCGCGAACTCATCGACGCGCAACGCCGATTGATAAACCTGCTCGACCTCGCGATACAGCGCCTGCGCTTCGGCCGTCGGGATGAGCCGTCCTTTTGCGCGCTCGAAGAGCCGCAGTCCGAGCGTCGTCTCGGTGTGCGCGACCAGCTTGCTGACGGCGGGCTGCGAGACGTACAGCATCTTCGCCGCCGCGTTGATCGTACCCGTCAGCATCACCGCGCGGAACACTTCCATCTGTCGCAGCTTGAAACGCATCGTTGTTCCGTATCCGTGCAGAGATTAACCAAAGGTTATAGGGTAGCCTAAAGACGGCATACGACAGCGGCACGGCAACCCACTAGTATTGCCGTGCCGCGTTTTGCGCTGCTGCGCGCAGCAAACACGACGGCCTGCATAGGGAACCTGAGATGAGCGTATTCGAGGAAGACAAGATCGACTGCCACTGCCATATCTTCGATCCCGTTCGTTTTCCGTACCGGGACGACACCGCGTATCAGCCTGCACAGCAGGAGATCGGCACGGCCGCGCAATTCGTTCACGTGATGGACGCATACGGCGTGCGGCATGCGCTGCTGGTCGGCCCGACGAGCGGCTACCGGACCGATAACCGCTGCCTGGTCGATGCATTGGAGACGTACCAGGAACGCTTTCGCGGCATCGCGGTGGTCGATAACGATATCGGCCGAGGGGAGCTTTTAGCGCTGCGTCGCGCGGGCGTGGTTGGCGTCGCATTCAATCCGGCGATGGAAGGCGTCGAACTCGTACGCGATGCAGGCGCGCTGTTTGCACTGCTGGCCGACCTCGGGATGTTTGCGCAGATCCAGGTGTGTGGCGATCAACTCGTCGCGTTGGCGCCGTGGCTCGCGCAGCAGGAAGCGCAACTTCTGATCGACCACGGCGGCCGGCCCGATATCGACGCGGGCGTCGCTCAGCCAGGCTTCCAGGCGCTGCTGCGGCTCGCGGATTCCGGGCGCGCGAGCGTCAAGCTGTCGGGCTGGCAAAAGTACTCGCGCAACGCGTATCCGTATGAGGATGCATGGCCGTACGCGCACGCGCTGCTTGGCGCCTTCGGCCCGCAACGCTGCATGTGGGGTTCCGACTGGCCGTTCCTGCGCGCGCCGGAACGGCTCGACTATGGGCCGCTGCTGACGCTGTTCGAGCAGATCGTTCCCGACGCGGAGACCCGGCATCAGATTCAGTGGGAAACGCCGCGACGCCTTTTCCGTTTCGACGCTCAACGATCTTGACACCCGTATCAATGATGGAGAAACAACGCTTGGAACACATCGTCAACCGACACGGCCTCGACATGCCGAAGCTCGGCCTCGGCACCTGGCCGATGGTCGGCGAAGACTGCACGCGCGCAGTCGTTCAGGCTCTCGAACTCGGCTATCGGCATATCGACACGGCGGCCGGCTATCAGAACGAAGATGCCGTCGGCGCCGCACTGGTTGCGTCACCGGTGCCGCGCGAGCAGATTCACGTGACCAGCAAGGTCTGGTGGGATCAGCTCGAACCGCAGGCGCTGCGTGCGTCATGCGAGCGTTCGTTGCGCGATTTGCGTAGCGAGTACGTGGATCTGTTTCTGATTCACTGGCCCACGCAGGAGATGGATCTGCGCCGTTCGATCGATGCGCTCGTCGCGCTGAAGGAGCGCGGGCGTGCGCGGGCGATCGGTGTTGCGAACTTCCCGTTGCCGCTGTTGCGTGAGGCGGTCGAGACGGTCGGTGCGCCGCTCGCGGCGATACAGGTCGAGTATCACGTGACGCTCAGTCAGTCGAAGCTGCTCGATTTCGCACGGCAGCATGAGATGGCGCTGACGGCGTATAGCCCGCTTGTGCGCAATCGTGTGTCGGAGATCCCTGCGATCGTTGATATTGCGCGCAAGCATGGCGTGCTGCCGACGCAAGTCACGTTGGCGTGGCTGCTCGAGCAGGCGAATGTCGCTGCCGTGCCGAAGGCGAGTGGCGCGGCGAATCAGACATCGAACTTGGCGTCGCGTGATGTGCGACTTGACGATGAAGACCGCGCGGTCATTGCTGCGTTGCCGAAGGGCGAGCGGCTCGTGAGTCCTGCCTTTGCGCCGCAGTGGGATGAGGTGGGGTGATTTTTTGCTGCGCAAGCGGTTTGGTTTTTTTTTGCCTTGTCGCTGGCATCCGCGTTTTGCCTTCGTGCTTCAAGCGTTGCCCCTGTGCGGGGCGGCACCTACTTTTCTTTGCCGCCGCAAAGAAAAGTAGGCAAAAGAAAGCGGCTCACACCGCCAGTTCTGGTATTTGCCTGAGGGCCCCCAAAGGTTCTTACGCTTCACACGGCAATCACGTGACCCATGTTCGTTGCCAACGCTCTTGCGGTGCGCCTCACCCGCTTCACGCGCCCGCGTTGCAGCACACCGTGCCAGATATTCCACGGCCGCCCAGGTGGCAAACTGTGTGTAGGCCGTAGTGCCTCGCACGCCTCACTTCGGACCGATAGCGCATGCGTTCCACCCTGTAAGAGCGCCACCCTATACGAC
>Ga0247692_1000341_pt1 | contig 10887 bp, 9 predicted proteins | sample CNK33_metaG_FD_183041 | JGI IMG/M metagenome (GOLD analysis project Ga0247692, IMG submission 183041) | Soil microbial communities from Purdue University Martell Research Forest, Indiana, United States - CNK33 | ecosystem: Environmental > Terrestrial > Soil > Temperate forest > Bulk soil | place...
GTCAACTATCAACTGCGGCAGCAATGCAATGCCCAGTCCCGCTATACAAGCCTGCGCCAGCACTCGCATGTCGTTGACCGCGAACCGGCTGTTGATCGACACCTCCTGACTCCCACGTGGCCCTTGCAAACGCCAACTGGCGCGACCCTGGCGATTGGAAATGCTCAGACAGTCGTGCTCGGCCAGTTCACGCAACGTGCGTGGCGCAGGGCGCCGTTTCAGATACGCAGGACTTGCCGCGAGGATCATCGCAGTCGGCGCCAGCCGACGTACCTTGAAGCCGCTACCCGTCTCGATGCCCATGCGCAAGGCCAGATCGATGCGCTCGGAGATCAGATCAGTCGGCGTATCGTCGAGCAGGAACTCGAGGCTGATGTGTGGATAGCGCGCATAGAACTCGACGAGCCATTCCATGCCGATGAGTTCGAACAGGCCGGCCATCGCGGCAACGCGCACTGAGCCCGAAGGCGCCTGCTCATCCGCATGGCGCCGCCCGATCTCCAGGATCTGGTCGAGCGCCGGCGCATAGCGCTCGAACAGCGCCTGACCATCCGTGCTCAACGCGAGCTTGCGCGTCGATCGATGCAGCAGACGCGTGCCGAGTTGCCCTTCGAGCTGATCGATGCGCCGGCTCAGCGTATTCGACGGCATCCCCAAGCGGCGCGCCGCCTCGGAGAAACTGCCCGCGCGGACCACCTGGACGAACATCGCCAGATCATTCAGATCAAGCATTGCATTTCTCCATAAATGGATTAATCCAATCCCATTTTACCGCCTAGTGCAAGTCGCCTTTCATCCCCATACTTCAGGGACGTATTCAGGAAGTACTCAGCGCAGATCAAGTTCGATCCGGCGAATGCCGTGCAAGGTCGCGATGACGCAAAGCGGCGCGGTGCAGACGGCTGCGGCAACTTAACGTTTCAAGGAGTTTGATTTGAAGAAGCATCTGATGATCGCGGCCGGCGCACTCGCCACCTCGCTATCGTTTTCAGCATTCGCGGGCGTGTCGACATACCAGATTGATCCGGACCACACGTACCCGAGTTTCGAGGCCGACCACATCGGCGGTCTGTCGGTCTGGCGTGGCAAGTTCGACAAGTCGCAGGGCACGGTGACACTCGATCGCACAGCAAAGACGGGCACCGTCGAGGTGACGACCGACATCGCGTCTGTCCACACCGGCAGCACGAAGCTCGACGAGAACTTGCAGTCGGATCAGTTCTTTGACGCGTCGAAGTTTCCGGAAGCGACCTACAAAGGCACGATCAGGTTCGTCGGCGACAAGCCGGTCTCTCTCGTCGGCAATCTGACGATGCATGGCGTGACCAGGCCGCTGACGCTGCAAATCGACTCTTTCAAGTGCATGCCGCATCCGATGCTCAAACGCGAAGTGTGCGGCGTCGACGCAGTGGGCGAATTCGATCGCAGCAACTTTGGCGTCGACTTTGGCAAGACGTACGGTTTCAGCATGAAAACGAAGTTGCTCATCTCGGCCGAAGCACTCAAGCAGTAACCCCCGTTCACAGAGAGACCGCCACGCTCGTTGCGTGAGGTAGCACCGACCCAACAACATTGTCACTAGAGAGCAACCATGTCTAACACCCAGAAGCTCATTGCCGTCGTCGGCGCGACGGGTCAACAAGGCGGCGCCGTTGTGCGCGCGCTGCAGGCGAGCGGTCAATTCAAAGTGCGCGCGTTGACGCGCGATCCGGCCAAACATCCGCAGCTCGCCGACGAAGTCGTTCTGGCGGATTTCAATCGTCCGGAAACGCTCGAAGCCGCGTTTGCTGGAGCACACGGCGTTTTCCTGGTGACCAACGCCTGGGAAGCGGGTGCGGACGAATCCAGGCAGGCATTCGCCGCCGTCGACGCGGCGAAAGCGGCCGGCGTGCAACACTTGATCTGGTCGACGCTCCCCAATGTGGAAGTGATCAGCAGCGGCAAGATCGATGTCCCGCATTTCACGGACAAGGCAAAAGTCGAACGGATCGTGAGCGACGCCGGATTTGCCTTCCACACGTTCGTGATCGCGCCGTTCTATTACCAGAACCTGGTCGGCGCAATGGCTCCGCAGAAACAGGCGGATGGCACTGCGGGTTGGGCGCTGCCGCTTGATCCCGAGCGGCGGGTCATCCATATGGGCGACATCACGGAACTCGGCCGCATCGTGGCAGGTGCGTTCGCGCATCCGGAACTCGCAGGGCACGGTGAGCACTTGCCGCTTGTCGGCGATTTCCTGAGCTTCAGCGAAATCATCGCAATCCTGAATCGTCAAGGAAACAAGCTGTCGTTCAGTCAGGTACCGCGCGAGGTCTTTGCTGGCTGGTTCCCCGGTGCCGGGAGCGTCGCGGCGATGCTCGCCTACTTCGAAGCGCACACGTATCTCGGCTCGGATTCGCGCGACGCGATCGTCCTCGCCAACCAGGTCGCCGGCCAGCAGCCGACGGGGTTTGCTGCGTGGGCTAAAGAAAACTTCAAAATCCCGGCATCCGCCTGAAAACACGCCGCTTCGAACAATACGGCGCCTTGCTTGACCTGTTCGAAGCGCACTCTCAAACCACGAACGAGCAAACGAGCTAATAGCCATGAGGCGGATTCCTACCCACACCGTCGAGGACGCGCCCGTTGCTTCGCGTCCGCTTCTGCAAAAGATCGCCCAGTCTTCGCCCACAGGACGCCCTCTGAACCTGCATGCCCAGATGGCGCATTCTCCGGCGGTGCTGGCCGCGTACGCGTCGCTGCGCGCAGTGACGGCCGAGCACGGCACCTTCGATCCGAAGGTGAGCTGGGCGCTCAATCTCGCCACTGCGGTGATGGTCGGCAGCGACTACATGATTGGGATCGCCAGTCGATTTGCCCACATGAACGGATGGACAGAAGCAGAGATCGCCGCCCTGCGGGCAGGCACGACGACGGGCGACGCAAAGATCGACGCGCTGACGTGCGTGGTCCGGGAAGCCGCCGCCAATTCGGGAAACGTCACCGACGCCACCTGGAAAGCCGCTCAACAAGCCGGCTGGAGCGATGAGCACCTGACTGAGGCATTTGCATTTTTAGGGCTGACAATGTTCACGGGGTACTTCCTCAACTACGCACAAACCGACACTGACGTCTGATCAGCCACCTCGTCTTTGGTCACTTTGACCAGCAGCCTCCTCTCGCGAGAGTCGGTGCGCGGTAAAATCCCATTATCTTAGTCAGCCGAAGTTCTGTTACCCTGCGCCCTTTCTCCCAGCTTGAACCCGTAAAGATGGATACCCCTTTCAACGAACGCGGCGTGTCGGTCACGCGCAATGCGCTGTCGGCGGCCGGCCAGGTCTTTCCGTTGCGCGAGATCAAGGACGTGCGCGTCGTCACCGTGCAGAAGAACAAACTCGTGCCCTGGGCGATTTCGCTGATCGGCGCCGTGGCCGCAGTGGTCGGCGGGGTATTTGCGTCGCCGGCGGGTGTCGTGGCCGGCGTGATGCTGATCGTCGTCGGCTGGCTCACGTGGATCACGCAGGACGTTACGCATCGACTGATGGTCCAGACAGCGGGCAGCGAACGCGAAGCCCTGTCGAGCATCGATCTGACGTTCGTCGAACGCGTCGCGCAAACGGTCCGCGACGCGCTCGCGTCGGCCACTGCCGCTACCGCCACCGCGCCGAAGAGCCAATAGCACTCGCGCGCCAGCGCGCCGTCTTTACACAAAATTGACGGCCCACGTAGCCCTTTTTTGCATCAGGTTGAGACGCCGCCCGCTACAGTGAATGCGTCTCCACAGCCGCGCCGCCCACTTCGCGTCGGCGCATCGACGATGCATACCGCTATCGCTTCATCGCGCACGCTGCCGCGCCGCGCGCCCGCCATCGAACGCTCCACACAACCCGCCCTGTCGCTCGTGACGATCGACGTGACCGTACCCGGCACCTCGTCGGCAGCGGGCCGCCGCGCACTGCTCGCGGCGCTCGGCGAGGGCTCGCGCCTGTTCGTGATGACTGTCGACAAACGCAACGACTCCATCACGTTTCGCGTCGATGTGATGGCGCGCAGCGTCGGCGATGTGATCGGCGCACTCGCGGGCGTGCTGCACCGCGCGACGATTGGCCGCGTGCGCTCGATCGCTCTCCCGCAGCACGCCGCGCAGCAGCACTGAAGCAACACCATTCACCTTCACACATTTTTGCAGGTCGCGATGCTCGCGCGCGTAGAGTCGGCGCTCCTGTCATCTCGCGTGTCCTCGCGTCAGGCCCGCGCACACCGCCGAGCCGGATCGACTGCACCCGCCGAAGCCTGAACGGCTGGTACAGCTGTCATCGCAGGTCACGCACTTCTGCAAGGTGTGTGCGATGTCTGTCCATTTCTTCCGGCGCCTGGCCGGCTTTGCGGGCGCGTTGATCGTGCTCGCGCTCGCGGCCTCGCTCGTGGCCTGTTCAACGCCGATCTCCACGCCCGTCCCGCCCGAGACGAAGGCGAGCCTCATCAACGAAGGACGCGACGGCCTGCTGGTGATGCTGTCCGCGGAACGCAGCGACAAGCGCGGCCGCGCGTCGATCGGGCTGCCCGTGCAAATGGACGGCAAGGCCGTCTATCTGATGCTCGATACAGGCACGCGTGGCGTGCGCGTGCTGTCGAAAGTCTTGCCGCGTTCGAGCTATCCCGCCGCGGGCATGCGGACCTCGTACACGTTCGCGACAGACGCGCAAGTCTCCGGCGCAACCGTCACGGTGCCGTTCAGCATCGCCGGCACGAAGCCCGTCGATCTCATCGTACAAGCCGTCGACGAAGTCAGCTGTCTGAAGATCAACAAGCGCTGCGTTGCGCAGGACGGCTACACGGGCGAGTTCGGCTGGGCGTTCTCGGGCATTCTCGGCGTCGGCGCCGACGATCCGCGCGACACCTGCTGCACGCAGCCGCTGCGCGCGCTGCCCGCGAACATCGGCCAGCGCTATCTGGTGCGCGCCAATCTCGATCGTCCGCTGCTCGTGTTGAGTCCGTCGAACGCGCTGACGAAAGACTTCACGTTCGTCCCGCTTACGATGGGCAAGGACGGCTCCGCGCAATGGCCGGCCGGCTGCGTGCAGGTCGGCAGCAAGCTGCGCTTCTGCGCGCCCGTCGTGTTCTCGACGGGCGGCACCGACATGATCCGCGTCGAAACCGACAAGGCGCCCGACTGGGCCGACGACGTCGACGAGCACAAGCCGATCGCGCAAGGCAACTACGACGTGGTGCTGGGTGTGGGTGACTGGGCGCACCGCTTCAACGACGCGCAAACGACCATCGCGAAAGCCGCGCCCGGCGGGAACCGCATCGTGATCGGGCTGATGGCGCTGCAGAACATCGACTTGTACTTCGACTTCGCGCATGGCCAGCTCGGACTGCGCGCGCCGCGCAACAACGAGCGCATGGGTAGCTGACGCAACGTCCGTCAAGCAACCGGCACAAAACAGAAAGCCGCCGCGCGACTTTCAATCGCGCGGCGGCTTTTTATCATGCGCACATCACGTTACATCACATCGCATCACTCGAGTTCGAGCGGCTTCACCTTCCAGATATCGCGCGCATACTCGGCGATCGTACGGTCCGACGAGAACTGCCCCATACCCGCGACGTTCTCGATCGCACTCCTGGTCCAGCCGCGCCGGTCGAGATAGCGCTTGTCAACTTCGTCCTGCGCCTTCGCGAACGCGGCGAAATCGGCGAGCACCATGTAGTGATCGCCCCAATCGACCAGCGTGTGGAAGATGTCCGAGAAGCGCAGCGGATCGTCGGGTGAGAAGAAGCCTGTGCGAATCTGGTCGAGCGCGACCTTCAGTTCGGCATTGTGCTCGTAGATTTCGCGCGGTCGATACCCCGTCGCGCGCAACTCGTCGACCTGATCCGCCGTGTGCCCGAAGATGAAAATGTTCTCGCGCCCCACGGCATCGCAAATCTCGATGTTTGCGCCGTCCATCGTGCCGATCGTCAGCGCGCCGTTCAGCGCGAGCTTCATGTTGCCCGTGCCCGACGCTTCCGTGCCTGCCATCGAAATCTGCTCCGACAGATCCGCGGCGGGAATGATCAGTTCGGCCACGCTCACGCCGTAGTTCGGCACGAACACGACCTTCAGTTTGTCGCCGATGATGGGATCTTCATTCACCGCCTTGCTCACGTCGCCAATCAGCTTGATGATCGTCTTCGCCATCCGGTAAGCAGATGCCGCCTTACCCGCGAACATCACGACGCGCGGCACCCAGTCGCGCTCCGGGTTCGCGCGAATCTGGTTGTAGCGCACGATCACATGCAGCACGTTCAGCAATTGCCGCTTGTATTCGTGGATGCGCTTGACCTGTAGATCGAACAGCGCATCAGGATCGAACGTCATCTTCGTGTGCTGCTGCAGGCGCTGGATCAGACGCAGCTTGTTCTGCCGCTTGGCTTCATGAAAGGCGTGAATGAACGACGGGTCGTCGCGCAGATCGCGCAGCTTGCCGAGCTCGAACAGATCGCGCCGCCAGTGCGTGCCGATCTGCTCGTCGATCAGATGCGACATCGACGGGCTCGACTGAGCGAGCCAGCGGCGCGGCGTCACGCCGTTCGTGACGTTCGTGAAGCGCTCGGGCCAGATTTTCGCGAAGTCGGAGAAGATGTCGCGCGTCATCAGTTGCGAGTGCAGCTTCGACACGCCATTGACCTTCTGGCTCGCGACGATCGCCAGATGCGCCATGCGCACGCGCCGCTGCCCGTATTCATCGACGAGCGAGATGCGCCGGATCATGTCGACGTCATGCCCCGAATGCTCGCTGACGTGCTTCAGAAACTCCGCGTTGATCTCGAAGATGATTTCGAGGTGGCGCGGCAACAGGCGCGCGAGCGTTTCCACGTCCCACGTTTCGAGCGCTTCGGGCATCAACGTGTGGTTCGTGTACGAGAACATCTGCTGGATGTCTTTCCACGCTTTCGCCCACGGCACATGATGCACATCGACGAGCAGACGCATCAGCTCGGGAATCGCGAGCACCGGGTGCGTGTCGTTCAGATGCACCGCGACCTTTTCGGCGAAGCGGCCGAACGTGCTGTGCGTGCGCTGATAGCGGCGAATCAGATCCTGCATCGTCGCCGACACGAAGAAGTACTCCTGCCGCAAGCGCAGTTCGCGGCCGGCAGGCGTCGAATCGTCGGGATAGAGCAGGCGCGAGACGTTCTCCGACATGTTCTTCGCATCAACGGCACGACGGTAATCACCCTGATTGAACGCGGACAGATCGAGTTCTTCCGTCGCGCGCGCGGACCACAGGCGCAGCGTGTTCGTCGCGCTCGTCGCGAAGCCTGGGATCACGGTGTCGTACGCCATCGCGTTCACATGCTGCGTTTCGATCCATTCGACGTGACCGTCGCGCTGCACCGTGCGTCCGCCGAAATGCACGATGTATTGCACTTCAGGACGCGGAAATTCCCACGGGTTGCCCGCGCGCAGCCAGTAATCGGGCGTTTCGAGCTGCTCGCCGTCGACGATCTGCTGCTTGAACATCCCGTATTCATAGCGGATGCCGTAGCCGAAGCCCGGAATGCCGAGCGTCGCCATCGAATCCAGAAAGCATGCCGCAAGGCGCCCGAGGCCGCCGTTGCCGAGTGCGGCATCGGGCTCGAGATCGGTTAGCGCTTCCATATCGACACCGAGGCCCGAGAGCGCTTCCTTCATCTGATCGTAGATGCCGAGCGCGAGCAGCGCGTTGGTGAACGTGCGCCCGATCAGGAATTCCATCGACAGGTAATACACGCGCTTCACATCCTGCTCGTACTGCAGGCGTGTGGTTTTCATCCAGCGCGCGACGAGCCGGTCGCGCACGGCGAGCGCCGCGGCGTGCAGCCAGTCCTGCGGGCGCGCTGTCACGGCGTCCTTGCCGACGCCGTACATCATGCGGTTGGAAATCGAGCGCCGCAGCGCATCGACGGTACTGTTGAGCTGGTCGAATTCCAGATCCACCGCTGTCATCGAAGCCTCCGGTAAAACGACGCGGCACGCGCTTGATTGCTTGCGTATTGGATGCGGGCGGCGCGAGCCGGTCTGGTGGATAAATAAGCAGAGTAGGACATTTTGCGTAATCCCGTGTCTGCGGCCATTGCGTTATCAAAAGCCCGCTAATCCAAGCAGACAACGCCTACCGTTGCGCAGTTCCATGACTGCTGCGTTGGATTTTGCCTGGCTTCACGCTGAAGTCTTTGCATCTGGCACGATGCCGGTGCAGACGGCTCTGTTCCTTGCACTAGTATGGATGAGGAACAAGGCGGATCGGAGACAGTATCGCCGTGCCGCGTCCCGCCGGGTCCTGCTGTAAAAGCCGCTAGCGTCGTCGTACTCCGACGGAGGTCGAAATGAACGCACAATCCGTGCTCGGTATCATCCATGCGCAGGAACTGCTCATTGTGTCCCTGATCCGCGCGCTTCCGCCCGGCGAACGGCGCAAAGTGTCCGACGAGTTCCAGGATCAGGTCGAACTGGCCGAAGCGCCCCATCTGAGCGCCGGTCACGATCGCGAGATGACCGACGCGTTCAAGGCGCATATCCGCAAGCTGTCGATTCTGCTGGCTTCGTGTAACTGATGTCGTGTCGCCGTCGGCGCATTTCGTCCTGTCGACGCGCTCGGGCGCTGACAGTTAGTTGCGACGACGGCGTGTGGGGCTGAGCTTCCAGACAGCTTTCAGAAGGCCCTTTTTTGCGCGGCTCCCAGCACGATCCGCGCCGCTCTGTAACAATCACTTCATTCGCTTCGAGCACGCCCGTCGCCCCATGATGCGGTCGATGCCGATATGCGCCCCGCTCAGTCCTCTGCAGAGCCTGTCCTTGTCCGAGAACACACCCAATCCGGCACGCGTCGCCGACGCGCCGATGTCCGCCGGTCACCGTTTCGCGATGGCGGCGATCATGCTGTCGGTCGCCCTCGCCTCGCTCGATACCGCTATCGCCAATACCGCGCTGCCCGCCATGGCCGCGGATCTGCACGCGAGGCCGGCGGCGTCGGTATGGATCATCAACGCCTATCAGTTGGCGATGGTCGCGACGCTGCTGCCGCTCGCCGCACTCGGCGATATCGTCGGACACCGGCGCATTTATATCAGCGGGATCATCGTGTTCACGGCGGCCTCGCTGGCCTGCGCGCTATCGCCGACGCTGCCGTGGCTGGCGGGCGCACGCGTCGTGCAGGGCCTCGGCGCGGCGGCCATCATGAGCGTGAACACTGCGCTAATCAAGCATCTGTATCCGCCGCATCGGCTGGGGGCGGGGGTCGGGTTGAATGCGCTGGTGGTGGGCGTGTCGTTTGCCGTGGGGCCAACGGTGGCGTCGCTGATTCTGTCGGTGGCCAACTGGCCGTGGCTGTTCGCCGTGAATGTGCCGCTCGGTGTGCTGGCGCTGTCGTTCGCGTTGCCGGGACTGCCGCGCACGCCGCGCGGCACGCATCACTTCGATCGGGTCGCAGCGTTGCTCAACGTGATCACGTTCGCCGCGCTGGTGTTCGCGCTCGGCGAAGCGGCACAGCGCGCGTCAACAGATGTCGTGCTCGGCGCGGCGGCTGTCGCGATCGTATTCGGCGCGCTGCTGATGCGCCGCGAGACCGGTCACCCCGCGCCGATGCTGCCCGTCGATCTGTTCAAGCTGCCTGTGTTCGCGTTGTCGGCAGTAACGGCAGTGTGCTCGTTCGCCGCGCAAGGGCTCGCGTTCGTGTCGCTGCCCTTCTATTTCGAGGATGTCCTGCATCGCAGCCAGGTCGAAACCGGCTTTCTGATGACGCCCTGGCCTGTGATCGTCGCGCTTGCGGCGCCGTTCGCGGGACGGTTGTCGGACCGCTATCCGCCGGGGCTGCTCGGCGCAATCGGCCTTGCGATTCTGTGCGCCGGCATGGCGGCGCTCGCGATGCTGCCGCCGCATCCGAGCGTGATCGACATCTCGATCCGCATGGCGATCTGCGGCGCGGGCTTCGGATTTTTCCAGTCGCCGAATCTGAAGGCGCTGATGGCGAGCGCGCCGCCCAATCGCAGTGGTGGCGCAAGCGGGATCATCGCGACGTCGCGGTTGATTGGGCAGACGACGGGCGCTGCGCTTGTTGCGTTGAGCTTCAGTATTGCCGGGCGTCATGGCCCGACACTTTCGCTGGCGACGGGCGCGGTGTTCGCGGGGGCTGCGAGTATTGCGAGTGGATTGCGGCTGTTTGCGCCGTCGCACCGGGGACAGGCAAGCGTCACGGTTACGACGGTTACGGCGAAAGAACAATAAGTAGCGGGGGCGAGTATTGCGCTCGCCGCCACTGCGCTTCACGCGAACCCGGCGTGAAGCGATGCCCGTCACTTACCGCGCAAAATACTCCTTCACCGCCGTCACGAACGTATCGATATCCGCACGCGACACATCCATATGCGTGACAAACCGCGACGCATACAACATCTGCGTAAGGATGCCGCGCTCCTTGAGCCACGCTTCGAGCGGCGCACAATGCTCTTGCGGAAACTGCGCGAATACCATGTTGGTGGCCTGCGAATGCACCTTCACCTGATCGATCTGCGCAAGCGCCGCCGCCAGATGCGCGGCGTTGTCGTGATCTTCAGCAAGCCGTTCGACGTTGTGATCCAGCGCATATAGACACGCAGCCGCCAGCACACCCGCCTGCCGCATGCCGCCGCCCAACACCTTGCGCCAGCGGTGCGCAACGTCGACCAGCGCCTTGCTGCCCACCAGCACCGAGCCCACAGGCGCGCCAAGCCCCTTCGAGAAGCAGATCGAAACCGTATCGAAAGGTGCACACAGCGCTTCGACGGGCTGCTTCGACGCGATGGCCGCATTGCAGACGCGCGCGCCGTCGAGGTGAGTCGACAGCCCGCGATCGCGCGCCAGCTGCGTGGCCTCGGCGACATAGCCCGCCAGCAGCACCTTCC
>Ga0247692_1000342_pt1 | contig 10885 bp, 7 predicted proteins | sample CNK33_metaG_FD_183041 | JGI IMG/M metagenome (GOLD analysis project Ga0247692, IMG submission 183041) | Soil microbial communities from Purdue University Martell Research Forest, Indiana, United States - CNK33 | ecosystem: Environmental > Terrestrial > Soil > Temperate forest > Bulk soil | place...
CGAGTTGGTCAGATAGGTCATGTCGTTGCCGGCAAGATCGCGCAAGAGCCGCGCGTTGACGCCGATCACATGCATCGGAATGCCAAGCGACGCGAGCGTCTGAAACTCGCTGACGTCGAGATCCGAGATGCGCAGGAGCGCCTTGCCGCCCGCCGGAATGTTTATGAGCGCGGGCAGCGGCTGCGAGAAGTGCTGCGAGCCGTCGGCAACAGGCGTCTGCATCGGACCTTGCGACACGGTGTCCGGATAGCTGCGGCCATTGAGCATGAAGTACTTGTCCTTCATGTCGGTGAAGGGCTCCGGATTGAACGTCATGCCCACGAAGTGGAAATTCGGATCGAAGCCGTGAATCTGCACGGGATACTCGACGTCATAAGCCGTCGAACCGTCGCCGTCGTTGTATGCATACAGCGTCGGCGTGTTGCTCTTGTTCTTGACATGCAGCACGCTGTTCTGCGGCGGCACGGGCGTCGAGCAGAGAACGTCGTTGCCGCATGCCGTGCGCGGATCGCTCTGCTGCTGGATCAGCGCGTGGTAGAGCGTCCCGTTCGTCACGCGGTTCTGGCGCGGACGCACGAAAATCTGGCCGACCATGCCCATCTGCAGGTGCTCGGGCGGCGTGATGTGGCAGTGCCAGAAGTACGTGCCCGCATCGGGCGCAAGGTAGTAGTACGTGAAGCTCGCGCCGATATTGATCGCCACCGATGCATCCGGCACACCGTCATAGAACGCGGACGCATTCGGATAGCCGTGGAAGTGCACCGTGTGCTGCTCGAACAGGTCGGGGCGCATGATCATCCCGACGTTGGTCAACGTGAGGAAGAACTCGTCGTCTTCGTCGATGGCCATCGTCGGCGCGGGCATGTTGCCGTTCATCACGCCGACGTCCATGATCTGGCGCGGATCGACATGCCCCGTCAGCTGACCGGGCGGCGTCGAATCCGGATCGGGCACGAGGCCGATTGCGCCGTTGTAGTTCGGATCGGCGGCCGTGCCGACGACATTGAACACCGACGCGAACTCCGTGCCCGGCAGGCCCTTCTTGATATCTGCCAGACCTGACAGCGGGCCGAACGCGAACAGATAGGTCTGCGTGCCGTCGCCCATGGTGGCATAGCCGTCACCACCCGAAATCTGCTGGCATTTGATCGCGCCGTTCACGACGCCCGTCGCCTGCGAGTTCGGCCCCGTGAAGGACGGGCCCGTATAGGCAGGCTCGCCCGCACCTGCCGGCAGGGCTGCCGGATGCAGTGTGGTGGTGGGCGGACATTGCACCCGGAACGACTGCGCGAACGACGGCAACGCGAACAACGACAGCAACAGCGCCGCCACGCCGTTGCGGTATGCGAGGGTACTGAACATAGGACCTCCGCTGAGGAGTCAGTCAGCGCGGGGACGCGCTGCCGTCGGGCACTGCGATGACGAGTGCGGGTTCATCGTCGCAATTTCCCGTATTTGAATTTTGCAGACGAGGACCGGGCGACGGGATGGGGCACCTCCCTACACTTGCGGTAGGGTTGACCCAACAGGGACGAGAAGTAGACGCAATGCGCAAGGCGCCTGCCGCGGGCGAGCGCGTGCGAACGCGCCACCCTATTTTTGCCAGGACGCGCACACAACGACAGACAGACCTGGTGCGGCTGGTCGGGCATGCCGCGACCTTGTGTGCGAACGACTCCGCTGACCACAGAACTAAAGACTTGCCCTATGCAATCACTCACCGGGCGGCTGACTGCTTTTATGTGCTTGCCACGCCTATCCGTCTGTATCAAGATCGAATCGACTCATCCGGACCAGGCCATTCCCATGACAGACGACACCGATCCCGACAAGCTGAAAGGCCCCGGTGGCTTGACGTTGCGTCAGATCCACGAGCAGGTTCAGAAAAGCGTGGAGCGCGACCGCCAGGAACAGGCATCGCGCAATTCCATTGCCCCGCAGCGCAGCAGGTGGCAACGCTGGGTCCGCTACGTGTGGGGCCGCAGCGGGCGTCGCTAGCCCGCGAGCTTGCTGTGCCTGTTACTCGGCCTGGTAGCGTGCCGCAGCACGGTCGAGTCGTTTGCTCGCAACGTGCAGGACGACTACGAGGGTCTAGCCGCGCGTTCTCCACTCAAGGCTACGGGATCCTCCGCTGCGTCACGTAGATCATCCAGATCACGGCCGCGTGTCTCGGGCGTGTAGAAGGTCGTCACCACGCCGATCAGGCTCAGAATCGCGACGTATGTCGCAAGCGGAATCCACGCCATGACCCTGCCTTCCGCACCGCCCCAGTGCGCAGTCGCCCAGGCGATGATCGATGCGCCGATGAGCGGTGCCACACCGCCAGCGATGACGGCTGACACCTCACGGCCCACCGCGACACCCGCGTAGCGATGTTGCGCACCGAAGAGTTCAGGAAGCAGCGCGCCTTGCGTGGCGAACATGCCCCAAACGCCGGCCAGTGCGACGCACAGCATGGCGATGCTCGCGGCCGCATTGCCCTGGCTCAGCACCCACCAGGTAGGATAGGCCAGCAGGAGTTGATACAGGGCGAAGGCACGGTAGACAGGAACGCGGCCGAACCGGTCGCTCAGCATGCCCGTCATCGGGATGATGACTGCCCCCGATACGCCGGCAAGCAGTAGCGCAATCGGGCCGATCGGCCCTTTGAGGCCCGTCGCGGTCACCATGTAACTGATGGCGAGCGACTGATAGATCGACGAACCACCGTTCTCCGCCATGCGCATGCCGATCACTTTCAGCAGCGTCGGCTTCGAATGCCGGATGAGGTGCTTCAACGGGCTGTCGTTGACCTGGTGACGCGCTTCGAGCTTGGAGAAGGAGGGCGACTCCTTGAGTTTCAGGCGGATCCAGATCGCCACGGCAATGATGACGACACTCAGCAGGAACGGCACGCGCCAGAGCCAGCTTTGCGAGATGTCCTCGACACGCGCCAGCGCGAAGTAGATCGCGGCCGCCATCACTGTCCCGAGCAACACGCCCATGAATGGCAACGCGGCGAAGTAGCCACGACGTTTGGCAGGCGCATATTCGGCCATCAGTACGGCCGCTCCCGCCTGCTCCGCGCCCGCTCCGAGTCCCTGCAGCAATCGGCAGCCTACCAGCAGGATGGGCGCCCAGATGCCGGCGCTCGCGTAGGTGGGCAGCAGGCCGATCAGCGTGCTTGCGATCCCCATCAGCAGGATCGTCGCCATCAGGACGAATTTGCGTCCATACCGGTCGCCGAGCGTACCGAAGACGATGCCGCCCACAGGCCGGATCGCGAAGCCGAGAAAGTACGCGCCAAAGCTCGCGATCAGCCCCATGGCGGGATCGCTCGACGGGAAGAACAGCGGCCCGAAAATCAGCGCCGACGCGAGGTTATACAGCGCGAAGTCGTAGTACTCGAGTGCGCTGCCGAGCGATGCAGCCCATGCGGCTCGATAGAGATCAGCGGTCGTGACCTCGTTGCGGGTAGTGCTGGCGTTTTTCGCGATGCCGCCTTCGGCGGCCGCGACGGTTGGCTGGTGCTTCATGATGTCTCCTCCGGTTCCTGCGATTGCGTTGCGATCGGCCCGTCCTCGTCTTGGCGCGAGATGCCGGAGCTGGCTGCGTTGCCCTTCGTGTTGCCCTTCGTGTTGCCTGTTCGACCCGCGCGCCGCCCTAGCCGACCCGCGCGATCTCGTCGAGCAAGGCCGCGCTCATCACATCGATGGGCGCCGCTTTGCCTGTGTAAAGTTCGACCTGTCCGCAGAACTGATGCAGCAGCATGCGGGTGCCATCGATCACACGGCATCCCAACGCGGCAGCATCACGGATCAGCTTCGTGCGCACGGGGATGAAGGCCGCATCCATCACGAACAGATGCGGCGCCAGTTGCGTGGCCCGCAACGGATTGACGTCCGGCGCGCGGAAGCCCGCGGCTGTCGCGTTCACGACGCCGTCGAATGCGTGGGGATCGAAGTCACCGAGATCGCCGCCAAAAGCGAGGCCGAAATCACGCGCGAGATCCTGCCCGCGCGACGCGGTGCGATTGAACACGGTCACGTGGCCGCCCGCGCGCTGCACGCCCCACGCAATCGCGCGCGCCGCGCCGCCCGCGCCGAGCAAAGCGATGCGCTGCCCCGCAAGTGAAGTCACCTCTTCGAGCGCGCGCACGGCGCCCGCGCAGTCGGTGTTGTAGCCCGTGAGATGGCGGTCGCGATTCTGGATCGTGTTGACCGCGCCGATTTCGCGCGCGGTTTCGTCGAGCGCGTCGAGGTGCGGAATAACAGCCTGCTTGTGCGGCATGGTCACGTTCAGTCCGCGGATGCCGAGTGTGCGCATCGCATCGATCGCGCCCGAGGCATCCTCTACGCCGAAGCTGACGAACGTGTAGTCAACGCCGAGCGCCTGGTAGGCCGCGTTGTGCACCTTGACGTTGAACGTGAACGGCTGGCCCGCGAGCGAGCCGCACAACGATGGAATGGAATGTGGCATGGTCGCTTTATGCTTTGGAGAGATCGAATGCGGAGAGGGCCGCGTCGCCATCGAGCACGCGCAGCAGGTTGTCGGTCGCGAGTTCGGCCATCGCGCGCCGCGTCTCGTGCGTCGCCGAGCCGATGTGCGGAAACGGCGTGACTTTCGGATGCGTGCGCAGCGGCGAATCCTGCGCGAGCGGTTCGACGGCGAACACGTCGAGAGCGGCAGCACGCAAGTGGCCACTATCGAGCGCGTCAACGAGAGCGTCCTCGCGCACGATCGCACCACGCGAGCCGTTCACGAAGATCGCACCCGCCTTCATCGACGCAAACGCTTTTGCGTCCATCAGACCGCGTGTTTCGTCGGAAAGCGGCAGCGTCAACGCAACGATGTCCGCGCGCGCCAGCACTTCATCGAACGATGCGCGCACCGCGTGTCCGGCAAGCGTTGCGGGCACCTGCACGTCGAATGGATCGTGGAACACCACGGGCATGCCAAACCCAAGCGCCGCGCGCCTCGCCACCGCCTGCCCGATGCGGCCGAAGCCCAGCACGCCGAGCGTCTTGCCATGCACGTCCCAGCCGAACAGCTCTTCGCCGATGTTGCGCGTCCATTGGCCGTCGCGCACATGGTTCGACAGTTCGACCAGCCGCCGTGACGCGGCGATGATCAATGCGAATACGGTGTCCGCCGTGGTCTCGGTCAACACGCCAGGTGTGTGACACAGGGTGATGCCGCGTTGCTTCAGGTACGCGAGGTCGTAGTTGTCGACACCGACCGAAATGCTCGAGATCACTTGCAGACGCGGCGAGCGCGCCAGTTCTTCAGCGTCCAGTCTGAAGCTCGAACCGATCAGGCCGTCCGCGTCGTGTAGCGCCTCGCGAAAGCGCGGCAGTTCATCGGCGCGTCTCGGATCGGCGACAGTCACATCGTGCAAGGTCCGGATTCGCCCGAGCAGATCGTCTGGCATCTTGCGAAAGACCACGACGTTCCTGCGTGCTGTGCTGTTCGTTGACATGCTCGTTCTCCTCTTTCTGTTGGGGCTGATGTTCAGCGCGGCAAGGTGCGAAGCGACGAAGGGCCGCCCGACAACGCAATCTTCTGCCCCGTATCGCGCAGATGCCCGCCGTTGACCGCGAAGAACGCAAGCTGTTTCTCGACGTTGAACTGCACGATCAGATACTTGCTGTCCGCGGTGAAGACGATGCCCTGCGCCGCCTCTCCGCCCGGCGCCTCGGACACCTTCACCGCCTGACCGTCGCGAATCGCGAAGAGCACCACCTTGCCGCGCACGTGGCGTCCAGGGTTGTCCGGCGTCAGGTTCGAGCCATCCATGGCCTGCACGCCGATCCATTTGCCGTCGGGAGAGATCGCGACGCCCTCGGGCAGCGACGGCACCGTGACGTGCTGGACCGTGCGAAACGGTTCATGCGATACATCGATGAGCGTCACGGTGTCGGCATCGCCTGCGAGCTTGCCCGCATAAGACGGCAGTCCGGCCAGCCCGACATCGCTCACGACGGCCCATTTGCCGTCGCTCGATACGTCGATCGTGTAGGGAGCCACGCCGCTCGCGAGGCGCAGACCGCTATCCGTCACGCGACCTTCATCGATCTTCAGGACGGCCACGCCCTGTTCGTCGCGCAACGCCACCAATGCGTGGCGACCGTCGTGTGTGAAGCTCACACCGGCAAGCCGCTTCTGTGCAATTTTCAGCGTGTCCTGAAGCGTCACGCGGTTCCCGTCGATACCGAGCACCGCCACGCTACCGTCGACGCAGGCGACGAGCGCGAGGCGGCCGTTTCTGTCGATGGCGATGCCTTGTGGATGGCTGCCGATGTCGAGCCGGGCGACGACAGGCGGCGCAGCCTGCAGATCGACCACCTGTACGAACGAATCCATCAACAGTTTTTTGGCCGCGTAGTCGTAGCGCGTCGGCGCGCCGACCAGGGCGACGTTTGCATCCGGCGTGATCGCTACGGCCTGCGGCGGCCCCTGAATGCCGTTCTCGACCTCCACCTGCAGCTTGACCTGCGGCGGAAAGCGGCTTGCGTCCAGCAGCGTCAGCGTGTCGGGTTTCGGATTGTCGGGGTAGGTATCGCGCCCTTCGACCCGCTGATATTTCCCGTCGTTGCCCGAGACGATCCAGTCGGCGCCGTACGATGTGCAGGCCATGACGGCGATCGTCAGACCGGCAAGCGCTTGCGCGCAGCGGGTCCGTTTCGCATTGGGTGAACGCATGTCGGTGTCTCCTTATCAGGCTTTGTTGTGATACTGCTTCGCGCCGGTCTCAGACCACGCTGGTCAAACCGCCATCGACGAACAGCGTCTGCCCGTTGACGAAATCCGAAGCCGACGACGCCAAAAACACGGCAGCGCCGCACAGCTCTTCCACTCGGCCCCAGCGCCCCGCCGGCGTGCGCTTGCAAAGCCAGTCCGAGAAATCGGGATCGTCGACGAGCGCGCGGTTCAGATCGGTCGCGAAGTAGCCGGGTGCGAGTGCATTGGCCTGAATGCCGGAACCGGCCCATTCCGCGCACATGCCCTTGGTGAGCATGCGAATGGCGCCCTTGGTCGCCGCGTAGGGCGCGATGCCCGGCCGCGCCAGTTCGCCCTGCACCGAGCAGATGTTGATGATCTTCCCGCGCCCACGCGGCAACATGTGCCGCGCGACGGCTTGTGATACATGGAACGCGCCGTCGAGATTGACGCGCATCAGGTCGTTCCAGTCGTCGGCGCTGAAGGTTTCGAGCGGCGCCCTGCGCTGGATGCCCGCGTTGTTCACGAGAATATCGATCGCGCCGACGCGCGCCTCGAACGCATCGATCGCGGCGGAAACCTCCGCGCGTTCGGTGACATCAAAAACCGCGATATCCGCGACGAGGCCTTCGTCGCGCAGTTGAGCCGCGACGGCTGCCGCCTTCGGCTCGTTGCGATCGTTGATGACGACAGCCGCGCCCGCGCCTGCCAGTCCGCGCGCCAGCGCCAGGCCGATGCCACGCCCGGAGCCGGTGATCAGCGCACGTTTTCCGTTAAGGCTAAAGAGCTTCAATGTGTCGTTCATTTTTGCTGGCGCCCGCGAGGCGCGCCCGTTTTGTCTCCGATATCCGTAGTTCATTCCAATTGCCGCGATTGCGCCAATGATCATTCATGACGCTGTTATCATGATTCGTGATTACACGGGACGAACGGCCCGTCAGCGGGAGTGGTCATGGAATTGAAGCATCTGCGTGCATTCGTCGTACTTGCCGAGGAACTGCATTTCGGCAAAGCGGCACAGCGGCTTTGCATCGTGCAGTCTGCGCTGAGCATGCAGATCAAGGCGCTGGAAGATGAACTCGACGTGCGGCTGCTGGAGCGCGACCGTCACAAGGTCGCATTGAGCGAAACGGGCACGCTGTTTTTGCCCGAGGCTCGCGCCACGCTGCATCAGGCACTACGCGCGGAGCAAGCCGCGCGGCTGTCGGCTCGCGGGGAAATCGGCACGCTGCGGATCGCCTTCGTGTCGTCGGTGCTGCCGAAGCTCTTGCCGACGCTCATTCGCAACATGCACGAGCGCTATCCGCTCATCACGCTCGAGTTGAAGGATATGCCGACGCCGGATCAGGTTGCCGCCCTTCACGACAACAAGCTCGATTTCGGCCTGATACGCCTGCCCGTTGCGGGCGCGGGACTTGAAGTTTGCGTCGTACTCGAGGAACCCTTCGTCGTCGCGCTTCCTGAAGACCATCCGCTAGCCGCCCAGGCACTGATCCGGCCGGCGGATCTTCGAGACTATCCTTCGTTCGTGCTTGCGCGGCGTTACGCACCGGGCTTTCACGACGAGATGCTCGTCGCCTTGAAACGCGAGGGCGCGGAACTCAATATCGCTCAGGAACTCGGGGAATTTACAACCATGCTGGCGCTCGTCGCGGCAGGTATGGGTATTGGCATGATCCCGGCCGAGGCGGCCATCGCCTTGCCGCCGAAAGTCGTAGCCCGTCCGCTCGAACTTCACGGTTACCGGGCTGGCATCGGGCTCGCGTACACCGACCTCGATAATCCAGCCAAGCGAGCGCTTCTCGGTGTGATGCAGCAATGCTTCGGAAACGCACAGGAAAAATAATGGGCCCCGTCATTTCAAACTTGCTATGAGGCTCAATGCGCGGCCTTTCCTCCCTCACTTCCCGTCCATCTGTTCTCCCCACACCTGCTGCCCGACGACGCTGGCCATGACGCGCCAGCGGTCGCTTTCCAGAACGGTTTGAGCGTCGATACGCCCGAACAGGTCCAGCAAAGGTGCGACGAGACCCGTCCAGCCTGTCTGATGACTGGCACCGAGCCCCGCACCGTTGTCGCCGTGGAAATACTCGTAGAACAGGATCAGGTCACGCCAATGCGGGTCGTCCTGGAACTTGGCCGTCCCGCCGTAGACGGGGCGTCGTCCATCCGCATCACGCAGAAACGTACCCGTCAACCGGTTGACGATCTCTTGCGCCACCTCATACAGCGTCATGTGCGGTCCCGAGCCCGTCGGGCATTGAACCTTGAAATCATCGCCAAAAAAGCCGTACAGATTCATCAGCGCCCGGACAATCAGCAGATTCACCGGCATCCACACCGGACCGCGCCAGTTGGAGTTTCCGCCGAACATCCCGGTATTCGATTCAGCGGGCAGGTACTGCACCTTGTAATCCACCCCACCAACATTGAGTACATACGGGTGGTCGAGATGATAGCGAGAGAGCGAACGAATGCCGTGCGGCCCAAGGAATTCGTTCTCGTCGAGCAGGTATCCGAGCACGCGCTCAAGCTTCCGCTTGTTCAGGATCGACAGTAGTCTGCGTTCCCTATGGCCGATGAAGCCGGCATCGGTCGGCGCCACATGAGCAATCAGCTCCGGGTAACGGCTTCGGAATTGCGCGATCAGTTCCAGCAGTTTCGGACAGCGCGAGACAGTATCGGCTTCGAAAACCGTCGACGCGCACAGCGGCAGCAACCCGACCATCGACCTCACCTTCAGACGCGTGGTCTGACCGTCGGGGAGGCGCAGCAGATCATAGAAAAAACCGTCCTGCTCGTCCCACATCTCGTCTGAATGTTCGCCGCGCCGGTCCATCGCATAGGCAATCCACATGAAGTGCTGGACGAACTTGAAGGCGATCTCCTCGTACATCGGGTCGTACTCAGTCAGAATGATGGCCATCTCCAGCATGCTCTGGCAATAAAACGCCATCCACGCTGTTCCGTCCGCCTGCTCAAGGGATCCGCCTGTCGGAAGCTGCGCACTGCGATCGAATACGCCGATGTTGTCCAGTCCCAGAAAGCCCCCGGCGAAGACATTGCGACCCGAAGGGTCCTTACGGTTCACCCACCAGTTGAAATTGAGCATCAACCCCTGAAACGAGCGTTCAAGAAAGCGCGGATCAGCGCGTCCCAGCGCTTTCTCATACTTGTAGATCCAGAGCGTCGCGGCGGCATGGACGGGCGGATTGACGTCACTGAAGTTCCATTCGTAGGCTGGGATCTGGCCACTCGGGTGGACATACAGGATGCGCAGCATCAGCAGCAACTGCTCCTTGGCGAAATCGAAATCGACGAGCGACAGGGCGATCGTATGAAAGGCCAGGTCCCAGGCCGCATACCACGGGTACTCCCACTTGTCCGGCATGGAAATCACGTCGGCATTCAACATGTGGAACCACTCGGTATTGCGCACATCGCGCCGGGCGGCTTCGAGCAATGGATGACTCCCGTGCTCGCGCAGCCACAGTTCGAGATCGAAGTAGTAGTACTGTTTGCTCCACAGCATGCCCGCCAAAGCCTGACGGTGCACCCGGCGCTTGTCCTCGGTCAGAGACTTCGGGGCAACGCGCTCGTAGAACTCATCCGCATCGGCAATGCGGTCATGGAAGGTGTTCTCGAAGTCGTCGAAGGGATTGACCTGTTTGACTGCCGTCATGCGCAACCGGATGGTCGCGTTGCCGCCGCCGGGTACGTCGCACACGTAATGGGCCGCCGCCTTGGTTCCCGTCCTGGCGGGATTGACAGCCTCGCGCTGCCCGGCGATGACGTAGGCGTGGAACGCGTCCTTCACATAGGGTGACGCGTTCGGTTGATTCCATAGACGCTGTGCATTGCTATCGTTTTCCGTGAAGAGCAGTTCGCTCGCGCCGTCGCAGTAAAGCCAGTACTCGCCCAGCTCATGATGCGTCGCACGAATGACGCCTGGACCCGCTTCGCATAGTGATGGCCTGCGATCGTCGTGGCCCCACGACCAGGTATTGCGAAACCATAGCGTTGGCAGAACCCGAAGCCGTGCCCCTTCCCGTGCGCGGTTGTGTACGGAAATGCGCACGAAGATGTCTTCCGGACCCGCCTTCGCGTATTCGACAAACACGTCGAAATACCGGTCTTCATTAAACACGCCGGTATCGAGCAGTTCGTACTCGAGTTCGCCCCGCGA
>Ga0247692_1000343_pt1 | contig 10842 bp, 9 predicted proteins | sample CNK33_metaG_FD_183041 | JGI IMG/M metagenome (GOLD analysis project Ga0247692, IMG submission 183041) | Soil microbial communities from Purdue University Martell Research Forest, Indiana, United States - CNK33 | ecosystem: Environmental > Terrestrial > Soil > Temperate forest > Bulk soil | place...
ATCGACGTCGTCGGGCTGTGGCTTGAGCGCGCCCGGCGTGCCCATTGCGATCAGGTCGCCCGGCCGCAGCCGATAGCCACAGCTCAGATAGCTGATCGTGTGCGCGACGTCGATCAGCATGTCGTCGAGCGGCGCGCGTTGGCGAACGACACCGTTGATGCGCGTGAGCACGCTATGCCGCGCGGGATCGCCGAATTCGTCCGGCGTCATCAGCCAGGGACCATAGGAACCTGACGCCTCGAAATTCTTTCCGAGACCGAATTGCCGGTTGTGCATCTGATACTCGCGCACGGAGCCTTCGTTCAGGCACGTATAGCCGGCCACGTGCTCCATCGCGCGCTCGACCGGAATGAATCGCCCCGGCTTGCCGATGATGACGGCCAGTTCTCCTTCGTAATCGAATGCACGTGCAACCGATTCCAGCGGCGCGAGGATAGGCTCGCCCGCCCCCACGTATGACGCAGGGGTGCGCAGGAACAGGTGCGGGAAGTCGGGGTTGGTCTGCAGACCGGTCTCCGCAATGTGGCTCTTGAAGTTCAGCGCCAGCGCCCACATGGCGTTCGGTCGATGGAGGAAGGGCTTGAGCGTCACGTCGGCGAGCAGACGGTCGCCTGAGCGCCCTTCGGTCGCATCGCGCAAACGGTCAAGACCGTCGTCGCGCTCGAGAATCTCAATGAGGTCCGCCGGCAGATCCGGCGCGACGTCCGCGACGGCAATGAAGTGGGTCGGGCTGGTGACAACGCCTAGCGCGGTGCGGCCGGCGTCCAGATAGGCAATGATTTTCATGAGTACCGTTATAGTCAAGTTGAGTGAACCAATCTGCAAAGCGCCGCGCAACGATTCAGCTGGCCGGCAGCGGACGCGCGGCGGCGCGGCGCCCGGCAGCTGACAGCGCGCCCAGCACGACGATCGCCACGCATGCGGGCACTATCGCGGTCAGCACGATGTCGCGCGGCGCCCAACCGAGCGAGAGCAGCGCGCCGCCGATCGCGGGGCCGACGAAGGAGCCGACGCGTCCCAGCGCGTGTCCCCAGCCCACCCCGGTCGCGCGCAGGTGCTCGGGATAGAACCCCACCGCCAGCGCGGTCTGGCCCATGATCCCGTTGACGAGCCCCGCGCCGATTGCCCCGATCAACAGCAGCACGCCCGCGGGCGGGACGGCAGCATGGGAAAGCGTGGCGATGCCCGCGATCACGGCCACGATGCCGACCGTCAATGCCGTTTTCACGCGCACGTTGCCGGCGAGCGTCATCACCGTGACCGCCGCGGTCATCAGGAGGTTGCCGCTGAGCCCGCCGATGCTGAACGCCGCCATCCCGGCCGGCGCATGTTCGAGCGAGAATCCGAACGCCGGTAGCAGCGTCGGCAGCCAGAACAGCAGCGCGTACACGTCCATAAAGATCAGGAACGAGAAGAGCCACAGCAGGCACGTATAGGTGGCGAAACCCGCGCCGAATAGCGCCTTCACCGGGTTCACGCGCTTCTCCGGCGCACGCTCGGTGCGCGCGGGCCCACTGGCCTGGAGGATTCGGTAGAACGCCGGTGCGACGACGAACGGCAGCGCGCCGCCGAGCATGAACACCGCCTGCCAGCCGAACCGGTGCATCAGCGGACCGCCGATGACACCGCCGATCACCGCGCCCACCGACATGCCCGTTGTCACGAGGAGCGCCGCCGCAACCTTGTGCCGCGCGCCGATGATCGACGCCGAGGCGGCAATCGCGATCGGTAGCGCGGCGCCCAGACCGATTGCCGCTAGCACGCGCATTGCCGCGAGCGCGGCGACATTGCCCACATACATCGTGAGCCATGTGGCGCCGCCGAACAGTGCAACGCTTGTGAGACCGACGAGTCGATGCCCGAAACGCTGCGCAAGCGGTCCCGTCGTGATGAAGCCGATCGCGGCACCAACGTTCGTCGCGACGAACACGGACGTGAACGCCGCCGCGCTCAACTGCCAGTCGTGTGCGAGCGTCGGTACGACGAACGAGATCGACGTGGTATTGAAGCCGTCAAGCACCACGACGAGAAAACAGACGAACAGCGCGAAACGCCAACCGGTTCGGCCGGCCTGCGGAATCGCGTCATCGACCGCAACCGGCCTGGAGTCTTCCAAGTCTTCCATGTTCATTACCTTGCCTCCTTGCGGCGCGTGCGTGTCCGGCATACCACCACCGGCGCGGGCGCACGCGCACTCAACAACGAAAACCGTGCGGCTTACGCGCGCACGTAAGCGGAAATGCGACGCTGCAGGTCAGCCGAGAAAATGCGCTTGGGCAGCATGCAGTGAATGCCCTTGGGCGGAACCGTCGCGTAGACCGTGTGGGTCTGGTTCGCGTACTGCGTCACGCGGAAGCTGCCCGCCACGCTATAGATGCCGTAGCAGTCTTCGGGCGCGATGCCGGTGGCGGCCGACAGCCAGCCGATCATCTGCCGCAGGCACGCCACGAGCGAGTGTTCGAGGCTGTCGGCAAAGCCGAAGCCGATCCAGTGATCGGGCGTTTCCGCCATCGGACCGTCGAGCCCCTTGCGCTTGTGCAGCACGAACTGGATGCGCATTTCCTCGAACGCGGTCTCGATCGACGTCTGGTCGACGTTGCCTTCGCCGGACGCGCCCATCGAACCGCCGGTCCACACGCGGGCGCCGCTCTGCTGCACCGGCAGGAACACCGAGCTGCCCACGTTCAGCACCGCGCAATCCAGGTTGCCGCCGTAGCTGCCCGCGAGGTTCGCGCTGGTCGGACGGTCACCGGGCGGCTGCGTGCCGAGATAGGCCTGGAACGGCTTCAGCGGAATGTTGACGCCGGGCACATAGGAGGCGTAGGTGCGCGCTTCGTCAAACTTCAGATAGCGCAGGTAGGGCGCGAAGTCATGCGGCAGGGCACCGACTCCCGGCGGCGCCGAGTTCCAGCCCCAGTCGATCGGCCGCATCTTGAGCAAGCGGCACTCGACGAGATCGCCCGGCTCGGCGTCGTCGATCGCCACGGGGCCGACCAGCGAGAACGCGCCGTTCGGATACTTCTTGCGGATCGGCTCGCGCTCCTTGAAGCCCATGCCGTACTTCGCTTCGTTACCCCAATTGGTCCACGTGCCGTCGTACCAGACCGTGTCGCCGGAGCGGATCGTGACAGCGGGCGACCTGTCCGGCGCCATCTGGCCAACCTGCACGGTGTCCCACGACGGCACGAGCTTTACGACCTTGCCGCCCGGCAGGGGCTGCATCGCGCTGCTGCCCGAGGTCGCCGCGCTGGTAGCCGCACGCGCAGCGCCCGCGAACCCTGCGGCGCCCGCCGCGAGCGCGCCAAAGCCGAGCTTGAGCATCGTGCGCCGGCAGAGCGCGGTCGCGTCCTGCGTGCTCGCGCGGGCCGCCTTCATGTCGTATGCCGCGACGTCACTCGGGTTAAACGTATCGGTTGAATTTTTCATAAGTCGTCCTGACCTGATTTCAATGAGAAAGGTGTCGTCAGCGCGAGGTCTGCGCGCCGAACGCCTCGATGGCTTGCTTGAGCACTTCGTCGTCGACCGCAGACGGCGCGCCGCCCGCGCCGATCGCGCCCAGCAGGTGTCCGTTCTGGAACACCGGAGATACGCCCCGCCCCGGCAGGAACGGTGCGTGATAGCCGGCGCCGGACATGTTGCTGTACTCCGAAGGATCGTCCCGGTAGCGCTGCTCGAGCGTGACGCCCGACTGGCCGCCGAGCGCGACGGACGCAAAGGCCTTGCCGCGCGCGAAGTCGACCGCCGCGAACGGCGCCCCGTCCATGCGCACCGCCGCAAGCAGCTGGCCGCCTGGATCGACCACGGCGAAGCTCATCGCGAGATGGCGCGCGTTCGCGGCTGCCACCGCGATGCCGAGCAGCTTTTGCGTCTGCGCATAGCTGAGCGAGTAGCTCGCCGTGGGCGCGGGTGCTGCCGTCTCCTGTCCCGCCGCTTCCGCTGCTCCTGCTGAAACAGCTACGCAGCTGGCCGCCACGACCACCGCGCATGCCGTCCGATGAATCCAGAACCTGACGTTCAACTTCTTTTCCTCCTTCTCACCAACCGTTCGCGTTACATCGCAGCGTACGTTCGGGCAATCGATTTGCTGTGACCGTAAAGCCCGGGCGTTTACCGGCAAGTCCGAAAAATCCGGCTTATGCGGCGCCCCGCCGCGTCCGGCAATCGAATGAACGCTCGTCGGGTTTTCAATTCCGGTCACGATCGAGGGTATTCACGTATAAATGCCCCCCGCCGCCGCTGCCTAGGCTAGATTCAGGTGCCCGCGATCCGGCACCGGGAGAATCGCCATGAAGACCTGGATGCTGGGTGCAGCACTCGCGCTCGGTGCATTCGCGACGGCAACGTCCGGTGCGCACGAGCACTTTCACGTCAATCACGAGCACACCTACCCGCGATACCAGCCGCCAACGCAACAACAACAGCAGCAGCAGCAGCAAGACCCGGGCAATCCCTCGCAGTCTTCGCCCGATTCGAGCGCCCCGCCACCCCCCTGAGCCCAACTGTCCGACGCCATCCAGACGCGGCAAAAAAACCCGCGAGACGGTCATTCATGCGCCTCGCGGGCAAGCCGCATCGCTCTTCTGGAGACAACAACTACCCTTTATTCCGTCCCGAACACCGAGATACCGGTCCCCGCAAACTCCGGAGACGGACCCTTCGCGAACGGCACGAACACGTGATGCGATTCGCCGTCAACGGCCACCGAGTGCGAGCCGGTGCCCGTCGGCACGATGGCGACGAGGCTACGCGTGCTTGCGTCGACGATGCCCAATGCCGGATCGTACTTAGCAGCCTTGTTGCCGACTTGCGAGACGCCATCGGCCGAATGATGTCCGGCGGCCAGGAAGTAGCGGTTCGAGACCGGGTCGTAGACCGCCTGGTCGGTACCGCCGAACGGCAGCTCGGCCAGCGGCGTGCCGTTGGTGCGGTCGATGATCACGGTGGTCTGCTTGCCGCCCTCGTCCGGATCGCAGCCGATCAACGCGTCGTTGCCCGGCCCGAACGCGAGACCGGTCGGACCTTCGCAGCCCTTAAGCTTGAACACCGCGGCGACTTCCGGTTGGCCCGCGAGCACCGACTTCACCGGAATGATGTCGACTTCACCCTTCGGGTTCGCCTTCGTGCCGTCGTTGTTCAGCACGAAGTTCTGCCCCTTGGGATCGTAGGCACAGGCCTCAAGGCCAGTCGAATCCTTGAGGGGCAGCTTAGCGATGACCGATTGCGTATCGGTATTGATGAATGTCGCGAACGGCGGCTCTTCCGCGCCGCTCGAGAACATCACCACATGGTGCTGGGGATCGAGACAGCCTTCGTCGGCGCGAATGCCTGACTGGCTGACCTCGATACGTTTGACGAGCTGCTTCGACGCGACGTCGATCACCTTGACCGCATTCACGTCGCCCACGTACACGAGTGATGACCCCGGGATCGGAATCACGCCCGAGGGCCCCGACTTGTCATGGGTCGGCCCGATGCCAGCGAAATCCGCGGAGATACGGTCACGCACCGTCATCGTCTTCGAGTCGATGACGTCGAGCGTGGCATTCGAGCCGTCGGCCAGGTAGTAGTTGCCGTCCGATGACGCGCTGATGTCGAAGCCGAACGGCTTCGCGCTCGTCATCGGAATGTTGGTAATCAGCTTCGGACCGTTGCTGGGTGCATCGCTCGCCCACGCAAGGGCTCCCGCGGCGGCGATGCCCGTGAGGACTGCCGCGCAAAGGGTTTTTTTCATGTTTCGACTCCTCCAAATCTCGTGTTGATGTGTCCGGTCAGCGCCGGGATGGAATGCGCTTTCTGCTGAGCGCGTTTAAAAGCCGTGATAGATACCGACACGCACGTCCGCCTGCTTACCCGTCAGCGACGGCTGGAAACTCGCGCCGATCACCGCATCCACGCCGGCCGATGCCTTGAGGTAATCGCCCGAAATGTAGACCTGCGTGCGCTTGGACAACGCATACAGCGCGGCGGCCGTCACCTGGTTCCACGTGTGGCCCTGGAATCCGGTGTGCTGATAGCCGCCGACGAGTTCCACCGCGGGCGTCACCTGCCAGGTTGCGCCGCCTTCCCAGACATGCATCACCGATTTCGCGTCGAGATACTTCAGGACCGTGTCGCTGAAGTTGCCGTACAGCGTGACGCTGCCGATCGCATAGGACGCGCCGACGCCGAGCGTGCCGAGCGAGCGGATCTGGAACTCCGGCGCGAGATCGGTCGCGGCGTTATCAGACACGCTCGCAACCTGCTGCCCGAAGAACGTATGCACACCGATCAGCGCGTACGGGTCGAGCGTAGGCGTCGCGACGTACGAGTAGGCGGTGGCGATGGTCAACGGGCCGTTCGCGTACTGCACGCCGGCACTCCAGCCGCTGTTATCGTGGAAGCTGCCCGCCGTATTGCTGAACCCGTACATGCCGCCGAACGACAGGCCGCCGAACAGCGTCGGGCTCACATACTTGATCGAATTTTTCAAGCGGTCGTTGTTCGTGTGATCGAAGTCGCCCTGGTGAATCGCATAGCCGCTGCCCGCCGTGCTGACGTTGAACTGGCCAAAGTAATCCGCGCTGAAATCGAACTGGTTACCCATCGAGATCGTGCCGTACGGCGACTCGATGCCGACCCAGGCCTGTTGCCCGAACAGCGTGTTCGGCTGGTTCAGTTGGCCGTTGCTCAAGTTATAGAGCGACGAGAGCTTGAACACCGTCGTGTAGCCGCCACCGAGATCTTCACGGCCCGACAGGATCCACAGGTTCGGAAACAGCACGCCGCTGTCCATCTTCGTGTTCGAGTGCCCGCCCTCGTTGTTGACGTACGTGATGCCTTCGTCCAACCTGCCCGACAGCGTGACGCTGCTCTGTGCCAGCGCGCAGCTGCTCATCACGGCACCCATCAGTGCAGCTATCATTCTTTTCTTCATCTCCACCTGCCCCTCCATTTTTCCCGGCCGTTGACCGGTCGTTGATCGCAATCGAGCCCGCATACATTAGGATTACGAATTATTTTTATGCCGTTTCCATCTCGCAAACCGATCGGCCTTTACGCGCAGCACGCTGGAATCAGGACAGGGACACCACTACCTGTTCGCCTCCCCTCGCCCCGCCTGATTCCGCGCTACTTGCGCTGCCGCATCGTTAACTTGATGTTATGCGGAATCCCTTTGGAACCCTTCGTCGATTAGTCTCGCTGCTTGTCAAATCGTCTCTTTGTTATGTCAGTGTGCACGGCCGCGCTGCCGCCGCGCGAGCGCGTCGGCCAGCACGGCGACAAGCAGGATCGCGCCCACCATCATCGGCTGCCAGTTTGCGTTCAGGTTTAGCAGGTTCATGCCGTCAATCACGAGCGACAGGATCACACATCCAAACAGCGTGCCGAGCAGCGTGCCCGTTCCGCCGAACAGCGACGCCCCCCCGATCAGGATCGCGGCGATCGCCGGCAGCAGGATCGGCTCGCCCATCGCGGAATCCGCCGCATTGACGCGCGCCAGATAGATGACGGCCGCGATGCCCGCCATCAGGCCGCTGATCGTGTAGACCGCGATGCGCCGACCGCCCAGGGGGATGCCGGACAATCGCGCCGCCTCGGGATTCGCGCCGATCGCATAGATCTCGCGGCCGAAATTGAGGCACGTGGTGAGGACGGTGCCACCGATCAGCACGATCAGCATCATGTAGACCGGCAGCGGCACGCCCAGCCAGAACCCGGTGCCGAGCGCGCGAAAACCATTTGGAAAGCCAAAGATTTCGTTGCCGCCCATGTAGTGGAACGCGAGCCCCTGAACGATCCACAGCATCCCGTACGTCGCGAGGAACGGCGGCAGCCGCAGCAGCGTGACGGCGAGACCGTTCAGGAGACCAATCGACGCGCCGCATCCCATCGCGGTCGCGACTGCCAGCACGGGCGAACCGCCGGATTTCATGGCCCCTGCTGCGAGACAGGCGGAGAGCGTGAGGTTAGCTGCAATCGACAGATCGAAGCCGCCCGACAGGATCACGAGCGTGAGCCCGGATGCCAGCAGAAACATCAGGCTCGCCTGGCGCAGGACGTTGAGCAGGTTCGCCGATGTCGCAAAGCCGTCTGTCGCGATGGTGAGCGCCAGCGCGATCGCGCCGACCAGCACTATCCGGTAGACCAGCGCGGCAGTCTCGTCGCTTGCGTGACGCCGGACGTCGAGACGTCCGACGTGGTTCAGCAAGAACCGGGAGGGATTCTGGATACTCATGCATGCGCTCCGAGGAAACGGGATTTGCGAAGGCTGTCGACGAGAATGACGAGCAGAACGAGTACGCCAACCGACACCACCTGTAGCGACGACTCGACGCCGAGCAGGTTGAGGGCATTGCGCAGCACGCCGATCGTCACGACGCCCAGCACCGTGCCCGTCAGCCAGCCGTCACCTCTTTCGAACGACGTGCCGCCCAGCACGACGGCGGCGATCGCGTCGAACTCGATACCGATCGCGGCATTGGGCTCGGCCGCATTCATCCGGCCGATGAGCAGTAGCGCGGCGAGCCCCGCGAACAATCCGCTCGTCGCGTAGATCGCGACATGGAAGACCTTCGCCTTGACGCCGGCCAGTGTGAGCGCTTCGCGATTGCCGCCGATCGCGAACACGTAGGCGCCGAACTTCGTGTGATAGAGCAAAACGTGCGTGAGCGCCCAGGCCGCGAGCGCACAGAGGATCGGAAACGGCACGCCGAGGATCGACATCGCATAGAGCTGCGCAACGGCGGGCGTCGCGACCACGACTGCATTCCCGTCGGTCAGCACCAGCGCCATGCCGCGCGCGATGCCGAGCATCGCGAGCGTGACGACGAACGGCGGCAAGCCGAGCCGCGCGATAAGCATGCCGTTCACGCCGCCGGCCAGCACGCCCACTGCCGCCGCCGCGAGCAGCGCGGGCACGATGCCGGCCCCCATCGCGAGTGTCTGGGCTAACACGACGCCACCGAGGCTCAGCAGCGCGCCGACTGACAGATCGAGCCCTTCGCTGAGAATCACGAGCGTCATCGGCATCGCAATGACGACGAGCATGGCGACCTGCAGGCCGATGTCCGATACGTTGCCGCGCGTGGCGAACCCCGGCACCCCGATCGCGGCGAGCGCCGCGAGCGCGACGCTCACCCAGACGATGGACGGCAGCGGCCGCTTCCGGCGCACCGTGCTTCGCAGCCCCTTCTGTTGTTGACTTGTTGTCATCACGCCTCCTCGTGCATGGCCAGAGCCAGAATGTTGCGTTCGCTGAGCCGGTCTTTCGGCAGCTCGCCCGAAATCGTGCCTTCGCGCATCACGTACGCGCGATCGCATACGTGCACGATCTCCGAGAGTTCCGAGCTGATCAGCAGCACCGCCGCCCCCTCTTCGACGAGGCGCTCGATCAAAGCGAAAATTTCGGTCTTCGCGCCGATGTCGATGCCGCGCGTCGGTTCGTCGAAAATGAACAGCCGGCATCCGGCGCTCAGCCATTTTCCGATCACGATCTTCTGCTGGTTGCCGCCGCTCAGGAACTGCGCGCGTTTGGCCGGCTCGCCGGGCGCAATCCGCAGCGAGTCGATCAGCTCGCGCGTCGCGCGCTTCGCCTGCGCCACGCGGTAGAAGCCCTTCGGGAACAACCGCCAAAGGCTCGCGGCAAGCAGGTTCTCGTGCACCGAGCGCGTGAGCGCGAGTCCTTCCTGCTTTCGGTTCTCCGGGATCAGGCCCACGCCGCGCGCCGCCACCTTGTGCGGCCCGCCCGACACCTCTTCACCGAAGATCTCGACCCGGCCGCTCTGGATCGGGTCCGCACCGAACACCGCCCTGACAACCTCCGAACGCCCCGCACCCACGAGCCCCGAGAGCCCGACGATCTCGCCGCAGCGCACGTAGAGATCGACGCCGTTCACACCGGTCGCGGTCCTCAGCTGCTTGACTTCCAGCGCCATGTCGCCCGGCTTGCCGGCGTAGCGGCGCTGGTAGGCCGTGCCGACTGACCGGCCGACCATCAGCGCGATCAGCTCGTCCGGTTTCGTGTCGGAGGCCAGCATCGATTTCACGAGGCGTCCGTCGCGCAGCACGGTCACGCGATCACCAAGATCGAACACCTCCTTCATCCGGTGCGAGATGTAGACGATCGCCACGCCCGCATCGCGAAGCCTGTGCACGACCGCGAACAGCGCATCGGCCTCGCGATCCGAAATCGCAGCAGTGGGCTCGTCCATCACGAGCACGCGCGCGTCGTGCGACAACGCCTTCGCGATCTCGACCATCTGTTGCTGCGCAACGCCAAGCTCGGCGGCCTGCATGCGCGTGTCGTACGCGAGCCCGAGCTCGCCGAGCACGGCCGCCGCATCCGCGTGCATGCGGCGATGATCGACGAGGCCGAATCGGTTGCGCGGCTCGCGCCCGAGATAGATGTTCTGCGCGATCGACAGATGCGGAACGAGCGAGAATTCCTGGAAGATCACCGCGATGCCGAGGCGCTTCGCATCGGCGGGCGAACCGATCGCGACCGGCTCGCCGTCGAAGAAGAATTCGCCGGCATCGGCACGGTAGGCGCCGAACAGCACCTTCATCAGCGACGACTTGCCGGCGCCGTTTTCGCCGAGCAGCATATGCACTTCGCCGGGATACAACTGCAAGTCGACGTCCGAAAGCGCCCGCACGCCGGGAAAGGTCTTGCTGATCTTGCGCAGTTCGAGGCGCGGCAAAGGGCTGCCCGTAGTCATGGTTTCCATCTCTACCTCTGCAAGGCGAACTATATGAAAACGAATCGTGGACAATTTGCGGGCGATGCGCGACGCGCCATCGCCCGCGCATCGTCAGGTCAGTTGCTGACGACTTCGTCCCATTTCGGGCACTGCCGCTGCTCGC
>Ga0247692_1000344_pt1 | contig 10839 bp, 9 predicted proteins | sample CNK33_metaG_FD_183041 | JGI IMG/M metagenome (GOLD analysis project Ga0247692, IMG submission 183041) | Soil microbial communities from Purdue University Martell Research Forest, Indiana, United States - CNK33 | ecosystem: Environmental > Terrestrial > Soil > Temperate forest > Bulk soil | place...
TATGGTCGAGCGCCGGCATCGGGCAATCTGGCCGGAACTCGTCGATGCGCTGCACAACGCAGGCGTGCGCGATTACCGGATTTTTCTCGACGAAGACACGCACCATCTGTTCGCAATACTGACGCGCAACGCCGATCATTCGATGGAGCGCCTGCCCGAGCTCGCCGCGATGCGCAAATGGTGGGATTACATGGCCGACATCATGCAGACGGCGCCCGACCATACGCCGCTCCAGCAAACGCTGGTTCCAGTATTTGAACTGCAGCATCCCTTCCACTGATTCGCGACGCTCGCCGCGCACGCGCGCCGGCGACGAAGGACGCGCCATGAAAGTTGTCGACCCGCACATTCACCTGTGGGATCTGAAGACGCATCACTACCCCTGGCTCGCCAATCCCGGCGTGTCGTTCGTCGGCGATGCGCGTGTGCTCAAGCACGACTACCTGATCGCCGATCTGCTGAAAGACGCGGGCGATATCGAACTGCTCAAGTGCGTGCACGTAGAGGCGAATCACGATCCGAAAGATCCCGTCGAAGAAACACGCTGGCTGCAAAGCGTCGCAGACGATCCGGGTTCGCGCTCGATGCCCAACGGTATCGTCGCCGCCGTCGATCTTTCCGCGGACAACGCCGCCGAGGTTCTCGAACGCCACGCCGCATTCGCCAATACGCGCGGCGTGCGGCAAATCCTCAATGTGCATCACGACAAGCTATATGACTACGTAGGCCGCCACTTCATGCGCGAGGCGACGTGGCGCGAAAACTTCTGGCTGCTGCGCAAGCACGGTATGTCGTTCGACATGCAGCTCTACCCGTCGCAGATGGAAGACGCGGCCGCACTCGCGAACGCACATCACGACACGCAGTTCATCGTCAATCACACGGGCATGTTCGTCGATCGCAATAGCGTCGCCGGATATCGCGCGTGGCGCGACGGGATGAAGACGCTCGCGCAATGTCAGAACGTCGCCGTGAAGATCAGCGGTCTGGCGATGTTCGATCACAAGTGGACCGTCGAAAGCCTGCGGCCTTACGTGCTCGAAACGATCGACACGTTCGGCGTCGAGCGCTCGATGTTCGCATCGAACTTCCCGGTGGACAGGCAGTTCGGCTCATATGGCGATTTGTGGCGCGCGTATGCGTCGATCGTCGGCGACGCGAGCGAGGCGGAGAAAGACGCGCTCTTCATGCGCAATGCCGAACGCTTTTACCGCATCTGAAGAAGCCTCGAACAACATGCAGTCGCAGCATGAAGGAGAACAGGGTGGAGCAACACACTGAACGCGTGCCGAGGCTGGAACTGCGGCACGCCAGCAAAACGTTCGGGCGCGTGCGCGCGCTGTCGGACGGCGAACTGGTGCTATGGCCCGGCGAAGTGCATGCACTGCTCGGCGAGAACGGCGCGGGCAAGTCGACGCTCGTGAAGATACTCGCGGGCGTGCATCAGCCCGACACGGGCGAGCTTCGCATCGATGGCGTCGAGCGCCGTTTCGCCACACCCGCCGAAGCGCGCGACGCGGGCCTTGCCGTCATCTATCAGGAACCGACGCTGTTCTTCGACCTGTCGATTGCCGAGAATATCTTCATGGGACGGCAACCCGTCGATCGCTTCGGCCGCATTCAGCACGATGCGATGCGCCGCGAAGTGGATGGACTGCTGGCGTCGCTGGGCGTCGATCTGCGCGCGGATCGCCTCGTGCGCGGCCTGTCGATCGCTGATCAGCAAGTCATTGAGATTGCGAAGGCGCTGTCGCTGAACGCGAACGTGCTGATCATGGACGAGCCGACGGCAGCACTGTCGCTGCCCGAAGTCGAGCGGCTGTTTACGATCGTGCGCAAGCTGCGCGAGCGCGACGTCGCGATCCTGTTCATCACGCATCGGCTCGATGAAGTGTTTGCATTGACGCAGCATGTCACGATCATGCGCGACGGCGCGAAGGTGTTCGATGCGCCGACGTCAGACATGACGACGGAATCGGTGGTCGCGAAGATGGTCGGACGCGATCTGGAAACGTTCTATCCGAAGGCCGATGTGAAGCCCGGCGACGTGCGTCTGTCGGTGCGTAACCTGACGCGCGTTGGCGTGTTCAAGGACGTGTCGTTCGATGTGCGTGCAGGCGAAATCGTCGCGCTCGCGGGTCTGGTCGGCGCGGGCCGCAGCGAAGTGGCGCGCGCGATCTTCGGCATCGACCCGATCGATTCGGGCGAAGTGCAGATCGCGGGCAAGCGCCTGAAGACGGGTAATCCCGCCGCAGCTGTGCGCGCGGGCCTTGCGCTCGTGCCGGAAGACCGTCGCCAGCAAGGTCTGGCGCTGGAGTTGAGCATTGTGCGCAATGCGTCGATGACGGTGCTCGGCCGTCTCGTGCGCCACGGTCTGATCTCGACGCGCAGCGAGACGCAACTCGCGACGCGTTGGGGCACGCGGCTGCGCCTGAAGGCAAGCGATCCTTCAGCGCCCGTCGGCACGCTATCAGGCGGCAACCAGCAAAAGGTGGTGCTCGGCAAATGGCTCGCCACGGGCCCGAAAGTGCTGATCATCGACGAACCGACGCGCGGTATCGATGTCGGCGCGAAAGCGGAAGTGTATGGCGCGCTCTCCGAACTCGTGCAGGAAGGCATGGCTGTGTTGATGATTTCGAGCGAACTGCCCGAAGTGCTCGGCATGGCGGACCGCGTGCTCGTGATGCACGAGGGCCGCATCAGCGCGGACATTTCGCGCGCCGATGCGAGCGAGGAGCGCATCATGAGCGCGGCACTCGGGCAATCGGCGGCATTACTGGGGCGCGCAGCATGATCCGGCATTCGACTCATTCACACGCGGCGTCGATCGAACACGCGCCGCTACAACGTACGCGCTCCGGCCCCGGCGGCATCGTCGGAACGATCGCGAAGAGCCGCGAGACGACGCTCTTCGTCGTGCTGATCCTGCTGATACTCGGCACGTCGCTCGCGCGGCCACAGTTTCTGAACCTGCAGAATCTGCGCGACGTGCTGCTCAACGTGTCGATCGTCAGCTTGCTGACGGCGGGCATGACGGTCGTCATCCTGATGCGGCACATCGATCTGTCGATCGGCTCGACGGTCGGCATCAGCGCGTATGCCGTCGGCAGCCTGTACGTCGCTTTTCCGCAGATGCCCGTGCTGGTCGCGCTGGTTGCGGGCGTCGCGATCGGGCTCGTCGCGGGCGGCATCAATGCGCTGTTGATCGCTGTGGGGCGCGTGCCGTCGCTGGTGGCGACGCTATCGACGCTCTATATCTTCCGTGGCGCCGATTACGCGTGGGTACATGGCGGCCAGATCAACGCGACGAGCCTGCCCGAAGCGTACTCGCGTCTCGCGACGGGCACCGTGCTCGGCATTCCGACGCTCGCGCTGATCGCCGCCGCCGTGCTGTTGGCGCTGTCGTTCTATCTGAAGCATTTCCGCGCGGGCCGCGAACACTACGCGATCGGTTCGAACCCCGAGGCGGCGCGCCTGGCGGGCGTCAACGTCGAACGGCGCGTGATGTCGGGCTTCTTGCTGTCGGGCGCGATTGCGGGCTTTGCGGGCGCGCTGTGGCTCGCGCGTTTCGGCACGGTCGACGCGAGCACCGCGAAGGGCATCGAGCTGCAAGTGGTAGCGGCGGCCGTGGTCGGCAGCGTCGCGATCACGGGCGGCGTCGGCACGATACTCGGCGCGACGCTCGGTGCGCTCGTGCTTGGCGTGATCAGCATCGCGCTCGTCGTGCTGCACGTGTCGCCGTTCTGGGAGCAGGCCATCGAAGGCGCGCTGATCGTCGCTGCAATTGCCGCCGACACGCTGCTGGCCCGCTCCGTCGCCAAACGCATGATGAGGAAACGCGATCATGGCTAAACCCGATTCCGCGCTGCTCACGCGCAAGCGCGAAACGCCGCTGCGCTGGGAAACCTTGCTGGTCGTCGTGCTGATCCTGTCGCTCGGGCTGGGGCGCGTGCTGTCGCCCGTGTTTTTGACGGGCGCGAATCTCAGCAACGTGCTCGCCGACCTCACCGAAATTGCGTTGATGGTGTTGCCGATGACGCTGATCATCGTCGCGGCGGAGATTGATCTGTCTGTCGCATCGGTGCTCGGCGCGTCGAGCGCGCTGATGGGCGTGCTGTGGCACATGGGCCTGCCGATGCCCATCGTGATCGTGCTCGTGTTGCTGTTCGGCATGATCGCGGGGCTGTTCAACGGGCTCGTGATCGTGAAGCTGAACCTGCCGTCGCTCGCCGTCACGATCGGCACGCTCGCGCTGTTTCGCGGCTTGTCGTATGTGCTGCTCGGCGATCAGGCCGTCGCGGACTTCCCGCCGGGCTACACGGCCTTCGGCATGGACACGCTATTCGGCACGTTCATTCCGCTGCCGTTCGTAATCGTCATTGTTTGCGCCGTGCTGTTCACCGTGCTGTTGCAGGCGACGGCGTTCGGCCGCAGCCTCTATGGGATCGGCGCGAACTCGACGGCGGCTGCGTTTTCCGGCATCGAGGTAGCGAAAGTGCGGATGCGTCTTTTTATGTTGTCCGGCTTCATGAGCGCGCTCGCGGGCATCGTCTACACGCTGCGCTTTACGAGCGCGCGCGGCGACAACGGTGAAGGCTTCGAGTTGTCGGTGATTGCCGCCGTGCTGTTCGGCGGCGTGAGCATCTTCGGCGGACGCGGGTCGATGGTCGGCGTGCTGCTGTCGCTGCTGATCATCGGCGTATTGAAGAATGCGCTCACGCTCGATGATGTCTCCAGTGAAACGCTGACCATCGTAACGGGCGCGCTGCTGCTCGCATCGGTGCTGATTCCGAATCTGGTCGCGCGCTGGCGCGCGATGCGCGACCGCAAGCTGATCGCCGCTCAAACGTTGACGAAGCCGAGCGCGTCGTAAGTGACGTAAACCCGCCGTACGTGATGCCGTTTAATTCAACCGGACGCCAAAAGTCCGATCCACCACCAGGAGACAACAGATGAACAAACCACTGCGTCACGCGGGAGCGATGATGCTCTGCGCGGCCTTGCTGGGCGTGAGCGTCGCCGCGTCCGCAGCAGGCATCAAGCCGGATCTGAAGATCGCGTTCGTGCCCAAGCAGATCAACAACCCGTACGAAGTGATCGCCGACGACGGCGGCATGGCCGCGATCAAGGAGTTCAAGGGGCAGGGCAAGGTGGTGGGTCCGTCGGACGCGGGCGCGTCGTCGCAGGTGTCGTACATCAATACGCTCACTACGCAGCGTCAGGATGCCATCGTCATCGCGGCGAACGACGCGAATGCGCTCGTGCCGTATCTGAAGAAGGCGATGTCGCAAGGCATCAAGGTCGTGACGTTCGATTCCGACACGGCGCCCGATGGCCGTCAGCTGTTCGTGAATCAGGCCAACGCGGAGAGCATTGGGCGCGGGCAGATTCAGCTCGTGTCGAAGCTGATGGGCGGCGAGGGCGAGTTCGCGATCCTGTCTGCCACGCCGAACGCGACGAACCAGAATACGTGGATCAAGTGGATGCAGGAAGAACTGAAGAAGCCCGAGTATTCGAAGTTGAAGCTCGTGAAGATCGCGTACGGCAATGACGATGACCAGAAGTCGTTCGTCGAGACGCAAGGGCTGTTGCAGGCGTATCCGAACCTGAAGGCGATCGTGGCGCCTACGTCCGTCGGCATTGCGGCAGCGGCGCGCTATATCTCGACGTCGTCGAGCAAGGGCAAGGTCGCGGTGACGGGTCTCGGCACGCCTAACCAGATGCGCGCGTTCGTGAAGAACGGCACCGTGAAGGCGTTCCAGTTGTGGGATCCGGGTCAGTTGGGCTATCTCGCGGCGTATGCGGCGGCAAGTCTCGCATCGGGCGCGATCACGGGCAAGGAAGGCGAATCGTTCGACGCGGGCAAGCTCGGCAAGCGCACCATCGGCGCGCAAGGTGAAATCATTCTTGGACCGCCGACCACGTTTGACGCAAGCAATATCGATAACTTCAACTTCTGAGGTTCATCAAGTCACTTGCTGAGAACGGGCCGCTCGCGCGATGCGAGCGGCCTTTTTACTTTTCAATGCAAACTGGCGTCGCGCGTCAGATCAGGCCATTGACCTGCGAGTACTTGACGAGATCCGCGTTCGTCTCCAGATGAAGTTTCTTCATTGCGGTGCTTTTTTGCGTCGCGACGGTCGAGACCGACCGGTTCACCTGTCGTGCGATTTCGGTCAACGACGCGCCTGAAGCGAACAGCCGGATCACATTTATTTCCTTTTTCGTCAGGGCGGCCTTGCCACCATCTTTTTTATTGCCGTCAGACCGATGAAGGCGCGCACGGATCTTCGCGGAGAAATAAGGCCGGCGATGCTGCATGACTTCGCGCGCGGCGATACAGAATTCTTCGATGCCCTCGCGTTTGTCAACGATGCCCGCGACACCTGAACGGGATACGCGGGTCAGGACGTCATCGCTAGCGAGCATGGTGAAGACGACGACAGGAATGTCGGGATAGCGCTTCCGAAGTCGCGCAATGAGGTCGAGTCCGTCGATGTCGTCCTGCGCCGTTCCCATCGTCAAGTCCGTGATGATCAGATCCCAGGTGCCCTCGGACAGCAACTGCAGCAGTTCTTTGCCCGATTTGACGGCGGCGTCGACGATAAAGCCTGGTATGCCCGTCAACGCGCTGATGACAGCGTGCCGGATAACGGGGTGGTCGTCTGCAATGGCAATCCGGAAATCGCGAGTGGCATTCATGATGGGAAGGCTGAGCAGCGGCGGTGGAACGTCCAGGGGACGTCGGAACGGGATGGCGCGATGCACGCCATTTCCGCATTGACGCGGGGTTCGTCCTGCGCGCTGAAGGAAAGATGAACGGAAGACGTAAGGATAGCGAACAGAACGACAATTGAGTTGCGTTTTATGAAGCTACTGAATATTTTCGAACAAATCCGACGCAGTACATGTGCGTGATTTGCAACACTTCTTCGCTTCGCAGACCAAATCGATTTGCAGGTCGTATTTGACCGGTTGATGCTTCCCGACGCATTTCTTTAAAAAAAATAAATCCGCGCGCCAGAATTCAGGCGGCAAAACGGCAGTGGAGAGGCCGTCATTGATGCGTGAAGTGCAGTTGCTGTAAAGAACTGTCAAGAATGAAGATTGCCAGCAGAAACGCGTCAACGCTTCATGAGCCGGCGCGTTTAGTGCGATGACCCCTATCAGGTCGGACGGCCAGCGCGCCGTCAGTCAACAACCCAAGGTTTGAGGATTCAAGCAATGAACAAGCACATCATCGCCGCCGCTCTGGCAGGTCTGTTCTCGATCGCCGCATTCGCGCAGGCATCGGCTCCCGCAGCAACGGAAGAGGCGCCCGCAGCAGCATCGGCACCCGCTGCCAAGCACCACGCAAAGAAGCACAGCACGAAGAAGAAGCACGCACACAAGAAGGCAGCGCCCGCAAAGGCAGCCAGCGATGAAGCAGCGTCGGCAGCACAGTAAGGCTTAGCGCTCCACGCTGATGTCGAAGGAGGAAGCGCGGTTGCGAAACCGCCTTCCTCTTTTTTGCTTCAACGGGCCGTGTTGCGCTGGTCTGCAAACGGACCCAGCGCCGCGGCAAAACGGCGCGCGCATGACAGACCAAATGCTGTCGGACGCATGCCCCGGTCGTGCGCGACATCGAAACCCATGCGCCACGCCGCTATCCGTTTGCCGTAGCAGGTCAACGCATCGAGCGATTGCATCACGAAGACGATGGACGGCAGGATGCGTTCGTAAAGCGCTTGCGCGTTCGTGTGATCCCCTTCGATGAAAGCGCTGTAAATCGCAGCTTGCCAGTCGAATGAATCGGGTGCCACGATCAGGCCCGCGCAACCGGCGCGCAGATTGTCGATCAGTTCCTGGCCTCCGCGCCCATTGAAAACGGGTAACGCACTGTTATGTTCGCGCAACCGCTCGATCGTCGAATGAATGATCGTGGCCGGGCCTTCGCCTTTGAGCCACTGAAATTGGCCGCACTGCGCGGCGAGCGCAACGAGCGATTGAACCGTTAGCCCGACACTCAGATATTCAGGCGCATTCTGGATACCGACAGGCACGCGCACGCGCTGCATGACGTCGGCGAAAAAATCGAAGTAAAACGATTCGGGCTTGTCGCGAACCGATGGCGGTTGCAGGATTAGCGACGACGCGCCGTGATCCGCTGCGTAATCCGCCAATGCGAGTTGTGCGTCGGCGGTGTCACCCGTGATCGTCACGGCGAACGGCACACGACCGGCAATGTGTTCGCCCGTCCATTCGATAAAACGCTGCTTCTCTTCAAGCGTCAAACGGTTCACTTCCGTCGCGAGTCCGAGAATCAGGATGCCGCTTGCGCCCGTGTCTATCGTTGCGTCGATCTGCGTGTGGATCGCTTGACGGTCGAGCGTGTTGTTCGCGTCGAAGTAGGCGTAGAGCACGGGCCACATTCCGTGTGGCGAGAACGAGGAGGGTCGCGTCATGATCAATGCGAGTCGCGCGGCACAGGCGCGCCGCTCGCGCCCACCAGGAAGTCGAGGTCGGCGCCCTGATCGGCCTGCAATACATGCTCGACATAGAGGCGGTAATAGCCGCGTGCGGGCAGATCAGGTGCGCGCCATGTGGCGCGGCGCCGTTCGAGTTCATCGTCGGATACGTCCAGATGCAAACGCCGCGCGGCGACGTCGAGTTCGATCATGTCGCCCGTCTGCACGAGCGCGAGCGGTCCGCCTGCCGCTGCTTCGGGCGACACGTGCAGCACCACGGCGCCATATGCCGTGCCGCTCATGCGGCCATCGGAGATGCGCACCATGTCGGTAATGCCTTTTTGCAGGACCTTTTTCGGCAGCGGCATGTTGCCGACCTCGGCGAAGCCGGGATAGCCCTTCGGCCCCGCGCCCTTGAGCACCATCACGCAATGCTCGTCGATATCGAGCGAATCGTCGTCGACCTTCGCGTGTAATTCTTCGACGTTCTCGAACACCACCGCGCGCCCGCGATGTTTCAACAGCGAAGCCGTTGCCGCCGACGGCTTGATCACGGCGCCATTCGGCGCGAGGTTGCCGCGCAGCACGGCGATGCCCGCTTGCGGCTTGAACGGCTCAGCGAAAGTCGTGATCACCTTCTGATCGTAGTTGGGCGCATCGCAGACGTTGTCCCAGATGGTCTTGCCATTGGCGGTCAACGCGTCGCGATGCAGCAGCCCTTGCTCGCCCAGTTGCCGCAACACGGCAGGCAAGCCGCCCGCGTAGTAGAAATCCTCCATCAGGTACTCGCCCGATGGCTGCAGGTTCACGAGGCACGGCACATCCGAGCCGAGTTCCCAGTCGTCGATCGAGAGATCAACACCGATGCGCCGCGCGAGCGCAATCAGATGCACGACGGCATTCGTCGATCCGCCGATCGCCGCGTTCGCGCGGATCGCGTTTTCGAAGGCCTGGCGCGTGAGGATCTTGTCCATCGTCACATCGTCGCGAACCATCTCGACGATGCGCCGGCCGGCGAGATGCGCGAGCACCTGGCGGCGCGCATCGACAGCAGGAATCGCCGCATTGTGCGGCAAACCGATGCCGAGCGATTCGACCATCGACGCCATCGTCGATGCCGTGCCCATCGTCATGCAATGGCCGCGGGAGCGGTTCATGCACGATTCGGCGTCGATGAATTCCTGCTGGCTCATCGTGCCCGCGCGTACCTCCTCGGACATCTGCCATACGCCCGTGCCCGAGCCGATCGTGCGGCCGCGAAAACGGCCATTGAGCATCGGGCCGCCCGACACGGCGAGCGCGGGCAGGTTGCAGGAGGCCGCGCCCATCAACAGCGCTGGCGTGGTCTTGTCGCAGCCGACCAGCAGGATCACGCCGTCGAGCGGATTGCCGCGTATCGACTCTTCGACATCCATCGAAGCCAGGTTGCGAAACAGCATCGCCGTGGGCCGCAGGTTCGATTCGCCGAGCGACATCACGGGGAATTCGAGCGGCAGGCCGCCAGCCTCGCGCACGCCGCGCTTCACATACTCGGCAAGCTCGCGAAAGTGCGCGTTGCAGGGCGTCAGCTCCGACCAGGTATTGCAGATGCCGACCACGGGGCGGCCGTCGAATTCATCGTGCGGAATGCCCTGGTTTTTCATCCACGAACGATGGATGAAGCCGTCCTTGTCGTTGCGGCCGAACCAGCTTTGCGAGCGGAGTTTGCGCATGAGGTCTCCTGTTTTGGCGTCGTTTTTCGTACATCGGTGCAGATCAGCTTAGTCCATTCGTCGCACGAGATGGCGTTCGTCGGAAGGGCAGTGAGGATCGCGACGCGACGCGGTTGCAGCGCAACAGAAGCGATGGGAGGACGAGTTTGCGCGGCACGGCAGGCAGAATCCCTGACGGCGCGTGTGGAAACGCGCCGCGAAAGCGTCATTCGTTGAACGCCGACCTTCCAATAAGCGACACGCGCACTCGCCCATCACGCACTGCAGCATCCTCACAAAGCCTTGCTGCGTAAGGGCTACACGCATCCGCTAACGCCCGTTCGTTTTCCCTCGTGTCGCATTTCCGCAAGCGTCTGTCGCAATTAGTCGGCTAAGCGGGGTTTTTTCTGGCAACTATGTAGTCACACATGTGCAGGCCGGCGCCTGCACCACGAGGAGATGGACTCGATGAAATCCCCAAAGGTTGTGGTCGAAGGATTATGTAAGGTTTTCGGGCCTAACCCGAAGTTGGCGCAGGACATGCTCTCGCGAGGCGCGTCGAAGGACGAGGTATTCGCCAAGACGGGGCATGTGGTCGGCGTCCACAACGTCTCCTTCGACGTGCAGGAAGGCGAGATTTTCGTGCTGATGGGCCTGTCCGGCTCCGGCAAGTCCACGCTGATCCGTCTCATCAACCGGCT
>Ga0247692_1000345_pt1 | contig 10808 bp, 5 predicted proteins | sample CNK33_metaG_FD_183041 | JGI IMG/M metagenome (GOLD analysis project Ga0247692, IMG submission 183041) | Soil microbial communities from Purdue University Martell Research Forest, Indiana, United States - CNK33 | ecosystem: Environmental > Terrestrial > Soil > Temperate forest > Bulk soil | place...
CCGAGACTCGGAACAGGTAAGGGTGAATCGGCCACAGACCAGGCGGAAGGGTGCGAAGCTGAATTCCTTTGACGCCGCCGCGTTTGATGAACGCGATCGGGTCCTGGAAATTATTGTGCGCATTTTGCGCGCGGTCGGCGGCAAAGATTCCCCCCGGCGGCATCGGCTCGCCGTCGATGGCTTCGATGATGCCCATCTCATCGGCGCCAATTTCAATCAGCGGAAACTTGCGAATGACCTTCTCGAAGGGCCATTTGATCATGTGGAGTCCGGGCTTGAGCACGTCAGCTTGAATGCCGACTTCGCCTTCGGTAGCGACCACGCGGCCTGGCGGCATCTTGGCGCCAAGGTAGCGCCGCTCTTTGATCGCGATCTCGCGCGCGCCGACGTTGACCAGTATTCGTCGCAGGATTACGAATAGCAGAATCAACACGACGAATGCGATTACCAGGTAAGGGATGAAGGACTGAATGTCTTTTGGGTTCATGATTGACCTCGATGGCTAGCAGAAAACCGTAGGGGCAAGGTTCAACGCGCAGGCGTCGTCGTCGTTGCTAGTTCACGACGAACGCCCAGGAGTCTGCGCTTCAGTGCAAAGCCCACGCCTCCGCGCCTCGCTTCCGGCGCGATTACCCAGTACTGGCTAACGAAAAGCTCGACGAGTTCTTCCGGGCTAAACCCGGGGAGCCTCCCTGATCGCCAACCCTCGAGCGCCGCCTCGACCGCCTGCTCATAAGTCAGAGCATCATCCGAAAGCGCGGCGATGTGTATCATCTCGGTTGTCGATCGTCGATCAGGCGCTGACTTCCACGTCTCGATTAAGCGCCGGGCCAGTTGCCTGTTTGCTCTCAGCTCATTGCTCTTTGAAACCAGCGAGACGAGAGCTGCGAGATTTTCCTGACGCTCGGAAGCCCATTCGACCAAACCATCAAGAACGTCAGCGTACAACGCTGAGTCGTGCGCGGAGTAGGCTTCTGTGAGTGCATTCAGATCGCCGCTTCTGGCAAGCTCACGCAACTCCTGCTTCCTGGATGCGATTGTCTGTTGCCGCTCTTCTGCAAGCAGTGTCGAGTCAGGTCGATCAAACAATCCTCCAAATTTAGGCGCTGGAAGAACGCGATTGTCGGTTGCGTCCGATGGCGTTCGCTGCCAAAGGTAGATGGTGAAAGCTGCTCCTGTCAGCGCGAGAAACGAAATAACGATGATGGCGATCATTGCCTCTTACTTCCTGAACGACAACTGGTTTGCCAGTTCCGCCCACAGCATGATTGCGATAGACGCATTGGTCAAGCTCAATCTGACGCAACCAGCCGTCGCGCAAACTCGCGGAGGCTATCGTCTTTCGTGTTGACTTTTTTCCTTGAAGTGTTCTACAAGAAATGCACCGTCAGAATAATTTCCGCACGCTTGGATCGGAGAGACAACGATGAAAAGATTGATCAGATTGGTTGCATTAGGTTTTCCCCTCGTGATTGCACTGGCATCTTTGGCGTTCGCGCAAACCCAAATAACCACGGGCGTGATTCAGGGAACCGTCTTAGATGAACAAGGCGGTGTCGTGCCTGGCGCCAACGTGGAAGTCAAGAACTCGGACACCAACTTCTCAAGAACGTTGACCACCGACGGAGACGGACGATTCGTATTCCTTCAGTTGTCCTCGGGCCGCTACACGTTGACGGTTTCAAAGCAGGGCTTTGCGACGATCATACAAGAGAACCTGGATTTGACGGTCGGCCAGGCTATTTCGTTATCTCTGAACATGAAGGTTTCGCGGCTGGAAGAGAAGATAACGATCACCGCCGCGCCAACCATCGACACGGCTAAGACAGAGTCAAGCTCAACTCTGAACGAGTTATCCGTAAGCAACCTGCCGATCCTTGGACGGAAGTTCGAAGACCTGCTTACCCTGACGCCAGGTGTCAGCATAACGCAGGGCCCTGACGGCGACGAGATCAACTTCGCCGGGCAACGCGGGGTCTTCAACAACATCAGTCTTGACGGCGGCGACTACAACAACGGGTTCTTTGGCGAGCAGGCCGGCGGGCAGCGAGCGGCGATCGACATCACACTGGACGCGGTCAAGGAGTTCCAGGTCATCGCGACCGGAGCGAGCGCCGAGTTTGGTCGCACCGCCGGCGGCATCGTCAACGTAATCACAAAGTCCGGCACTAACAACATCCACGGAAGCCTGTTCCATTTCCAGCGGCTCGAGGCGTTGAGCGCCGACACTTCCGACGGTAAGCCGCTTAAGGATTTTCACCGTGAGCAGTTTGGCGGGACGATCGGCGGACCAGTAATCAAGGACAAGGTGTTCTTCTTCGGCGCAGTTGAGCAGATCATTTCCAATCTGACCAGAGCAAACCTGAGCGAGCCGATCGGCACGCCGTGCTCGATATCGGCGCCGACGATTGGCGCCAACGAAGCATTGATCAACGGCAGCGCTGATTGCCAACGCCTTGCGTTGATCAACTTCTTCAAAGCAAAGTTGAGCGCGGATGAAGGGCTGCCGGTAAAACATCCGATCCGGAACACCGCGGTGTTGACCAAGCTGGATTGGAACGTTTCGGCCAATAACAAACTCAGCGCGTCTTACAACTTCGACTACTCGAAGAACGAGAATCAGACGTTTGACGTTGCCACGTATGGAACGTCAGCTAATGGTACTGAGGGCCCCTCGAAGATCAACCTGTTCAACCTGAACTTATTCAGCTCGCTATCGGCGACAAAACTGAACGAGGCGCACTTCACCTACTCCCGTGAATCGCGGCCGCGTTCGGCCACCAAGTCTAACATCCCGGCTGACACTGCGATGGGCTTCGCCACGAGTTTCCGGTTTGGAAATCCCTTCTTTCTTCAACCCAACGTTGATGAGTTGATCTGGCGCACTCAGCTAAAGGACAACTTTTCGATCGTCTCCGGCAAGCACACCTACAAGTTCGGCGGCGAGTGGCTGCATACTCTAAACGATCAGGTGTTCCGCGGCTTCTTCACCGGACGCTACATCTTTGACAGCGTGACAGGTTTTTTGCGATATGCCTCACCCGCGGCGCCTGGTGGTTTTGGTCCTAATACGGTTGGTTGCGCAAACGGTACGTACGTAACGCTTCCTGCGAGCTGTCCGGGCGGCGCTACCAGCGGCGGACCACTTCTGTTCTACTTGCAAGATGGGATTGCCAGCGGGCTGCCGAACGTCCCGCCCCCCGGAGCTTCCACTATATCGAATGACGACCTTGCTTTGTTCATCCAGGACAAGTGGCAGATCCGGCCGAACTTCACGTTCAACTACGGGTTGAGATGGGAAGCGCAGATCTTTCCTAACCCGATTGTGGATCCGAGTAAGACGGCTTACGGGCAGTTTCTCAACGATCCGAGATTTCCTTCGGATGGAACCCTGCCGGATCAGAAAAAGGAGTTCCAGCCGCGCGTAGGCTTCGCGTGGGACATTTCCAAGAAAGGCAAATCGGTGTTGCGCGCAAGCTGGGGGATTTACAATGCGAGGCAAAACATGCTGAGCCAGGTTGGCTCGATCACCACCAACGGGGCGCAGCAACGCACAAACTTCCTCAGCACTGACCTGATCAGGCTGTTTGGAGGCGCGCCGACATGGCCGGGGCTGGCGCCGGTAGGCCCGCCGCCGCCCGCCGGTCAGTTCCCATTGTTCACCGGTGTGCGGGTCTTCAATAAGGACTACGCGAATCCGCGCATCTACACGACGAATGTTGCTTTCGAGCAGGAGCTGGCTGCGAACTGGGCGTTCTATCTTGATTTCACCCACGCGAAGGGCGTCCACCTGACCCGCTTCCTCAATGTCAACCGGAACAACTTCTTCAGTCCGCAACTCGGGGAAGTGCAGGTGACTAGCAGTCCAGGCAAGTCGCTCTATCGCGGCTTCACGGTCGGAGTGCGGAAACGCTTCAGCGAGCACTTTCAGCTCGAAGGCAATTACGTGCTTTCGAAGGATCAGGATGACGACTCCAATGAGCGCGATCCGTTCACAGACCGCGCGTTCGACATCAACAACCTATCGCTTGATTACGCGCTTTCGGATCGCGACATTCGTCACAAGTTCAACTTCTACAGCTATGCCGAGATCGGGGGCTTCCAATTAGGCAGCCGCATTCAGGCGCGGTCAGCCCAGCCGATCACACCTGGTGCGCGAACCGCAAACAACCGCAACACCGATCGCAAGGATAACGAGTACTTCTCATTCGACTGGCGTTTGGCGAGGCGATTCAGGCTGGGCGAGCGAATGGCTCTTGAGCCGACGATCGAGATGTTCAACACGTTCAACAACAAAAACAACATCAATCCGCTGTCGACGCCCGGTCTGTTCGATTTTTCCGGCTTCCTGCGAGTGGGAGTCGGGGATCCGAGGCAGTTGCAGCTCGCCCTGAAGTTCATTTTCTAACCTTTAAGCTCTGAAAAGAGTGAATGGAAGAAAGAACGCGGCTCACAACGTCTGTATTGTGAGCCGCGTCTGTTTTGTTTGGGCGGAGGTTTGAAACGGGATTCATCGTGCAGCAACGATCAGTCTCCGTTCTCGTCCGCTTATCTCGGAGCAAGCATTCGCTCCACCGTCTCGTAACTGGCTTCCAGAGCCTGATCCAGCTTCTCGGGTTCGTTGCCTCCGCCCGTAGCCATATCGGCCCGGCCGCCTCCTTTGCCTCCGATTAGCCCGGCGATCTCGCGCACAATCTGTCCGGCGTTCAGCCGTTTCGTCAGATCGTCAGTGACACGAGCCACAAGCGAAGCCTTGCCATCGCTTGCCTGACCGAGCACGACTACACCTGACTTGAGCTTCTGTGAAAGCGAGTCAGCGAGTTGACGCAAACCGTTGGCATCAAGATTAGTTACGCGGCGCGCGACGACACGGACACCACCGATCTCTCGCGCGCTGTCGGCGGCCGACGCTGATTCTGCCTGAGCCATCTTCAACTTCAACTGCTCAATCTCCCGCTCGTAGCGACGAACCTGATCTTGAAGCTTATCGACTTGAGCTGGGATGTCGCGCAACGGTACTTTGAATCGCTCAGCGAGTTCTTCGATCACGTGTTCGTCAACCTGGAAGCGCGCGATGGCCGCGTCGGCAGTCAAAGCTTCGATTCGGCGCACACCTGCGGCAATCGACGAGTCGCTGACGATCTTGAGCGGGCCGATGTCGCCGGTCGCCAGAACGTGCGTGCCGCCGCAAAGCTCGGTCGAAAATCCCGGTACGCTGACGACACGAACATCGGAAGCGTACTTCTCTCCGAACAATGCCATTGCTCCTGAGTTTAGCGCTTCCTCCAGCGGTTTGACTTGCGTCTCGACTGCGCGATTGTGAAGAACTTCGTTGTTAACCAGCCGCTCGATCTCCGCGACTTCGTCTTCGCTGAGCGGAGCGTAGTGGGTGAAGTCAAACCTCAAGCGATCGGGCGCGACGAGGGAGCCCGCCTGCTTCACGTGCGGCCCGAGCACTTCACGAAGAGCAGCGTGCAGCAGGTGAGTGCCGGTGTGATTGGCCTTGATGCGTCGGCGCCGCTCGGCGTCGACGCGTACGTTTATCCGGTCGCCTACACCAACCTTACCTTGCTCGACTCTTATCCTGTGAAGGTGATAGCCGGTGACCACCGAGTATGTGTCTTCGACTTGAGCGAGCACGTTCTCGCCTTCAAAGACGCCGGTGTCGCCGATCTGACCGCCAGCCTCTGAGTAGAACGGCGTTCGATCCAAAATCACCTCGCCGCTTTCGTTCGTCGAGAGCGAGTCGCGTTGTTCGTCTCCTGCGATGATTGCAAGCACGCGCGCGCCGCTGGTCTCAGTCTCGCGATAGCCGGTGAACTCAGTACGCGGCAGTCCTTCGGCAACCTTCGCGTAGATCTCGCGCGCCCGGCGGCCGGTCTCGGGAATCGAAGGCGCGGTCTGCTGTTGAAGCTCACGAAGCGCAGCGTCAAACTGTTCGTTAAACTCCTCTTCGCTCATCTCAACGCCGTGCTGGCCAAGCACAACACGAATCAAGTCGCGGGGCACGCCATAGGTATCGTATGTGCGAGCAAGCTCAGCCATCGGCGGGGCTGCGGGAGCGTGGCGCTCAAACAACTCAGCAAGCCTCGGCTCGCCAACGGTTAGTATCCTGCTAAACCGTTGTTCCTCGCCGCGAACCGTCTGTTCGATTAGATGTCGCGACGCGATCAGCTCTGGAAATGGCTCGCCCATCAAATCGACTACGAAGTCGGTGACCTTATGAAAGAAAGGTGGCTTCAATCCAAGCCCCTTCACGCCATGATAGATCGCGCGGCGCATTATTTTTCGTAGCACGTAGTTGCGCCCGACGTTGCCAGGCGCGATGCCATCAGCAAGCGAGAACGCAGTCGCGCGACCGTGGTCGGCAATCACTCGCATCGACATGCCAGCAGGTGAATCGTAGTCGTATGCCGTATCGGCAAGCCCCGCGATGAAGTCGATGATCGGTTGAACGAGATCGGTGTCGTAGTTTGACTTCACGCCCTGGAGCACGGCCGCGAGCCGCTCGAGTCCGGCGCCGGTGTCCACAGAAGGCGCGGGAAGCGCGTCAAGCTTGTACGCGCCATCCGGAAGCTGTGATCGGTTGAACTGCATGAAGACAAGATTCCAGATTTCCATCGTCGTGTCGCCCGGTCCATTCACGTATTCGACGCGATTGTGCTCAGGATCATCAGGGCGCTCGCCCATGTAGTAGTGAATCTCGGAACACGGCCCGCATGGACCGGTCTCGCCCATCTGCCAGAAGTTGTCCTTGCGGCCAAATCGCAGGATTCGTTCGGGCCGCGCGCCTACCTGCTCCCAATATCGCTCGGCTTCCTCGTCGGGAGGAACCTCGTCGTCTCCTCCAAAGACTGAGAACCACAAACGCTCGGGCTCGAGGCCGAGTTCGTTCACCAGCAGGTCCCACGCAAAGTAGATAGCTTCTTTCTTGAAATAATCGCCGAACGAAAAATTGCCGAGCATCTCAAAAAAGGTGTGATGCCTGGCTGTGCGGCCAACTTCATCGAGGTCGTTGTGTTTGCCTCCCGCGCGCACGACCTTCTGCGACGAAGCCGCACGCTTGTAATCTCGAGGCTCGAGGCCGAGGAATACATCCTTAAACTGGTTCATCCCCGCGTTGGTAAACAACAAAGAAGGATCGTTCGCGGGCAGAAGCGGCGAGCTTCTGACGACGCGATGGCCGCGTGCCGCAAAGTAGTCCAGGAACTTCTGTCTGATTTCGTGTCCGGTCATAACGGTTGTCTGTTGCCTTCGATTTTGAAGCTTGAATTATAGCAAACGCCCGGCAGGAAGAGTAAAAGGCTGCGGCACCGAAGGCAGGAATTTACTGTGCTTTGCAGGTCGTGGCGTCTTTGCGCGTAACCCTACATAGAGCTTTCTTAGAAGTCGGAGTCAGCTTTCGCGCAAAGACGCCAAGAACCGCTAAGACGCAAAGACGGCCGACATAACAAATCGGGTAAAACGGCCTAACGAGTCCACCTTCCGCTCGGTATCCTGACAGGGCCGGGGTGAAAGAATTTCTCAGCCGTCATCGCGCCGTCCTTTTTGAACACCATTCCGTTCTTCATCACGAACTGCACGTTGCGCAACGCATCGATGTCCGTGAGCGGATCGCCCGCGACTGCGATCATATCGGCGTACATTCCCTGCTTGAGCGGCCCGCGCTCCTTGATAATATCCGCCGCCTTGTACCCGGTGATCGTCATCGCCCGAAGGATGTCAGCCGGAGGAATGCCGGCTGCCTTCCACGTCTCGATAAAGGCGATCGTCAGATCGCCCCGGCTCAGCCACTCGCCGGTCTTCTCGTCTTTCATCCGATCGTTCCAGTAGTCGAAGTCCGTCGAAAAGGTCAACGGGACCTTCTTCTCCCACGCGTCGCGCAGTTTTGCGACCACTTGTTTGAAGGCCGCGTCGGTGCCGCGGTACCTGGTGAACGGCGTGTCGGTGCCGGTCAGGAATATGCCCTTCTCGCCCATCTGCCGGTGATGTTCGGGCGTTAGCGCGTTGCCGTGAGCGATGATGTAAATCCCGGCATCGATCGCCCGCTGCGCTCCCTCGGGTGTCTGTACGTGCCCTTCAACTTTGCAACCGCCCTTCGCTGCTTCGTTGATCGCGAGCTTGATATCCTCGACCGAGTAGCCCCACGGCTTGCAGTCGATGCACAGCTTGATTGTCCTCGCGCCAAACAGCATGTTCTCACGGATGGCGCGTACTATTTCGTCGGGACTGTTCGCGTCAAGATACTCCGGGTACACGATGTTGTGCTGCTTGTACATTTCGGGCGTCGGCCACAATTGTCCGCCGGTGCTGCCGATGATAATTCCCGATGGGATTACGGTTGGCCCGGGCAACCAGCCTTGCTCGATCGCCTGGCGCAGCGCTGTATCCGCGTAGAGCCCGTTGTTTCCCACGTCCCGAATGACAGTGAAGCCGGCGTTGAGAAGTTGAATGCCGTTGGACGCTGCTTGGATCGCGCGCAACGCGGTCGAATCCATCACTACAGTCAGATAGTAGTAGTTGTTCTCTGGCTGCTCCTTGTAAGTTAACGCCATGTGCGTGTGCGCATCGACCAGACCCGGCAGCACAGTGAGTCTCGATAGATCGATGACCGTCGCGCCGGTGGGAATGGCGAGGTTCGGACCGACCGCGGTGATCTTCTCGCCCTGGACCAGGATCACCTGGCTGGTAGAGACAGTCCCACTGTCTGGGTCAATCAAACGGCCGGCCTTGATCGCGGTAATCGGTCCGGCCTGCGCTTGCGATTGCGCCGGTACTGCCTCAGCAAACGACATCACCAATACCAAACAACACACCGCTATCAGTTTTCTCATGGTTTAGCTCCTCGAAAGATCGGGGATACCTGCAAGTTCGGGCGCGGCCTTCCGGCATCAACGCGAACTGACTTGGTTACCGCAGGCCGCTGAGAGCTTACCGCAAAGCTTCCGGATAATCATCCACTAAAGGGCGAAGCCGGACACTGTAGCACCAGGCAGTCGACTCAGTGACCCTTAAGCAGAAGCCTTCAACGTAGTGCGCATGATCTCAAGCGGAGCGTTGATCCTAATGGTTTATGATACAGGCTGCGCGTGTTACGTTAAGCGGTGCGCAACTAAACCGTGATGCGTCGGTCATGCGCTGGCACTCGCCATCTTGTTAGCATCAACACCTCGGTGAGGGTTTTCAGGAGAAAGACTATGCTGCACATTCACAACGGAGACTCCGCCGCAGGGACGTTGAGAGAATTCGGGTTCCCTGGCGAACATAAAGCCTTTCAGGAGGTATTGATGGAGGGTCCCGCGCCCGGTGGCCTTTCACCCGATGAATGGCTGGAAGTCCGCGCTCGGTTTTTGGCCGAAGCATATGAGCTGAAAGTTGAGAAATCCGAAAAGGATCTGCGGGAGCAGGAAGCATGGCTACGCAGATTCTCAGAGCACGATGAAGCGATTCTATGGTTCGAGCATGACCTGTTCTGCCAGATCAATTTGTTCTACTTGCTTGACTGGTTCTCGAAGCATTCGATGGGCAATTCCAGACTGAGTCTGATCTGCGTTGGCGAATTCCCCGGCGTGGAAGACTTCAGAGGACTCGGTCAACTGTCCGGGGAGCAGTTGGCCTCGCTGTTCGACAGGCGCCACGAAGTGGCCGATGCGGAGCTTAGCCTCGCAGCGCGGGCTTGGGCGGCTTACTGCTCGGCTGACCCGCAAGAGATCTCGCGGCTGATTGACCAAGACACATCGGCGATGCCGTTTCTCGGACACGCGCTGCGCTCGCACCTGATGCGGTTTCCTTCGGTGAAGAACGGTCTGGGACGGGTCGAGAACACGGCGTTGGAGATGATTTCAAACGGAGCCATCGGATTCAAATCGCTGTTTCCGAGATTCGGGAAAGCCGAGTCCGTCTACGGATTGGGGGATTCGCAGTTCTGGAGCGCTCTGAAGCGCCTCGGTCAAGCTGAAGACCCGCTGATCACGATCAGCGCACCTGCTGATGACCAGCCCGCATTGAAGTTGAATTGGTATCACAATGCATCGTTTGAGCTGACCGAGACTGGGCGAGCGGTGCTTGCGGGCGAGCGCGACTTCATCGAGATCAACGGTATGAATCTCTGGCTGGGCGGCGTCCACCTCGTTGACGATGCTGCGTGGAGATGGGATGAGCACAGCGGACAGTTGACGCAGCGTAGCACCTACGGAAGCGGAGAGCAGAGATGATGAAAAAGGATGAACAGCGTTGCCCTTTCGAGCATCCTTGTTCATCCTGTTTAGCTTTATTCGAATCTGTCTAGTTACCGTCGTGGGCCCCGGGGCGGACGACGGTCGCGGTCACCGCCGGGTCGTGGCGGGCGAGGTCCCCGATCATCTCTGGGCGGACGATCACCCCCGCCGTCGCGATCAGAATCAGGCGGGCGCTCCTCTTCCCCTGTCTCGCCGCGTTCCTCTCGAAGGACTGCCTTGCGTGACAACCGGATCTTGCCCGATGGATCGACGTTGATCACCTTTACCAGCAACTGCTGGCCTTCGGTGAGCTCGTCGCGAACGTCCCGCACTCTGTAGTCGGCAATTTCGGATACGTGCAGCAAACCGTCGGTGCCCGGCATGATCTCGACGAACGCACCAAAGTCGGCGATGCGCTGGACTGTGCCCAGATAAGTCTTGTTCACCTCGGGGACCGCAGTGATCTCTTCGATCGCGCGCTTGCAAGCCTCGGCTTTCTCGAGATTGGACGAGGCAATGTTGATGCGCCCGGTGTCTTCGACGTCGATCTTGCAGCCGGTCTTCTCGACCAACCCGCGAATCACCTTGCCA
>Ga0247692_1000346_pt1 | contig 10800 bp, 7 predicted proteins | sample CNK33_metaG_FD_183041 | JGI IMG/M metagenome (GOLD analysis project Ga0247692, IMG submission 183041) | Soil microbial communities from Purdue University Martell Research Forest, Indiana, United States - CNK33 | ecosystem: Environmental > Terrestrial > Soil > Temperate forest > Bulk soil | place...
CTCGATCCGATGACGGCGCAGATCGTCGGCGTCTCGATCTCGGTCGAAGCGGGCAAGGCCGCGTACATTCCGCTTGCGCATCGCGGGCCGGATGCGCCCGTTCAGTTGCCGCGCGACGAAGTGCTCACGAAGCTCAAGCCCTGGCTCGAAAGCAAGGGCAAGAAGAAGGTTGGCCAGCATCTGAAGTACGACGAGCAGGTGCTCGCGAACTACGGCATCGTGATGGACGGCATCGAGCATGACACGCTGCTGCAGTCGTACGTGCTCGAATCGCATCGTCCGCATGATATGGACAACCTCGCGCTGCGTCACCTCGGGCTCAAGACGATCAAGTACGAAGACGTCGCGGGCAAGGGCGCATCGCAGATCGGCTTCGACGAAGTCGCGCTCGACAAGGCCGCCGAATACGCAGCCGAAGACGCCGACATCACGTTGCGTCTGCATCAGACGCTGTATCCGCAGGTCGCCGCGGAAGCGCAGCTCGATCACGTGTACCGCAACATCGAAGTGCCGACCTCGCGCGTGCTGCGCAAGATGGAGCGCAACGGCGTCTTGATCGATGCGGAAAAGCTGCGTGTGCAAAGCAACGAGATCGCGACGCGCCTCGTCGAACTCGAAAAACAGGCATATGAATTCGCAGGCGGTGAATTCAATCTCGGCTCGCCGAAACAGATCGGGCAGATCTTCTTCGAGAAGCTCGAATTGCCCGTCATCAAGAAGACGCCGAGCGGCGCGCCTTCCACCGACGAAGAAGTGCTGCAGAAACTCGCGGAAGACTATCCGCTGCCAAAGGTCCTGCTCGAACATCGCGGCCTGTCGAAGCTCAAGTCGACATACACCGACAAGCTGCCGCGCATGGTCAACGCCACCACGGGCCGCGTGCATACGAACTATGCGCAGGCTGTTGCCGTGACGGGCCGCCTTGCATCGAACGATCCGAATTTGCAGAACATTCCCGTGCGCACGGGGGAAGGCCGCCGCATTCGCGAGGCGTTCATCGCGCCGCCGGGACACAAGCTGGTGTCGGCGGACTACTCGCAGATCGAGCTGCGCATCATGGCGCATATCTCGGGTGACGAAGCGCTGCTGCGCGCGTTCAAGCAGGGCGAGGACATTCACCGCGCCACGGCTTCCGAAGTGTTCAGCGTGACGCCGCTCGAAGTATCGAACGATCAGCGGCGTATCGCGAAGGTCATCAACTTCGGTCTGATCTACGGCATGAGTTCGTTCGGTCTCGCGTCGAATCTCGGCATCACGCGCGATGCGGCGAAGTTGTATATCGACCGTTATTTCGCGCGTTATCCGGGCGTCGCCGCCTACATGGAGAACACGCGGACGAGCGCCAAGATGAAGGGTTATGTCGAAACCGTGTTCGGCCGCCGCCTGTGGCTGCCCGAGATCAACGGCGGCAACGGCCCGCGCCGTCAGGCGGCGGAGCGCGCCGCGATCAACGCGCCGATGCAAGGCACGGCCGCCGATCTGATCAAGATGTCGATGATCGCGGTGCAGAAGTGGATCGAGGAGTCGGGCATCCGCACGCGCATGATCATGCAGGTGCACGATGAACTGATTCTCGAAGTGCCGGACGACGAACTATCCGACGTACGTAAGCGCTTGCCGGAACTGATGTGCGGCGTCGCGCAACTGAAGGTGCCGCTCGTCGCCGACGTGGGCGCGGGCGCAAACTGGGAGGAAGCGCACTGAGCGCACATCGAGGCTTGGGAGGGCGCACTGACATGTCAGTCATGCTTTTCATGCCACACTGACACAACATTGTTGCTTCTTCAGGTCAATGGGATAACGTCGTTCGCATGTCACAGTTATGTTTTGACAGGCTTGTGACTTGTCCCATTGCTCGCCGACAATCGACACTACGCGATTACACAGCGGCCGCACGCGCGCCGCATCGACGCACAGCTTTATCGCTCAATACGGAGAGTTCTGATGCATCGTTTTGTCGTCGTAGGTGGAGGCGCGGGAGGCCTGGAGCTGGCGACACGGCTCGGCGATCGCTATGCGCGCAGAAAGCGCGGCAGTGAGCCGCGCGCGCAGGTGACGCTGGTCGATCGTAATCCGACGCATATCTGGAAGCCGCTGCTGCACGAGGTGGCGGCGGGCAGCATGGACCCGTTCACGCAGGAACTCGAATACGCGGCGCAGGCGCGCTGGCATGGCTTCGAATTCCAGCAGGGCGAACTGGTGGCGCTCGACCGCATGGCGAAGTCCATCAGACTTGGCCGCGTGCTCGACGACGACGGCGCCGAATTGCTCCCCGAACGGGTTCTCGAATACGACACGCTGGTGATTGCGATCGGCAGTACGACGCATTTCTTCGGCGTCAAGGGCGCGCCTGAATATTCGCTCGCGCTCGATACCGTTCACCAGGCCGAACGCTTCCGCAAGCGCCTGATTGCCGCCTGCATGCGCGCCGAGCATCAGGCACACGAACCCGTCGAAACGAATCCCGGCACGACGTCGACTGAGCCACGCATCCAGGTCGCGATCGTCGGCGGCGGCGCGACGGGCGTCGAATTGTCGGCGGAACTGCGCAATACGGCGCAAGTGTTGTCCGCCTATGGGCTGCACAAGCTCGATCCGCGCCACGATGTCGGCATCGTGCTGATCGAGGCCGGGCCGCGCATTCTGCCGGCGCTTCAGGAACGCGTATCGACAGCCACGTCCGAGCTGCTGCAAAAGCTCGGCGTGAAGCTGATGGTCGGCGAGACGGTGGCGGAAGTCGCGCCGGGCGTCGTGCGCACGGCGAGCGGCAAGACGGTGCGCGCCGACCTGACCGTGTGGGCGGCGGGCATCAAGGCGCCAGCCGTGCTGAGCCAGCTCGACGGCCTGCCCGTGAACCGGCTTGGCCAGCTCGAAGTGCGCCCCACGCTGCAGACCATGATCGATGACAACGTCTTCGCGCTCGGCGATTGTGCCGCGTGTGCGTGGCCCGGCAACGAACGCAACGTGCCGCCGCGCGCGCAGGCCGCGCACCAGCAGGCGAGCTTCCTGCTGCGGGCGCTCGGCAACCGGCTCGAAGGCCGGCCGCTGCCGGAGTTCACGTATCGCGACTTCGGCTCGCTGGTGTCGCTCGGACACTTCAGTGCGGTGGGTAATCTGATGGGCGGCGTGATCGGCGGCAACATGCTGATCGAAGGGCTGTTCGCGCGCTTCATGTACATGTCGCTGTACCGGCTGCATATCGCCGCGCTGCACGGCTATGCGCGCATGGTGCTCGATACCTTTGCGCACTGGCTGCGGCGCACCACGCTGCCGCGCGTCAAGCTGCACTGAACCTTCATTGAACCTTCGCTGATCGATATCGATGCTTCTGCAACAGGATGCGCTTTGCGCGTATCCTGTTGGCTCCTTGCCGTCCACCCATTCCAAAAGAGGAGCACAGCATGTTGAAGCCAGAAGTCGACAGTCTCGTTCCCCATGTTCCCTTCGACCGGCGCACGTTCATCAAGGCGGCGATCGGCACTGGCTTCGCGGCATGCGTGCTGCCCGTGTCCGCGCAGACGATCCACACGGACAGCGAAGGCCTCGAGGCGGGCGAAGTCGGCATCAAATCGGGCGATACGCTGGTGCCGGCCTATCGGGCGCAGCCGAAGGGCAAGACGCATCTGCCCGTGATCATCGTGGTTCATGAGGCGTTCGGCGTGCACGAACATATCGCCGATGTCTGCCGGCGTTTCGCCAAGCTCGGCTATCTTGCGATCGCGCCCGACCTCTTCGTGCGGCAGGGCGACCCGAACGCGTATCCGACGGTCCAGCAGTTGAACGAGCAGGTTCTCAGCAAGGTGCCCGATTCACAGGCGATGGCAGACCTCGACGCGACCTTCAAATGGGCGGGCGAGCATGGCGGCGACGTGAACAAGGTGGGCATCAACGGCTTCTGCTGGGGCGGGCGCATCGCATGGCTTTACGCGGAGCACAACCCGCGGCTGAAGGCGGGGGTAGCGTGGTATGGGCGGGTGGCCGGCAATCAGACGCCGATGACGCCAGCCAATCCGATCGACCGCGTGTCCGATCTGCAGGTGCCCGTGCTGGGGCTATACGGTCGGCAGGACCAGAGCATCCCGCAGGAATCGCTCGACAAGATGAAGCAGGCGATCGCGCAGGGGCCGCAGGCGGGGCGCGGCTCGGAGTTCGTCGTCTATGACGACGCGGGGCATGCGTTTTTTGCGGACTATCGGCCGAGCTACAAGCAAGCCGATGCCGAAGATGGCTGGCGCCGCACGCTTGCGTGGTTCAAGGCGCACGGCGTCGGTTGAGTTTTGGCCCGCGTCTGCGCCGCCGGCGATCGTCGGCAGCGCAGACAAAAAGCAGTTACGGATTCGGTCCCGTCGCCACAGGCCGCGACGTATCCGAGCTCCATTCGCTCCACGATCCCGGGTACAGCGCCGCGCCATGCAACCCGGCGATTTCCATCGCCAGCGCGTTGTGGCAAGCGGTGACGCCCGAGCCGCATTGCAGCACCACATGCTCGGCGGACACGCCTGCGGGAATCACCGCGTTGAAGTCGTCGCGCAGCGTGTGCGCGGACTTGAAGCGGCCGTCCGCCGTCAGGTTGTCCTTGAAGAAGCGGTTGCGCGCGCCCGGAATGTGGCCGCCCACGCGATCCAGTGTTTCATTCTCGCCGCGATAGCGGTCAGCCGCACGCGCGTCGATCACCACGCGTTCCTTCGTGCCGATGTTGCGTTCCACGGCCTGCGCATCGACGGTCACGGCCAGCGGCGCGCCCGCCTTGAAGTCGCCGCTCGTCTGGGGCGGCGCGTCCTGCGTCAGCGTGTGGCCAGCCGCTTCCCACGCCTGCAGCCCGCCGTCGAGCAGTGCGGCGGAATCGTGACCCAGCCAGCGCAGCAGCCACCACAGACGCGCGGCGTACATGCCGCCTTGCGCGTCGTACGCGACCACTTGCTGGCCTTGCTTGAGGCCGAGCGCGGCGAGACGCTCGACCAGCTTCTGACGGTCCGGCAACGGATGACGTCCGTTGCTGCCCGTCTTGGGTCCGGACAGATCGCGGTCGAGATGCAGATAGTGCGCTTGCGGCAGATGACCCGCCGCGTAGGCTTTTTCGCCAGAGTCGGTGTCAGCGAGATCGAAACGGCAATCGACGATGAACACGCTGCCCGGCGCGGCGGCCAGACGTTCGGCGAGATTGCTTGCGGAGATCAGCGTGGTGTAGTGAGTGTGAGGCATGACGGCTCCTGAGAGACTGACTTCGGCAGCGCCGAACGATATCTCTAGTCTAAACAAAAATGACGGGCCGAAGCCCGTCATTCCTTGTATGAAGCCGTGGATGCCGCTTGCGGCGGCGCGATCAGATCGTGCCGAGCTCGCGGCGCAGGAACTCGTGGAAGTGCTGCATGCCGTCTTCCATCGGGCTCTGATACGGACCGACCTGCGATTCGCCGCGCTCCAGCAGCGCGCGGCGTCCGGCGTCCATGCGCTCGGCGATTTCGTCGTCTTCGCGCGCCGTTTCCATGTACGCGGCGCGCTCCGCTTCGACGAAGTCGCGCTCGAACAGCGCGATTTCCTCAGGGTAATAGAACTCGACGACGTTCGTCGTCTTCTGCGGTCCACGCGGAATCAGCCACGACACGACGAGCACATGCGGATACCACTCGACCATGATGCCCGGGTAGTACACCATCCAGATCGCGCCGAACTCGGGCATCTTGCCGTCGCGGTAGCGCAGCACTTCATCGTGCCACTTGCGATACGTCGGGCTGCCCGGACGCGCGAGCTCGTTGTGCACGCCGACCGTCTGCACGCTGTACCAGTCGCCGAACTCCCACTTCAGATCGTCGCAATTGACGAAGCTGCCGAGGCCCGGATGGAACGGCACGACGTGATAGTCCTCCAGATAGACCTCGATGAAGGTCTTCCAGTTGTAGTTGCACTCGTGCACTTCGACGTGATCGAACATGTAGTCCGTGAAGTCGAAATGCTTTGCCGTGCCGAGGCGCGCAAGATCTTTCGCGACGTCGCGGCCCTGCGTTTCGAACAGCAGACCGTTCCAGCTTTGCAGCGGGGTGGCGCCGAGATTCAGGCAGGGGTTGTCGGCGAAATGCGGCGCGCCGAGCAACTGGCCGTTCAGGTCGTAGGTCCAGCGATGCAGGGGACAGACGATGTTCTCCGTCTGCCCGCGGCCGTTCAGCATGATCGCCTGACGGTGGCGGCACACGTTCGACAGCAGTTCGATCTGCGACTGCTGGTTTCGGGCGAGCACGCGCCCCTCGCGTTCGCTGGGCAAGGCAAAATAGTTACCCGCTTCGGGAACCATGAGTTCGTGCCCGACGTAGCGAGGACCTTTCTTGAAAAGGGTTTCGAGTTCGCGCTCGTGGAGCGCCGGGTCAAAGTAAGCCGTGACTGGCAGCTGGCTGTGAATAGCCTTGAGCTGCAATGCATTGCTCAGATTGGACATTCCCACTCCCGATGAAGACGTGAAAGCAGTGAACAACCCAACCATCGAAGATTCGATTTAGGGAGCCCGCGATTATACCCGTTTCCCCCTCCTTGGGGCGCTTAAGTACCTGATTTGGGTTAAAAATGTCGGGGAAGCTCGCGATTTCGCCGCGCAAACGTTGGATTTATTTCTATCGTCCGAAGTGTTGCGCAACGGTCGTGCCGATACCCATTGGTGGGCTCACAGGTCGAAAATGTCGCTTTTGCCGTAGAATGTCCGACTTGTTTTAATTTTGCGACGATTCATGGCGAAGACGGCTTCCACGGATACGGCTGGTTTGTCCCCCACCAGCACCGAAGGTTCCGACAATTCACCGCTGCCCGAGAGCTACGAGGCAGCGCTGGCGGAACTGGAGGGGCTCGTTGGGCGCATGGAGGGCGGCAGCCTCAGTCTGGAAGAGTCGCTTGCGGCTTACCGGCGCGGCGCCGTGCTCGTGGCGTTCTGCCAGCAACAACTCGAAAAGGTGGAGCAGCAGGTGCGCGTCCTCGATGGCGAAACGCTCAAGCCGCTTCCCGTGAACACAGCAGGTACAACCGCTGCCGACAGCGGAGACGATCTATGACCTTCGAACAATGGATGCGCTCGGTGCTGGACCGGGTAGAGGGCGCACTCGAGCAATATTTGCCGGCGGACTCGACCGAGCCCGCCCGGCTGCATGAAGCCATGCGCTATGCCGTGCTGGGCGGCGGCAAGCGGGTGCGCCCGCTGCTGTGCCACGCGGCGGGCGAGCTGACGGGCGCGAAGTCCGAGTGCCTGGACGCGGCGTCGGCGGCGCTGGAGATGATTCACGTCTATTCGCTCGTGCACGATGACATGCCCTGCATGGACGACGACGAACTGCGCCGCGGCAAGCCCACGGTACACGTCAAATATGACGAAGCGACGGCACTGCTGGTCGGTGACGCGCTGCAATCGCAAGCTTTCGTTGCGCTGACATCGGATGTGCTCGCACCCGCGCAGCAGGCCGCGCTGGTGCGCGAACTGGCGCTCGCGAGCGGCTCGATCGGCATGGCGGGCGGCCAGGCGATCGATCTGGCGAGCGTCGGCCACACGCTGACGCGCCCGCAGCTCGAAACGATGCACCGCCTCAAGACGGGCGCGTTGCTGCGCGCAGCCGTGCGGATGGGCGCATTGACAGGCCAGATCGACAACGGCGGGCCCGATGCCAAGGCGCTGCAGTCGCTCGACGCCTATTCGGCTGCTGTGGGCCTCGCGTTTCAGGTCGTCGACGATATTCTCGACGTCACGACCGATTCCGCGACGCTCGGCAAAACGGCTGGAAAGGACGCGAAGGACGGCAAGCCGACCTACGTGTCGATCATCGGGCTCGACGCTTCGCGCGCGCTGGCTGCGCAGCTGCGCAGCGACGCGCACCAGGCGCTTGCACCTTTTGGCGCCCGCGCGCAGCGGCTCGCCGAGTTGGCTGACCTCGTGGTGAACCGGGTCAGCTGATGTAGCTGTAACGCGAAAGCCCGCCGCCCGCACAAGACTTCTCGGGTGTGCGCGAATGAAGTGCGGGCGCGTAAGTTTTCCTACAATGGAACGACGATGTACGACTTGCTGAAAACCATTGACGACCCCGCGGACCTGCGCCGCCTTGATCGCCGCCAGTTGCAACCGCTTGCCGACGAGTTGCGAGCCTTCGTGCTCGACAGCGTGTCGCAGACGGGCGGCCACCTGTCGTCCAACCTCGGCACGGTCGAACTGACGATCGCGCTGCACTACGTGTTCGACACGCCGCGCGACCGCATCGTCTGGGACGTGGGTCATCAGACCTACCCCCACAAGATTCTGACGGGCCGCCGTGACCAGATGCATTCGCTGCGTCAGTTGGGCGGCATCTCGGGCTTTCCGAAGCGCGACGAGTCGCCGTACGACACGTTCGGCACGGCGCATTCGAGCACGTCGATTTCGGCCGCGCTCGGCATGGCGATCGGCAGCAAGCTGCGCGGTGAAGACGCCTACTCGATCGCGGTGATCGGCGACGGCGCGATGACGGCGGGCATGGCCTTCGAGGCGATGAACAACGCCGGCGTCGAAGACGATGTGCCGCTGCTCGTCATCCTCAACGACAACGACATGTCGATTTCGCCGCCCGTCGGCGCGCTGAATCGCCATCTCGCGCGCCTGATGTCGGGCCGCTTCTACGCGGCCGCGCGCGCCGGCGTCGAACGCGTGCTGCGCCACGCGCCGCCCGTGCTCGACCTCGCGCGCAAGCTCGAAGAGCACGCGAAGGGCATGATCGTTCCGGCCACGCTGTTCGAAGAGTTCGGTTTCAACTACATCGGACCGATCGACGGCCACGATCTCGACTCGCTGATCCCGACGCTGCAGAACATCAAGGAACTGCGCGGTCCGCAATTCCTGCACGTCGTGACGAAGAAAGGCCAGGGCTACAAGCTGGCGGAAGCCGACCCGGTGCTGTACCACGGTCCGGGCAAGTTCAACCCGGCCGAAGGCATCAAGCCGTCGACGACACCCGCCAAGAAAACCTACACGCAGGTGTTCGGCGAATGGCTGTGCGACGCGGCTGAACTCGATTCGCGCGTGGTCGGCATTACGCCGGCGATGCGCGAAGGCTCGGGCATGGTCGAGTTCGAAAAGCGCTTCCCGGATCGCTACTACGACGTCGGCATTGCCGAGCAGCATGCCGTCACGTTCGCAGGCGGCCTGGCGACGGAAGGGCTCAAGCCTGTCGTCGCGATCTACTCGACGTTCCTGCAACGCGCGTATGACCAGCTGATCCACGACGTCGCGTTGCAGAATCTGCCCGTTGTGTTCGCAATCGATCGCGCGGGCCTCGTCGGCGCGGACGGCGCGACGCACGCGGGCGCATACGACCTCGCGTTCCTGCGCTGCATCCCGAACATGACGGTGATGGCGGCGTCGGATGAAAACGAGTGTCGCCAGATGTTGTACACGGCGCTGCAGCAGCCGAACCCGACGGCCGTGCGTTACCCGCGCGGCGCGGGCACGGGCGTCGCGACGGTCAAGCAGATGGCCGCGCTCCCGCTCGGCAAGGGCGAAGTCCGTCGCCAATCGACGCAGCCGGCTGGCAAGCGCATCGCGATTCTCGCGTTCGGCACGATGGTCGCGCCGTCGCTCGCGGCGGCGGAGCAGCTGGACGCGACGGTCGCCAACATGCGCTTCGTGAAGCCGATCGACGCCGATCTGGTGCGCGAACTGGCCGAGACGCACGACGCCATCGTCACCGTCGAAGAAGGCTGTGTGATGGGCGGCGCGGGCTCGGCGTGCGTGGAAGCCATGATGGAGAGTGGGGTTATCCGACCCGTACTACAATTGGGCCTTCCCGATCGCTTCATCGATCACGGAGATCCGGCGAAGCTGCTGGCGTCGTGTGGGCTGGACGCTGCGGGCATCGCGAAGTCCATCCGCGAGCGATTTGTGGAGCACGCGAGCGGCAAGTCGGTCAAACGCGTCGCTTAACATAGCGGGCCGCCGGAACAAAAAAGCGGCTCGTTGCATCTACTCCAATATGAATCGGCGGGTCGCGTACCCGCCGGGCTCCGCCGGCGCAAGCCGGCGGTTGTCATTTTGCGCGTCGATTCGCGCTGCCAGTGAGGACAAGAACATGAACCAGATGAACCCCGCCTTCGTGATGCCTGACGTGCAGAGCACGGTCGACACCCGCCAGATTCCGATTCAGCGGGTCGGCGTGAAGGCGGTGCGTCATCCGTTGACGGTTCGCACGCCGGACGGCAGCGTGCAGCCGACTATCGGTACGTGGAATCTCGATGTTCATCTGCCTGCCGAGGTGAAGGGCACGCATATGTCGCGGTTCGTCGCGTTGCTTGAAGAGAACAAGACGCCGCTGGATTCGGCTGCATTTCGCGCGATGCTTGCGGCGATGCTCGAGAAGCTTGAAGCGCCTGCGGGTCGGATCGAGGTGTCGTTTCCGTATTTCGTCAACAAGACGGCGCCTGTATCGGGCGTGCAAAGTCTGCTGGACTACGAAGTGACGTTGACAGCCGATTCGCGCGATGGCGCCACGCGGTTGTTTCTTAAGGTTCTGGTGCCTGTTACCAGCCTGTGCCCGTGTTCGAAGAAGATCTCGCAGTATGGCGCGCATAATCAGCGCTCGCATGTGACGATTGATGCTGAGTTGATCGATGACGTGCCTGTCGAGGATCTGATTCGTATCGCCGAGGAAGAGGCTTCGTGTGAGTTGTGGGGGCTGCTCAAGCGGCCTGATGAGAAGTTCGTTACCGAACGCGCTTACGAGAACCCGAAGTTCGTTGAAGACCTGGTGCGTGATGTCGCGCAGCGGTTGAATGCTGATAAGCGGATCGCTGCTTATGTGCTCGAAG
>Ga0247692_1000347_pt1 | contig 10782 bp, 9 predicted proteins | sample CNK33_metaG_FD_183041 | JGI IMG/M metagenome (GOLD analysis project Ga0247692, IMG submission 183041) | Soil microbial communities from Purdue University Martell Research Forest, Indiana, United States - CNK33 | ecosystem: Environmental > Terrestrial > Soil > Temperate forest > Bulk soil | place...
TTTCTGACAGTCCGTGGCGAAACCCGCAACCCAAGTTTCAGGAGCAGTTCGTTGGCAATGCGCTCTTCGCCCCAGGGCAGATTCTCGGCTGCCAGGCGCCGAATCAGCTGGCGCAGTTCCAATGGAATCGGCGGACGCCCCACACGTTGACCTTACACGCCACAACAATCGGAAACCGGCGCGGTGCAAACGAACGAGCGTCTCGGGACGTACCACCACGAGTGCCGCGCGCCAGTCGAACGGCCGCGGTAGCAAGGTGAGTCTGATGCGCGCTGCCGCATCGATGCGGTGTGGCGTCACGCTTCCCTCCCGATACAACGCGAGTTGACGGCGCTGGAAGAGGTTTTCGGCCATCAGGGCACCGCGCGGACGAAACAGCAGGATGACCAATCCGCACGCGTCCGATAGTAGTGAAATGGCAATCTTGATGAGCGCAATCATGCGTTTGCCATGCCGTACGCAATCCTGCACTGCTGGCCACCGTTCTGCTTTGGTCGAGTCTTTGCGGAGGACAGCGATTTGGCTTTGTGTCGGGCGGCACCGGCGGGGCAACATATAGTCAAAAGCTCACAATGCATGGACGACTTCGGTTTGCGAGGCTCTCAATTCGGCTTTGCTATTTACATAGCCCTGACAAGGTCCTGAAGACAGGTCTACAATGAAACCAAGGGACGCGTCGTATATCGAAATACTTCGCAGGAAACGCGAAGCGGATGGCGACGTGGCCATGATTTCCCACGCAGGCCCGTGTCTTTCACTGTAAACGTGCCGATTCCATTTCGCTGTAATCTGGACCAAATCGGTCCTGTTTAAAACAAGAGATATTCCGATGTTGCGTATGAGCAAACTCGCCGACTACGGCACGGTGATCATGACCGCGATGGCGCGCGACCCGGACGCCGTCCATAGCGCTAGCAGCATTACGGCGGCGACCGGCGTCGCGATGCCGACCGTGGCAAAGGTGCTGAAAGTCCTGACTCGGGGTGGTGTGGTGGAGTCGCTGCGGGGCACGAAGGGCGGTTACCTGCTGCCGCGGCCGCCCACGCGGATCACGCTGGCGGAGGTGATCGCCGCGGTTGACGGCCCGATCGGGATCACCGAATGCAGCACGATGCCTGGCTTGTGCATCCAGGAGGGTATGTGCGCGGTGCGCGCCAACTGGCAGAAGGTCAATCGCGTGATCTACGAGGCGTTGCAGCAGGTCACGCTGGCGGACATGGCGGGACCGACCTTGCGCACGGTCGATATCAGCGCGATCCGTGCGCGTAGCGTCCCCAGCCGCCGCGCGGGTGCGACGCCACTGGCGCGCAAGACAATTGACGGAGGCCATGCATGAGCGCATCCACAACCGGTTTCGACGAACTGATCAGTCGCGAATACCAGCATGGTTTCGTGACTGACCTGGAGGCCGACGCGTTGCCGAGCGGGTTGAGCGAGGATGTGATCCGGCTCATTTCCGCGAAGAAAAACGAGCCGGCGTTCATGCTCGCATGGCGGCTCGCCGCCTATCGGCACTGGCTCACGATGACCGAGCCGCATTGGGCGACGGTCCAACATCCGCCAATCGACTACCAGAGCATCGTCTATTATTCCGCCCCGATGGCGCAGAAGAATCGTCCGAACAGTCTGGATGAAGTCGATCCGGAACTGCTGCGTACCTACGAGAAGCTGGGTGTGCCGCTCAGAGAACGCGAACTCCTGGCGGGTGTCGCGGTGGATGCGGTATTCGACAGCGTTTCGGTTGCCACGACGTTCCGCGAGAAGCTTGCGCAACTCGGCATCGTGTTCTGTTCGTTCTCGGACGCCGTGCAGCATCATCCTGAGCTGGTGCGAAAATATCTCGGCTCAGTGGTGCCGCATACCGACAATTTCTTCGCCGCGCTGAATTCCGCCGTGTTCAGCGACGGCTCGTTCTGCTATATCCCGCCGGGCGTGCGCTGCCCGATGGAGCTGTCGACCTACTTCCGCATCAACGCGCAGAACACCGGGCAGTTCGAGCGCACACTGATCATCGCGGACAAAGGCGCGTACGTGAGCTATCTGGAAGGCTGCACCGCACCGATGCGCGACGAAAATCAGCTGCACGCCGCCGTCGTCGAGCTGATCGCGCTGGAAGGCGCACAGATCCGCTATTCGACGGTCCAGAACTGGTATCCGGGCGATGCGTCGGGCAAGGGCGGCATCTACAACTTCGTGACCAAGCGGGGCGACTGCCGCGAGGCGAATTCGAAGATTTCGTGGACTCAGGTGGAAACCGGTTCGGCGATCACGTGGAAGTACCCGAGCGTCGTCCTGCAGGGCGATAACTCGATCGGTGAATTCTATTCGGTGGCGCTGACCAACCACTATCAACAGGCCGATACCGGGACGAAGATGGTTCACCTCGGCCGCAATACGCGCAGCACGATTCTGTCGAAGGGCATTTCAGCGGGTCGCGGAACGAATGCGTATCGCGGCCTCGTGAAGGTCGGCCGTGCGGCCGAAGGCGCGCGCAATTACACGCAATGCGATTCCCTGTTGCTCGGCGACCGTTGCAGCGCACACACGTTCCCGTATATCGAGGTCAAGAACCCGACCGCGAAGGTCGAACACGAAGCATCGACATCACGCATCGGCGAAGATCAGTTGTTCTATTGCCGGCAGCGCGGGTTGTCGCCAGAAGATGCGGTGTCGATGATCGTGAACGGTTTCTGCAAGGAAGTCTTCAAGGAACTGCCGATGGAGTTCGCCGTCGAGGCGCAGAAGCTGCTCGGCGTCAGCCTGGAAGGCAGTGTGGGATAGCCAGGACGATTCGCGAGGGATTTGAACCATGCTTGAAATCAGTCGTCTGCAAGTCGGAGTCGACGGCAAGAAAATTTTGCGCGGTATCGATCTGAGCGTGAAAGCCGGCGAGGTGCACGCGATCATGGGCCCGAACGGCTCGGGCAAGAGCACGCTTGCCCACGCGCTGGCCGGGCGTGAAGACTGTGTCGTTACCGGCGGCGCGGTCGTGTATCTCGGTCGCGATCTGCTGGCGCTCGCGCCCGAAGAACGCGCGCACGAAGGACTGTTTCTCGCGTTCCAGTATCCCGTTGAGATACCCGGTGTGAGCAACGTCTACCTGCTCAAGGCGGCATTGAACGCGCAGCGGCGACATCGTGGCGAGCCGGAACTCGACGCGATGGAATTTCTGCAACTGGTGAAGGACAGAATGACGCTGATGCGGATGGACGAGAGCCTGCTGTATCGCGCGGTGAACGAAGGCTTTTCCGGCGGAGAAAAAAAGCGCAACGAGATCCTGCAGATGGCGGTACTTCAGCCCCGGCTCGCCATTCTCGACGAGACGGATTCCGGACTGGACATCGACGCACTGCAGATCGTCGCGCAGGGCGTCAACAGCTTGCGCAGTCCCGATCGGGCGATCGTCCTGATCACGCACTATCAGCGTCTGCTGGATTACGTCGTACCGGATCGCGTGCATGTGCTGGCAAACGGCTGGATCGTGAAGTCGGGGTCACGTGAACTGGCCCTGGAGCTGGAACGCCAGGGCTATGGCTGGATCGAGGATGGGGCTTTGCAATCAGTCAGTGCAGCGGGTGCGGAGCATCCATGAAAATCGAATCTCTCGATCACTTCCACGAGGCTTTTGCGCAACTCGCGAAGCGCTTGCCCGGCGCTGAATTGCCGTGGCTTCGGGCCGTGCGCCGAAGTGCGTTCGACCAGTTCAACGCGCTCGGCTTGCCGACCACACGGCACGAGGACTGGAAATACACGAACGTATCGGTGATCGGCAAGCGTCCCTGGCATTTCGCGTCGCAACGCACCGACCGCCCCGGCCTCATCGACGGTAGCGACGTGCAAGGCATCGTCGATGAACTCGCGCTCGACCCTGCCGGGCATCGACTGGTCTTCGTCAATGGTCTTCATGCGCCGCGGCTGTCGAAAGTGAATGGCTTGCCGCATGGCGTATTTGTGGGCTCGCTCGCGCGGGCGTTGAGAGAAATGCCGCAACGGTTGCAAGGGACGATCGCCGCGCAGACGTATGCTGACGGCTTTACCGCGCTAAGCACGGCGTTTCTGACGGACGGATTTGCCGTCGTGCTACCGCCGGGCGAGGTCATCGATCAACCGCTGCACATGCTGTTCCTGACCGATGAGGGCGGTCTTGCGGTGCAGCCGTTCAATGTCGTGCTTGCAGGTGCGCGCTCAGGCTGTGTGATAGTCGAGCACTTCGTGGGACTGGGCGGCGACGCGTATTGGACCAATGCGGTTACCCGCATCGTTGCTGACGAGCAGGCGGATGTGCAGCACTACCGGTTGCAGCAGGAAGGCTCGAAGGCGTTTCATATCGCGTCGGTCGCTGCCGCGCAGCAACGCGCCAGCTGTTTTACGTCCCATGCGTTCGCGTTCGGCGCCGCGTTATCGCGCACGGGCATCGGCACGAGCCTGAACGCCGCGAACGCGCAAGCCACGTTGAATGGTCTCTATTTCGTTGGTGGCCGGCAGCACGTTGATCACCACACGCGCATCGATCACGCAGCGCCGCACTGCACGAGTCGCGAATACTACCGCGGCGTCCTCGACGGGGCCGCGCGTGGCGTGTTCAACGGCCGCATCATCGTGCATCGCGATGCCCAGAAAACGGACACGCATCAGGCGAATCACAACCTGCTGCTGTCACGCGATGCGGAAGTCGACACGAAGCCGCAACTCGAGATCTACGCCGACGACGTGAAATGCACACACGGCGCGACGGTCGGTCAACTGGACGAGAACCAGCTGTTCTATTTGCGTGCGCGGGGCGTCGAAGAGCACACGGCGTGGGCGCTACTGACATACGCGTTTGCACGCGACATCGTTGAACGCGTGCGCATCGACTCGCTGCGAGGGCGGCTCGAAAGCCTGCTGCTCGCGCGCACCCCGGAAGGCGAGCGCATCAGGGAGTTGCTATGAAGTCGATCGAACAGGTGTGGATGCCAGATCCGCGCAATGTCGTGGACTGGCGAGCTGATTTTCCGATTCTGGGCGAGCGCGTGCATGACCGGCCATTGGTCTATCTCGACAATGGCGCGACGACGCAAAAGCCTGCCTCGGTCTTAGACGCGGAAGACGCTTACTATCGGCATAACAACGCCAACGTGCACCGCGGCGTGCATCTGTTGTCGCAGCGTGCGACCGATGCATTCGAAGCAGCGCGCGCAAGGATTGCACGCTTCATCAATGCTCAGCGTCCAGAGGAGATCGTGTTCGTACGTGGTACGACCGAGGCGATCAATCTTGTCGCCCAGAGCTATGCGCGCCCACACCTCAAGCCCGGTGACGAAATCCTGATCAGCGCGATGGAGCACCATTCGAACATTGTGCCATGGCAACTGGTCTGCGAGCAGACCGGCGCGGCGCTGAAAGTCGTGCCGATCGACGATGCGGGCGCACTCGATACCGACGCCTACGAGCGCTTGTTGAACGAACGTACGCGGCTGGTCGCGATTACGCATCTGGCTAACGCGCTCGGTAGCATCAATCCGGTAGAGCGCATCGTTGTAGCGGCGCACGCGAAGGGTGTGCCGGTGCTGCTGGATGGCGCGCAGGCGATCTCGCATCTGCCGGTCGACGTCCGCGTGATCGATTGCGATTTCTACGCGTTTTCGGGGCATAAGGTGTACGGGCCGACTGGCATCGGCGCGCTGTATGCCAGGGCTGCGCTGCTTGAGGCCATGCTGCCGTGGCAGGGCGGCGGCGACATGATCCGTTCGGTGACGTTCGAGAAAACGGAATACAACGCGATTCCGTGGAAGTTCGAAGCAGGCACGCCGAATATCGCCGGCGCGATTGCGCTGGGCGCGGCGCTCGACTATGTCGACAGCATCGGCATGGAAGTGATCGCCGCACACGAGACAGACCTGCTCGCCTATGCAACGGATGCATTGGGGATGATACCGGGCTTGCGTCTCATCGGTACCGCACGCGACAAGGCGAGCATCCTGTCATTCGTGCTCGACGGCGTGCATGCGCATGATGTCGGTACGATTCTCGATCATCACGGCGTCGCCGTGCGGGCAGGCCATCACTGCGCGATGCCGGTGATGCAGCGCTTCGGCGTACCCGCGACAGTGCGCGCGTCGCTGGCCCTCTACAACACGCACGAGGATATCGACGCGTTGATCGAAGGTCTCGGCAGGGTCAGGGAGATATTCGGCTTATGAGCGATCTGCGCGATCTGTATCAGGAAGTCATCTTCGACCACTACCGGCGGCCGCGTAACTGTCATGGGCTGGCCGACGCGAATCACAAGGCCGAGGGCTATAACCCATTGTGCGGTGACCGGATCACCCTGTATCTGCGAATCGAGGATGGCGTCGTCAAGGAGGCGAGTTTCGAAGGCGCGGGCTGTGCGATTGCAACGGCGTCCGCGTCGCTGATGACCGAGGCGCTGAAAGGCAAAACGGAAGCGGAGGCCGAAGCGCTGTTCGGTCGCTTTCACGATATGGTGACAACACCCGCTACAGGGCAAGCGGCGGCTGCGTCGGAGTTGGGCAAGCTGGCGGTGCTGTCCGGCGTGCGTGAATTTCCCGCGCGTGTGAAGTGCGCGACGCTCGCGTGGCATACGCTGCATGCGGCGCTGCACGACGAGGACCGCCCCGTTTCGACAGAGTGAGGCAGACGATGAGCACATTCGACTGGCTGAAGCGCGCCGAAGCCGAACAACCTGGCAGCGGCGCAACGACAGAACGTCTTGAAGAACGCGTGATCGACGCGCTGCGCACCGTGTTCGATCCTGAAATTCCGGTCAACATCTACGACCTCGGTCTTGTCTATGGTCTCGACGTGGATCAAGCCGAAGGCCGCGTCGAGATCCGCATGACGTTGACCGCGCCAGGCTGTCCGGTCGCGCAGACCTTCCCGGCGACGGTTGAGGACGCGGTATTTTGTGTGTGCGGTGTGAACGAAGTGCACGTGGAACTGGTGTGGGATCCGCCGTGGTCAAGAGAGCGAATGTCGGACGCTGCACGCCTGCAACTGGGGATGCTCTGATATGTCCGATTGGGTCGATGTCGCCGCGATCGAGGATTTCCCGGCGGGTGCTGTTCGCAGCGTCGAGGTCGATGGCGCGCAGGTTGCGGTGTTCAACGTCGACGGCACCTGTTACGCCATCGAGAATATCTGCCCGCACGACGGCGGCATCCTGACAGGCGGTACGATGGAAGGCGACGTGGTCATCTGTCCGCGCCACGGAGCGCGGTTTTGCATCAGGACGGGGAAGGTGTTGGCACCGCCGGCTTATGAGGATGTGGTGGTGTTTCCGGTGCGGATCCAGGCGGGTGTCGTTCAGGTGCGTGATGAGCGATGGGATTAAGTCGATGTCAACATCAGGCCGGGGTCGGCTGGGATTCGTTAATACCTGAAGCTTCGGGTATTCGCGATTCCATACGACTACCTGATGCACATACTCACCGAAATGCCGCAGCGCGCACCGGATGCGGATGTGACTGACTTGCTGCCATTCCACTACGCCCGGCAGCAGCGGGAAAAGGCGCAGTCCGGCTGACAAACTGGATGCGCGTCGGCATGCTGATGCGCATGCTTACCACCCTGACTCTGCCATCGCTGGTCGATCTCGACCGTCGCGATGCGCTACGCTCGCCCGTCGGTTGCGAACGATTCTCTATGCGGTGTGCGGAAATCATCGTTTACGGTCGTTAGCAGACTTGGAGACCTACCTTGGCCGAGACCCGCGGGCATTCTCGCGGAATGTGGTTTCTGGCCGATGCAATCAGGCTGTTATCACATAAAGCGGGGCCCGTTCTCACGTAATGTGCTCCCACGCGTCCCGACATTCTCAGCTAATGTGGTTCTACAAACCGCGATGTAATCTGTTCCTGCGTCGGAAGTTATCGAGCCGCTACACCTAGCCGTGGCAAGTCCGGGGGATGTTGCTCCCTGAGTGGCTCCCGCCCGCTCCGCCTTCGCGCGCCACAACAGGAGGAATCCGTGAGCCGCCTTGTCGTCGTTTCCAATCGCATCGCCGATCCCCGCAAATCCGCTGCCGGTGGACTCGCGGTGGCCGTGCGGGAAAGCCTGCAGCAGACCGGGGGGCTCTGGTTTGGCTGGAGCGGCAGGGTTCAGGACGAAGCGGTCACCGACCCTGCCGACCAAGGCAAGCTTCACTTCCAGTCTGCCGGCGAGGTGACGCTGGCGACGCTGGATCTGAACCAGGAAGATCACGACGCGTACTACCTCGGTTACGCCAACGGCGTGCTGTGGCCTGTGTTCCACTATCGCCTGGACCTGGCCAATTTTGATACCCGCTTCGCCGCGGGCTACCGGCGGGTGAACCGGTTGTTCGCGCAGAAGCTGCTGCCGTTGCTCAAGCCTGAAGATCTGGTCTGGGTGCACGATTACCATCTGATTCCCCTCGCCGCCGAACTGCGCGCACTGGGATGTGGTAACCGCATCGGCTTCTTCCTGCATATTCCGATGCCGCCGCGCCTGATCATGGCGGCGATTCCGGAGCAGGAATGGCTGATGCGTTCGCTGTTCGCCTACGATCTGGTCGGCTTCCAGAGCGAGACGGACGTGACGCACTTCTCCCACTACATTGAAGCGGAAGCACAGGCTGAACAGTTGAGTCCGGAACGCTTCCGCGCCTTCAACCGGACACTTCGGGTGGGCGCTTACCCGATCGGCATCGACGTCGACGACTTCGTTCGCCTCACGCAAGCGAAGATTTTCGTTAAGCTGATTCATCGCCGTATCGAGCGTCACGATTTCGACGGTGCTGTCGCTATGACCGGATAAGGCTCGCCTGGCCGTGCGGTCAGTGGCCGAGAGTCGTTGCCGACGTCTTCGATGGAAATGTAAACGTGTAAAACCTTCGCGTCGCGAGGCCTCGGGATGTATCGTCGCGACGCTCGCCGAAGTAATCGGCGCGGTCTTGTCGATACTCAGCACGACGCCCACTGAGTGCGGATGAAGCAGCCTGACGCTTTTGACCTTCCCCACATCAACGCCGTGGAATTCGACTGGAGCATCGGCAATGAGACCGGAGACGGGGTCTCCGTCAAGATCTGGTAGGTCGCGTATTGGCTTACGGAAAACAAATACCAGCCCGTCCCAGCGACAGCCGAAAAAAGCAGGAACGCCGCGAACGCGAGTTTAGCCTTTGTGTTGATTTCGTTTTTCATCGCGCAGCCTCCATGGCTACCCTGCCTTCGCCAGACGTAGGCCTGGGGCGGGTGCCAGCCTGATCCGCGATGGCCGACTAGCTAATGCCGCCGAACTCACCAGTTCGGATCCGTCCGTACCAGAGCCTTTCAGACTTCTGGCGTGCGTAAGCGTCCGAATCTTGACGACATGCGGCTTGCAACGTGCCAGTAGTGGTCAATATCCGCCGCCACTGCTGCTATCGCTGGCGCCACTACTCGCCGCCGCACCGCTGTCATGCGTGCTCGCGATTGATGGGGATGCCGTTAAGGTGACTGACAAAACCATGAGGATGGCTACGAAGAACCTGGTTGCATTCATTTTGATCTCCCGTGGGCGCGACTAGCTAGCGCGCACTGCCCGACTTCGTGCCTCGCCATGTGCCATATACCCTCTACGCGATCATCCATCGCCGGTTTCTGGTTCAAGGCTAACCAGAACAGAGGTACCCGGTTGCTCACGGGCGCATTCTGACGCTCGTTTCCATCAAACTACAGGCCGGGTTGCCTTTACCAAATCCGTCCGCCAGCGCGCCAGCATATTTCGCGTCGCGGGCGCCGTCGCTCGGACTTTGCCAGGCATGATGTCCGAGCCGAAAACGTGAAGCCTTTCGCCGCCTTCGTCGATTCATGTACCGTCATTCCGCCTTGAGCGTTCTCGTCAAACGCCGCAGCCCCAAGACCCATGTCGCAGTCAGCAGGATCGACGTGCCCGGTGTAGTGCTCCTTCGTGTCCAGCAACCAACGCCGGTGGAACACACCGCCCGATGCCTGGGGGCACTACAACTAGTAAAAGTTCTGCGGCATCAGGGCACCAGGGTATTCCATTCTCGCTGGATGAACCGTTGGTGCGACCATACTCCCCCTTGTTTTTCGCCAGGATATCGCCGTCTTATCGTTGGAGTCCCAAACTTTCGTTCACCCGTTGTGCTTCAGTTCCGCTTCGTACTATTTTGCAACAAACCCGGCCATTACTACCGTCACCACGCGCGCCAGTAATTGCATCCATATGCAGAGCAACAAGGTCCATTCACCCGCAATCCCGCCAATCACCGCCGCCCGCCGATCCTTGCGGGTTTCGCTGGCGTCACCAATTCACTCGCTCCAAAATGCTGGAAATGCGCCACATACGCCGATGCGTCCGCCGGCCTGCGCGCAATCGGCTGCGGCATCGATCGGGATAAGACATCAGACCGAGGAACAGGACTATGCGAAGAGCGATTCGGCGGCGTTGTCGGAACGTGATCGCGCTGGCGGCCATCCTCGCGACCGCAGCCGTTGGTGCGAGTTTGACTGGCTGTAGTTCACTTTACAGTGAAAGCGCCACCGCGGGTGCCGGTATCGCCGGCGCGGCCATCGCCGGCACGGTGACCAACAACGCGGCCGTTGCCACTGGCATCGGCCTCGGCGCAGTAGCCGCTGCCAGAGCCGGCGTGCAGTACTCACAACGCGTCATGCATACGTATACGCAGGAGCAGATAGCGACCGCGGCCGGACCGCTCGTGGTTGGCGCCGTCGCGCCCTGGTTCACGAAGCACAGTGTGCCGATCGAGGCCGACGAGAAGGGTCGCGTGACCGTGAGCCGGGTGATTAGCACCGGGAT
>Ga0247692_1000348_pt1 | contig 10771 bp, 11 predicted proteins | sample CNK33_metaG_FD_183041 | JGI IMG/M metagenome (GOLD analysis project Ga0247692, IMG submission 183041) | Soil microbial communities from Purdue University Martell Research Forest, Indiana, United States - CNK33 | ecosystem: Environmental > Terrestrial > Soil > Temperate forest > Bulk soil...
AGCGACTTCATCGGGATCGACAACCGGCGTGCCGCTTCCGACACGCCGACGCCTTCTGTCAACGCGAGCTTGACTGCCTCTTCGCGAAATTCCTTCGTGTAGACCGCTTTCGGGATCCGATTCATCAATGCCTCCGTTCCTCTATTTTACGAAACGTTGGCATCCACTTTTTTCAGCCGGTCTCAGTTCGCGCTCGGCCGGGCTGAAGGTAAAGAAGGCCTGCAACTCGAAGGGGCTGAGCTCGCGCGGCAGCTCGCGCATACCCAGGTACGTCGTCTGCCAGCCTTGCATCGCGCGCCTCCGTCGGTGGGACGTTCGCGATACGCCGCAAAAAAGCGAACAGCAATGTCAACGGAATCAATGGTTTACTACCTGCCCTCCGCGTCCTTACTGGCTTTGCGCACCGTCATTTATTGCACTGAAAACGAGTGGACCCCTCGACGAGTGGAAGTCTTCGACTTGGCCAATCTGATGATTTGCTAAAAAGGTACTTACTTCGTTCTCACGTCCCCATGCTAAGCGCGAAGCAGCCTTGTGGAGTAGCTGTTCCGTCGATGATTTATGTGCGGCAGACCACATTTCCGGTGATTCGACCGTTTAGCGTTGTTTTAGAGTTTCCTATCGTTCTCGATGAACCGGACGGCAGAAATCGATCGCGGACGTGGATCATGGTCCCATTGCAGCGAGGAACTGCGTCCTGCCTGTCAAGAACAGGATCCAAAGAGAGAGCGAGGGCATCATGAGTAACCATAAGTACGGTGTACTGCGGGGCCGAGTTGTGGCCACCGCCGAAGAACGTCGCGACCCGAAGTCGCCTCACTATCAGATCATGATTGTCGCCGACGGCGAACCATGGCGCATCGCAGTCAACGTCAAGTCGACTGCAATCGATGGCGGACCCGATCGCGCCATCGTCCTCTACAGGATCGTCGAGGATTTTCACCATCCGATCGTGGAAATTCTGAAGAACTTTCCCGATGGATTCAGTCCGGTGCAATCCGGTCCGGATGAAGGCGGACTAGACTACATCCGCGGCAATTTTTTCAATCCTCGCGACATGCGTCTGCTGCCGCCCGACCTGCCCGGCGATGGCAACGATCTTAACGACTTGCTCGATGCGCATGTCGAGCAGGCCAAGTCTGATCCGAATGCCGTCGCTTTTTCTTTTGGCATCCCGTGGGGACCGGAAAATAAGCCGGACAAGACGTTCAGGTTCAAGCCGAACCGGGGTATTCACGACATCCATATGAATCAAGGCAATCCGCGCGATGGCGGTCATGCCGGCGACAACGGGGTGTGGCAAGACGGAGGACTGCTACTGTGGTTCCCCGACGCGGATCGTTGGGTCGCCATTTTCCTCGCTTTTCAGAGTCAGTCGTGGCATACGGACGATCGGACGGGCCAGCCGATAGACGGAGAGACGGGCGCCGAACCACCGAGATTCGGTGAAGGAGGTGAGCGACTCCCTGTCGACGAACAGACGCACCCCGCAGTCGAAATCATCGCGACGAGGGTGAAAGAAACAAGGAACAGTCATCCGGCTGTCTTGCTGCTCAATGCTTCGGATGAGGATGTCAATCTCGCAAACTGGTCGCTCGCATTACGCGATGACAGTCGCCTGTCACTGGAAGGCTCAGTTGCGGCCGGGGACACGCTTGTGGCCGAAGTACCGGACGCCTTCCTTGACAAGCGCGGCGGCAACGTCACGCTGCTCGACGCTGCGGAACTGAAGGTCTCGGCGATGATCTACCCCGCGCTTTCTCGCGCACGTCCCGGATGGAACAGGTAACCGGCGCACCAACGGCTAAGCACCAGATCTGCAACCGTCCCGTCTGGAGAACGACATGGCGCATCAATTCAATGGGGCACAGCCCATAGGACACGTGCGGCTTCATTTCCGCGAGGGGGGAGCTTCAAAGATCCCGTCAAGCCTGTCAGCAGTCGAGCAGGTCAACGGATCGCTCTGGCTCGGCGCGGATGAATCCGCTTCCGTGGAACGGCTGTCGACCGTGGACGACGTGAATTTCGACAGTCACGAAAGTTTCCGTCTCGCGGACAACTTTAAACTGCCCGGTGGCCCGGATCAGGAGGTCGATCTCGAGGGGTTGGCGTGGGACGATGAGACCGGACGACTATGGCTAACGGGATCACACAGCCTGCGCCGGAAGCAGCCCAAAGATGGCGAGTCCGGAAAGGATGCGTTGAAAACCCTGAGCATCGTCGACCGGCAGGCCAACCGCTATCTGCTAGGTTTCCTCAAACTCGATCATACACACGGTGATGACGGAAAGCGGGATTCGCGGCCTGCTGCTGATGCTGGTGCGACGATGCCGTTTACAGCAGATACGAGTGAACTCGTAGATCTTCTTACCGACGATTCTCTGATTTCTCCGTTCCTGACGATCGCTTCCAAGGACAACGGTTTCGATATCGAAGGAATTGCAGCCAAGGGCGACAGTGTATTTCTGGGTCTTCGCGGGCCTGTGCTGCGTGGCTGGGCCACGGTGCTTCAGCTTCGACCTGAACAGGACGGACGTCTGCTGAAACCCGGCCTCATCGCCGGCAACGGCCAGAAGTATCTGCATCACCTGTTGGATCTCGGCGGGCTGGGCATTCGCGATCTCTGCGTGATTGACGACGACCTTCTTGTTCTTGCCGGACCCACGATGGAGCTCGACGGCCCCATTCGCCTGTTTCGATGGCGCAATGCTCTTCGAAATAGCGAAGAGCGACGCGTCGATAACCGTGCCCTCGATCTGTTATTCGACATTCCATGGGGTGAGCGCGTCGATCATGCCGAAGGCATCTCATTGTTCAGATCAGGGATTGGCGACATCAGGTTGCTTGTCGTCTATGACAGCCCGACCAAAAAGCGGCTGCACGAGGGGAAGTACTTCGAAGCAGACCTTTTCTCCATTCGGTCGTGAGCAGTACAGGGCATAAGAACAGAATTCGTCGCACTGCCGGCCGGTCATGGCCACGGCAGATGGTCGAATTGATACGAAGCATCGCGGTGTCGGAGGATGACTCGACAAGTTCCCTGTCAACAGTAGATCAAGCCGCGCCTATTCGCAGGGTTCGTGCCGACATCGGGGAGCAGGTACACAGCGACACAAGTGCTGCACTATCTGCTATCCGGAGACCTCGGCGAAAACGTCTGATCAGGACGCTAATGAGCTTGCAAACATCTCATTATAGGGACCAGCAATGAAGACAACGACGAACCGCGATTTCCGGTCTTTGTCCGTAAAGGATCTGATCGACGGCCGGGACGCGTATCACATCCACTTGGCCCATCTGGATCACGTATTTGGGACGGCTATCGGACGGTACCTTATTCGGGAAGACGATGACAACGCAAAAAACGCAACGGTTACGTCAGATCAGCAGAATCTTGCTCCGCGGACACTGTTCAACTCCAGCTCAAAACCCTGGTCATGGCCCTGCGTGCTGGTATTTGTCAATCAGTGGTTAAGCCACGCAGCAATCGCTGAAAACCCCAGGCTCAGCCGTGAGATGGTTCCACCGTTTCTTTTCCTTTCTGACGGACGGGTCGTTCCAACATGCGTGGTCCTCGTTGCTGAAGATGACCGGCCGCTGGTCCCGGCAAACCCGGGTGTGTTCAGTAGTGACCTCATGGGCGGGGGCTATCCGATCATATCGAAGGTTCAGGGCAAGGAACACGTGGGTTCAGTAGGTTGCCTTGTGACGGACGGCGATTCAGTCTACGCACTAACCAACCGCCATGTATGTGGCGAGACGGGACGGCCCATCTTCGCGAATTTTAAGAATACTCAACGGCAAATAGGCAAAAGCGCCGCACTTCAAACCGGAAAGGTCCCTTTTTCGCAACTCTATCCGGGCTGGCCCGGTGACCGGGTATTAGGTAACCTCGACGCGGGCCTGGTTCATATCACCGACGTGCAGGGTTGGACGGCTCAGGTGTATGGCGTCGGTGAGGTTGGATCTCTTTGGGATCTGAACGTTGACACATTCACGCTGGACGTCATCGGCTGTCCTGTGACCGCGTTCGGCGCGGCGAGCGGCAAAATGACAGGGCGTATCGTCGGACTGTTCTATCGTTACAAGAGCGTCGGTGGTTATGATTACGTCACCGACTTTCTCGTTGGCCCGCGGGATCCGCTCACGCCCGTGAACAACATTCCGGGAAACTCCGGTACCGTCTGGTTTGAAGACGACGCCGATGCATTCGTCAACGAGAATCAAGCCCGCCGCCTCCGGCCTATTGGTTTAGAGTGGGGAGGCCAGGTCCTGTTGGCGCCAGGTGCCAAAGAGCCCGGGCAGTTCGTGCTCGTAAGTTGCCTCGCGACGATTTGCCGACAACTCGATGTAGAGATCATTGACAGCTGGAACGCCGGTCATCGCGAATATTGGGGCGAGTGGGGTCACGTGAAAATCGGAGCACTCGCGTGCGGCCTGGTGAGCGATACTTCGCCGCAGTTGCACTACCTCTCCGAACTCATCATGGCTAACGCCGACAATATCGGCATGGCAGACGCAGATCTTCAGGGCAAGCTCGCTGCGCATGTCCGGGGGGAATTTGCACCACTCGCCGACGTGGCTGATCTCGTGTGGAGAAACACGCGCCCACTAGACGAGTCTAATCACTTTGCGGACATGGACAAGGTCGGCAAAGGTGATTTCAAGGAAAAAACACTCCTTGACCTGTGCGAGGATCCCGCCAACGTCAGCCCAGACATTTGGAACGCCTACTACGAGAGTATCGGGGAGGATCGTCGCGGCGCACTGCCGTTCCGGGTATGGCAGTTTTACGACGAGATGGTCAAATTCGCGAATGAAGGCGACCTGGTCAGTTTCGTTTGCGCAGCCGGACTCGTGGCTCATTATGTCGGAGATGCTTGCCAGCCCTTGCATATTTCACAGTATCACCATGGCAAGGACCCTTCCGACCCTGCGCAGAGCAAGGTACACAGTGTCTACGAAACTACGATGATCGGTAGATTTGGATCCGAGCTTATCGAGTTGATCGCCTCGGCAACGACGCTTCAGGTCCCACCGATTGAGGCGGGCGATGACACGACCGTGACAGGTCATGATGTTGCTGTTGCCGTGGTCGCCCTGATGCGTCGTACAGTGAAGGAGCTGCCCCCACTGACCATCGTCGGCGAGTTTAATCGTGACCATGGATCGAAGCAAACTGTACAGATGTGGGAGGCGCTCAAAAAGCCGACCGCACAGCGCATGAAAGACGGTGCGATGACGCTTGCACGCATTTGGGAAGCGGCATGGACGGAGGGACGAAAGAACAACGCGGTCCCCGACGAGGAACCGGTAGCCTGCGATAGGTCTGCCCTGATGGACCTTTACGAGAATCCCGGTTTTGTTCGCTCGTACAAACTGCAAAGCCTGACGCTGGACGACTCGGAACTCCATTTGGTCCCTCGAGGAACGACACATCGCGACGTCTGATTAGATCGAACGTTGACAGGACGGGACCTACGCCGCCATCGGCTCAGAAAGTCAGGCGTTTTTCGGAGCCCGTGCGAGGTCGGGGTCTCATGCGATGGATTTCCTGACACTTCATGGAGAGCAGCAGTGGGCGTCCGTCGAGAAGACTGCTTGCGAAAAGACGCATTTGCGGGTTTAGACACTAAGGATTACTCGTTTCAGGCTGTGAGCGAGTAGTTCTTCAGATTTCAGTGATTCAATATGCAAAGGCGAGCGGGCTTTCATGTGAGGCGTGTTCTCGGGCGGCACGGTCATCAGGTCGTCGAATATGACGAGCGGGGCGGGTATGGGGTGTTCGTACTTGTGCGACGTGCTGCAAGTGCACATCGTGAAGGTGCCATCTTCCAGATGGCGCAGGCTCTGGCAACGGGGCTTTGAGAGGCTTGAGCCTTGTGCGGCGAAAGTCGCATGCAGGGTTCTTAGGGGAGGATGCGGCGGTAACGTCGCGTCCTTACCCGACTCCGTGCATTTTCTGGCGGTAACGGCGTGAGAAGCCGCTTGTAGCAAGGCTGAACGGCCTCATACGCTTTTGCAACCTGACGGATCTTCAACTCGTTGATCTGAAAGTGTTTTCTCGTGCAAACCGCCAGAAAATGCACGAAAAGTACGAACACCCCTCCTCGGACTTCCGCAGAAAATTTGTTCGACTTGTTGTTCATGGCTCCATTCTCTCAAGAGTCGGAGCCTCCACCAAACTCGGTGGCGGTTCAGATCCATACAAGTTCTCTTCCTAGCATTGATCGTTGCACGGTTGCCAGAAAGATTGCCGGCGTGCAAACGTTTACGTATCGGCTGCCTTAAGTCTTGCGCTTGCTATAGAACGGCTTTTTCGATTTGACCTGCCTACCTATGGCGCACCGGAGGGATATATGAATGAACCGAGTTCACGACTCGAGATAGTCAGTGACCCTGTCGAGTTTCGTGCTCTACAGCAGGAGTGGAACGAACTCTGGTCAAGATCGGAAGGCCGCTATTTTCAGGCCTTTCCGGTATGCTGGCTGTGTTGGACCAAGGTCGCCCAACCACGCGGCAGGAAATTGTGCTGCATCACCTTACGGGAGCAGGGGCGGCTCGTCATGGTATGGCCACTCGTTGCATACCGGAAGCTCTGCTGGACTGTTGTGCGTCCACTCGCGAGTGAATCGACGGACTATACGAGCATCCTTGTGGAAGACACGCCGGCGACTTCGATAGCAATTGACCGTGCCTGGGATGCGGTTCAAAAGAAAATTGGAGCCGATATCATCCTTCTTCCATATCTGAACGCCGAGTCCAGATTGTTTGAAGTGGCGTCGGCAAAGCGTGGCGTTGTGACGAAGATCGCGCATCCAGCGGCGGTCGGAATGCTGCGCAGCGAGTCAGATTGGGATATGTTTAGCGCTTCGCTTGGACCATTATTCAAAAACAAACCAGGTGCACTGGAACGGCGTCTGTCGAAAAAGGGCAACCTCAAAATTCGCTTTCTCGGACCGGAAGACGCCGAGGAGAATGTCCGTTTAGTGGATTGGATGTTTAACTGCAAGCGCCAGTGGGCCGATCGCGTGGACAAATCCGGGGAATGGCTACATTCGGCGGAATACAGAAACTTCCTTGTCGCGCTGCTCAACCAGACCGGTACTGAAGTCCTTGCCCGCTTGGTGGTTGTCAGCCTGGATGGCGCACCGCTTGCCGTGGACATTCTCGGGATGGGCAAAACGCGCGTGGACGATCTTATAGGGGGATTCGATCCCGCGTATTCCCGCCACTCGCCCGGCGCCATTGCGACAGAGCATTGCGTCAAATGGGCGCTCGAACACCGCCTCGACTTTGACTTCGGCGCCGGCTCAGAAAAATACAAGAGTTATTGGAGTCGTAACCACATTTTGACGATGTGGAGCGTGCAAATCGCGAACACACGTTGGGGACTGCTCGCCTTTAAAGCAGAAAACTTCTGTCAGCGCTTGCGTCGACAGCTGCCGCTTGCTGAAAAAGGAAAAACTCATGCTTCGGCTTAAGAAGATAGTCCAAAAAGGCTCATCCGAGGCTCGAAGAATTCGTCATATAGATGAGGCAACAGGCAAACTTGTGGGAGCTCTTCGTGAATTAGTCTTCACATCGGGGCGCGGACCGTGGAAGCCTGGCCGCAGGCACGAGTGCGTTCGACTAGATGTTGATTCGCTTGCCAGTTCGACGAAGAATGCGTCAGGTATGCGAGACCCGGTCATCTGTTCGGTGATTATCCTGCGGCCTCTCACGGCCTGCCGGTGATTCAACACAGGCTACCGGCCGACGGCCACGCCTGCCTAGCCGAGCAGCGACCTCAGGCCACCTTCTCGTGCGCTTCATCCAGTTGTTTGCTGCTCGCAGACTCACCCGAACGTGCGATTCACCGCCGTCAGCGTCATTCCAGTAACCACCGCCTACACCACCATTTTGCTCAGGTGCGTCTGCGTCGCTCCTGCAAACTTGTGGAGTCCAAATATACGCGGCCTCCGCGACGGATCGACAGATCGCGTCAGTAATGAGAGGTCCTTGGGTCCTTGGCCGAATGTCGAAGACATTTTCCGGACAAGCGTGTGCTTGCCGCCGAGTCGCGCGAAAATTGACACCAATCTCCCATGTTGACCGATAACGGATGACTGGCTGGCGGACACTTGATGCGCGGAACGCACGGAGTATGGCTCGACTCGGTTCACTATCGCAACTTCCTTGTCGAGTGGATATCCTCGCAGTCGCATTCACCTCGAGCACATCTGCTCGTGATTACGCTGGATGGTGTGCCGCTAACGTCACTGGTCTTTTGCGTCGCCAATCGGTGTGTGAGCACGGTGATCGGGAGTTTCGATCAGGCGTATCGCAATCTCTCGCCGGGAGTGCTTGCTTTCGAATATGTAGTCAAATGGGCGTTTGACCGACAATTCGATCTCGACTTCGGACCAGGCGCGGAGCGATACAAAGAGTTCTGGGCGCGCGGCAACGTGACGAATGTATGGACACTGCGGACCGTCGCTTCGTGGTGGGGACGCACCGGAATGCATATGCAAACACTTCAACTCGAGTTTTCGGGAGCGCGCGATTTTATCGTTGCGCGCCTGCAAAATCTGAGCCTCCGTCGCATGCTGCACAAGTAGAGTGAGGGTCGGCCGTGATTCGTGAATATCTGAAGCTTAAGATCAGAGCATGGGGTAATCGTTCGAATCATGCAAATTCTGGCGGTATCTAGGAAAATAGCCAATACATCAATGACTTGGCTGACTCGCCGTCTCGCGATGTTCGCTGAAAAGCGAACCCTTGCTGCGGGCGGCTCCGCGCACCGCTACCGCCAGATTCTGCACGCTAAGTACGAATACCCGACATTGTGGAGACCAGGAAGATCCACAAACTCAAGTGGTACGTAATTGGATTAATCTGTTTCGAAGTCTTTCTGAGCCTTGTGGATCTTGGCAGAAGATGGCTGCTGCCAGGTTGATCTCTATGCTGAGAATGTCCGTTGGAGGAGGCACGTCGGTCTCCAGTTGGACGTGACCGCTCCTATGCCGCATCGCCTGCTACAAAGTCCTGAATTGACCAGATCCCGGGTGGACCTCCCGTCCGGCGCGCTCGCGCGGCTGACGGCGGCACGTGTCAAACCGCCAATCTTGACGCCAAATCATCGCAAAAAAGGATTTGCGACACGGAAGATTCAATAGCCGTGCGGCACCAAGATAGGTTCAGAGACCACATTCCTGAAAAAGGGCTTGCCAACAGCCTCCACGAAAAATGTTCCGTAGTCGTTTTGAGCAAGAGGGATTGTTATCGTTGACGGGGGAAAACGTTGGATAAGCCGATAGGCATTGGGACGGACCTGTTGATAGAGTTCCAGGTGGTCTACAGTTTCGACATGGGTTAGAAGGACATCCAGTGTATGTTTATTCAAACGTGCGCCGATGGTTACGCATCCGTCAATACCTGTTTCCAGTGCGGTACCTTCCTCATAGTCGTTCCAGGTAATCAATTGGAGGAAAGGGAACTGGCGGTCAATCTCTTCGGGTCGGATTCCCCGCCGCTTGCGGCGTAGACTTTATGGATGAGCGAATACATCCACAAGAGTCACAACGTGACGGTGTTGCTGTATCACCTGGTGTTTCCGGCCAAGTACCGTCGCGCCGTATTCGACGAGCGGGTTGACGAAGTCCTGAAGGTGGTATGCCTCGAAATAGCCGAACGGTACCAGATGAAGTTTCTGGAGATCGGGACGGACAAGGATCATGTTCATTTTCTCGTTCAGTCGGTGTCGACCTACAGCGTGTCAAGGATCGTCCAGATGCTGAAGAGTCTGACGGCGCGAGAGATGTTCAAGAGATGTCCTCATGTCAAGAAGCAACTGTGGGGCGGTGAGTTCTGGTCAGACGGTTATTTCGCCAGTACGGTCGGCAAGCACGGTGACGAGTCGATGATAGGTCGATACGTCAAGAATCAGGGCAAGGAATACAACAAGCTTCACTCGGATCGCCGCAGGATTGTGGAAGATAACGGGGTTTGAAGTTTGCCCATCCGGCCAGGCTGTCATCAAAACCCTTGGAGACCCCACCGACGGCAATTTTCGTGGCTTTATTGCGCGCATACAGATAGAAGTTCTCGAGTTGGGAGGTGTCCGCAGCGGTGAGTCGGACGGGATTAGGCGGTGGGTCGATCCAGAGAAATGCGCCTGCACTATTATCTATATTGAAGCCGTTACGATGAGTGTGAATCCACAAGATCTCCGGGTGTGCGGCTTGAATGCGGTGCCAATCTGCTTTACCCGTTCCTTCCATGCCAAATTCAAAGACGACCGGCTTTCCGTTGAAACGTAAGTATTGTGGACAACTGAGGTATGTTTTTGACCCATAGTCAATATGATAGAGAATAGTCTGGCTCAAATCACAATTTATACAGCGATTCCATTTCAATGTGCCGGCGTCGATCATGATGGAGAAACTGAGTCGCGGAAAGCGCTTGATGAGTGGCACGGAGCGTTGCCAGGCTTCATCGGTGAAGTGAGCTTTTCCATACCAGTCAACGACTATACCGTCAATGCCGCGCGAATCAATGTCGGCAAAGGTTCGTGCTATCTGCTCCGGATCCGTGGAGCTATAACCAATGCTGATGTGAGAGGATGCGCCCCACCAGGGCAGGTAGTGCGCTAGGGGCTGTTTGCATTTAAAAATTTGTGTTTACATCCTGTCTTTTGCACTGTGAGACGGGATGGCAAGAACGTTACTAAGCGATGAGGTATGGAACAAAGTCCGAGACATCCTGCCGGGCAAGGAAGGCGACCGGGGCC
>Ga0247692_1000349_pt1 | contig 10727 bp, 11 predicted proteins | sample CNK33_metaG_FD_183041 | JGI IMG/M metagenome (GOLD analysis project Ga0247692, IMG submission 183041) | Soil microbial communities from Purdue University Martell Research Forest, Indiana, United States - CNK33 | ecosystem: Environmental > Terrestrial > Soil > Temperate forest > Bulk soil...
GGTAAACACTCCAGCGTGGTCATGGTCGGCTCCGTATTTGTGGTGTGCCGAATTTAGACCCGCGCGCGCGTGAGAGCCATTGTGCTCGCGTAGAAACACTGTTCCCGATTTAGCAATAATCAGGTCCTGGGTATGCACGCGGACGGTATAAAGCCGTTTTGCGGCTCGTTATATCGATTACACGCAAATATGCAACGAACTGTTGTATGAACGGCAGAAAAGGGCCGGACCGTTTGCCTGGTCTGCCGGCAATCGTTGCATCCTTTAAGATGAACGGCTTGGCAACGCCGTGGCGAGCGTGCGCAGGCATCGCGCATGCGTGAATCTGCTGACGATGTTTGCCCGCCCCATCATTGCGATGCGCGATCGTTGAACGCGCATCGAGTCCATCACGAGGTCACATGAATCAGCGCCCGCCTGACGTTCCACCCGAGGCTGACATCCCGAACCGCCGCAAGGTGCAGCGAATCGCTTCGGCCGCGCTGTATGCGGTGATGGTGGCGCTGGCGATCTGGGTGATCCGCGATTTCGTGCCGGCCATTGCATGGGCTTGCGTGATCGCGATTGCGCTGTGGCCGGCGTTTCACCGGATCGAAGAACACAGGCTGTTCAAGGGGCGCTCGACGCTGATCGCGACCGTTCTGACCATTGCCATCGGCTTGCTGTTTCTGCTGCCTGTCGGGATCGGGATTGCACAGGCGGCGGCCGAGGCGCACGACGTGATCGAATGGGCGCGCGACGTACAGGAGAACGGCATTCCGTTGCCGGACTTCGTCCAGCATTTGCCGTTTGGCGCCTCACAGATCGGGGCCTGGTGGCAGGACAACCTGACGCAGCCGCTGCGCGATTCGCCCGCGATGAAGGGGCTGCACGGCGGCGCTGTCGTCACGTTCGGCCGGCATTTCGGCGCGCGGGCCGCGCACGCACTGATGCTGTTCGGCTTCATGCTCGTCACGCTGTTCGTGATCTTTCAGGCGGGGCCGAAGCTGTCGGGCGAATTGATGAAGGGCATGCGGCGCGCGTTCGGCTATGACGGCATGCATCTCGCCGAACGGATGGCGGCGGCCGTGCGCGGGACGGTGTCGGGGCTGGTGGTCGTCGGGATCGGCGAGGGGGCGCTGCTGCTGCTCGCGTATATGCTGACGGGCGTCCCGCACGCGGCGCTGCTCGGCTTCGTCACGGCGATCGCAGCGATGTTGCCGTTTTGCGCGCCGATCGTATTCTGCGGCGCGGCGCTGTGGCTCTTCATCGAGCAAGGCGCGCTCGTTCCTGCGATTGGCCTTGCTGTGTTCGGCTTCGTCGTCGCGTTCGTCGCCGAGCACTTCGTGCGGCCGGTGCTGATCGGCAGTTCCGCGCGGCTGCCGTTTCTGCTCGTGCTGTTCGGGATTCTTGGCGGCGCGGAGACGTTCGGGCTGCTCGGGCTATTCGTCGGGCCGGCGCTGATGACAGTGCTGATGGTGCTATGGACCGAGTGGGTCGAGCGCTGATGCGCCCGACCGATGTGGCTTTCCTGATGCAGTGTTTGGTTTAGTCAGGCTCGCGTAACTGCCTGATCGCGAAGTTCAGGCGGGGCCCGAGCCGCGCAGGCGCAGCGTCAGTACGCGCGAGATCGGCACCGATACTTTGGCGACGGCGAATAGCGAGCCGATCGCGGCAGCGTCGGCGACGAGGCCGAGCGGTATGTTCAGATAGCCGTCGGTGGCTGTGTAGAGCAGCGAGTCGACGACCAGCGAGATCACCGTCCCCGCGACGAAGCACAAAAGGCCCTTGCGCCCGACGAGTCCGACCCACGGCAGGCGCTGCGCGAGCGCTCTCGCCCAGCCGATGCGCACCATGTTCGCGACGAGCCAAGCGATCGCGAGGAAATTCACCGCGCGCAGCCACGACAGATTCTGCTTCAGGCTGCTGTCCAGCGGCCCCACTTCCACGAACAGCTTGAACCAGGCGGCAGCTGCAACGATGCCGCAGGCGAGCACTGTCAACAGCCACCCGTGGCGGTGCGCACTCGCGCGCTGATAGACCGGCTGTGTCTGCGCGATCACGCCGAGCACGAACATCAACTGCCACGCGAAGGGGTTGAAGTCCCATTGCGCGTCTTCCGCGACGGGCAGATGCGGCAGCAGCGACGGCGCAATCGACCACACGGCGAGACTGCCCGCCAGCAGCAGCCACGGCTTGCTGCGCGCGAGCGGCAGGATGGCGGGCACGGCAAACGCGAAGAACGCGTACATGGGCAGCACCGATGCCAGATACGGCTGGCGACGGAATAGCAGGATGTCGCGCAGGACCGCGGTGGGCGTGTCCATCATGTCGTCGAGATCGGTCGTGGCCATGTTGGGCGCGTCGATGCTGAACGCGCTCATCACGGCGCTTACGAGCAGCATCAGGACGGCCGTAATCAGAAACGCCCTATACAGCTCGAGCGAGCGTTTGAAGAAGCGGTTGCGCGCGTCGGCTTCCGTGTGGCGCTTCGCGAGCGACGCGTAGGCCGTGGCCGTCGCGAATCCACCGAGGAAGACGAAGACTTCGGCTGCGTCGCACAGCGCGTACGCGTGCAGCGTCGCGCGCGACAGGATGCTGCCGCCGATGTGGTCGACGACGATAAATACAAGAACTAGCCCTCGGAAGAAATCCAGTTCGATCAGACGGTTTTTCGATGCCTGCATGCGTTTTTTCGACGAAAGCGCCTCCGCGAGACGGGGCGCGGGTGACGCGCAGCGCGGGCTCGGTGAGGCTGGAATTTGGGGTGTTGCTTTGTGGCTGTTGCGCTGGTCGCGGTCCCTGCGGTGGGCGTGGGAGGGCTTTGGCGCGGTAGCGCGGCGTTGGTTCGTGGCGGTTTCTATGAGGTTTTGCAGCATAGGGACCGAACGTGGAATCGCCGCACGACCCCATGTGGACCGACATTATCTCTCAGAGTTCCTACGGATTGTGTTTTTGTTGGGAACGTGGTTGGCGTTCGCCTTGGCGCCGGCGACGTCTGAGCTGAATTATGGGATCGGGTTGGCGAAAACGGTTCGGGTATTGGCGGGAAAGTTTCGGGGCGGGTTCGTATCCTTGGCGCCTTAATTTGGACGCAAGGTGAGTCTGATGGCACCAACGTATGTAACCCGAGGCTCGCTCTCGGAGAAGTTCCGAGTCAACCGCGCATCGCTTGGATCGGCGACGGAAGGCGCTCGCTCGTGGTCCGCACATCATGCGCGTCGACGCTTCGCAGTGCACCAGGTGGCCTACTGAGCGGCCGCCATTCTGCACATGTCGGGCGATACGTCTTTCATCGGGACAAGGGAACGCTCCATCGAACGTGACACGCTCGTCCACAACATCGTGGACGGCGAAGTTAATTGCTGCCACATGAATCCTGGCATTACAGGCGGGTTGTAGATGAATAGCCTCGAGGCGAAGCCGGCGCGCACCGGGAATATGCTGGTCTGCATGGGATGCAATCTGCGATAGCCCGGCGTCTTGTACCTTGGGTTCGATATGAGGTGTTCTCGTGACGATCTTCCGGGCACTGGGTCATCGCAACGCCTACTGACTAACGCGAATCTAGAAGTGTTGAAAAGACTGAAAACGCAATCCACTCGTGCCCAATCCGGTGCGTATCGCAATGAAGCGATGAGAGTCTCTTGTGTGAGCGCAACCCTCGCACTATGTTTGGCGCTCAGTGCATGTGGAGTGGCACCAGGCATGCGGATGTCGACTTCCGCCGTGCAGGTGACGGCGGACACTGAGCAAAGCGGTACCTCGTCCACCAAAGACGCGGTTGGCGCTCAGACGACGCGCGTCGCTGACGCGACCGCCGCCACACCGGAAGTGCCGATTACCGAACTGGACGTTGCGCTCGTGCGTCGTGTCCAGCAAGAACGCATAGCAAGACAGCAGGCACAGGTGAAGCTGCTGTCAACTGCACCGCACGCTTATACCGTTGGCGCGGGCGACGTGTTGCAGATTGTCGTATGGGACCACCCGGAAATCGCAGCTGCCTCGGGCGCAACCCAGGCGCAGGCGTCTACGCGTCCAGGTGATCCGTATTCGGGCTTCGTCGTCGATCAGTCGGGTGACCTGACTTTTCCCTACGCAGGAACCATGCATGTTGCAGACCTTCGCATTGAGGAAGTGCAGCACCGCCTGACTACCACGCTCGCTCGATATTTCGTCAAGCCGCAGGTGACAGTGCGGATGGCGTCGTACCGCGCACATGAAATTTACGTGGACGGCGAAGTGCGTAATCCAGGCGCCTTCGCGGTGAATGATGTGCCGATGTCATTGTATGAGGCGATTTCCCGCGCGGGCGGCTTCGCGGATTCGGCCGATCAGAGCGATCTGGTGTTGGTGCGGGAAGGCATCTCTCACCGCATCGATCTGACGCAAATGCTGGCGAGCGGCATCAGTCCGTCGCGGCTATATCTTCGGCCGGGCGACCTGCTACGCGTGGTCGCGCGCGATGAAAACGACGTCTATGTCATGGGTGAAGTCAACAAGCCGATCGCTGCTATCCCGCATCGCACTGGCCGTATCACGCTTGCAGATGCGATCGCGCAGGCTGGGAGCGTCAATTCGTCGACGGCTGATGCAGCACAGATGTTCGTGATACGTGGCAGTTTGAGCGATACGCCGCAGGTTTTCCACTTGGACGGTCGCTCACCGGTGTCGATGCTGGTTGCCAAGGAATTTGATCTACAGCCCAAGGATGTTGTGTATGTGGATGGCAACGGTCTCGTCCGCTTCAATCGTGTGTTGACGTTACTGATTCCGGCTATCAATGCAGGTTTGACTGCGGGGCGGGTGGCGAAATGATCGGGCGCGTTTTGGTCGTATGCGAAGGCAACATCTGCCGCAGTCCGTTGGCTTGCGCGATGCTCGCGAAGAGTCTGCCCGAAATTTACTTTGGCTCGGCTGGCACGCATGCTTTGATCGGGGAAGGCGCGGACCCGTTTATGGTCGAACTGGCGCGCGAGCACGGTGTGGCGCTTGAAGATCACGTCGCCACGGCGGTCACCGAGGAGCGAGTGCGTGCCGCTGATCTCATTCTGACGATGACGAAGCGGCAGCGCGAGGAGATCGAGCTCTCGTGGCCGCATACACGCGGCAAGGTCTACCGTCTCATCGAGAACGACGGCATGGACATCGTCGATCCATATCGCCGGCATCGTTCGACATTCGCACTTGCGTTTGCGCAAATCGAGCATGGCGTCGCGTACTGGCGTCGCGTGCTAGCAGGACCCGCTCACTGAATGATGAATCTTCTTAGGCAAAACCCTCAGGCCGAGCAGGCATACGGCGACGAAATCGACCTTTCCGAAGTGTTCAATATCTTTCGTGAAAGCTGGAAGCAGATTGCGATCGTAGCCTTAAGTGTGCTCTTTTTGGGCGCGATGTATGCCATTCTGGCAACGCCTGTCTATCGCGCGGATGCAGTTATTCAGGTGGATAGCGATGCAGGCGTGAGTTCGATCAATGACAAACTGGGCGATCTGGCGTCGCTGTTCCAGAGCGTTGCAACCGCGGACGCGGAGATCGAACTGATCCGCTCTCGCATGGTGCTAGACGAAACGGTGAACCGCTTGCATCTGGATGTGAGCGCGAAACCACATTACTTTCCATTGGTTGGCGGGGCCTTTGCACGCTATCAGCAAAGTCATGGACTCGTTGGTCTTGCGAGACCACTTCTCGCGCTCGACAGCTTCGCATGGGGAGGGGAGCGTATCAGCGTTTCGCGCTTCGAAGTTCCTGCCATGTTGTACGAGGAGAAGTTCAAGCTGCGTGTGCTCGGTGCGGAACGATAGGAGCTGATCGATCCTGACGGCGACCTGGTGCTGCGCGCAAATGTGCGCGAAGACGCAAACGGCATGACGGCTGCGGGGCCTGTGCGCTTGACCGTGGCCTCGCTTTTCGCAAGGCCGGGCACGCGTTTCGACCTCAAGCGCTACTCCACTCAGCAAACCGTCCAGGACCTGCAAACGAAGCTCGATATTGCGGAAAGGACAAAACAGTCGGGCATTATCGGTGTCAAGCTGGATGGCGATGACGCGCAAAGGATCGCAGCAACGATCAATACCCTTGCTAGCCTCTATGTGCAGCACAACGTTGATCGTAAGTCGGCGCAAGCGCAGCAGATGCTCAGCTTCCTTGGCGAGCAATTGCCGCAATTGCGCGCAGACCTCGATCGATCGGAGGCGCGCTTCAACGAGTATCGTGAGAGGACGGGCGCCATCGACCTCGATGCACAAGGCAAGCTTTTGCTGCAGTCGATAGTGGATACGAAATCTCACCTTGTCGAGCTTCAGCAGCAGCGAGCCGAGTTGGTTCAGCGATATACGCCTTCGCATCCTGCCGTCACAACGATCGATGCCCGAATCGCCGAGTTGGAACATCAGCAGGATCAAAACGACAAACAGGTGAGGGTGCTGCCTTCAGACGCAGCAGGAAGTGTTGCGCCTCTTGCGCGACGTAAAGGTCAACACTGACCTCTATGTAAAGCTGCTCGATAGTACACAGCAATTGCGTGTGCTCAAGGCCGGTCAACTCGGCAACGTACGTACGGTCGACTTCGCCATCGTCCCCGAGCAGCCGGTGCGCCCAAAGGCGATTCTCGTGATTCCGCTCGCCGCTGTGTTGGGTCTACTCCTGGGCTGTGCTTTCGCAATCGGCCGCCGCATGCTGAACCGCGGCCTGGAAACCCCCGCAGAAATCGAGCGTGCCGTTGAGGTGCCCGTGTACGCGATCATTTCGCGTAGCGACAAGCAAGCAACGCTCGGTCGATGGGCAACAATCCGTCCAGGCCTCGCATACTCGCTGCGGTCTTCCCGGACGACATCGCAGTTGAGGGGCTGCGCAGTCTGCGCACCGCGCTGCAATTTGGCGTGCTCAAGCCAGGGAACAATATCCTGATGATTACGGGACCACGGCCTGCCGTGGGCAAATCATTCGTCGCCATGAATCTTGCGGCCGTCGTGGCGGCAGCGGGCAAACGTATCTTGCTGGTCGACGCCGATATGCGGCGCAGCGATCTACATTCGTACTTCTCGATCAACAACAAGCCCGGACTCTCTGAAGTCCTGACGGGCGGTGAACTTGGCGGCATCATTCATCACCAGGTGTTGCCAAATCTGGACGTTCTGATGGCTGGATCTCTCCGGATCGTCCGTCGGAACTGCTAGTGCAAGACCGCTTTGCTGCAGTTCTCAAGTCGCTTGCCGCGACGTATGACATGGTGATCGTGGACTCGCCTCCTGTGCTTGCAGTGACCGACGCAGCACTCATTGGTAAGGAAGCAGGCGCAACCCTCATGGTGGCGCGACACGGCCGTCATTCTGCCGCCGAATTGAGGGAAGCGATCCGTCACATGTCCAGCGCTGGCGTTAGCGTAGACGGCATTTTGCTGACCGATGTGCCGCAACGCGGTGCGAAGTACGGTGCTTATTCCGACTATAAGAAGAAGACCAACTGACGGATCGGGGCCGATCTATCACGAGATAATGCAAATGATAAAAAAAGTACTACTAACGTTTTGAACACGTCCGGAGGCAATAAAAATGGCCCCACTCGTGCGACGTTTACGTAGCAATCCAGAAATCGAGTGCATTACGCGGGCGCGCATCGTGCTGGCGGCGGCCGACGGCGAGCCCAACAGCGCGATCGCGCAGCGTCTGCAACTCACGCGCGCCACGGTGGGCAAGTGGCGTCTGCGGTTTCTGGAGCAGCGCATCAACGGACGGCAATAAAAATAGATTGCAGATTGTATGTTCACTTTTTGACGACGGTGCCATGAAGCGTATAAATATATTTTGTTATCCGATGGATTCGGCATCAATGGACGAGAGCGTTGACTATATCATTCAAAGAATTGAAAATCGTATTTTTACCCAGCACGTTGTCGTGAACGTCGCTAAGGTCGTTCATATGCAGTCTGATCATGACTTGGCACGGTCAGTCAGGGATTGCGACATCATAAATATCGATGGGATGGGAGTCGTCTGGGGAGCGCGCATGCTGGGACACTCTGTGCCGGAGCGAGTCGCAGGAGTGGACCTTTTCGAAAAATTAGTGGAAGTTGCAGCCATTCGCGGACTATCGGTGTATCTGCTGGGGGCAACCGATGCTGTCGTTGAGAGTACGGCCCGGATCTTGTGCGAGCGATTTCCAGATCTCAAACTCGCCGGGTTTAAGAATGGCTACTTTTGGGACGACGAAAAAAGTCAGGTCGAAGAAATCCGTCGCTCGGGCGCTCGGCTTCTTTTTGTTGCAATTACTTCTCCCAAAAAGGAGATATTCATAAATCGGTGGAGAAATGAGATGGGCGTCGATTTTGTAATGGGCGTCGGAGGAACATTCGACGTCATTGCGGGGAAGGTGCGGCGTGCCCCGGGGTGGATGCAGCGGACCGGGATGGAATGGTTATACAGAGTCATCCAGGAGCCGCGTCGCATGTGGAAGCGTTATCTTGTAACTTGTAACGAATGTACGATTTATTGTGATGCTTGGCATGGCGCGACTATCTAGAAATAACTGAGGTTGGCTACCGTAATGGATATCGCCTTATTGCAGTTGCGCGTGATCCACCGCGCACTCTCGTGAATCCTCTCCTTGATCGACTTGGCACCATTCGCTGCGATCGCATTGAATTCCGGCAATCCGGTATCAGGAAGATGTTCGAGCACTCGCCGCAACACGGACAAACCAAAGTCCTGCCTGATCAATCCAAGCGCGTGCCGCAGCGCTGACCGCGATGCATGATCGGATGCGTTGTTGCCTGTCGAATCGACAGGTTGGAGGTCACCAGCAGACGTCTGCATTCGTGGATTTCGAGTTTCGCCGGACTCGCTGATGACAGCCAGCGAAGCATCGCTGTTTCCAATAACAAAAACCTCATCAACTTGTGACATTGCCCCGCGAAGCCATTCACTGAACTTCACATCTCTTGTAATGTCCACAGCCCTTTCTCCGCTCGCGACGAAGACCGCTCGAGCAGAGCGAAATTGCTCAGCCGGTTGTGTCAACACGTCGATGCGCGCGGAACTGGACACACAACCACCGTGGCTCGAAGCAAAAACCGTCCTGTAGCGAGGCGCGTCATCATGCCCACCAGCCAGGACCTGATTCGCCTTGTCAAATACGTCGGCGACTTCCACTGCCGGCAACATCGAAAACCCGTCGAAGACAACGATCCCGATAACGTGAGTACCAACGCTCGGAGCCTGGTATGGAACAGATCGGTTCGGATTACGCGAAACCTCGTGGTAAGTCGTTTTCATCAATGCCTCCCGGCCGCGTATCGGTGAGCCTTGGCGCGAAGCGTAGTTGAGCATTGAGACGAACGATTTGGTTCGAAGCTCTGTCGCTAGCCTAAGCACGCGCTACATAGAGGCGCAGAGAATACGAATCCCTTTCTGCAAGTCCTATCGGACAATTCCGATTCACGGTGTAGAAGTTTCGTGCAGGAGAGCTTTAGCGAAAATACGCGACGAGATCTCGAACTTCCCCTGCAGACCAACTCAATCCCACGAATTGATGCACCATTCGTGGGCATTTCACAACGAATTTCAGCCCTGTCCTTACTTCAACTGGACGACGCGATGGCGCTCGGGCAGCATCACGTCCGTTGCACGCACCCCTAACCGGAAGTGCGTGCATACAAATCGGCAAAAAAGCTGAACAAATAGTAAGCATGCCGAACAAAAAACGTTAAATCCAGAGCACACGCCACCAACACATCTACCAAAATCGGAGATCGTCCAATGAAGAAACAGGTCATCGCGCTGGCCGCTACAGCCGCCTTCGCCGCTCCCGTTTTCGCGCAAAGCAGCGTCACGCTGTATGGCGTGATCGACGAAGGCGTCAACTATACGAATAGCGTCAACGGCCACAGCGTCGTCGAATTGCAAAGCGGCTACGCGCAAGGCAGCCGTTGGGGCCTGAAAGGCGCGGAAGATCTGGGCGGCGGCAACAAGGCGATCTTTCAGCTCGAAAACGGCTTCGACCTGAATAGCGGCCGTCTGGGGCAGGGCGGCCGCATGTTCGGCCGTCAGGCGTACGTCGGCGTGTCGAACGACCGGTTCGGTACGGTCACGTTGGGCCGTCAATACGATTCCGTCGTCGACTATCTCGCGCAAACGACGTCGAACGGGAACTGGTCCGGCTATCTGTTCTCGCACCCGTTCGATAACGACAACACGGACAACTCGTTCCGCGTCAACAACACGGTCAAGTACGCAAGCCCGGACATCGCCGGCTTCCAGTTCGGCGGCACGTATAGCTTCAGCAACGACGTGAATTTCGCCAACAACCGTCAGTACAGCTTCGGCGCGCAATACGCGACGGGCGGCTTGTTGCTCGCCGCCGCTTTCCTGCAGGCGAACAACACCGGCGCAACGTCGGGCGGCGCGATCGCAACCAACGACGCCAGCTTCCTCGCCCAGCGCATGCGTGTATTCGGCGGGGGCATTAACTACACGTTCGGCTCGGCGACGGTCGGCTTTGCCTACACGAACTCGGACTACCACAACCCCACGGGCAACGGCTATCTCGGTACGCCGGGCGCGATCGTCGCGGCTGGCTCGACGCTTAATCGCCTGCGGTTTCAGAACTTCGAACTGAATGCGAAGTACCAGTTGACGCCCGCGTTCTATGTCGGCGGCGAATACGTGTACACGCTGGAGAACTACGATTCATCGACGGGCAGCGTCAAACCGAAGGTCCATATGGTCGGCCTGATGGCGGACTACAAC
>Ga0247692_1000350_pt1 | contig 10720 bp, 8 predicted proteins | sample CNK33_metaG_FD_183041 | JGI IMG/M metagenome (GOLD analysis project Ga0247692, IMG submission 183041) | Soil microbial communities from Purdue University Martell Research Forest, Indiana, United States - CNK33 | ecosystem: Environmental > Terrestrial > Soil > Temperate forest > Bulk soil | place...
GGCTTCGAGCCCCTTGAAGGGTCGTTCAAGACCAGGACGTTGATAGGTCAGGTGTGGAAGCGCAGTAATGCGTTAAGCTAACTGATACTAATTGCCCGTAAGGCTTGATCCTATAACAGGTGTGTCTCGACCAGCGTTAGCGCTTTAGCGCTTACGCGGGTCCGATCCCCGAAGGGGATGCGTGTGAATCCCGAGACGGGGTCGCAGAACACACAGGTTGAGATCGGTGTTGTGCCAGAAACAACACAACCCAACACACTCTTTACGCTTCTTCCAGATTGGCTGTGGCGCACCCCAAATGCGACGCAGCAACCCGTCATGCCTGATGACCATAGCGAGTCGGTACCACCCCTTCCCATCCCGAACAGGACCGTGAAACGACTCCACGCCGATGATAGTGCGGATTGCCCGTGTGAAAGTAGGTAATCGTCAGGCTCCTTACCCAAGACAAGACCCCGCCCTCAAAAGCGGGGTCTTGGCGTTTGGGGCGGCCGTTTCTGATCGGGTTTTATCACCAGCGCCGATATGGCCAGCGCAACGACATCCCCCGACTTGCTCTTCCATTTGTGGCGCCCGTTTCTGACTGCGCTTTCCCAGCGGGGCCGGGGCGCAATGCCCCCCGTCGTAACATCCCCTCAAACTCCCCTTCGCCCAGCGCGCTGACGCGACAGCATTCGCGTAGTTTGCGCTCTGTCCCACATCGGACCGCATCGACGTTTGTCTAACCGTTTACGGCCCGTCAGATAATTCTCCGCCATTTTCTCCTTTGGACACGTTGACCAGCGCAGCGCGATCATCAATCGCCAATGTGTGCCGATCTGCGTCCAAACCACGCCAATAAAACGTCTGACAAGGCGTCTTAACGGCTCTCAAACCACCGTCAAAGTCGCAAGAAAACTCCAAACGTCTCCAAAAAAGGGTGCCATTCCTGGGCCCATTTCCGTGTAGGATACTGTACATATATACAGGTATTTTCCTACGCCGATGTCATCCGCAGCCACGCGTGCCGAAGAGATTCACCCATCGCTATGGCGAGCCTCGCAGCTCGCACGCGGCGGTCGGCGCACGCTTGACACCGGCTATCCCGCGCTATCTACCGAGTTGCCCGGCGGTGGCTGGCCCATCGGTGCGCTGGTCGACTTGTTGGTTCAGGTGCCGGGTGTCGGTGAGATGCGCTTGCTGCGGCCCGCATTGAGCTCACTGGGCGATCGTCCCATCGCGCTGGTACAGCCGCCGCATATTCCAGACGGTCTGGGCCTCGATTACATCGGGCTCTCGCTCGACAGGCTGCTGCAGGTCAAAGCGCCCAAAAGCTCCGACGCCTTCTGGTCCGCCGAGCAGATTCTGCGCGCCGGCACCTGCGGCGCACTGATTCTGTGGGCGCAGCATGCGCAGGCGTCATCGCTGCGTCGTCTGCATCTGGCCGCGCAGTCTTCCGAGACGCTCTTCATCATGGTCCGGCCGCTCGCCTCGGCTCAGGACTCATCGCCGGCTTTATTGCGGCTGGCGTTACGACCTTCGGCCGACGGTCTGATGGTCGACATCGTGAAACGACGAGGCCCAACACGCGCGGAGCCTCTGTCGATTCCTCTTCAACCCACTCCCGTTCTGTTTTCCCGTCATGCGCGTCTTTCTCGCCGTCCACTTGCCGAAGTTGCCGCTCGAAGTCTTTCGACCGAGGTGGTCGCCTGAGCCCGGGCACGGCAGCGTGGTGCTGGAGAAAGACAAGGTCGCGATCGCCGACGGCGCGGCCCGCGCAGCGGGCGTGCGGCTCGGGATGAAGCGCGGTGGCGTGCTGACGCTGTCGCCGGAAACGATGCTGTACGAGCGCGACATCGCACGCGAGAACGCCACGCAACGCGAAGTCGGCATCGCGCTGATGAAGTTTTCGCCCGACGTCGTGCTGCTCGACGAAGCGACGGTGCTCGTCGAAGTCGGCGGGAGTTTGCGGCTTTTCGGCGGCCTGTTGCCGTTGTGCCGTCAGGCGAAGGCGATTCTCGACGCGCTCGGTCTGACGGCGCGCATCAGCGCCGCGCCGACCGGGCAGGGCGCATGGCTGCTGGCGAAACACGGCAACCGGCGCGTGCTGCAACTCGCATCGCTCGAACGCGTACTCGAGCCGCTGCCGATGCTCGCCGTGCCCGAAATCCGTCCGTTTGCCGACTGGTTCAGCGGTCTTGGCTGCGAATCGATTGCCGATGTGCGCCGTTTGCCGCGCGCCGGCTTGCAGCGGCGCTGTGGCGAGCATCTGCTGGATTCGCTCGACCGCGCGTTCGGCACCGCGCCGGAACTGTTCGACTGGCTCGAGCTGCCGCCCACGTTCAGCGCGCGCCTCGAATTGCCCGATCGTCTGGAGCATGCGGACGGCGCCGTGTTTGCCGCGCATCGGCTGATCGTGCAGCTGTGCGGCTGGCTGTGCGCGAAGCAACTGGCCGTGACGGCGATCACGCTGTCGTTCGAGCATGAGCGCGGCCGTGAAGCCATGGCGCCGACATCGATTGACATCGCCTTGGGCGAGGCCGCGTGGCGCGAAGATCATCTGCTGCGTCTCGTGAAGGAGCGGCTGCATCGTCTCACGCTGGAGGCGCCCGCCATCGTGTTGCGGCTCGATGCATCGAAGGTCGACGCTGCTGCGCCCGCCACCGATCAACTTTTCCCTCAGCCGGGTGGCTCACCGGCGGATCACGCGCGGCTGATCGAACTGCTGATCGCGCGCAATGGCGAAGAGAACGTACTGCGTCCCGCGCCGACGGCCGATTACCGGCCTGAAGTCGCGAACCGCTGGGTGTCGATCAACCATGTGGAAAAGAAAATGCAGTTGCCCAAAGGCTTGCCGCGCCCGACATGGATGCTGGCGACGCCCGTGCGTCTGCTCATGCGCCGGCACCGGCCGTTTTATGGCTCGCCGTTGAAGATGGTATCGCCGGGTGAGCGGATCGAAGCGGGCTGGTTCGATGGCGCGCTCGTCACGCGTGACTATTTCGTGATGCAAGGTGAGGACCGTAGCTGCTATTGGGTTTATTGCGAGCGCGTCAGCAGCCGCGATGCCGAAGAGGAACCGCGCTGGTTCCTGCACGGCCTGTTCGGATGACGCGCGATGGACACGACGTTCAACGCGTTGCCGGCCTACGCCGAGTTGTTCTGTTTCTCGAACTTCACATTTTTGCATGGTGCGTCGCATGCGGAAGAACTCGCCGAGCGCGCGTTTCAGCTTGGCTATTCAGGACTCGCCGTTACCGACGAATGTTCGCTTGCGGGCGTCGTGCGCGCGCATGTCGCGGCGAAAGAAGTTGGCTTGCCGCTCGTGATCGGCTCGTACTTCCAGTTACGCAACGCCGATGGCACGCCCGCGTTCGGCCTGATCCTGCTAGCACAGAATCGCGAGGGCTACGGCAACTTGTCGGAACTGATCACGCTTGCGCGCACGCGCGCGCCGAAGGGCGAATATCGGCTCACGCCGCACGATCTGTCGCGGCCTGATCGCGAGCACGCGCATCTGCGCGGCATGCCCGATTGCCTTGCGATCCTCGTGCCCGATTTTCCCGCGAACGAAGAGGTGCTCGAGGCGCAGATCGAATGGCTCGACGAGACGTTTCCCGGCCGCGCGTGGGCCGGGCTCGTGCTGCATCAGCGAGCGATGGACGACATTCATCGCGGTGCGCTCGAATATATCGCGGAGAAGCAGAACGTGCCCGTCGTCGCATTGGGTCACGTCGTGATGCATGTGCGCTCGCGCAAGCCATTACAGGACACGATGACGGCGATCCGCGTCGGCAGGCCGGTGCACGAATGCGGCTACGAACTCGCGCCGAATGCCGAACAGCATTTGCGCTCGCGCTTGCGCATCGCGAATCTGTATCCCGAACATACGATACGCGAGACCATCAGCGTGCTGTCGCGCTGTGCGTTTTCGCTCGACGAACTTCGCTATGAATATCCCGACGAACTCGTGCCGGAAGGCTACACGCCGACTGCGTATCTGCGCCAGGAAACCTACATCGGCGCGCAGTACCGCTTTCCCTCGGGCATTCCGTTCAACGTGCAGGAGCAGATCGAGCACGAACTCGCGCTGATCGCCGACCTCGGCTATGAGCCGTACTTTCTGACCGTCTACGACATCGTACGTTATGCGCGCAGCCAGCACATTCTGTGTCAGGGGCGCGGGTCGGCGGCCAACTCGGCTGTGTGCTATTGCCTCGGCGTCACCGAGGTCGATCCGGCGCGCGGCAACATGTTGTTCGAGCGCTTCATCTCGAAGGAGCGCGGCGAGCCGCCCGACATTGACGTCGATTTCGAGCATCAACGGCGCGAAGAAGTGATTCAGTACATCTATCGCAAGTACGGGCGCGACCGCGCGGCGATCGCGGCGGCCGTGTCGACGTACCGGCCGCGTGGCGCGTTGCGCGAAACGGGCAAGGCGCTCGGCATCGATCCGCAGATCGTCGATACCGTCGCGAAGTCGCATCACTGGTTCGATACGAGTCACGACCTGCTCAAGCGCTTCGAAGAGTCGGGACTCGATCCGGAAAAGCCGCTGATTCAGGCGTGGGCGCGGCTCGCGTCGCAACTGCTCAATTTCCCGCGTCATCTTTCGCAGCATTCGGGCGGCTTCGTGATCAGCCGCGGCAAGCTCACGCGGCTCGTTCCCGTCGAGAATGCGGCGATGGCCGATCGCTCGGTGATCGAGTGGGACAAGGACGATCTCGAATCGCTCGGCTTGCTGAAGGTCGATGTGCTCGCGCTCGGCATGCTGTCGGCGATTCGGCGCACGCTGGATCTCGTGTCGGATCGCATTGGCGAGCGCTTCGAGATGCAGCACATTCCGCCCGAAGACAAAGTGACCTACGACATGATCTCGAACGCCGATACCGTCGGCGTGTTCCAGATCGAATCGCGCGCGCAGATGAGCATGCTGCCGCGGCTGCGTCCGCGGACCTTCTACGATCTGGTGATCGAAGTCGCGATCGTGCGACCAGGGCCGATTCAAGGCGGCGCAGTGCACCCGTATTTGCGGCGCCGGCAGAAGCTCGAACCCGTCAGCTATCCGAGCGAGCAACTGAAAGTCGCGCTTGAACGCACGCTTGGTGTGCCGATCTTCCAGGAGCAGGTGATGCAGGTCGCGATTCTCGCGGCGGGTTTCACGCCGGGCGAGGCGGATCAGTTGCGGCGCGCGATGGCCGCATGGAAGCGCAAGGGCGGCCTCGAAAAATACTACGACCGTATCGTCAACGGCATGCGCGAGCGTGGCTACGAGCAGAGTTTTGCCGAGGCAATTTTCGAGCAGATCAAAGGATTCGGCGAATATGGCTTTCCAGAGAGCCACGCGGCGAGTTTCGCGCTATTGGTCTATGCGAGCAGCTGGCTGAAATGTCACGAGCCCGAGGCGTTTCTCGCCGCGATGCTCAACAGCCAGCCGATGGGTTTCTATTCGCCATCGCAACTCGTGCAGGACGCGCGACGGCATGGCGTAATCGCGTTGCCCGTCGATGTGACGATCAGCGGCTGGGACTCGTCGCTCGAAGTGGTGGAGGGCAGCGCGCGTCCCGCCGTTCGCCTCGGCCTGTCGCTGCTGCGCGGCATGAAAGACGGCGCAGCCGAGCGTATCGAAAACGCGCGCGCAGTGCGGCCATTCGGAAGCGTTCACGATCTCGCGCGCCGGGCGCAACTCAACCGGCGCGATCTGCACGTGCTTGCCGATGCGAACGCGTTGTCGTCGCTGGCAGGCAACCGGCGCGAAGCGTTGTGGCATTCGGTGGACGCCGTGCCCGATAAGGACATGCTGTCGGTTGCCACCGTTCAGGACGAGACGCCCGAACTCGGCGCGCCGTCGGAGGCGCAGGACATCGTCGCCGATTACCGCTCGGTGGGACTGACGCTCGGCCGTCATCCGCTGGAGTTGCTGCGGCCCGCGTTGCTGGAACAGCGTCTGATGCCCGCGTCGACGTTGCGCAACTATCGCAATGGCAGGCTCGCGCGCGGCTGCGGCATCGTCACCGTGCGGCAGCGGCCGGGTACGGCGAAGGGCGTGTTGTTCGTGACGATCGAGGACGAGACGGGCAACGTCAACGTGATCATCTGGCCGAGTTTGCTGGAAAGACAAAGGAAAGAAGCGCTCGGCGCATCGCTGCTCGCCGTGTACGGCACGTGGCAATGCGAAGGCGAAGTGCGGCACCTCGTGGCGCAACGGCTCGTCGATATGTCGCATCTGCTGGGCGGTTTGCAATCGATGAGCCGCGACTTCCACTGACTTTCTACAGTGCTTTATGTGCGGCTAACCGCGCCACGGAAATTGCGCGAGCACGTCGCGAATTGCCGTATCGAACGGCGTGCGCCGGCCGATGCCGAGCGTTTCGAGACGCGTCGAATCGAGATGACAGTTGTGCGGGCGCGGTGTCGCGTCCGTCGGCGTGTACTGCGGTGTCAGTTGCGCGTCGATCTGCAACGCGCTGGTGAGACGCTGCGCGATGTCGTACTTCGTCATCGGCTCGTCGCCGGACCACTGCACCGTGCCGCACACCGCTTCGTCGCGCGCGTGCCACTCCAGCAACTGACGCACGACGACGGCCACGTCGGGCGTATACGTCGGATAGCGGATCGCCCACGCGTCCATCACGGCGGCTTTCACTTCGGACGAAGCCGTGCGCGCCGACGCGGCAATCGCGGGCACGAGGCTCGTGACAGCCGACTCCTGCCAGTCGACGATCGGTCCGAACAGCAGCGGCAAGCGCAGCACGCAGCCGAGATCCGTCGATTCGGCGAGCGCCTGCTCACCCTCCAGTTTGCTGCGGCCGTAGGCGTTGATCGGCGACGGCGTGGCGTCGTAGCGATAGGGCGGTTGCGTGCCGTCGAACACGTAGTCGGTGGAAATGGACAGCACCCACGCGCCGTGCCGCCGCGCCGCCGATGCGATCGCGCGCACGGCATCCACGTTCAGCGCACGCGCGAGTTCCGGATCGTGCTCGCACACGTCCGGACGCCGCTCGGCTGCCGCGATGACGAGCGCGTCCGGCCGCTCGCGATCGACGAACTGCGCGACGGCGTCGGCATCGCGAATGTCGAGCGTGACGCTTTGCCCGAAGGGACGGCTGAAGGTCGTCTGCACGAGTTGCCAGTCCGGCTGCTGCGTCAGTTCACCAACGATCGCGCGTCCGAGCAGACCCGATGCGCCAATAACGGCCACCTTGAACATGCGCGCGTTCCCCGCTCAGTTGCCGTCGATGCCGACGACCGTGTAGCCGGCTTCGTCGATGGCGGCCTTCAGCGTGTCGACGGACGCGCCCGACTGAACGGCGACCTTGCCCGCCGGCAGGTCGACCCGAACCTGCGCGCCAGCGTCCTGTTCCTGGATGGCGCGTGTGACGGCGGCGACGCAATGCTGGCAGCTCATGCCTTCTACCTTGAATTCGATGCTCATGCCTTTCCTCTAGCTGGTAAGTCCTGCAACGGTTGAATTATGCCTGTCGACCGGCAACTACATGATTGACCTTCCCACTGTGGGAAGGTCAAGAATCATGCAACATATCGTGAAGGCAGAGTGGGGAACGAGCGATGAACATTGGTGAAGCGGCCCGTGCGTCGGGCGTGACGGCGAAAATGATCCGCTATTACGAGAGCGTCGGATTGCTCGCAGCGAAGGAGCGCACGCAGGCGGGATACCGCGTTTACGGAACGCAGGAAGTCCATTCGCTGCGCTTTATCCGGCAGGCGCGGCGCCTGGGGTTTCTGGTCGAGGATATTCGCAAGCTGCTTGCACTGTGGAACGACCGGTCGCGTGCGAGCGCGGAGGTGAAGTCGATTGCATTGGAGCATGTCGCCGAACTGAACCGCCGTATCGCCGAATTGACCGAGATGCGCGACACGCTCACGCATCTTGCCGACCATTGCCATGGCGACGACCGTCCGGATTGCCCGATTATCGAAGGTCTTGCGGCCGTGGATTCGACGCCGGCTGCGCCGCATTGTCACGGGCATTGAAAAACAGTGACGCAGCGTTGTGACCAATCACCGTTTGAGCACCAATATGGTGCTCAAACGGTGCGTTGATTCAGCGATTTTTCGATAAAGCTCAAAAAATTCACTGAAAATCAATGGCTTGACCACGAAATTAACGTGCACCATTCCAAAACGGAATGCACGTCATTCGTGCAATTCACTGGCAAGGTTGCACGAGAAGGCTATAATCCGGGTTAACCCTTCTACGGGAAATCCCTGATGCCCAACTCACCGGGGATTCTTAACTGATCCTTGGAGTTCATCATGTTTGCATTTGTAATCGAAAAGCTGAGCAACTGGTTTGAAACTGCTGAACGTAGCCGTCGTGAGGCTTACCTCGCAGAATCGTCGGATATCGTCCAACTCGAACAGCGCATCCGCGCGCTCGAAACCAGCGGCTACTCGCTGTAAGTCGTTCGCCCCGGCTCGCGCGGCAGTGATGCGCGGCGAGCCCCGGTTGGAAGATCAAGCCCCGTCATGCGGGGCTTTGTCACATCTGGAGCTAGTGGATTGCGCTACGCTGGTCGCTGGCGACTAGCTCAAATGCTTGTGCCGCGGTAAGGTATGATGTTTTCGCGATAACCGGCATTCCTACAAACATTCCGGGGCGCCCATGTTTTCAGACCACTCGATTTATCTGCTGCGATCCGCAGCGGCTGTCGTGCTGCTGGGGGCGGCATCGACGGCATTTGCCGCTTCGTCGACGAGCCGGCCGCCGCTGGTTCTCGACACGCAAGCCGGCATCAGCGACGGCCAGAGCGGCAGTATCCTGACGACGGGGCCACTGTCGCACAGCCGCATCGTCGAGGCACAACCGATTGCCGCGCCCGAGGAACTCGCGCCCAACGGGGCGCCGCCTTACATCGTGGCGCCGTATATTCAGGTGCCGGGCGCCACGCAGGCTCCCTATCCCAATCCGTCGACACCGCAGCCGCGTCCGCGATACGTGCCGCATTCGCAATAGTTCAGCCTGGCACGGCGACTCGCTCCATTCGGGTTTCGGCGCATGGCGCGCACTACGTCCTCAGATGACAATCGCTGCGCGATCATCGCTAGGGGTGTGCATTCCACGCATCCCACGCAGCGAGACGAACAATTCGAACAGAACAGGAGACAACGAATGCGCGACCTCTGGTTTCGTCGTGTGGCAAGCGTGTGCACGGCGCTGCTGGCACTTGAGGCGCACCCTGCCATCGCGAAGGAAACGCCTGAAAAGCCGACGCTCACAATGGCGGTCGGCGGCCTGCCTGGGCTCTACTATCTCCCTGTGCTGACGGCCTCTCGACTGGGCTTCTTCAAGGACGAAGGACTGGACGTGACGCTCGAGGATTTCGCGGGCGGATCGAAGGCGCTCGAAGCGGTGGTGGGCGGCAGCGCGGACGTCGGCGCGGGCGCCTACGAGCACACGATCTTCATGGCGGCGAAAGGCCAGCACTACCGCGAGTTCGTGCTGATGGGCCGCGCACCGCAGATCGCCGTCGCGGTGACGAAAAGCAAAGCCGACACGCTGAAGTCGCTGGCTGATTTCAAAGGCGCGAAGGTGGGTGTGAGCGCGCCGGGTTCATCGACCGATCTCGTGCTGACCGTCGCATTGCGCAAGGCCGGCGTGCAACGCAGCGATATCTCGGTGATTGGCGTAGGCAGCGGCGCGACCGTGATTTCCGCAGTGAGCAACGGACAGGTCGACGCGCTGTCGAATGTCGACCCGATGATGACGAAGCTGCAACGCTCGGGCGATATCAAGGTGCTGGTCGACACGCGCACCGTGAAGGGCACGCAGGAAGTGTTCGGCGGGACGATGCCCGCGGCGACGCTCTACGCGTCGGACAGCTTCATACAGAAGAATCCGAAGACGACACAGGCGTTGGCGAATGCAATCGTGCGCGCGGATCGCTGGCTTCAGACGGCAAGCGATGACGACATCGTGAAGATGGTGCCGCCAGCCTATCTGCTCAACGACAAGGCGCTGTACATCGATGCCTTCCACAATGTCCGCGAAGCCTATTCGCCCGATGGCCTGATGCCGGCCGACGGACCGCCCACGGCATTGCGCGCGCTCGCTTCATTCGATACGCGGCTCGATGCGTCGAAGGTCGATCTGAAGGCGACCTATACGAACGACTTCGCTCGCAAGGCGGCCGAGCAGGTCAAGTAGCCGCACGCCCGTTGGGCCGTTCAATCGCCGCGATGCTCGACCTTGAACTGCGCGGCCTTGTCCTGGCCCAGCACCTCGACGAGCCACGGCAGCGTTTCCTTCAGCATCTTCGCCAGCGTGTAGGGCGGATTCAGAATGAACATGCCGCTTCCGAAGAGCCCAAAGCCGTCGGTAGGCGGGCTGCTGACGGTCAGCGAAACATGCAGCCAGTTCTTGTCCTGCAGCCGCTTCAACTGGTCGGGAAAGCGTTGTGATTCCGGTCGCGCGACTTGCGGATACCAGACGGCATACGTTCCCGTCGCAAACCGCTTCAGACTTTCTTCGACGCAATTCAGCGTGCGTCCGTAGTCGCGCTTGTCTTCATACGACGGATCGACGAGCACGAGCGCGCGACGCGGCGCCGGCGGCAGTAGCGGCTTGATGCCGTCAAACCCGTCGCCCGAGAAGAGCATCGCGCGACGGCCCGCGTCGCGGAAGTTGTGACGCAGCACGTCGATCTCGGTGCTGTGCAACTCGAACAGACGCATGCGGTCCTGCTCGCGCATCAGACGCCACGCGAGATAGGGCGAGCCC
>Ga0247692_1000352_pt1 | contig 10704 bp, 11 predicted proteins | sample CNK33_metaG_FD_183041 | JGI IMG/M metagenome (GOLD analysis project Ga0247692, IMG submission 183041) | Soil microbial communities from Purdue University Martell Research Forest, Indiana, United States - CNK33 | ecosystem: Environmental > Terrestrial > Soil > Temperate forest > Bulk soil...
AAGAAGCTGGACGTGATGGTCGGCCGTCTGACGGAGCCGCGCCATCAAGCCCTGTTCGACTTCGAGGTGCTGTCAGCAGAACCGGTCTGGGTGGTCGCCGGACAGCATCACCCGTTGCTGCAGCGGCAGCGGCTGGATCTGGTCGATCTCGGCGCGTGGCCGTGGATTCTCTATCCGCCAGCAACGGCCATCAGGCAGCTGTTCGAGGAAACGTTCGCCAGCGCAGGCATTTCCGCACCGGTCGGAATGGTGGAGACGCCTTCAATCTTTTCGACCCTTGAACTGTTGCAGGCCACCGACATGATCTCGCTGCAGCCACGTGCCGCCGTCGAAAAATATGTGAGCAAGGGTCTCCTCGGACACCTTCCGGTTCTCATCAACCGGACCATGACGAGTTACGGTATCGTCACGCGCAAATATGAGTTGCCGTCGCAGCCCATGCAGGAATTCATCAGCATTCTGCATTCGGTCACCGGACGACTGGATGATCAGGTGCGTCCAGAACACGAAGGCTAACAAAGGGGGGCGCTGGCGGTGCAATGACCATCAACAAGTTCTGCGAGATAGCGAAATTGCTGCTCAGGAAAAACCGGGCTTAGCAGCGCCCGATTACCATTACTGCGACGGCACAACGCCGTCTTTTTCTACCAGAACCACGTGCGCTTCAAAGACACCTTGCTGAGCGGGGGTCAGGACGACGATCAACTTCTAGCCCGATGTGAGGTCGACTCGCGTCGCCGGAGCCTGCGCAGTCGCAGCGGATAATAGACAACCGGCGACGCCCGACGACAACGGCCATTTCTTTGTCAGTGTGTTCAAAACAGTGCTCGTTAAAAAGGTAGCAATGGACGCGGCGATATGATTGGATTGCTTAACGTATCGACGGCGCCGATTAAGCCCGGGAAATCTGACGACGCGCGCGTACGAATGGTGTTGAAAAAGCGAGTCTTGTGCCCGATCCGTATCGCGTGAAGCGCGTCAAATAGTGGAGCATCAGGTCGCTAAGGGCAACGTGATTCGCTATAACCACTGCTCAAAACCGTTCATACAGCACGTAACGAATGTCGGCGGAGTAAACCGTGGCGCTACGCGCACGGACAAACAATTTTGCGCGAGCGATCAAATCGGATCGCGGCTCGATGATCCATGGGCCAGCATGGGTCGAACGAGGTCTCGATTCCTTATCTTTGGCAGCCCGCCTTGCGCTCGCTCGGCGTTATCCCTTTATGCGCGAATGCCAGCACGATCGCGTTGCCCAGTTCATCGGTGAGGCGCCGCTGGGGCATACCACCACGATTCGGTAATCGCGGCTAGCGCGAGCCAGCGCGGCCAGTGCGGCCTCGCGATACGGGCAAGGTTCTGGAAGCAGCGCGAGCGGCACCGGCACGCCTGGCGCTGGCGATGCCCACTTCGCGCCGGCCCACACGAGCGGCTCGCGCCACAGCACGCGTCATGGCAGCGCCCGGCGATCACCACGTCGAATTCGCCCTGATCCATCGCCTGCAGCAGTTGGGCCGGAATGCCGACCCTGACGCCGAACGCGATGCGTGGGTAGCGCACCGCAAACGGCCGCAAGACATTCATCAACCTGACGTTGCCGAGGCCTTCGGACAGGCCGACCCGGATCGCGCCTTCGCTGGGTCCGCGAAACAGCTGCACCTGCGCATCATGATTGAGCGCGAGGATGGCGCGCGCGTAACCCAGCAGCAGTTCTCCGTCCGCCGTGCGCGTGATCGAGCGCGTGGTGCGCGCAAGCAGGTCGCGGCCGGTCTGTTGTTCCTGACTCCGCAGATGCGCACTCCGCGGACTGCGTCAGCTCGAGACGGGCGGCGGCGTGCGTGAAGCATCCTTCCTGGACGACGGCCACGAAAGAGCGCAGCAGAACGGTATCGAACATGGATAGTCCCGTTCTTATACAGTGCGAATGCAACTGAATAGGACGATGATACTTCGTTTATATTTTGAATCGAAATATGTTGTGATGGCGGCTCTCAACACCCTTGGAGTATTCCCGTGCCGACCTTGTTACATATCGAATCGTCCCCGCGCAAGACGCGCTCTGCATCGCTCGACGTTGCCCACGCCTATATCGACGCCTATCGCGCCGCGCATCCGGACCATCCGATCGACGTGCTCGACCTGTGGTCGATCGAATTGCCAGAATTCGACGACGTCGCGCTCGATGCCAAATACGCTGAAATGAGTAACACCCCGCTCAACGAAGCCCAGCAGAAGGCGTGGGCCGGCATCAGGCACCTCGCGCAGCGGCTGCATGACGCCGATACCCTGCTGTTCTCCGTGCCGCTGTGGAATTTTTCCATCCCCTACAAGCTCAAGCATTTCATCGACGTGGTGTCGCAGGGAGGCATCCTGTTCTCGGTCGATAAGCAGGGAATCACCGGGCTGCTGAAAAATAAGAAAGCGGTGGTGATGTATGCACGCGGCCTGGACTTTTCAATGAACTCCAACACACCTGCCCATTCGTTCGATTTTCAGCGCCCCTATCTGGAAGCATGGCTGCGATTCATCGGCATTACAGACGTCGAGTCGGTTGTCGTCGAGAAGACGCTGTTTGGTCCCGAAGTCGATCACGCAGCGAGACAAGCTGCGCGCGAACGGGCAGTAGCATTGGTGGTGGCAGCTTCCGTTTCGGCCGGTGGCTGAATTATCCCAAGCGACCAATCTCGCGACGGCCCGACTACGCCGTTGCGGACTGGTGATGAAAGTCCCCAAAAGGGCGCATTCCAGCATTCATTGAGGTTTTTGGAGATCGCTATGAAGACGAGGCTCACTGCCGCAGTGTTGGTCGCGACATCTGCATTGCTCGCTGCTCCCGCTTTGGCGAGCGGATACGGTCCCGCACCGTTTTATAACGCCGAGGTGGGCGCGCCGTCGTCGCAACGCGGCCCGAGCGCGCAAACGCTCATGGCGGAAAAGCACCACGCTGCGGACACCCGCAGCGACGACCGTGCTGTCGGCTGCTCCGTCGAATCCGCGGCGTCCCAGTCGAGTGGTACGCATGCGCAGGTCGACATCAACGGTCTCCATCGGGGCAATTGATTGAGCCTTCGAAGCGCCACGTTTCCGGTGCCCCGAAATCAACCTCGGTTTAATGTCCAATCGGACGCCATCACGAGTCGTCACACGATGGTGCTCGATTTCGTTACCGCCAACCCCGCTTTCAAAAAAAACTGACGCACGTCGACGGCGGCCAGAGCGCTGGCCACTCAAGCATCACCGGGGCGCCGCTGGTTGCGCCCCCTATCTGATTCATCGATAAGGAGCTGACAATGTCAATCGAAAATGTTCCCTACCGCGCTCACGCCAAGGCTACCGGAGCCCGGGAAGGCCGCGCCGTGGCACCGGAAGGCGGACTGGACCTGAAGCTGACGAGGCCGAAGGCATTAGGTGAAAGGGCGAAAAAGGCACCAACCCGGAAGAGCTTTTTGCCGCCGGTTACAGCGCGTGCTTTACCGGTGCAATGCAATTCGCTGCTTGTCTGGCCGCATCTGAGCAAGGGCCGTCGCGGCCCGGCGCGCAAGCTCAGCGCACATGCGATCTTCAACTACATCTTGCAGCTGCTTTACCTCGGCCGTCAGTGGAAGGAATTGCCCATCGACAAGGATCGGCACTGGCACCCTGAAATTCACTACACCCGCATCTATCGCGCCGTCCGGCGCTGGGGACCAGATGGCTGTTTTGATGCCCTTTTCGAGGGCTCGGTGTGCAAACTACATCAGGACAATCGTCTGGACAGAGCATTATTCACGGCGATGGCACCACAAGCGCGGTCAAGAAGGGCGGCGACAACCTCGGCTTCAGCGGGCACAAGAAGGTCAAGGGGCTGCAACTTCGTTGCCCTGTGCGACCGCAATTGCAACCTGATCGCGCCGTTCGTGTCGGCCCCGGGCAATCGCAATGAATCGCCGCTGTTGCGCGAAGCGCTGCCGCAACTCACCTGCATCGCCGGATAACTCTCAAAAGTCAGTTCATGGCGTCCACAAAATGGGTGCCGCTCCAGTTGCACTACGCGCTCAACCCTCGCCTATACGACAATCTTCGGCACTACTGCCGAAGCTGATCTCGCCATCGAGACCTTTGTTTCATCATCGGCGTATCGCGCCATGATCCCCTTCGTCCACGCTATGCCGGAACCTTCGCGCACCGGCGCACATCATCGCATCGCACGCTTCGCCACAGCCATTTCTTCCCATCCCACGTGCTCCTCCAACCGCGCGGTTCCGAGTCTGATCGAAACCCGCAACTAGTTGTTTGTGACATCGATTACCCGGAATGAGGTGCCCGCGACGGCGAGCATCGACATAAGCGGCGCCAATCTCGCCGCACTCGAAGCCATCAATGATGATCGTGAAACGCCCATCAAGATCCGCCAGTCCAAATATCTCAACAACCTTCTCGAACAAGATCATCGGGCGATCAAGCGACGCACGCGACCCACGCTGGGATTCAAAACTCTTCGCTGTGCTCGGATCCTTCTGGCCGGCATTGAGGTCATGCATACGATCGCCAAAGGACAGATGAAATGCACTCGTGGAACCCATCCATCCGGCGCTGATCAATTCTACGACCTTGCAACACAAGCAGTGTTTTGTATAGCGATCGCAGTTCCTCCGCACTCCTTATCGAGACACCAATTTTTTCCATCAGCTTGACGCCGACATCGCCACCGGCTAACAGCGACCGGCGGCGCTCCTGAATTCTTGGGCGGCTTGCGTAGTTCGTTCCCCAGTGGCCCCTTTGGACGATCCCGGATGAAAGATGCGGCCAGGAAAGGTTGGACTAGTGCCGTCGCGTTCCGGCGAACCCGTGCATGCCGCCTGACCCGCGCATGCCACCGGACACGGGCATGCCGCCGGACCCGCGCATGCCACCGCCGGGGAATGGTCCACGGTGAAAGCCCGCTCCCATTGGCGCACCGAAGTGATTGTGATCGATCTGGTGGAAATGATCGAAGTGACCGAAGTGACGGAAATGATGGAAACGATCGACAAAGATGAAGCTCACGCCCCCGCCGACGAAAAGCGGCGGCCACCAGTACCAGGGGGCGGGATACGGGTAGGCCGCGACCGGGTAGGCCGCGACCGGGTAGACAGGCACGCTACCATCAGGGCTTTGGACGAACTGCCATGTCCCGTCACTTTGCAAGCACGCACGTCCAACGATCTGCTGCATCGTGCCGTCAATTCCTGCCTGCCCCACGTCCGATTATGGTTTTTTTCGTTACTGTTCCATTGCTCCCCCGAACCCCTACGTCGCCGGCGCCCGCAGTGCGCGGCCAGACCGGCGTTGCCGGCTGCTGTTACGAGGCCGCCGCGTCGCCCCCCAGCTTTACCCGTGGCCCGAGCCGCGCGGGGGCCGGTCGCTCGGTCCATTGCTTGCGTTCGAGCACGATGCCGCGTTTTGGCGCCTCCTGTGCAAACGCTTCGACGGCTTCGCGGACATCCGGATCGATGAAGTCAGCGCGGCTCGCATCGACGATCAGTGTGGCGCCATTCGGGATCTGCTTCAGGCAGTGCTTGAGCTGCACCTTGCCGAGAAACGAGATGTCCTTGCGGAATGACAAGAGATAGTGATCGTGGTGGTGAGCAAACGTTAGCGCGTGTTGCACGTTGACGCGCAGCGCAAGCGCGAAGCTCATCGCAAGGCCGATCGCGATGCCCAGCAGCAGGTCAGTCGCGAGCACGCCGACGATCGTCGCGGTGAACGGTGCGAAGCGATCGAAACCTTCACGGGCGACTGACAGGAACAACCGTGGCTTCGCGAGCTTGTAGCCGGTGTGGACCAGGATCGCGGCGAGACAGGCGAGCGGAATCAGGTTGATCATGCTGGTTAGCACGAACACGCTCGCCAGCAGCAGCACGCCATGGATCACCGCGGCCCAGCGGCTTTGCGCGCCCGCATGGACATTGGCCGAACTGCGCACGATCACCGCGGTGAGCGGCAGACCGCCGAGCGCACCGGCCAGCACGTTGCCGACGCCCTGTGCCTTCAATTCGCGATCAGGCGACGCGGCGCGGCGTTTCGGATCAATCTGTTCGACCGCTTCGAGGCTCAGCAGCGTCTCGAGGCTGGCGACGATAGCCACCGTGAGCGCGACGCGCCAGACGTCCGGGTTGATAATCTGCGTGAAGTCGGGCAACGAGATCGCGTTGGCGAGCGCGCCGAGTGACTCGAGTTCCGGCAGCGCAACCCGATGCTCGGTAGGCAGCGCCAGGCTGGGCGCGATGGAGTCTAGCACCAGCGTGGCGCCGATGCCGAGCACCACCACTGCGAGCGGCGCCGGCACCGCGCGCACGAATCGGAAGCGCCTCAACGCACGGGTTTCCCATCCGAGCAGCAGCACGAGCGACGCCAGGGCGACCAGCGCCGCGGCGACCGATACATTGCCGAACGGCGTCTCCAGCAGCGCGGCGCCCGCTGTGCCGGTCGCGGCGGTGCCTGCACCGGGCGCGAGGCCCGCGGCCAACGGTAGTTGCTTGACGATCAGCAGGATGCCGATTGCCGCGAGCATGCCCTTGATCACCGATGTCGGCACGTACGCGGCGAAGCGGCCCGCGCGCAGCATGCCGAAGCCGAACTGGAACGCGCCGGACAGCAGCACGGCGGTCAAGAACGCGGAGAAGCTGCCGAGCGACGCGATCGCCGACACGACGATCACGACCAGGCCCGCGGCCGGACCGCTGACGCTCAGGTGCGAGCCGCTCAGCAACGCGACGACGAGGCCACCAATGATGCCGGACACCAGCCCGGCGAAGGGGGCGACGCCGGAGGCGGTGGCGATGCCGAGACACAGCGGCAACGCGACCAGGAACACGACAATGCCGGCGAACACATCGCTGCGCAACGTTGCGAGCGTGCCCGGTAAAGATGACGAGGAGACAGGACCAGTTTGCATGGCTTTCCGAATCAGAGAAGGGTTCGACAATGCGACGAGACGCGCGGCATCGCCGCGGCATCTTGAGCAACGGAAGGCGTGGGCTTCGCACCGCGTGCCGCAGGACAGCGATTAATCGAACAGCAGAACAGCAGTGGCGGCACCAGGTTGTGCGGCGTAGGCGCTGCGTGCCGCTCCCGCAGGTGACGACCGCTAACGCGTGGCGACTGCGGGTCGGCGTGCCGCCTCGTTGACTGCTCCACGCGCGTCAGCGGCGGCTGCGTCGACGTCGGGGGCCGCGGCAGCGGTCGCCGGTTTCGGCACTGCGGCTAGTGTGGGCGTTGCCGCAGCGGCACTTTCGGCGTGCGGCGCGCCGCTGGGCGTTTCCGTGGCCGTTGCGACCAGTTCCAGCGGCGTCGCAGCGGCCGCATCGGCCAGCGTCGTCAGCAGCCCGTCACGCATCCCGAAGATCCAGCCGTGCACTTGCGGCTTCTGCTCTGCGTTGCGGATCATCGGTGCGTCGCCAAGTGCGCGGACTTGTTCGATCACGTTCAATTCGGCCAGCCGGTCGGCGCGCGCGTCGAAGTCGTCGATCTGGTCGAGTTCCTGCGCCGCGCGCTGCGCCAGCTCGCGCAACGGCGCGAAGCGCCGGTTCACGTTTGGCGTCTTCAGCGCAGCCGGCGACAGCGCCGCGCGCACACCACCGCAGCAGTGGTGACCGCAGATGATCACATGTTCGACCTTGAGCACGTGGATCGCGTACTCGAGCACACTGGCCACATTGCTATCATCCGCGCTGACTAGATTGGCGATGTTGCGGTGGACGAACAGTTCGCCCGGTTGGGAATTGGTGATGCGCTCGGCCGGTACGCGGCTGTCCGCGCAGCCGATCCACAGTACGCGGGGCTGCTGACCTCTGGCGAGGCGGGTGAAGAAAGCGGGATCGCGGGCGACGGATTCCCGCGACCATGCAAGGTTTTCGACGAGCATGCGCTTTGGGCGACTCATAAGCGTGACCTCCAACGTTCGTTGAACCATTCAAACATCTGACAAATACTAGGATACTGAAAGGTCTGGTGCAACGCACAAAAGTAGGTTCTGTCGCAACAATGAGTTTGGTATTCCTCCATCGACAAATTGTGCGTAAGTGCTAGCCCTTTTATGGGCAGCCGAGCCACGGATATCAGTTGGCCTACCCGATCGGCATCGACTTCGACGATTTCGTTCGACTCGCCGAGGCGGACGAAGCGCGGCAGATGTTTGCTCGGATACGCGAGGAATACTCGCGACGCCGCTTGCTGCTGGGAGTCGACCGGCTCGACTACTCGAAGGGCCTGCCGCAGCGCGTCCACGCTTCCCGGGAATTTCTCGCGCGCTACCCGGAAAACCGCAGTTCCGCGACACTCATCCAGATCTCGGCGTGAATAAGACGTCGCCGCAAGCCGAATCGCGAGCATCGACCGCCGTCGCGTCGTCGGCTGCGCAGCGCTCCCCGACAGGTTCGCTTCCGTAACCGTCCTGATGGAGGAACCACACGATATACACAGTCCGCATCAGTCCATTAAACAGATGACCGTTGCCGTGACCGTCGCGGCAGGCGACAAGGGCAAGATGGGAGGATAATGACTGCTCCCGCGCAGAGGCCTCGTTCATCGGCAATAACATTGCTTTCGTAAGGTACTTCCGCGGTCCTGAAGCCCCTGCCCCACGTCGCTTTGAGCTCGTGTCGTTTGCAAACCTACGTGTGAAAGTCCGGTTATTCTTGGCGAAGTCTGTTTATTACCTTGGCCGTTTCCGGGTGAATGCGTATCGATCGAACCGGATCCTGATCTGCGAAACACTGGATACTCCCAGGTACCAGTGCTACCTGCAGCGAACCGACCTAACGGAAGCGCGCTTATAGGTTCTCTCTCGCTCTCCGTCACATTGCCGCGGCGGTTCGCCCGTCGTGCGCCGGACTGAGAATTGTTCTACGTGTGTTGGATTACGACATTCAAATAGCTTCGCAGTACCATGTAAAATCCGGGAATTATGATTTTTTGTGAACCGTCCTTGGCACGCCTTCAGTCACGCGGCGGACCGTTTAAGCGATACAGCAGAAGAGCGAACTTGCATTCCGTCCATGGAAAAATGTCCTGTCCTCTTTCACTTCCCCGATAGTGCCTCGGTGTGGCGTTGCGCTGGCGTTCCGACCGAGAGCGGCAAAAAGGAGGCAACAAGCGTGAGTTGTAGCAAGGCGAGGCTTTTTGTGCTGCCAGCGATCGTAGGCGTTGGGTACGTTCAAAAGTTGATACCTTAGCGACTGTAGTTACTCGCACCGCGGCCACTCAGCATGCCGAAGGGTACGTCGCTTTCGGTGGAGGTACTTTTGTACGCTGGATCGCATCGGCCGGTACACCCGAGGGACTCGACACTTTCGCCATACAAACTGGATCGTGGCCGGGATCCTGATTGCAAGTGCGGCGGCGTTACATCGCGGGCAGGATACTCCGACCCGCTAGCTCTATGTCGGAACGAGTTCGGCCACAAATCAGTCGATCGCAAGCGGCGGCGTACAGCGCTCACAAACATCAATGAGGTCATCAACCATTCGGGCGCTCAGCGCTTGATCCGAAGGTAGGCGCGGCTGATGGCCGGCCGAGTATGAACCCAAAGTCGGCTGGCAAGCCAGGGCGCCGGCCGGTCGCGTACTTCGAGCCGGTTGATCGAGCGTCCCACATCTCCCGCACGCGTTTTATCGCTTTCGTTGGCGCCCGTATGACAGGTGTAAAAATGGCGGAAGCCGGTTTCGAGCGCGATCTCCTGATAGTCCTCGTCGTAGTAGCCTTGCGGCCAGCACAGATGATCTGAAACGTCCCCCAATCGATCATCGAGCGTCTGGCGAGCAACCATCAGGTCGTCGCGCAAACGTGTGCGCTTTTCGTCGCGACTTCGCGTGACCTGATCCCAACGTGTATGGGTATGCGTATGGCTGTGAAACTCGAACGTCCCCGCTGCGCGCATCGCGTCGATTTCCGACCAGCGCAGGATCGCTTCATCGGCTCTGCCGTTGTCAATTGCAAGCTCACCTTCGCGATGATTGAGCAAGCGCGGCAGCTCCGTGGAGTTCGACGCACTACTCGCATTTGGCCGCACTTCACCCTCGCACGGCCAGCCACTCACCAGAAAGCAGAGGGCCGTAAAGCCGTGCCGTTGCAACACCGGATGTGCGTGGACCCAGTTGTCGAGATAACCGTCGTCGAAAGTCAGGACGACAGACTTTGCGGGCACAGGCTCTCCTGTGAGAAAGGCCGAAAGTTGACGCGAACCAAGCGTCCGGTAGCCGGCACTCGCCAGATATGCCATCTGTGCCGCGAAATGTTCGGGCGTGACGGTGATCATGCCCGGCGAGCTACTGATGTGGTGATACATCAGCACAGGAACAGCACGCGCGCTACCCTTCATGCGTGATATTCCCGCCGGCGCAGACTGCGTCGATAGAAGTCAATGGTCTCGTCCGCCATATCGTCGATACCGAATCGGTCTTCGGTAATGCGGCGGCCCGCCTCGCCCAACCGGGTGCGCTGCTCTGGATTGTCGATCAGTTGCACGAGCGCTGCGCGCAACGCGTCAGGACTCTTCGGCGGCACCAGCAAACCGTTCACATTATGTTTGATCAGTTCGGGCACGCCATCGACATCGGTACCGATCACGGGGAGCCCTGCCGCCATTGCCTCAATATACGACTGGCCGAGCGCTTCCTGATGCGTGGGCAGCACGAACAGATCACAGCCGCGCAGCACGTTCGGAATATCAATGCGAAACCCCAG
>Ga0247692_1000353_pt1 | contig 10698 bp, 13 predicted proteins | sample CNK33_metaG_FD_183041 | JGI IMG/M metagenome (GOLD analysis project Ga0247692, IMG submission 183041) | Soil microbial communities from Purdue University Martell Research Forest, Indiana, United States - CNK33 | ecosystem: Environmental > Terrestrial > Soil > Temperate forest > Bulk soil...
CTGTCAGGCATCGAAGTGATGCATATGATCAGGAAAGGGCAGATGAAAGACGCCGCCATCGAACGGACCGTTGCCAACCAATTCTATTCACTGGTTACGTAAGCAGTTCTTACCATATCGAAACTGCCTCGTCCCGCCATCCTTAGTGCGACACAACCCATGGGTCCAGCCAACCGACGTCCGCGAGTTCGACGAGGTGGCGGCGCTGATCAACGGGACAATCGAGCGCTTCGCGCGTCTTGACGTGCTGGTCAACAACGCGGGCGTCGCGCCGACGGGCCATATTACCGAGGTCTCGATCGATGACTGGCACGACGTTATCGCAACCGATGTCAGCGGCGTCTTCTATGGCTGCCGCGCTGCCATTCCCCATCTGAAATCCACGCGCGGGTCGATCGTCAATGTGTCATCGGTATCGGGACTTGGCGGCGACTGGGGCATGAGCTTTTATAACGCTGCTAAAGGCGCCGTCACCAACTTCACACGCGCAGCGGCACTCGATTGCGCGGCGGACGGGATTCGCGTGAACGCAGTGTGCCCGTCGCTGACACTCACCGATCTGACCAGGGACATGCTCGGCGACGAAGCGTTGATGAAGTCCTTCCGCGAGCGCATCCCGCTCGGCAATTATGCGCAGCCCGAAGACGTGGCCGCCGCAATTGCATTTCTTGCCAGCGACGACGCGCGTTTCATTACAGGCGTCAATCTTCCCGTCGACGGCGGATTGATGGCATCGAACGGCCAGCCGCGGCAGGCTTGAGCGGACACGTGGCAATCGTGGTCCGCCGCTTGCTGCGTATCGAGCCTGCTCCATGAATAGGGAGAAAACCTATGAAGCTCAAACGCACGAAAATAAGGCAAGTTGTCGTTGGCGCGATCGTTCTGGCAGGCGCGCTTGTCATCGCACCGCTCGCCGCACAAACGGAAGCCGCGTCGACGACGGCCGGCAACCCGCTGGCGCAAGCCGACAAGGACTTCGTGCAGGCGGCCTCGTCGGCGTCATCCACGGAGATCGACGCTGCCAAGCTCGCCACCTCTAATTCCGAAGACAAGGATGTCAAATCGTTCGCGCATCATATGATGCTCGACCACACGAAGCTGACCGTCCAACTGAAAATGGCCGCACCACATGGGGTAACCGTGCCGAAGGACAATTCGGATACAGCCTTGCTCGGCACACTGAAGGGATTGAAGGGCAAGGCGTTCGATCAGGCGTATATATCGAAGGTCGGTGTGGAAGGCCATAAGGAAGCGATCGCGGCCTTCCAGAAAGAGATTGCGGATGGACAGGATGCGAAGTTGAAGAAGGCAGCGCAGGACGCGTTGCCGACCATACAAAAGCACTATCAGATGGCGCAGGATCTCGCCGCCAAAAAAGGCCTGTCGCAGTAGCGCAATCGCTGTTGTCGCAGCAGGCACGCGGGCGCGGCCATCGCAGGCCGCGCCTCGCCGTTCAATCCATCGTGTGAATCACGATCTTGCCGTGCACATGCCCGCGCTCGACACGTTCGAGCGTAGCGGGCAATTCATCGAACGGATAGTGTCCCGAGACGATGACGCGCACCGCACCCTCATCGATCAGTTCGCGGATGCGCGCGAGCGCTTTGCCGTCGGGATGTGCGGTGTAGCGCATCGCCGTCGCTCCGTGCTCGCCAGCCTTGATCTGCGAGGGCTCGTTCAGCGTCGAAACGCGATCCGGCCGCCCCTTCGCAGTACGAACCCGACTCCGTCCCCGGACGCCGTGACCCACACCTTCGCGCCTTTCAGCTTTGCGAACTCGACGGCATGTCCGACGCCACCCGAACCTGCCTGAAGCAGGACTTTTCTTCGGCTTCGAGCATGCTGTGTAAAAAGCCCCTGCCATTCAGTCAGCGCCGCGAGCGGGACGGCGCTCGCCACCCGGTGATCGAGTGTGCCGGGCTTTCTTGCTAGCGCATCCTGATTCGCGATCACGTACCCTGCATGCGCGCCTAGCCCCTGGCCGACAAAGGCGTACACATCCTGATCCGGCTTCCAGCCCGACACGCCTTCGCCCAGCGCTGCGATCGATCCAGCCCAGTCGCGCCCCAAGGTATATGGCAGCGCATCTTCGCGAATCAACGGATAGCGACCGCCGCAGGTTTTGATGTCGACGGGATTGATGCTTGACGCCAGAACCTTGGCGAGCACCTCGCCGCGCCCTGGCCGGTGCACGGCGACCGTCTGGAGTTCCAGCGCCTCGGGACCGCCGAAGCGATGGATGCGAAACGCACGCGTCGCATTGGGCACATCGGCAACGCCCTGCTTCGGCGAGCTTCGAGATGCCGAAACTGTCGCGGATCAAGTCATGTTGCGCTCCTCAAGCTGCAGCCTTCAGCACGACCTTGGTCCAGCCGTCCTTACGCTCGTCGAAGTTCTCATAGCCTTGCGGCGCCTTTTCGAGCGGCAATTCGTGCGAGATGATCTGCGGAGGCTTGACCTTGCCGGCCGAAATCAGATCGCGAAGCTGGCGGTTATACGCCTTCACGCGTGCGGTCGCTTGGCGTCGATAGCGATCGACTACAAGACGCAGAACTTCGAAGATGCCGTATGCGATGTCGATCTGGTGTATGACATGGTCGGCGGCCAGACGCAGGAGCGCTCATCGAACGAGTTTTTATCCGCGTCGCATGCCCGCGAGCGCTGGCGTCCGGCGGCCGGTCCGGGAAGCCAGTATTTGCCGGATGGCAGCCAGCGCTTGCTCGGCAGTCGCGCTGGGCACAAGACGGCGCGGTGCGCTAAACGGAGGCGCCGTCACCCCGAGCGTCCGGCATACCGCTGACACGTACGGCTTCGAACGGCCGCACCGTTCCACTGCGGCGACGATCGACGCATCGCCGATGCTCTCGCGCAGCCACGCGAGCGTGCGGCGGTCCCGTTCATTCTGCACGCGTACCAGATGCTCCATGACACCCTCCAGGACTGTATGTGCAAACATACTGTATATATATACACATTTCGGGAGATTTTCAAGGCAGATGGTCAGTTACGATCGCAATCCGGGGGCGCGGCTCCGTAACCCCATTTGCGCGGAATCTACCCGTTCGGGTGTCGAAGTTGGATATCTGTCGGCCCGCAGACTATAAATCGTCTGGTACGCGCGTCATTTCACCCAGACAGGCTTTCGAAAACGGACAGAGGTCCGGCGTGGCAGACATCAGGCTAGATCATTTCATCGACGTTCGGGGCGCCCCAGTGGACCGGAAACTATATGTCGTGTTGACGACAGACGACGTATTCGCGGCCGGTAGCTGGACGCGAACGGCCGCTACCCTCCAGGGCTTTCCAGGTTCAGGCAACTGGATATTGAACTACGTTGCCGACCCCGGCGTCCAGGTACAGGACGCAGCGGGCAACAACATCTGCACGCTGCTATTCCTGACACCCAGATCCACCGTCAAGGACGGCGACGCGCTCATCACCGCCGGCAATCTGCCCTTTTCCGCGGCAAGGTGGCACATCCAATAAATGGGCCACGTCGCCGACGCCGTCTAATTCACTCGCGCGTCAAGCAGCGGATTCAGGGACGGTTCGTCTCTTGGCCGCCGTCCGGGCCGGAGACGGCCGCGACGGCTAGCCTGCTGATCATCGCCTGCCCCGGGACATTGTGATCGTGCGTGCCGCCGACGTCGCGGCCGCCGCCGCGAACGCGCCAATCGAACTGCGGCCGGCGGCGAGCAGCGCGATGATCACGCGAAAAGAACCCGGCGTGGCCGGAAGTTCTGTGCAGTGGGATGGCGTATCAATAGAGCGGCGACTGCGAGGAGCGCAGGCGAAAGGTGCGACCCGTTTAGTTTCACGGGAATCGGCCAGCGTCCGGATTTCTTGACTGGGACATCCGACTGGCGTAGTGTTTCATCTTAACGAATTCATTAATGAGAGAGTTAAAATGACTATTCGTGCTCAGGATGTTGTGCCGATCAGCGAAGCCCGCGCGCGCCTGACGGAGCTGGCTGAAGACGTGGTGGCAGGCGCTGAGAAGGTGCTGACGAAAAACGGTGCGGCGTTCGTCGCCATCGTCGATGCAAAGAAACTGGACTACTACCACGAACTGGAACGCCGCGAGCGTGGTCGGCTGTTGATGCTGGCCGACGCCGAACGAGGTATTCAGGATGTCATCGCGGGCCGCGTTACATCGGCAGATGAATTCCGCAAAACACTAAAGGACCGTGCTGAAGAGCGACGTACTCAAATCGGGAAATGATCATCGTCGAGATCGCAGACAAGTTCATAGAAGCCCTCGATGCGGTCGAAGATTTCATGCTAATCCAAGATGTGATGTCTGCACCGCTTCGAGCGAACAAACTGGAAAGTGAAATTGACAACCTCGTCGGCCTGCTTGAGAGACATCCCAAGATTGGCCGTCCCGCGGACTTCCTCTCACTAGCCTCCCCCGCAGCGAAAACCTGGCTTGAGCAGGTCCAACAACAGGCTGCTGGTGTCGGGCTGACTGAGTTCCGCGAGTACGTCCTCCCGTCTTACGTGGTCCTTTATGTGTGCTCTGATTCGCACGTGATCATGCTGTCGATCCGGCACGAGCGTGAGGCAGGATACGGACCGTACGGTGATTGAGCAAACGAGAGTCGGCACCAGCAGGAACGTGCTAAACGACTGGTGATGCGGCTCTGCTGAGCGCGGCAGTCGGCTTGTAAGACGCAACATAGCACAGCCACATCGAACGTTTCCTCTCGCGGCATATCTAGCTTTTTTCGCTCCAGCAGACGCCAGAGGGACGGGGCGCATGCCTGCCTGTCGCCGTGCAGGTCCAAAATATATGGCTCGCCGTCTACGTGGATTAACGCGCCTGCGTCCGCCAGCGCATACCAGGTGCCGTCGACGCTGCACGCGGGCCTCGGCGCAATGTCGCGTACTTCAAATAGATCCGAATATTTCATGACGCCGTCTCCGTACTTGCATCGTCATCTGCCGGTCGTCAGTAGGACGTATTTCGGTCATCGAATTATAGCGAAAACTCCATCCGGAGGGGCGTCTCGCATCGACTGCAAATAATCCTGGCACTGCGAAATGGCACGATGCCAAAGACCGTATCCACCTTGCGAATCCGTCGATCCAACCCGGATGTATGGCCGCAATCTCAATCCCATCTGCCGATCGCTCCCGAAGGCCTGGCGAAACGGTGGCGTCTATGTATGTGACAGGACGGCAGTCAGATATGACTGCCCCCTATGCCGATTACCGTGCTTTTTCGTGCAGCGACGCTCCCGCTGTTTATGCAAGGCTTCGCGGCGTTGTGCGGCAGGTCAGCGGATTCAGTCGTGGCACAGAGCAGGCGCAAGATTCGGTGGCGATGCATCATGTGCTTTCGACTTACACTGGTCTGCATGGAGAGACCTCTCGACAGGCGCTTCGCCATCATCGGACTAAACCAGCGCAGTCAAAGGAAGAGAATCATGCGAATCCGGCTTGCATGCGTGGTCGCGGCGACGTTGTCGATCGCATCGGGCGCGGCGTCGGCGCAAACCGAGGCTTACACGGACTCGCCCGTCGACGTGTACGCGGGACCGGCGCAGGATTACCCGCTTGTCGCCCAATGGCCGGCAGGACAGCCGGTCATCGTCTACGGTTGCGTAGACGGCTACAGCTGGTGCGACGTTGAGGTACAGGGCGCGCGCGGCTGGGTCTACGGTGGCTATCTGTCCTATCCCTACCAGGGCAGTGAAGTGCCGATCATGACGTACGGAACGGTGATCGGTCTGCCGCTCATCACGTTTTCGCCCGGCAAATATTGGGATCACTATTATCGGGAGCGTCCGTGGTATCACGACCGGGACCGCTGGGCGCATCATCCGCCGCCACCTTACCGTCCACCGCCGCCTTCCGCACAGCCTCCCGGGCCGCCTGGACCTGAACACGGGCATCGGGCGGGGCCGCCGCAAGGGGGTACGCCGCCGATGCAGCCGCCTGCGCAAGGCTATCAGCACCCGTCCGGACCGCCGCCGCAGGCCGTTCAGCGTCCGCCAGGACCGCCTCCCATCCAAGGCGGCGCACGCCCACCGGCACCGCTGCCCGCGCCAAGGTCACCGCCTCCTTCGGCGGAACACCGCGATCAGGGCACGAGTCATTGAGGGTGTGATCGGAGACCGCGCCAAGCGGGGGCTCTACGCCGCGAAGCCAGCGATGATAAGCGGCGCGTACGCGAATGACGCACAATTTAGGAATCCTATGTTTATGTCGATAACTGCCGTGTTATCACGCACGTAACGGGTTTTATGTCAAGCAGTCGCATTCGACTTGCCACACCCGCCCTCCCCCGCACCGCCCGCTACGCCCGCTGATCGGCCAAAGCCGACGCTGGGGTGTCGGCCACGACGAGGCAGCTGAGTGGCGCTTTGCCGCCGTTCGCGCCGTCGTAGCCTCGAATGTCAGAAACCGTTCCGCCCGAAGAAGTACTTGCGACCAGCTCCGGCCATTTCAAACCATCTGCGGTTGACGTCTGGTTTCGAGTATTGACATTTCACGAACGGTCACAAGTAGCACTCTGTCCGGCTTCCACATCAACACCTGTCGCACGAAGCTCTACAGTCTCTTCCGCGTCGTATGAGCACTTGATGTCCAGGACGACTTTGTCAGCGTCGAAACCCTGATAGCGCGTTCCGGCTCGTCACTGTTTTCGGGCGCAGAAACTCCGTATTTCGTCGACCAGCATGTTTCTATCAGTATCTCCACGATTCCTGAAGGCACGCCAAGTCCGAATTTGACGCGGGCATGCGTTGCCGAACCAAGCGAACGAGGCTTGACGCGCAGCTCCTGCCGCGTCAACGGAATGCGCGCGCCCGAACCGTATGCCCCGAAGTTAATGGCAAATCAGAGGCTCGGCTCAGTTTTCGGGTCAGCCGCGAGTTGCGCATCTTTGCTCGCGCTTTCCAGCACCTTCCGCCCCATTTCTATCCGGTCGAACGGATCAAGTGTGGCGATGCCGGGAAAGACGAGTTTAGCATCCTCGAGCTTTGATTGCGCCGTGGAGTCGTCTTCGGTGACCTTCTCCGGGAAGACGGCGATAAACCACGCCTGAAAGACCTGCACCTCTAAAGGACCGCCCTGCCGAAACCGTATGTAATCCTCCACTGCCAGAAACAGGATGGCAGCAACGTCGGCCTCGCGTAGTTCGACCGAGCTATTTGGATTAGGGTCTTGCTCGGCGTGCTTGAAGAAGTTTCGACACGGCTCGTTGACGTAGTACTTCAACGTGTGTCCGGCTGGCAGGTTTTCGCGACCCTGCTTGGAGAAGCTCTCCACCCCAGTGCTCGTGCAGAGCACGTCGATTATCTCCCATGCGTTCGATGCCAGCGAATACACTGAAACGGGATCGCCGCCATCGAAGAAAAGGCGAATGGCAGTGATGAGTTGCCGCCGGGCGGCGTCGACTTTCGTTACGAGCATGTTCGCTTACTCCCGCACGTGTTTAGTTGCAGTAGACGAAGTCGCCAAGTAGTCGCGAAGCTGGAAACCGAGCGATGACCCGGCGTCCACGAGCCGGTCGAGAATGTCGAGCGTCGCTCTGCGTATGTAAGCGTCGCGAATCAGCGCCTCTCTATGCTCATGCACTGCAACTTGGCAAATAGTCTCCGTGTGCCACAGACTATTCCCGTCGTCGAACAAGTCGGCGGGAGATCTGATCACGGCGTCGCGTAACTGGGGTAGGGACGAAGGCACCGCCGACACACGGCCGACGCCCGCCATCAGGCGCAGCAGGTGCTCCAGACCTACTCGGCTGTCGCCCACGGCGGCGAGGCAGTCGGCGATGAAACGCGGACGCGACTTGAAGAGCTTCATGTCATGCCAAGTCTTCGGCCATTGCATTGAACACAGCAGAAGCGTCGTGAGAACTTTTTCGAATTGGCTGTATGACCTTCGACTCTTGGTTCTCAGTGAATCGTCAGCAAAGACTTTAGCTGTAGCCCGGTCCCACACCAGCCAGAAGGCTGTCGCATTTGCGAACTCCTGCTTCATGCACTCGCGAAGTACAGCATCCAAAATCCTTTCACTCAGCTCCGGCGCCTTCTCGAGGCAATAGTCGAATGTCTCGAACAGCGGTGAGCTGTTATCGGACTGCGCCATAAGCTCGAATGCCAGCAAGTCTCCCAACTCCCACCGAGCGTCGAAATCTACATAGCCGGGGTCGTGCTGCCGCACCCTCGCCCCCGCTTCCTGGTCCGCTACAAGCCTCGCCAGCGTCGTAAGCGACTGAACTCGCCAGGTGTTTGGCGTTTCGCTGCGTGCAGCGTCGAGCGCTATCGTCCACTCCTTAATAGCAGCCAGGGTCCGCGGCACTGGACGCAGAGCCGCCGACATCTCCCGCAGCGCCTCGCTGAGTGCTTTGACACTATTCTCCCGAGCCTCAACGATGAAGTCGCGAGTCCGTCCACCCGGCCGCTCAATCGTCGCGTCCAGCTTTTCGGCGTAGTTAGCAAGACCAGTAGTCAGCACATCAGCCAACACCGGCTGCTTCGCCCGTAGTTCATCGGAGATTGCATTGGCCGCAGCGCGGCGCAACTTCCATACCGGTTCGGTCACGATGTTGACTAACGCCTCAACCATTCCGGGAAGGGATGGGTCGGCGGCGGCAAGCGAGACGACCGTCCGTGCTCGCAGTTCACCCGTCGAAGCGTCGCGATGCAACCATGCATCCGCGCCTTCGCGCACAGCGGAGCGTTCAATCAAGAGCGTTCGCGCCCACTGAAGCGCCTGCGAGGGCTCGGTAGGCCACTTGCGAATCAAAGCACAAGCTAGTTCATCTTCCATACCGGCGAGCATGTCGACCTCATAGCCTTCAACCTCACCGCTGAGGCGAATGAACTCCTCGTACGGTTCAGAAGGCGACGAAAAGCGCTCCGCTGTCTCAGAGTCTGTCGTCGAGAATCGCCCTGTGACCGTTGATGTCCAATTACGCAAAGCAGCTATTCGGTTCATACGCTGCATGCCAACCTGGACTTTGTGGCTAGCTTGCTGAAGCTCTGGTTCGAGGTCAGCTATCTCCAGCGGCAACCACTTACTGTCGCCGACTGGTTGTCCAATCTTCAAACTGCGGGAATCCATCCGCTTGAGCCCAATGCGCCAACCGTCAGGGATATTGTCCGCGCCCTTCAGGGCCGCAAGATGGGCATCCAAAATCGCGTAAATGGCCTCGCGAAGGTCTGGACGTTCGAACTGTAACCGAAGACACAGGGCCTCCAGGGTCTGCTTCCGATGCGGCAGCCGATTGCTGGCCATGCGCTCCTTCTGCCTGGCAGCATCCCATCCATCGTTGCCGCCGTGGATTGCCAGCGTAGTCCCTTCTTGTACGCTGCGAACAATGTCGTCGGAGAAGAACTGGGGGCACTTAAAGATGGAAATCAGCTTCTCGGTTACGAGCTCAGGGTGTGCGATCAGGACCCCCGCCACCATTCCTGAGGTGAAGCTCGACTCTCCCATATCCAGGATGAACTCGAGCACCCGCGAGATGGCCTCTGGCTGCGCCTTGACATCGAAAAGTAAGCGTTCCTCCAGCGCCATCAACGCCGCGTTCAAGATATAACTGGTAACCGACTGCCCGCGATAAGCAACCCACAGGCGAGCGTCTTGAATGTGTAGTCGACAGTTCGGGCTTTGTCCAAGCGGGACGATCGACACTTCGTTCGCACTCGTTTTCGCGAATGAGGCGGCTGCATGGTTGCACAGGTCAACCACGAAACGCACGCCCTTCGCGGGTGCGTAGAGCAACAATGAGCGGAATGGACCCTGAAAGACCGACGGTGGGAAGAATGAATGAGCCGCACGATCGCTGAGTCCAAGCTCGGCCTCCCACCCCGTCCGGCTGAACTCTCGATCAATCTTCGGCTCACGCTCCGTATACAGGGACCAGAATACTCTACACGTTAGGTCTGGAACGAAGAAAGTAGCCTCGCGGCAGTGCTTGAAGTCGACTAAGAACTCGAGACGTTGCTCCGCATAGGAGTCGCGGTCGTTGGGGTCAACCAAGAGGCGTTGCAAAAGCGCCTCGATAAACGCCGTGAACCGGCCGGAGTCCGCACCCGCGCAGCGGCACAAAAGCGCATAGAAGCGCATGCCGATAGATTGCTCGCCATACCAGCTCTCTTGATCGCGCCAGCAGAAGTGCTCAGCAATGTTGAATACATCGAGCACTCTTTCGATAGGTTCACTCCAGCTATCATCATGAGACGTGGCGTCTTCCGCGAGTTGGACAACCCACGAGTTGCATTCTGGTGGCATGCCCGGGAACGCTCTTGCAACCAATCCGACGACAACGTCCCAGGCTCTTCCAACCGGCGCAGCCATCCCGAGCCGCAACACGAGCTCCTTATTTTCAGGGTCGTCCGCTAGGTGCGAGTAATCGATAGAGGTTGGCCCTTTGCAAGCAACGCGCAGCAAGTGGCTAAGGCGCTGCAGGAGGCTGGCGTTGTCGAAGGACACGCTGGTGCCGAGACTCACGACGAGCTCATTGACCAGATCTGAGCGCAGAAGGCCAACGGCTACCTCGTCTCGCCATAGCTGCGGGATGGTCGACTCCTGTTTGAGCGCGGCTTCGAGCAGCGCATAAGCATCCGCGTCGCCTTCGGCCGAACGCTGTGCTGTCCACGCGCGCAGTGCCCTTCGCATGCCGGCATGGGAGCCGAGTTTACTGAAGAGCTCAGCCCAGTCACACTCGGCACCGCGCACCTC
>Ga0247692_1000355_pt1 | contig 10676 bp, 9 predicted proteins | sample CNK33_metaG_FD_183041 | JGI IMG/M metagenome (GOLD analysis project Ga0247692, IMG submission 183041) | Soil microbial communities from Purdue University Martell Research Forest, Indiana, United States - CNK33 | ecosystem: Environmental > Terrestrial > Soil > Temperate forest > Bulk soil | place...
CATCATTTGACCGCTACGCGGATGTTCTGGCTGGCTACTGCTGGCGCGGCTGAGGCGCTTGATCTTGCCGATCGGGTTGGGACGTTAAGGCCTCGGGCTGAGGCGGATTTTGTGGTGCTTGATCCTAAGGCTACGCCGTTGTTGGCGCGGCGGACTGCGCGTACTGAGACGCTTGAGGAGCTGTTGTTTGCGTTTGCGCTGCTTGGGGATGATCGGGCTGTGTTTGAGACTTATGCTGCTGGGCAGCGGGTGCATCGGCGTGATGATGGCCGGCAAAGCGTTGCCGGGAGCGCGCGGATCGCTGCTTGAGGTTTTTTGTCTGCGACGCTTCGCTGGCATCCGCGTTTTGTTAGCTTGCTTCAAGCGTCGCCCCTGTGCGGGGCGGCACCTACTTTTCTTTGCCGCCGCAAAGAAAAGTAGGCAAAAGAAAGCGGCTCACACCGCCAGTTCTAGTGTTTGCCTGAGGGGCCCCCAAAGGTTCTTACGCTTCACACGGCAATCACGTGCCCCACGTTCGTTGCCAGCGCTCTTGCCGTGCGCCTCACCCACTTCACGCACCTGCGTTTCAGTACGCCGCGCCAGATAGTCCACGGCCGCCCAGGTGGCAAACTGTGTGTCGGCCCGAGTGCTCCACACGCCTCACTTCGGACCGATAGCACACGCGTCCCACCTGTAAGAGCATTAACCTATACGACGCGACGACCTACACACAGTTTGCCACCTGGGCGGCATAGACCATTCGCTGCCGCTGGCGTTTGTGCGGGAGTCTGACGCGGGTGATGAGCACATTCAAAGCGTTGGCAACGCATGCAGACAAAGACGTTGCCGTGTGAAGGATGGGGACGTTGGGAGCCCGTGGATAGGAACACGGGCTGGCGGTGTTAGCCGCTTTCTTTTGCCTACTTTTCTTTGCGGCGGCAAAGAAAAGTAGGTGCCGCCCCGCACAGGGGCAACGCATGCAAACCAATAACATCACGCGGATGCCAGCGAAAACCCCAAAGAACCAAACCGACCGCGCCACGAAGGCAAACCGCGGATGCCAGCTCAAACCCAAGCAAACCACCCCAGCGTCGCAGACAAAACCAAGACCTACCCCTACCCCTTGCACACTTCATAAAGCGCATTCAACCTGCGCACAGGATCCGCAACAAAAGGATTCGTCTCATCCCACGCATAACCGGCCAGCACGGCGCTGATCATGCGCCGAATCCCTGGCGTCTGTTCGGGATAGAAGATGATGTCCTGCAACTCGCCCGTATACCAGCGCTCGACGAAAGCACGAAACGTATCGATCCCCTTTCGCAGCGGCACATCATAAGCAGACTGCCAGTCAACACTCTCACCAGCAAACTGACGCTCAAGCGTCCCAACAGCAAGATGCGCAGAGCGCAGAGCAATAGTCACGCCCGACGAAAACACCGGATCAAGAAACTCACCCGCATTCCCGAGCAATGCAAACCCAGGCCCATGCAGTCGTTCGACATTCGCCGAATACCCGCCAATATGCCGCACAGGCATCAAAAACGGTGCATTGCCAATCAGACGGTTCAGCGTCGGCTCACTCTGAATCAGCGCCCGCAACTTCGCCTCTCGCTCGGCCTCCGGCACATCAAGAAACGCAGCCTCCGCCACGCATCCCACCGACGAACGCCCGTTCGCCAGCGGAATCATCCAGTACCACACATTGCGATGCTCAGGATGCACGGCAACCGTGATCTTGTTGCGATCGTGCGCGTCGACCGGAATACCATCGCGCACATGCGTGAAGATAGCGGCACGCGTCGGCATGCGCGTCGGCGCTTCGAGATTCAGCAGCCGCGGCAGCACGCGACCAAAACCGCTCGCGTCGAGCACGAAACGCGCCTGCACCTGATACGCGTTGCCCGCTTCGTCGGACACATCCAGCACGGGCGCATCGCCCGTCTTCATCGCGTTCACCGTGTGGCCGAAGCGCACGTCGGCGCCCTGCCGCGCAGCGCAGCGGATCAGCAGATCGTCGAACGTCGCCCGCTCGACCTGGTAGGTCGTGCCCCAGCCATCCGAATGCTTGTCGCGAAAGTCGTAAGCGCACGACTGGTCGCGATACACGAAGTGCGCACCGTTCTTGTACTGAAAGCCCGCTTCGACGACCGCCTGCAGCATGCCCGCCTCTTCGAGGTAAGCCATGCTCTGCGGCAACAGGCTTTCGCCAATCGAGAAGCGCGGAAAATGCTGCCGCTCGAGCACGAGCACGGAATGCCCTGCCTTGCGCAACAGCGCCGCCGCAACGGCACCCGACGGTCCCGCTCCGATGATGGCCACGTCTACCGACGCATTCATCGACGAATCCATATTCATTGATCTTCCTTCACATAACGTATTGCGCACGCAACGCTTTCCATCCTTACCAGCGATTACAATGTCGCACAATCATCCAGATCAAAAACCACCTAAAGACCACCACCGACCGGGGAATAACGTGCAGTCCACCGAATCATCCAGCGTGACGGACCGCGTACCGAACGGCTCGCCGTACGGCGAGCCGGACGGCGTACCCTTCGTACCGGAAACAGCGTTCGGCGTCTGGTTCCTGCGCACCCATACGTGGGAGCACCATGTGCTGCGCGTCGCAATCAACGACCTCAAGCGCCTGATCGATACGCCGCTGCCCGCTGCACCCGTGATCGTCGACGTCGGCTGCGGACAGGGCATTTCGTTCCGGCTGCTCGCGCAGGCGTTCAAGCCGCAACACATCATCGGTATCGATTTTCATGAGCCCTCGCTTGAACTTGCCAAACAGTCCGGGCAAGCTTGCCGCCAGCACGCCGACACCCGCGCAACCGATATCGACGTACTGCACGGCGACTGCGCAAACCTGCCGCTGCCCGATGCGAGCGCCGACATCGTGTTCTGCCATCAAACATTCCACCATCTCGTCGAACAGGAACGCGCGCTCGCCGAGTTCCGCCGTGTGCTGAAACCGGGCGGCGTGCTGCTGTTCGCCGAATCGACGGATGCCTACATCAAGTCGTGGGTGATCCACCTGCTGTTCCGTCATCCGATGCATGTACAAAAAAGCGCGGACGGCTATCTCGACATGATCCGTCGCGGCGGCTTCACATTCGGCGCGCACAACGTCTCGCTGCCGTATTTGTGGTGGAGCCGCGCCAAGGACTTCGGCCTGCTCGAACGTCTGCACCTCTACACGCCGAAACCCGGCAAGCGGCGCGAAACGCTGGTCAATGTCGCGGCAATCAAGACAGACTGAAGGCGCAGACTGACGGCATCGAGCGGCTGCATCGCAGATCGACGTGCAGCCGCCCCAGGCATTAAACCGTTACTTCTTCAGCGTCACCACATCACCCTTCAACGCGACACCAGCAATCACCGCGCCCGCACCGCAGGTGAACTCCGTTGCGCTCTCGCGCACTTCGTTCTTGTAGTTGCTCTTGATGTTGATGACGGCGTTGCCGCCTTCCTTGCGCGCGCGATCCTGCAGTTCGAATACGGCCGACAGGAACACGTGCTGGCACGCCGTCTCGTCGCTCTTGCCGAACGCGCTGGTCTTCTTGTTCGTTGCGAACTCGCCGTAGCTCTTCACGACGCCCGGATGCTTCTGCCCCGCGAAATACAGCGGGATATCGTCGCCGACTTTGCCCGGTTCGCTCGCGAGCGCGGCGGCGACGGGATAGCTCTCGACGCTGTCGCGCGCGAAGGCGTGCGAGGCGAGGCATGCGACGGCAACTGCACAGATCAGGTGACGCTTCATGGTTATGACCCTCGTGGTTGGAATTGTTATTGCGTTTCGAGCCTCACGACATCGCCGCGCACCGCGAGCGTCGATCCATTCAGGCTCGCGCCGCAAGTGAACTCGGTCGAAGAAGCCGATTCGTTATGCTGAAAGCGCGTCCTGATGTCGACGACGGCGTTCGCGTGCTGCGTGCGCGCATAGTCGCGCAGTTCCTGCACCGCCTTCTCCAGCGCAATACTGCAGTTGGCCTCCGGGCTGTTTTCCACCTTGCGCAGCACGCGTACGGCAAATTCCTTGTTGCCGAACGACTGCTTGACGGGCGCATGCGTCTGGTTGCCGAAGTAAAGCGCGACGTCTTGCCCGTTCTGCGTCTGGACCGCAGCCGGCATCGGCAGCGATTTGATTTTGGTCGTGCAACCGGCCTGCGTCAGCACGACGGCAGCCACCAACCCCAGTGCGATTTTCGTTTTCATTGTTCGACTTCCCGTTTTAGTTGTTTATTCTGCGTACTGCTGCTTGCTTTGCTTACCTGCTTGCCTGTGATTGAGCCCGACAGGCGGCGGTCACATCCTTGCGAACATCAGGCTCGCGCAACTTCCGCCAAAGCCGAACGACACCGACAACGCGCTATTCACGTGAGCTTCGCGCGTGGCCTGCACGAGCGGCATGGACTGCGCGAGCGGTTCGAGATGCTCGACGCCCGCCGCCCCCGCGATAAAACCGTCACGCATCATCAGCAGCGTGTAGATCGCTTCGTGCGCGCCGCATGCGCCGAGCGGATGCCCCGTCAAACCCTTCGTCGACGAAAACGGCGGCACGTCGTTACCGAATACCATTTGCAGCGCGCGCAGTTCTTCGATGTCGCCAAGCGGCGTCGATGGCGCGTGCGCGTTCACGTAGTCCGGGCGCCCGCCCGCTTCGTCGAGCGCAGCCTGCATCGCGCGCGCAATGCCCTGCGCGCGCGGCGTCACCATCCCCGCGCCATCGGTGCTGTGGCCAAAGCCCGTCAGCTCCGCGTAGATGCGCGCGCCGCGCGCGAGCGCATGGTCGAGCGCTTCGAGCACGAGCACGCCGCCGCCCGACGCGATCACGAAACCATCGCGCGCGGTATCGTACGGACGCGACGCGCGCGCAGGCGTGTCGTTGAAATGGCGCGACAACGCATGCATCGCGTCGAACATCAGCGTCATGTTGTCGTGCAGGCATTCGCTGCCGCCCGCGAGCACGACCTGTTGACGCCCGGCCTGAATCAACTGCATCGCCTGGCCGATTGCGAGCGCCGACGTCGTACAAGCCGACGACGGCGAATATGTGACGCCCTCGATCCCGAACGCCTGCGCGACATTCGCCGAAGCCGTGCTGCTCATCGCCTGCGGCACCGTGTACGGCGGCGTTTTCTCGACGCCGCGCACATTCGCAATAGTCATTGCGTCGTCGTATGCGGACATCGTGCCGGCGCCCGAACCGATCACAGCGCCGACGTCAGGCGAGCGCAGCGACGCGAGGTCGAGGCCCGCATCGTCGATCGCCTTGCGCGCCGCGTGACAGGCGAAGCGCGCGGTGTCGCCCATGAAGCGTTCGAGCTTGCGTTCGAACGGCGGCTCGTCCGCCACTGACGCCACACCCGCGACCTGCGTGCCGAAGCCGCGCTCGCGCCACGCATCGACGCGCGTGATGCCGCTGCGCCCTGCGCGCAGCGCGTCGCTCACGTCGTCGAGCGTATTGCCGATGCACGACACGATGCCCATGCCCGTGACGACGACTCGCTGCAAGCCTTGCGAACGGCTACTGCTCATCGAATGCGCCTGAAAATCAGCGACGTATTGATGCCGCCAAACGCGAAGTTGTTGCTCATCACATAGTCGGCGTCGATGTTGCGCGCTTCACCCATGATGTAATCGAGCGGTGCGCACGCAGGATCGACTTCCGTGAGATTGAGCGTCGGCGCGTACCAGTTGCGTTTCATCATCTCGATCGTCCACCACGCTTCGAGCGCGCCGCATGCGCCGAGCGTATGGCCGACGTAGCTCTTCAGCGAGGAAATCGGCATGCGCTCGCCGAAGGTCTGCGCCGTCGCCTGGCTTTCCGCAATGTCGCCGCGATCCGTCGACGTGCCGTGTGCGTTCACATACGCAATCGCGCTCGCGTCGAGCTTCGCGTCTTCGAGCGCGAGTTGCATCGCGCGTGCCATCGTGGCCGCCGTCGGCTGCGTCATGTGGGCGCCGTCCGAATTGCAGCCGAAGCCGACGATCTCCGCATGAATCGTCGCGCCACGCGCCTTCGCATGTTCGTATTCTTCGAGCACGAGTGTGGCCGCGCCCTCGCCGACCACGAGACCGTCGCGCTTCGCGTCGAACGGACGCGGCGTCAGATGCGGCTCGTCGTTGCGCGTGCTGGTTGCATACAGCGTATCGAACACGGCGACGGCGGGCCCGGACAATTCTTCCGCGCCGCCCGCGAGCATCAATGTCTGCTTGCCCGTCGCGATCGCTTCATACGCGTAGCCGATCGCCTGGCTACCCGACGCGCACGCCGACGAGGTCGGCACGATGCGGCCTTTCAGGTCCCAGAACAGGCTCACGTTGACGGCCGTCGTGTGCGGCATCATCTGCACATAGCTGTTCGACGTGACGTTGGCCATCGACCCCGTTTCGAGCATCGTGCCGAATGCGCGGATCGGTTCGACGGAACCCGACGACGAACCGTACGCGACGCCCATGCGGCCGTCCTTGATCGATTCATCGTTTGCGAGGCCCGCGTCGGCGAGCGCCAGTTCGCTCGCGCGCACCGCGTACATCGACACCGCGCCCATCGAACGCGTCTTCTTGCGCGGCCAGTCAGCGGGTTGAGCGAACGCGGGCAGCGGCGCCGCGAGACGCGTATGCAGCGACTCGAAGTAGTCCCACTCCGGCATGCGCCGCACCGCGTTGCGGCCCGCCTTCAACGCGGCTTCGATTTCGTCCCAGCGGCTGCCGAGCGCCGTGACGCCGCCCATGCCCGTAATGACGACGCGCTTCATCAGATCATCCCGCCATTGACGCCGATCACCTGGCGCGTCACGTACGAGGCCGCATCCGACATCAGGAAGCTGACCACCGCCGCAACTTCTGCCGGTTGACCGACACGGTTCATCGGCACGGTCTTCAGTGCGTGTTCGAGCGGCATGTCATCGAGCATGCCCGTTTCGATCAGCCCCGGCGCCACGCAGTTGACCGTGATGCTGCGCGACGCGAGTTCGACGGCGAGCGCCTTCGACGCGCCGATCAGCCCCGCTTTTGCCGCGCTGTAGTTGACCTGCCCGCGGTTGCCGATCACGCCCGACACCGACGCGATCGTCACGATGCGGCCGCCCTTTTTCGCGCGGACCATCGGCATGGTCAGCGGATGCACCACGTTATAGAACGCGTCGAGACCCGTTTCGATCACGACGTCCCAGTCTTCGTCGGTGAGCGCGGGAAAGGCCGCGTCGCGCGTCACACCCGCGCTGCACACGATGCCGTAGTACGGGCCGTGCGCAGCGACATCCGCTTCGAGCACTTCGCGGCAAACGGCGCGCTCGCGCACGTCGAACTGCAGCACGCGCGCCGAGCCGCCTTGCGCGGCGATGCCCGCCGTGACGGCCTCGGCTTCCGTGCGGCCCGTGCGGCAATGCACGGACACCGCGAAGCCGTCCGCAGCCAGTTGATATGCAATCGCGCGGCCGATGCCGCGGCTGGCGCCCGTAACCAGAACTCGCCGGCTCATGAACTGATACTCCCTTCGATGAACGTCTGAAAATCGCCCGGTTGAAAGACCTTGATGACGGCGTCCGCGCAACGCGTGCCGTCGTGATCGATCGTGCATTCGTAGGCGCTGTGGCCCGCTTCGCTGCGCAGCAGTTCCTGCACGCTGATCGTCAGCCGCGCGTCGCGCGCAAACGCGCTCACGTGTGCCTTGTAACTGCGCGTGCCGAGCAGCACGCCAGGACGCGCGCGGCCACCCCCACGCATCGCGAGCAGCGCGACATGCGCGGCCACGCCCTGCGCCATCAGCTCGATGCCGATCCATGCGGGCATCGCGCCGTTTTCGTCCGCGTACCACGCGCCGCCACGCACGGTCGCGTACGCGGTCAGTGCTTCGTCGCCGCAGGCGCTCACGCCATCGACGAGCAGCATCGTGCCGCGATGCGGCAGGATCGTGTCGATGGGCGGAAAGGCTTCGCTGGTCTCAGGTGTGGCCGTCATGTCGTTATGTTTTTTGCTGCGTGCGTTCGCGCCGTTCAGCGCGCCAGTATCAGGCTGACGTTGCTGCCGCCGAACGCGAACGAATTGCTCATCACGTATTGCGCGCCGTCGCGCGGAATGCGCCGCTCATCCTGCACGAGATCGAGTTCGGGCAACGCCGGGTCCGCTTCGCCATCCCATCGATGGCGCGGCATCGCGACGTCGTCGCGCGCGAGCGTGAGCCATGCGAAGCCCAGCTCCGTCGCGCCCGCCGCGCCGAGCTGGTGCCCCGTGAGCGGCTTCGTGCCGCTCGCGGGCACGCCGTGCGCGAATACGCGCGACATCAGATGTGCTTCCATGTCGTCGTTCTTGCGCGTGGCCGTCGCGTGCAGATTCACATACGCGATCGCCGACGCCTCGACGCCCGCGTCCTTCAACGCCGCGCGCAACGCAAGCTCGCCGCCGATGCCCTGCGGGTCCGGCGCCGACACATGATGCGCGTCGCTCGATTCACCCGCGCCCGCGAGGCGCACTTCGTCTTCGTCGCGCGTCATCAGGAACACGGCGGCACCCTCGCCGACATTGATGCCGTTGCGGTTGCGGCTCATCGGATTGGTGCGGGTCACGCTCGTCGATTCGAGCGACGCAAAGCCCTGCACCGTCAGCTCGCATAGCGAATCGACACCGCCAACGATCATCGCGTCGCACACGCCCAGTTGCAGTAAACGGCGCGCCGACACGAAGGCTTTAGCGCTCGACGTGCAAGCCGTCGAAATCGTGAACGCGGGCCCCTGCACATTCAGCGCGGCGGCCGCGAACGGCGCAGCAGTGCCAATCTCCATCTGCCGGTAGTTGAAGTCGTCGGGCAACTCGCCCGCTTGGGCCTGGTGCACGAAGGCGACCTCGGCCGCGTCGATGCCCGATGTGCTCGTGCCGAGCACGACGCCGATCCGGTGCGAGCCGTAGCGCTCGCGCGCCGCCTCGATCTCGGGACGAATCTGTTCGAGCGCCGCGAGCAGCATGCGGTTGTTGCGGCAATCGAAGCGCTTGAGCACCGCGGGCAGCCCAATGTCGAGCGGCGTCGACACGCGCCCGACGTACGCATCGCCGATGCCCGTGTGCATCAGTCCCATGCCGGGCGATTGCGCGGCGTCGAGCGCGGGCACGATCGAAGCGACGTCGCCGCCGAGCGCGTTGACCATGCCGAGCGCGTGCAGATAAACAGGTGGCAGCGTCATGCGTCTCTCCTTCTTCCAGGCGGCATGCCGATCGGCGCAAGCAGCACCGACACGAGAATGCCGAGCGCCAGCGTGGCGCCAAAACTCTTCAATGCGGGCATCGCGCTCAAGCCGAGCATGCCGAACGACAGCAGCGTAGTCGCCGCCGACAGCAGCACGCCCGTCCATACCGCGCCGAGATCGGCGTGATCGCGCAGGCAGCCTTCGCGCAGGAATACCGCATAGTTTGCGCCGACGCCGAGCACGAGCATCAGCGCGAGGCAGTTGAACAGATTGAGCGGCACGCGCGCGTAGCCGAAGGCGGCGAGCGTCACGCCGATGGCGAGCAGCACGGGCAACGTCGTCGCGATGCCGCCGCGCGGCGTATAGCGCACCATCAGCAGAATCAGCACGAGCAGCAACGCGCCCGCGAGCCAGATGCCGCTGTCGATGCGATACTCGCCGAACAGCTTCGACACGCTCGCGGCCTTGTCGACGAATACGACGCCATTGACGGAATGCGCGGTGTCGATCAACGCGGCGACGTTTTGCGGCGTCACGCGCTGCGGAATCATGATCGCCGCGTAGCCGTGCTCGCCGCGTGCGTCCACCGCGCCCAGCCACAAATGACGATAAGGCTGCGACCACGGCGCGGCGAGCCAGCGCTCGACCGTCAAAGGCGCGGCGCTCGACTTCGCGTACGTGGCGAGCCATGCATCGGCGATTTCGTCGCGAAAGCCCGCTTGCAGCAGCATCGAACGAAGCGCCGCGGGATCGTTGAACACGTGCTGCGCGAGCACGTTGCGCGTGTCGGCCTGGCGTTGCGCCGACGGCACGAACTGCGTCACCGATTGCCAGCCATTCACCGCTTGCGCGCCGCTCAACGCATCGAGCTTCGCGCCGAGCGCTTCCGCGCGCTGCAACACGGCTTCCTGCGACGTGCCACGCACGACGAAGAACTGCGCGGTGTTATCGACGCCGATCGCATTGCGCACTTGATCTTCCTGCGCGACGAGCGCGGGATCGCGCTGGATCAGCAGATGGATGTCGTCGTCGCTCGTGAGGCGCAGCCAGCCTGGAATCGCGATCAGCACGAGCACGCCCGCGACGATCCACGCGCGCCGCCCGCCGATTGCCGCGTGCCACCGTTCGAGCAGCGTCGCGGCGCGCATGAAGAGACGCCGCTGGGCGTGCTTCGGCCCCCTGACGAGCAGCACGGGCAGCAGCCACAACACGGACGCGAACGCGGTGCAGATGCCGACGATCGCAAAGCACGCAATCTGCTTGAGCGCCGGGAACGGCACCCACGCGAGGATCGCGTAACCGAGCAGGCTCGTCGCGAGCGCAACCGTCAGCGCGGGCCGCACCGAGCGTGCGCCCTGCCGGGCATTCCAGCCACGCTGTGCGCCGAGATAGACGACGAAATATTGAATCGAATAATCGACGGCCTCGCCGATCAGGCTCGCGCCGAACACGAGCGTCAACAGATGCAGCTTGCCGAACACGAGCATCGTAACGGCGAGCGCG
>Ga0247692_1000357_pt1 | contig 10635 bp, 4 predicted proteins | sample CNK33_metaG_FD_183041 | JGI IMG/M metagenome (GOLD analysis project Ga0247692, IMG submission 183041) | Soil microbial communities from Purdue University Martell Research Forest, Indiana, United States - CNK33 | ecosystem: Environmental > Terrestrial > Soil > Temperate forest > Bulk soil | place...
TCATCTTCCACTTGACCGTCTGCGTGGCGAGATCCACGGCGGCGAGTTCACCCGACACCTGCAGCGTGACGAACACCGTCTTGCTGTCGTTCGTGAACGCCATGTGGCTCGGCATCACGGCGAGCGGCAGGCGGCTCGCGAGCGTCATGTTGTGGCCGTCGTAGTGATAGATGTCGAGGCGATCGAGGCGCAGCCCCGTCGTCACGAGCCATTTGCGATCCGGCGAGAAACCGATCTGATACGGGTCTTCGATGTTCTCGACCCAGCGCTGCGGCTTACCCGTTTTCGGATCGACGAACATCAGATTGTTCGACACCGAATTCGCGACGATCAGTGACGAATTGTCCGGCGTCGGCATCAGGTGATGCGGTTCCTTGCCGGTCGGCACCGTGTCGATCACCTGGCGTGTCGCCTCGTCGATCAGGCTCAGCGTGGCTTCGCCGGAATTGAGCACGATCACGTTGTTGGCGAGAACTGGCGGGGAAAAGAAGCTTGCTGCCGCGACGAGCGCCGCGCCTGCCGCAAACGTGCTGGTCAGGCCGGGAAGGGAAAATTTGCGCATGAAAACTCACATCAGGGGGTAATCGCCATTGTAGAACGTTTGCGTGACTCTTCGGTTGACCTCGATCGGGGAAAAGGCTGGCGTTGCGGCGCGGTGCCGCAGGGTGCGCGCAATGCGTTGCGAGCGGCTGCGCTCGCTGTCCAGACCGCACGATTTTTTGTACCGAATCGAGATGATTATGGCATTTACGAATCAGACGGCACTAAAAGACCCCATTATCAATCGAGATTATTCGGCGATTATCCAGCGCACGATTCCACTATTTAAGAATGAAATTTCCGAACGTTATTAATTAAGAATTACCTCATATCGAATCAAACTCCGCGCCTCAAGAATTCGTGAACGCAACACCCGCTTCGACGTTTTCCAGCATGTGGAAGCGCGCCGGCCAGCGCTGACTGAATCAGTCCGCGCCGCGACAAACATCTTTCCCAATGACGAAAGCGGGTTTTGCCAGTTTCGATGCTTTGTCTTGTCCGGCGTTTCCGAGTATTCGCTGTCCAGTCTTACCGGAGTTTGAGGCATGAAAATAATGAATAAGATGGCGCAAGAACCAATTGCAATACGTCGCGCCATGTTGAACGACCGCAATGCGCCGCGTGCGGCACGCGCTTCGACCATCGCTCTTTTGGCGCTTGCGAGTGTCTTGTGGCTGTCCGCGACGGTTGACGCCAATGCGGGCGTCATGATGGGCAACGGCGCAAGCACCGTGGACACCACTGGCGTGGCGCTTGGCGACACGTCGTTTGCCGGCGTGGATGCGACGGCCGTCGGCGACACGTCGACGGCGAGCGTCAACAGCGCCACGGCTATCGGCGCGCATTCGCGTGCGATGGCAACATCTGCCACCTCGCTGGGCGACACCGCGCAGGCAAACGCCGCCCGGTCGCTCACGCTGGGCGCCAATTCCATGGCGACATTCAGCAACAGCGTGGCGCTCGGTTTCGGCTCTGTGACGCTGTACGGCGCGCAAACGGGCTACACCGCGTTCTGGCTGGACGCGCCGCAGACCTCTGTTGGCGAGGTCAACGTCGGCAATCGCACGATCAGCGGCGTGGCGGCGGGCCGCGTCGACCAGGACGCCGTGAACGTCGCGCAACTGAAGGCGGTGGCGAGCAGAATCGATGGCGCCGTGATGTACGACCGCAATCCCGACGGCTCGGTCAACCGCGACAGTGTCACGCTGCAAGGTGATCCTGCCAACGGCGGCACCCAGATCCACAACGTCGCGGATGCCGTCGATGCCCATGACGCCGTGAACCTCGGCCAGCTTTCCACGCTGCTGGGAGACGCCGTCGCCAATGTCACGGTCAACACGTCGAATCCGATGTTCAGCGCCGAGGGCTCGCCGGCCACCGAACCGGCGCAGGCAAGCGGCGTGCACTCGATCGCAGCGGGCGCGAATGCGCAGGCAAGCGGCGCGAACGCGGTCGCGCTCGGCGCCGGCTCGAACGCAAGCGCGGACAATTCGGTGGCGCTTGGTCAGGGCTCGGTTGCAGATCGCGCGAACACGGTCTCCGTCGGCGCGGCGGGACAGGAACGGCAGATCACGAACGTCGCGGCCGGCGTTCAGGGCACGGATGCCGTCAACGTGAATCAGTTGAATCAGGGTGTGAGCGGCGCGGTCGGCCAGGCGAAAGCCTATACCGACGACCAGGTCCGGTCCGCGCGCAAAGACGGCTATGGCGGCGCGGCGGCGGCGATCGCGATGGCGGGCCTGCCGCGAGCCGTGCTGCCGGGGCGCGGGATGGTCGCGATGGCGGCAGGCACGTATGGCGGCCAGTCGGCGATGGCGCTCGGCGTGTCGAAACTCTCGGACACGGGCAAATGGGCCTACAAGCTGCAGGGTACGGCGAGCACGCGTGGCGAACTGGGCGGGTCCATCGGGGCCGGCATGCACTGGTAGCGTGCTGCGCGCTCACGCGCAGCAGCAAAAAAATCACAGGGTGTGATTCCCGCGTGCGACGTGCCGAAAGCACGGAGTCTCGCCGCATCTGCGGTTTGCGACGTATTGCTGATAGCGGCAAAACCGGGCGCGCCCGCCGAAGCGCGCCCGAATCGGTCACCGCTGCATCGACTCCCACACCTTGTAGAGACGCTTGACGGAAACAGGCATCGGCGTTCGCAGTTCCTGCGCGAACAGCGACACGCGCAGTTCCTCCAGCAGCCAGCGGAACTCGGCAAGCCGCGCATCCGGCACGCCGCCCCGCTGCGCGAGCGCTCGCTGGTAGTTCTGCGCGAGCGGCTGAAGCTCGGTGAACTGGCGCGCGTCGCGTGCCGAATCCGCTTTCAGTTTGTCGATGCGCAGCGCGATGCCCTTCAGATAGCGCGGGAAATGCGTCAACTGAGCGTACGGCGTATCGACGATAAAGCGTTTACCGATCAGTGCGTCCAACTGGTTCTGCATGTCGGCAAAAGCAGCGGCGAACGGCTTCGCCTGCGCAAGTTTCTTCACGACGGCCGAATACTCGCCAAGAATCTGTCCGCCGAGGCGGGCAATCTCTTGCGCGAGCAACGTCAGCCGGCTGCGGCCTTCGTCCTTGCGCGCGTGGAAGCTCGCGTCGTCGTCGGGCAGCGGGTCTTGCAGGCACGCGCGGTCGAGCGCGGTGTCGATCAGTTGATCGCGCAGTTCTTCCTGCGTGCCGCGCGGCATGAACTGCATCGCCATTTCGCGCAGGCCCGGCAGGTTCTTTTCGAGGTATTTGATCGGCTCGCGCAACTGCAGCGCGAACAACCGCCGCAAGCCCGCGCGATGAATGCGCGCGGCCTCATCCGGTGAATCGAATACTTCGACGTCGCAATGCGTACCGCGATCGACGAGCGCCGGATAGCCGAACAGCGTATGCCCGCCGCGCCGGATTTCGAGAAGCTCGGGGAGCTTGCCGAAGTTCCACGTCGTCAGGTTTTCATAGAGGGCGGTCGCGGGAGCAGTCGCCGCTTCGCCTGCAGCGGGCGTATGCTGCGCGGCCGAAGCGCCACGCGCGCCGCCACTACCACCACTCGCGCCACGCGCTACCCCGCCAGGCGTCCCGCCCGTTGCTCCACGCGCAGCGGCATCGCTGCCGCCCGAGCCCGCATTTGCGAGCGCCGCACCCGCCGCGCTCGACGCGATTTTCTGAAACTGCTGTTGCGCCTGACCGCCCAACTCCGCCCGCAGTTGCGCGAGATTGCGGCCCATCGCGAGCTGCCGCCCGTGCTCGTCGATCACCTTGAAATTCATGAACAGGTGCGGCGCGAGCGTTTCGAGTTTGAAGTCCGACTGCTTCGTCGCGATCTGTGTCTGCTCGCGGATATCGGCGATCACCGTGTCGAGCAGACCGCCCGCGCCGAAGCGCGGTCCACTGTGCCGCTCGACGAACCCCGCCGCGTACTCCGGCAACGGCACGACGTGACGGCGCAGCTTCTGCGGCAACGACTTGAGCAGCAGTTGCGTCTTTTCCTTCAGCATGCCGGGCACGAGCCATTCGACGCGCCGCGCATCCACCTGATTCAGCGCGTACAGCGGCACGGCGAGCGTCACGCCATCGCGCGGCGAGCCCGGCTCGAAGTGATAGGTCAGCGCCATGTCGACGCCCGCCATCGTCATCCGCTTCGGGAACAGGTCGGTCGTGACGCCGGCCGCCTCGTGACGCATCAGATCGTCGCGCGACAGGTACAGCAGGCGCAGCTTGTCTTCCTGCTGCCCGCTCTTCTTCACTTCATCGCGATACCAGCGCTCGAACGCGGCGCCCGTATGGATACCGTTCGGTACAGCCTGATCGTAGAACGCGTAGATCAGTTCGTCATCGACGAGAACGTCCTGGCGGCGCGACTTGTGCTCGAGCTGTTCGATATCGGCGAGCAGCTTGCGGTTGTGTGCGAAGAACGCGAGCTTCGTGTCGAACTCGCCTTCAACCAGCGCACCGCGGATGAACAGTTCGCGCGCGCGCGCCGGGTCCTGCTTGCCGAAACTGACGCGCCGCCGGTGATACACAGGCAAGCCGTACAGCATCGCGCGCTCGAACGCCGACACCTGCGCCGCGCGCTTTTCCCAGTGCGGCTCGGAGAGCGACTTCTTCAACAGATGCTCGCCGACGCGCTCGATCCACTCCGGCTCGATCTTCGCGATGCAGCGCGCGTACAGCCGGCTCGTCTCGACGAGTTCCGCCGCTATCACCCACTTGCCCGCCTTCTTCACGAGTGCCGAGCCAGGCCACAGATAAAACTTGATGCTGCGCGCGCCGAGATAGTACGGCTCGTCGTCGGCCTTCAGACCGATATTGCCGAGCAGGCCCGTCAGGAGAGCGAGGTGAATCTGCTCGAAAGTCGCTTCGCTGTCGTTCACGCGCCAGCCGTGCTCGCGCACCACCGTCAGCAGTTGCGAATGCACGTCGCGCCATTCGCGCAGACGCAAATGCGACAGGAAATTCTGCTTGCACGCGTCGGTGAGCTGACGGTTCGACTTCTTGTGCGCGACGGCCTCTTCGAACCACGCCCAGATTTTCAGCCACTGCAGAAACTCCGAGCGCTCGTCGGCGAACTTGCGATGCGCCTGGTCGGCCTGCTCCTGCGCGTCGATGGGACGGTCGCGCGGGTCCTGCACGGACAGTGCGCTCGCGATGATCAGCACTTCGCGCAGCGCCTGCTGGTCACGCGCACCGAGAATCATCCGGCCGACGCGCGGATCGAGCGGCAGGCGCGCGAGTTCGCGGCCGAGCGGCGTCAGCGCGTTGTCGTCGTCGACGGCGCCGAGTTCGTTCAGCAGTTGATAACCGTCGGCGATCGCGCGGCCGGGCGGCGGCTCGATGAACGGGAAAGTTTCGATTGCCGTCAGATGCAGCGACTTCATCCGCAGAATGACGGACGCAAGCGACGATCGCAGAATCTCCGGGTCGGTGAAGCGAACGCGACCCTGGAAATCGGTTTCCTCGTAAAGACGAATGCAGATGCCGTCCGCGACACGCCCGCAACGCCCTGCCCGCTGGTTCGCCGCCGCCTGCGAAATCGACTCGACCTGCAGCTGCTCGACCTTGTTGCGGTACGAATAGCGCTTCACACGCGCGAGGCCCGTGTCGACCACATAGCGGATGCCCGGCACCGTCAGCGAGGTTTCGGCGACGTTGGTCGCGAGCACGATGCGCCGCGCGTTCGACGGACGGAACACACGTTCCTGCTCAGCCGCCGACAGCCGCGCGAACAGCGGCAAAATCTCCGTGTGCGGCGGATGATGCTTGCGCAGCGCTTCCGCCGCGTCGCGAATCTCGCGCTCGCCGGGCAGGAACACGAGCACGTCGCCGGGGCCTTCGCGGCACAGCTCGTCGGCGGCTTCGACGATCGCGTCCATCAGATCGCGGTCGGTTTCCCGCTGCGTTTTCGGGCGATCGCCACGCTCCCGGCCCGCATTGCCTTCCGCCGATTTCACCGCCGGCGAATCTTCCGCGACGGGGCGATAGCGGACCTCGACGGGATACAGACGCCCGCTCACCTCGATCACGGGCGCGGGTTTTTCTTCGGAGCCGAAATGACGCGCGAAGCGATCGGCATCGATGGTGGCCGACGTCACGATCAGCTTCAGATCGGGGCGCTTCGGCAAAATCTCTCTCAGATAGCCGAGCAGAAAATCGATGTTCAGGCTGCGCTCGTGCGCTTCGTCGATGATCAGCGTGTCGTACGCCTTCAGCAGCGGGTCGGTCTGCGTTTCCGCGAGCAGAATGCCGTCCGTCATCAGCTTGACGGACGCACCCGGCGCGAGATTGTCGGTGAAACGCACCTTGTAGCCGACCACTTCGCCGAACGGCGTGCCGAGTTCCTCGGCGATGCGCCGGCCCGTCGCCGATGCCGCGATCCGGCGCGGCTGCGTGTGACCGATCAGGCCGCTGCCGCCCGCGCCGAGCCCTCGTCCGAGCGCGAGACAGATTTTCGGCAACTGTGTCGTCTTGCCCGAGCCCGTCTCGCCGCTGACGATCACGACCTGGTGGCCCGCGATCGCGCGCGCGATTTCCTCGCGTCGGCCCGAGACGGGCAGCGCCTCGGGGAACGTGATGGGCGGAATGGGATTCGGCTCGACGACGCGCGCGGGCTTGCGCGGCTCGCGCGGCGTGTTGCGCTGATTTTCTCCGCCCGGCTCGCGCGGCGCATTGCGCTGCTTCTCGGCGCCCGGCTCGCTGCCGGCGCGTGGATTGCGTTGCGGTTTGCCTTGCGAGTCGCGCGGTGGGTTGCCTTGAGCACGCGGCGCTTGTTGTTGGCCGGCGCCGCCTGCCTGATCCGGTTCACGCTTGCCCTGCTGGTCCCGCTGCCGATTCGGCGCGCCGTTCTGCGGCCCGCGCGCACCGCTTTTCGCCGCGTTCGCGCCTGGCTGTTTGTTCGCGTCGCCGGCCGCCGAAGCGCCCGAACGCGGCGCATTCGCAACATTCACGGAAACGTCACGACGCGAGGCGTCGCCGCGCGCGTCGCGTGCCGCGTCTTGATGGCCGCGCGGCGCGGGGCTCGCAGCGTCTTTCGCGGCAGCGTCAGCCGCGTTTTTCGTATCGGCTCCAGCGGAGCTTTTGGGTACATTCGACATGGGGGCGCATTATAATCCGGGGCATGAATTCCCAAACCGACCTCGTCCCCACGCCCGCCAGCTCGCCGGCCTCGTCCAGCGACTCGGAAGCCATGCTGCAGCACGCGCAATTCGTCGACTGGATGCGATCGGTCGCGCCGTATATCCACGCGTTCCGAAACAAGACGTTTGTCGTCGGCTTCGGCGGCGAGGTCGTGCATCAGGGGCTGCTCAACGCGCTCGTGTCCGATATCGCGCTGTTGCAGGCGATGGGTATCCAGATCGTGCTCGTACACGGCTCGCGTCCGCAAGTGGAAGAGCAGATGAGCCTGCACGGCGTCGAGTCCGAGTTTTCGCACGGCATGCGCATCACCAATGCGCGCGCGCTCGAATCCGCGAAGGAAGCGGCGGGCGAAGTGCGTCTCGACATCGAGGCCGCGATCAGTCAGGGCTTGCCGAACACGCCGATGGCGCACGCGCACATCAGCGTGGTGTCGGGCAACTTCGTGACGGCGCGGCCCGTCGGCATTCTCGACGGGGTCGATTTCCAGCATACGGGCGTGGTGCGCAAGATCGATGCCGAGTCGATCCGCCAGACGCTTTCGAGCGGCAAGATCGTGCTGCTCTCACCGCTCGGCTTCTCGCCGACAGGCGAAGCATTCAATCTGTCGATGGAAGACGTCGCGTCGGCCGCCGCGATTGCGCTACGCGCCGACAAGATCGTCTTTCTCACCGAGACGGAAGGCCTGCTCGACGAAGAAGGCGCGCTGATCCGCGAATTGTCGCTGGACGACGCGTACCGCCTGCACGAAGGCGGGGCAGTGACGGGCGACGCCGGTTTCTATCTGAAGCACTCCATTCGCGCGTGCCGCGGCGGCGTCGCGCGTTCGCACATCATTCCGTACGCGCTCGACGGCAGCCTGCTGCTCGAACTGTTCCTGCACGATGGCGTGGGCACGATGATCTCGTACGAGAACCTCGAAAGCCTGCGCGAAGCGACACCGGACGACGTCGGCGGTATTCTCACGCTGATCGAGCCGCTCGAAAGCGACGGCACGCTGGTGCGGCGCGGGCGTCACCAGATCGAGCGCGACATCGACCATTTCTCGGTGATCGAGCACGATGGCGTGCTGTTCGGCTGCGCGGCGCTGTATGCGTATCCGGCGGAGCGCATCGGCGAGATGGCGTGCCTGACGGTTTCGCCGGAAGCACAAGGCTCGGGCGACGGCGAGCGCCTGCTCAAGCGCATCGAGCAGCGCGCGCGGGCTCGCGGGCTGACGCGCATTTTCGTGCTGACGACACGCACCGAACACTGGTTCCTCAAGCGCGGCTTCGTGAAGGTGACGGTCGACGACCTGCCCGAAGACCGCCGCCGCCTCTACAACTGGCAGCGTAAGTCGCTCGTGCTGATGAAACAGCTCTGAGCGCTCACAATAACGACGCGCCGCCGTTCCACATCGATTACAGGAGAAGCACAGCATGACTCGCATGGTTCAATGCACGAAGCTCGGCAAGGAAGCCGAAGGTCTCGATTTCCCGCCGCTGCCGGGCGAACTCGGGAAGCGGATCTACGAGAGCATTTCGAAGGAAGCATGGCAGCAATGGCTCAAGCAGCAGACCATGCTGATCAATGAAAACCGCCTGAACATGGCGGACCCGCGCGCACGCCAGTATCTGATGAAGCAGACGGAGAAGTTTTTCTTCGGCGAAGGCGCCGATCAGGCTACGGGCTACGTGCCGCCCTCGGAAGGTTGAGTTTTCGTCGTGGCAGATCGCGACAGGCAATGAAGAATCCGCGCCCGGTGCGCGGATTTTTTTCGCCTGTTTCCGGCCGCCGGGCGGCTCCGCTGCGGCCGGCAAATTGAACGAAACAGTTAATCCCGAGCCGCTTTTTCTGCACCCGCCGAATTCCCGCAATCCCCCGCCAGGCAACGGATTGCGCGCCCTCATCCGCCCCGCCCCGGACAGGCGGTTTGCACGATCCTCGCTTATCGTGCTATCATGTTCTTCGTTCGAACAGCATTAACCCTTCATTCGCGTTCAGTTTGCACCTTGGCCGCCGTGCGTGCCAGGTTCGGATTGAATTGTTTTTTATACAAGAAGGCTTGTCGGTTGTTTCGTTGCAAGTCGCGTCGGTCCGATCGGCGCGATCCAGAGCGACGCCTCGCCGGCCTTTTTCGTTTCAAGCCTTTTCAAGCGGCATGAGCGCACCGCGTGCGTGAATGTCCTCCGGTATCTGCCCCCCCTGCAAGGCCACGTGGGTACCAACGTTTAGCAGCAACTAACAAAGTGCATTTTCGCGACGACCTTCGCGATGCACGGGCGTTATTTTTTCTGCACAAAGTGCTTATGCACGTCTGCGCAGTACGCCTTTGCGTGGTCCGTGCCAGGCGCTACGCCTGTTCGCATCGACCGCTCGCGAAACTGCACTTTCCAGCAATCCGTGGCGGAGCGCTTTTTGCGTTCGGCCGCAGTCATAGGAGCTTGTACCTTGACCGCTTCCAGCAACGGTTTCTGGCGACATAAGAACAAAGACAATAGCCTGACTCTCGACGACATCACGGTCGTCGACAATTCCCTTCTCAAACGTGCCGTCGGCGCCATGGCGCTCGGCAACGCAATGGAATGGTTCGATTTCGGCGTGTACAGCTACATCGCTGTCACGCTCGGCAAGGTGTTCTTCCCGTCGAGCAGTCCGTCGGCGCAGTTGATCGCGACCTTCGGCACGTTCGCCGCCGCATTCCTCGTGCGCCCGATCGGCGGCATGGTGTTCGGCCCGCTCGGCGACCGGATCGGCCGTCAACGCGTGCTCGCGATGACGATGATCATGATGGCCGTCGGCACCTTCGCGATCGGCCTGATCCCGAGCTATGGTTCGATCGGCATTCTAGCGCCCGCGCTGCTGCTCGTCGCACGTCTCGTGCAGGGCTTTTCGACGGGCGGCGAGTATGGTGGCGCCGCTACCTTTATCGCCGAGTTTGCGACGGATCGCCGCCGTGGCTTCGCGGGCAGCTTCCTCGAGTTCGGCACGCTGGTCGGCTATATCCTCGGTGCAGGCACGGTTGCCGTGCTGACGGCGACGCTGTCGCAGGAAGCGCTGCTGTCGTGGGGCTGGCGCGTGCCGTTCTTTATCGCGGGTCCGCTGGGTCTTGTCGGCCTGTATATCCGCATGAAGCTCGAAGAAACGCCTGCGTTCAAGAAGGAAGCGGAAGCGCGTGAAGCGGATGAGAAGTCGCGTCCGCAGCAGACATTCGTGGAACTGCTCGCGCAGCAATGGAAGCCCTTGCTGCTGTGCGTCGGCCTCGTGCTGATCTTCAACGTGACCGACTACATGGCCCTGTCGTATCTGCCGAGCTATCTGTCGGCGACGCTGCACTTCAACGAATCGCACGGTCTGTTCCTCGTGCTGCTCGTGATGGTGCTGATGATGCCGATGACGCTCTACGCAGGCCATCTGTCGGACAAGATCGGCCGCAAGCCCGTCATGCTGCTCGGCTGCGTGGGTCTGTTCGTGCTGTCGATTCCGGCGCTGCTGCTGATCCGCATGGGCACG
>Ga0247692_1000358_pt1 | contig 10631 bp, 10 predicted proteins | sample CNK33_metaG_FD_183041 | JGI IMG/M metagenome (GOLD analysis project Ga0247692, IMG submission 183041) | Soil microbial communities from Purdue University Martell Research Forest, Indiana, United States - CNK33 | ecosystem: Environmental > Terrestrial > Soil > Temperate forest > Bulk soil...
TTCGAGGCCGGCAATCCTGGCACAGGCACGTGTAGCGTAATTCATCCCGGACACAGAGTGCATCACCCCCTTGGGGATGCCCGTCGTGCCGGAAGTGAAGGCGATAAGCGCGGCCTTCTTGTCGGCTTCGTCCCACATGCGATCTTGACGTTCGCACAGAGTGAGGTAGAGGCCTTCGACGCCAGGGATAGCTTTTGCGTCGACTTCCGACGAACCGATAAGCGCTACGTGACCGAGACGCTGTTCGATGACACTGCGTTCCGATTTGCCGAGATCCGGCGTATAGGGACAGGCAACGGCACCAACGCTGGAGATCGCGAGCGCTGCGGCGAGTGTATTCGCAGTCTTGCGGCCTTCGAGCATCACTCGGTCGTAAGCACCGATACCGCTGGCGCTGAGTTCTTGAGCGATCAGAGTCGCGAACTCGTAGAGTTCCGAACGACTCCATTCGCGAGCTGCGCCGTCTACGACGGCGAGTGCCTGTGAGTCTGCTTCGTGCAGCGCACTGAACTGCTGCCAAAGCGAGGCGTCAGTCCAGGCTAGCCCATCGGCTGTATATTCGGTAATTCGGTTGTTAAGCAATTGTCTGCCCCCCGTCTACGATATATGTTTGTCCGGTAATAAATCCGCCAGCGTCAGACGCAAGTAGAGCGACCGTACCCGTAAGTTCGATGGGTTTGCCGAACCGACGCAAGAGGATGCCATCAAGCAGTTTCGCTTTCTGATCCTCGGGAACAGTTTTCGTCATTCCAGTTTCGATAGAGCCGGGAGCAATTGCGTTCACACGAATGCCGTGCGACCACCACTGCGCAGCGAGATTGCTTGTCAGATGGACGATCGCAGCCTTGCTTGTTGTGTACGGAACGACTTGTCCTTTCTCTGGCGTGTAGGACAGGTATGCGCCGACGGAGGCTACGTTGATGATCGAGCCGCCCTGGCCGCGGGCAATCATGTGGCGAGCAACATGACGGCAGGCCAGGAAGGTGCCCGTCACGTTCACGTCCATCACCTTCTGCCAGCCTGAGAGGGGAATGTCTTCAGGCAGACCCCACCACGAAGCGCCTGCGTTGTTGATCAGAATATCGATCTGAGCCAGTTCTTCGACAGCTCGGGCAACGGCAGCCTCAACTTCAGCTTCGTTCGAGACATCGCAGCGCAGGCCCAGAGTCCGCACACCGAAGCGCGGTCCGATATCGTTTGCCACGGCCTCGCATTCTTCTACTTTGCGAGACATGAAGACTACGTTACAACCGAGGTCAGCGAGTGCTGCACCCATTGCGATGGCCATATCACCGCGACCGCCATTAATGACCGCAACGCGGCCATCGAGGCGAAAACTTTGAGCTACGAAACCTTTTACAAGAGTGGACATCAATTGCCATCCTTAGGAGCGTGAAGAGCATACATATCTGCTTCTTCAGTAATCAGGGCAATACGCTTGCCTTTCATATGGCCCACGTGAGCAACTGCATCTTTCCATTCTTGCGATACAAATGCTGCATCGAGAGTCGCGCGATCCGGGAACGTCAGAACCGCGTGGCCGTCGTATGCGGGTCCTTCAGGGTGATCGTAGTCGTGCACAATCACCCCATGGCGATATGCCTGCAAGCCCGGCAATTTCCGGCCATACGCGGCATGTTCACCTCGCCACCAGGTTGTGAACTGCTCAGCAGTCCACTCGGGCGGGCGAGAGGCCAAAATCACGAGGCTTACAGTCATTATCGTTCTCCGTCTACTTACTTACCGATCCACTTCGGCTGGCGCTTTTCAAGGAACGCGCGCACGCCTTCCTTAGCATCTTCCGAGTGGTGGACGACGTTACACGTCATCGTTTCGAGCGTGATCAGGCTGTTCGTGTCTGCGTCGAGGCCGCGGTTGACGGCCATCTTCGTCATCCACATGCAGAACGGGGACTTGTCGATCAGCGGCGCGCAGAAGTCCTGGATCAGCTGGTCGAACTCAGCGCGCGGTGCGCATGCGCTCATCAGACCCCATTCTACGCATTCCTTGCCCGTCAGCAGCTTGCCCGTGAGCATCAGTTCCTTCGATTTGCGCGTACCGATCATGCGCGGCAGACGATAGATCGGGCCTGCACCGCCGAAGAGAGCGCGGCGGATATGGAAGTCACCAACCTTGGCTTCTTCCGTTGCGAGTGCAAAGTCACACGAGATCATGAGTTCGAAACCGCCGGCGACTGCGTAACCGTCAACAGCTGCGATGGTCGGCTTCTTCATGTTGAAGATCTTGTCATACGTACGTGCCGAGTCGATTGCGAGTTGCAGCGACGTGGACGTTTCTTGCAGCACCGGACCGACGAGCTTGCCGAGGTCAGCGCCTGCGCAGAACGTGTTTTCACGACCACGGAACACCACGGCGAGAACGTTGTTGTCTTCCGCTGCGCGATCAACGGCAGCTTCGAGATCCTTCAGCAGTTGCGGGCTCACGCAGTTGCGAACGTGCGGGCGATTCAGCCAAATCGTAGCGATGCCGTTGTCAGCAACTTCGTACTGGATCACGTCCTTCTCTTGGTTCACTTCGCTCATGTCAGTTCCTGTGATAGTGATAGTCATAACAGTGCAGTGTCGGATGCTAGCCCTTCCTGGAAAGGGGGAGAGCTGTATCTGAGAACTCGACCGACCATGCGGTCGAATCGTCAATTTACCACCGCCAATCACAAAGTCAATACTTGGTCATTGCAAACAGCGAATAGGGTCCTAAGGGGGCTTCTGGATTAGAAGCGGTGACGAACGCCGATAGTCACGCCAAACTGGTCTTTCGCACCTTGCGTGAGGAAGTAAGCATCGATGTTGCTGTTACCCGTGTTGTCCATGTCTAAAGCTGCGTTACGTGCATATGCGGTGACGATGTACACGTCGGTGCGCTTCGACAGGAAGTAGCTAGTGAAGAAGCTGATTTGCCACGGGTTGCCGATACGACCATCAGCCGCGGTAGCGCTCGTCTTCATCGTTGACAGATGATTGTAATAGAGGCCGAGACCGCTCCTGATGAAGGGTGTGAACGAGTACTGAGCGCCAGCCCAGAAGTAGTCGCCGCGATAAACAACAACGTTGTTCTGGTCTGTGGTACGCCCATAGCTGTAGCCGCCCATGAGTTTCAGGTCGCTGGTGACCATATAGCTACCGCCAACGGCGATCTTGGTGGCGTTCCAGTTGTCACCGGTACCCGTAGTCGCCATTGACGGGAAGAATTGGTCAACGCCGAACGCCAACAGCATCGGGCCGTCCGTATAGGTGCCGCCGATACCCCATGCCGTGTTGTCGTGGAAGTGACCAGGGATCTGACCGTTGCCGCCGTTAGCGACCGGACGGCCATTGAAGATAACTTGAGCCGCGCTAAAGCTGTAGTGACCTTCGACCATCACCTTGCCGAAATTGCCGACGTACTTGATCGAACTGTCTTGACGGTAGTTGCTACCCGTTTCTACGGTGACCGGCTCGTACATGGTTGCCAGATTGATCGGTCCGAGCGTTGCCATAACTTCGAGCAATGTCGTGTACTGACGACCGAACGAGATAGCGCCCCAGTCAGCGGACTTAAGTCCGACGAAGGCCATACGGCCAAACATACGACCGCCCTGTTGGAGCTGGCCGGTGGTCAGGCCGAAGCCGTTCTCCAACTGGAAGAATGCCGACAGGCCGCCGCCGAGGTCTTCGCGGGCCTTGAAGCCCCAGCGCGAGTTTGACAGTCCACCGCTCGAATTCAGGGACCAACGATTACCGCCTGGCTTCGGTATGGGAAGGCCGTTCGCGTCCAGGCTGGGCGCGCCCGATGCCTGGTTAGTGACGAACTCAAGAGGGGCATCTACGACGCCGTACAACGTCACGCTGGATTCTGCGTGTGCTGCTTGAGCAAATGAAGCAAGTACAGTCAAAGCGAGAAGCGTCTTTTTCATGTTTATACGTCTCCAAACCTTCAAACTAGTTGTGGAAAATTCTGATAACCATAAACGTAAGGCGTGTGGGCTAGCGGTCGCGCTCAGGGGGCCAGACTCATTGGCGGACATGGAGGTGAGCGCTCATCTCTGTAATGCTCTGCACTTCAAATCAAATTGACTACAGCGCTACTGCGGTACTCGAGCAGGTGGCGAATCTACTTGACGCCAGTAAACGGTGTCAACAAGGGTAACTATGGGGTTAGTTGTTTATAGGTCGCGGCGTCCGGAACGTACTTGTGACAGTTGACGCCCGACCAGTCGGTCGGGTACCATTGATCGTCACGAGATGTGATCTCAAGAGAGGCTGTCAAGCAGTTATTTCAATCTGGAGCCGCGTAGATCTGAAGGAGGCAGCGTGAGTCACGAAACAATGGAATGTGACCTCTTGGTCATCGGCTCTGGCATGGCAGGGCTGTCTGCCGCTGGCTGGGCAGCTGAGCGAGGCGCACGCGTTGTCGTAGTCGAAAAAGCATCAACGCGAGGTGGCTCGGCCGTGTTGAGTGGCGGCGTTGTTTGGACAGCGACTTCAGCTTCCAAGATGTCGATGTATGGCTGCGGCGATCCCGAGCTGGGCGATGTCGTACTCAAGACCTATCCTCAGGCGCTTGCCTGGATACGCTCACGTGGCATTCAGGTCAGTCCTGCGATGAACGTCCTGCATGGGCGTGGCTACGCAATCGATCTGATTCACCATCTTGACGACTGCATTCAGATGGTAGAAAAGGCGGGGGGCTATATCGTATTCGAGACAACGACCGAAACGCTGCTCAAAGACGACGCAGGGAAAGTCATCGGGGCTCGCACGGTATGTGCCGATGGCACTGTAGACGTCATCGCTGCGAACACTATTCTTGCTACGGGTGGTTATCAGGGCTCACCCGAACTCCGCGCGCAAAACATTCATGAAAACGCGCGCAACCTCCTCCTGCGCTCCAACCCGGTTTCGCAGGGTGATGGTATTCGTCTGGGTACTGAGGCCGGTGGCGTCTTCAACAAGGAAAACAGGGGCTTCTACGGCCACCTGGTGACGAAGAGCCCGAACTGGGGCGAAGAGCGCTACTACACGGGTCTCAGCCAATACCACAGCGACCACTCTCTGCTGTTCAACGAACAGGGCTTCCGTTACTGCGACGAAACCGAAGGCGATCATACGAACACGTATCGCACGGTTTTCGAATCCAATGCACGCGCTATCGTGCTCTGGGACAAGCGTATCCAGGAAACCTACGCGACGGCGCACGTTGTGCTTTCTGCGCCCCCGCTGGATAAATACAAGGTCGCTATCGAGAATGGGGGTGAAGGCATACACACGACGGACGTTGCTGAACTGGAGAAGTTTGCTACGGCTCACGGCTTCGACGGCGCGCAACTCGTCAAGAGTCTTGCCGAGTATCAGGAAGGCGCTACCAATGGTTGGGAAAATTTGAATCCCCCGCGACGCGAATCGGCTATCCCGCTGGATGGCGAGTACTACGCTCTCGTAGTGTATTCAGCGATCACATTTACGTTCGGCGGTCTGATGATCGATACCGAGGCGCGCGTGCTAAAGGAGGATGGCTCTGTGCTTCCAGGTCTTCTCGCAGCAGGTTCGGATGCCGGTGGCGCATACGGTATCGGCTACGCGGGTGGTCTTGCAATGGCTATAACGTTCGGTATCACGGCAGCTCAAACGGCTGGTTGGAAATAAGTACTGTCGCTCAGGTTGTTGCGAAGACTACCTGAGATACCTAAGGAAACGACCTAAACATGAATGCTGACAATTTTGTACTAGCCTGCCCATCAGCAATTGAGCACGATGTACATGGCACGGCGACTCTAGTAGGAAATCAGTGTGCTGACTGTGGCGAAACCTATTTTCCCGCGGCGTCTGGGTGTACGCGCTGCACTAGCACGAATCTAAATCGATTTAACTTTGGACGTCACGGAACCTTGTGGACGTGGACGATTCAGAGCTTCTTGCCCAAGACGCCCTACAACAGCGGCGAGACCGATGCTAGTTTCAAGCCCTATGGTGTTGGCTATATCGAGATGCCTTGCGGTATCAAGATCGAGAGTCGTTTGTCTGTTGCTGACGCCGATAAGTTGAAAATCGGTATGCCGATGACGATGTCGCTCAAAACATATGGGAAAACGCCTGAGGGCGCTAACCTCGTGACGTTTGTGTTCTCGCCCGCAGAATCTGATATCCGTGGAGTTCAATGCAATGAGTAACGATGTCGCGATCATCGGCGTAGGCATGCACCGATTCGGGCGCTTCGATGGTGTATCAGGTCGAGCACAGGGCGCTCATGCTGTGCGAGAAGCCCTTAAAGACGCAGGTATTACGTGGGATCAAGTTCAAGTTGCATACGGCGGTTCGCAGGACGCGGGCAACGCAGATGCGCTTGCTAACGATCTGGGTCTCACCGGCCTGCCTTTCGTCAACGTAGCTAATGGCTGCGCGACAGGTGGATCATCTCTCGCCGCCGTCATTGCCGCTATCCGGTCGGGTTCAGCTGACATTGGTGTTGCCGTTGGCTTCGATAAGCATCCGCGTGGGGCTTTCAATCCGTTGCCTAAAGACTGGGGTCTCGAAGACTGGTACGGTGAAACGGGTTTGATGCTCACGACTCAGTTCTTCGCGATGAAGACCCGTCGCTATATGCACGAATACGGCATTACGGAAGATGCCCTGATTCGGGTTGCTCAACGTGCATCGCGCAACGGAGCACTGAATCCAAGCGCATGGCGCAGGCAAGAATTCGATTACGAGGAAGTCGCTGAATCGAGCGCCGTGAGCCTGCCTCTTCGCAAGTTCATGTTCTGCAATCCAGCAGAGGGCGGCGCAGCTATCGTCCTGTGCTCGGCCAAGCTGGCAAAGAAGTATCAAGCTATTCCCGTGATTATCCGCTCGGCGGCAGTCAGGACTCGTCACCACGGTTCGTTCGAAGTCTTCAGTCCTGCACTGATGGCGCAACAGGTGTCAGCTCCGACAGTGACAGCTTCTAAGGCGGCGTTCGAGGAAGCGGGCGTCGAGCCGGAAGATATCAACGTCATCCAATTGCAGGACACGGATTCGGGATCCGAAATCATTCACATGGCGGAGAATGGATTCTGTGAGCACGGCGAGCAAGAAAAGTTGCTCCGCGAAGGCGCTACGGAAATCAACGGCCGCCTGCCTATCAATACTGATGGTGGATGCCTGGCGAATGGCGAGCCTGTCGGTGCTTCTGGCTTGCGTCAAGTAATCGAAATCAGTTTGCAACTCCGCGGTCAGGCAGGTGTGCGTCAGGTGCCGAACAACCCGCGACTGGGTTATACGCACGTATACGGTGCGCCCGGAGTGAGCGGCGTGACTATTCTTGAACGCGGTTAGCCGCTAGTGCTCAACAGCTATCGCAATAGAACAGGATTGAAGATGGATCGTGAAATTTTTGTGGTTGGAGCGGCACGTACCGCTATCGGAACCTTTGGCGGCTCGCTCAAGGACGTTGAACTCACTACCCTCGGCACAACGGCCGTCCGTGCGGCGCTGGAGCGTAATTCCGTGCCGGCTGACGCTGTCGGTCACGTGGTTATGGGCAACGTCGTTCCGACCGTTCCCCGTGATGCCTACCTGTCGCGAGTTGTTGCTATCGATTCGGGTATGCGAGCAGACACCCCGGCATTTAACGTGAACCGACTTTGCGGTTCGGGTCTGCAAGCTATCATTAGCGCGGCTCAGTCGATTGCTCTCGGTGACTGCGAAGTCGCTGTTGGCGGTGGTGCTGAATCTATGTCACGCGGGCCTTACATCGTTCCTGCTGCTCGCTGGGGGCAACGCATGGGCGATACGGGTATGGTCGATTACATGAACGGTATTCTTCATGACCCGTGGCAGAAGGTGCATATGGGGATTACCGCTGAAAACGTCGCCGTGCGCTATGGTATTACGCGTGAACAACAAGACGAACTCGCTGCCGAAAGCCAACAGCGTGCAGTGAATGCGATTCGTGAAGGTCGCTTTAAGGACCAGATCGTCCCTGTCGAGATTAAGGTGCGTAAGGGCGTTGTCGCGTTTGACACTGACGAGCACGTAAAGGCTGAAGTCACCGTCGAGTCACTGTCCCAGATGAAGCCCGTGTTCAAGAAAGATGGCGGAACGGTTACAGCAGGTAACGCCTCAGGGCTGAATGATGGCGCGGGTGCTGTCGTTCTAGCCGAGGGTCGTGCTGTGAACTCGCTGGGCTTGACTCCGATAGCTCGACTCGTGGGCTACGCTCATAGCGGTTGCGAGCCGCTCTATATGGGTATCGGCCCGGTTTTGGCAACGCAGCGAGTGCTGTCTCGTACCGGTCTGTCGATTAACGATCTGGATGTCATCGAAGCTAACGAGGCGTTTGCCGCGCAAGCTCTGGCAGTGACTCGCGAACTGGGCTTCGACCCCGCTCGCGTTAACCCGAATGGTTCGGGTATCTCGCTAGGCCATCCGGTAGGTGCTACCGGCGCGATCATTACGACTAAGGCTATCGCAGAGCTTCAGCGCACTGGCGGTCGTTACACACTGGTCACTATGTGTATCGGCGGCGGGCAGGGTATTGCAGCTATCTTCGAACGCGTTTAACCCCACATAAAGGTACGCTGAACATGAGCAACAAGATTATTGGTGTAGTCGGCGCGGGTACTATGGGCAATGGCATTGCCCAGGTCGCAGCTGCGGCAGGCTTCAACGTAGTTATGCTCGATGTGTCGAACGCAGCATTGGAGTGCGGCCTGTCTACGATTAGCAAGAGCCTCGACCGTTTGGTGCAGAAGGAAAAGATTAGCGCCGAAGATAGGTCCGCTACTCTTGGTCGTATCAAGACTACGGTGACGTATTCCGACCTCTCAAGTGCTTCGATTGTCATTGAAGCTGCTACCGAGAACGCAGACATCAAATCGAAGATCCTCAAGTCGATTGGCGAGTCAGTGGGCCCGACGGCGGTGATTGCTACGAACACGAGTTCGATCTCAATTACCAAGCTCGCGTCTAAGGTCTCGAATCCAAACCGTTTCATCGGTACGCACTTCTTCAACCCAGTGCCGGTCATGACGCTTGTCGAACTGATCGCAGGCCTCCAGACGGATGGCCTGACCCTCGATGTGGCGAAGGACTTCGTTGAGACTATTGGCAAGACGGCGATTGTGGCTAAAAACAGCCCGGGCTTTGCCGTCAACCGTATCTTGGTCCCGATGATCAACGAAGCGATCTTCGCGCTCCAAGAAGGACTGGCTTCAGCTGAGGATATCGACAAGGGCATGAAGCTCGGAGCGAATCACCCTATCGGCCCGCTGGCACTCGCAGACTTGATCGGCCTCGACACGTTGCTGATGGTACAAGAAGTTCTGTACGCGAGCTTCAACGATTCTAAATATCGACCGGCACCGTTGCTTCAGGAAATGGTCGATGCAGGATATCTGGGTCGCAAATCAGGCCAGGGTTTCTATCAGTATTGAGGGGCTGACTGCTCAAAGTCTGACTCTTTTAAAGTAGAATAACAAATACCTACAACATCATGCAGGTGTTTTCCCTTTGTGGTCAGGGGCTAGTGGGTAGGTTTTTTGCAGGGTAGTTGTTGTGTACTATTTACGAGTGCACTAGATAAAAAACGAGAAGGAAATGAAGGGTAAAGCTAAGACAACAATGACAGCTGAGCACGGTGAGAAAAGACTGAAGATCTTCGATCACTGTGCTGACCTGTTTGATAAGGTCGGCTACCACAAGATGACTATGCAAATGTTAGCCGACGAAGCTGGCATGGGCAAGCCTACGCTTTACCACTACTTCCCTAGTAAGGCTGCGATTCTCTTTGAAATGCACCAGACACACATGGAGCTTCTGATAGAGGATCTGGAGGATACGAGCGATGGGTGTACGCATGCAGCATCATTGCTGATTAAGGCCTGCACCTCGACCTTGCATCAAATTTCTGAACATCCTGGATATGTGCGAGCGTTCATGGATCACTATGGTGATCTGCAAAATGAACACCGTGGGCAGATTCGCAAACTACGCGACAAGTACCTTAAGCGTATTCGCAAAATTATCACTGACGGCATTTCTTCTGGTGCCTTCCGTGACAATGATCCTGATATCACCGTCTTTGCTTTCTTGGGGATTTGCAACTGGGCCTACAAGTGGTACCCGCGTATGGCCTCAGAGTGCCCGCCTCCCGAGATGGCCAAAAAACTTTGCCAAGTCATCCTCGATGGTCTGGTAGCTAAGTGAGGTTTCAATCAAAGCCCTGCGACGTGAAGTCTGCTCGGCTTTTTTGGGTTCATTGACGATTACCGGGGAGCGCGGCGCTCATCAGAGTTATCGCTGGAAGTGGTGTACGCGGCGCAGGGAGGGGGCGTGAGGGGGCGGTGGCGATTGAGAGAAAAAGTTGCTTTCCACAGTAACACCTTTTCAATCGAACTCCACCACCATGGCGAAACATACTCAGGAAACGCGCAGTAGTCAAACGGAAGAAGCAGGCATCATGGGCGCGAGCGCGCTGGACGATCTCATCCAGCAAGGCGCGCGGCGAATCATCCAGCAGGCAATCGAGGCAGAACTGGCGGCGATGCTCGAGCAATATACGAATGTGAAGACGATGGACGGCCGACGTGCTGTCGTGCGCAACGGCTACCTGCCTGAGCGCGAAATCGTCACGGCGGTGGCCCGGTGCCGGTCAAG
>Ga0247692_1000360_pt1 | contig 10611 bp, 10 predicted proteins | sample CNK33_metaG_FD_183041 | JGI IMG/M metagenome (GOLD analysis project Ga0247692, IMG submission 183041) | Soil microbial communities from Purdue University Martell Research Forest, Indiana, United States - CNK33 | ecosystem: Environmental > Terrestrial > Soil > Temperate forest > Bulk soil...
CTGGTGGACGACCCGTGGCGCGTGTCGATGACGACCGATCATCCGAACGGCGGACCGTTCACGAGCTATCCGCATCTGATCCGCCTGCTGATGGACAAGCCGTTCCGCGACGCGCAGATCGACCGGTTTCATCCGGAAGCGAAGATCGCGAGCGCGCTGCCGGAACTGAAGCGCGAGTTCTCGCTGTACGACATCGCGATCATCACGCGCGCCGGCCCGGCGCGCCTGCTCGGCCTGAAGGATCGCGGCCATCTCGCGCCGGGCGCCGCCGCCGACATCGCCGTGTATCGCGACGACGAGGACCGCGAGCGGATGTTCACGTCGCCCGCTTATGTGTTCAAGGACGGCGAACTGGTCGCGCGCGACGGCAACCTCGTGTCGACGCCGACGGGCGGCATCCACTTCGTCTCGCCCGACTACGACAGGAGCATCGAAAAGACCGTGCGCCAGTACAGCGAAGCGAACCTGGCCACGAACTTCGCGCACGCCGCGATCAGCGACGACGAAATCTGCGCATGCTGCCGCGGCGGAAGGCTGTTGCCCGTCGCGTGCCTCGCGCGAGCATGAAGGCGGACGCGCGATGCAGATCAACGACACCCTGATCGACGACACCTTCGCAGAAGCCTTCCCGATGAAGGCGACGCGCCTCGTCATCACCGCGCACACGCCGCGCTGGGCGCGCGCTGCGGCCGATTCGCTGACGGGATTCGCGACGTCGGTGATCGACTGCGGCTGCGAGGCGGGCATCGAGCACGACATCGCCCCAGACGCAACGCCCGATGGCCGCCCCGGCATTTCGGTGCTGATTTTTGCGGTGTCGTCGAAGGAACTGGTGAAGCAGATCGCACGGCGCGTCGGGCAATGCGTGCTGACGTGCCCGACCACGGCCGTCTACAACGGCATTGATCCCGCGACGACGCGCGCGCCGTTGTCCGATGTCGCGCCGCTTGGCGGGTCACTGCGTTTCTTTGGCGATGGCTGGCAGATATCGAAAGTGCTCGGCGGCGTACGCTACTGGCGCGTGCCCGTGATGGACGGCGAATTCGTCTGCGAAGAATCGGTGCAGACGGTCAAGGCCGTCGGTGGCGGCAACCTGCTGTTGCTTGCGCGCGATCTGGACAGCGCGCTCGCGGGCGCGGAAGCTGCCGTCGCCGCGATGCACCGGCTTGCGAACGTGATTACGCCGTTTCCGGGCGGTGTCGTGCGCTCGGGATCGAAGATCGGCTCGAAGTACAGAGGCGCCGTCGCATCGACCAACGATGCGTTCTGCCCGACGCTTACCGGTTTGTCGCGGCGCAGCGAACTCGACGCGCAGACGGGCTGCGTGCTGGAGATCGTGATCGACGGACTGACGGATGCGGACGTCGGCGCGGCGATGACGGCGGGCATCGAGGCGGCATCCGCTGCCGGCAAGGGTGTGGTGCGCATTTCCGCCGGGAACTATGGCGGCAAGCTCGGGCCCTACCATTTCAAGCTGCGCGAACTGGCCGCGGGCATTGTGCAGCGCCCAAAAAACACCACGGACGGCGCGACATGAGCACGATAACGTTGCGCGTGAAAACCGCGCCGGGTTTTCGTGTCGATGGCTCGCCATTGTTGCCGTCTGCATTGTCGGCATTGTCGGGCGCGGAGATTGCGCATCGGATGCTGCCTGCGGGTAACGAAGCGTGCGCAATTGGCGATCTGTTCGACGTAGCCGTCGATACGAACGGCGACGATGCACGTCTCGTGATCGAAGGCGACGCGAGCTGGCTGGACCGGCTCGGCGCGCAGCTCGACGCAGGCAGTCTGCGAGTCAGCGGTAGCGCTGGCGATTACGCAGGCATGCGCATGACGGGTGGCACGCTCGACATAGCCGGCGACGCAGGCCATTTCGCAGGCTGCGAAATGAGCGGCGGTACGCTCGTCGTCGCGGGCGATTGCGGCGACTTCGCAGCAGGCGCACTGCCCGGTGACATGGAAGGCATGACGGGCGGTACGCTGATCGTAGCGGGCAACGCAGGCGCACGCCTTGGCGACCGGATGCGGCGCGGCACGTTACTGATAGGCGGCGACGCGGGTGATTACGCAGCCTCGCGAATCGTTGCCGGGACGATCGGCATTTCGGGCCGCGTCGGCGCACACTATGGTTACGGCATGCGGCGCGGCACGCTGTTGATGTTGCAACGGCCTGAACGCATCCCGCCAACGTTCACGACGGGGGGATGCGGCTTCGACGTGTTCTGGTCGCTGTTCACGCGAGCGCTCAAGGCCGAATGTGATGCGGCGTCTGCCGCGAGCACTGCCATAACGCAGCGCCTCAAGCCGTTTGCAGCACTCGACGGCCGCACGCCGCCGCAGCGCTACGCGGGCGATCTTGCAGTCGATGGACGCGGCGAACTGCTGATCGTCGCCGGCGAATGATCGAGGGAACCGACATGAACGCGACACGCTCGACCGATATCGCGCGCAGCGGCAGAGAGAGGCCCGAGCGCTTCCCGATGGCGCTGATCGTGCTGCATTGGCTGATCGCGATCTGCATCATCGCGATGCTCGGCATCGGCCTCTATATGGTCGGACTGCCGCGCGGCCTGCCGTTCAAGGCCGAGCTGATCAACTTTCACAAGTCGCTTGGCTTGACGATTTTCCTGCTGGTGCTGATGCGCATCGGAGTTGTCATGGTATCCGGCAGGCCGCCGTTGCCGCCGATGCGAGCGTGGCAACGCGCCGCCGCGAGCGCTACGCAGGTTCTTTTATACGCTGCAATGATCGCGATGCCGGTGACGGGCTATCTCGGCTCGTCGTTCAACACCTACGGCACGCGTTTCTGGGGACTGCTGCTGCCGAAGTGGGGCTGGGACGACAAAGGGTTGCGCCATTTCTGGTTCACCATTCATGAGATCACCGCATGGATCTTCGTCGCGTTGATCGCGTTGCATGTGGCGGGCGCGCTCAAGCATCAGTTGATCGACCGCGACGGGCTGTTGCGCAGGATGTTGCCGTGATGCGCAGCGCGCATCAATTAAGGCCTGTTTCAAGGGCGTTTTTGCGAGTTCTTTCGGGAGCAAGGGGACAATGAAGGTCAAGGTGCTCGGTTCGTCGGCGGGCGGCGGCTTTCCGCAATGGAACTGTAACTGCCGCAATTGCGATGGTGTGCGCAAGGGCACGATCACTGCGCGGCGGCGCACGCAGTCGTCGATTGCGGTGAGCGTCGACGGCATTGCGTGGCTGCTCGTGAACGCGTCGCCCGATATCCTCGCGCAGATCGCCGCGAACCCTGAAATGCAGCCCGCGCGCCACGCGCGCGACACGGGCATCGCAGCCGTGCTGCTGATGGACGCGCAGATCGACCACGTGACAGGCCTGCTGATGCTGCGCGAAAACAGCGCGCCGCTGCCGCTGCATGCAACGGATGCCGTCTGGCAAGACCTGTCGACGGGTTTTCCCGTCGTGTCGATTCTGTCGCACTACTGCGGCGTCGAACGTCACACCATTGCGCTCGATGCGGGCCCGTTCGAGATCGCCGCCTTGCCCGGCGTGCGTATCGAGGCGCTGCCGCTGTCGAGCAAGGCGCCGCCCTACTCGCCGCATCGCGCGGCGCCGCAGCGCGGCGACAACATCGGCCTGCTGCTGACGGCGCCCGGTTCCGGCAAGCGCGTGTTCTATGCGCCCGGCCTCGGCGTGCTCGAGCCGCATATCCGCGATGCGATGCGAAGCGCCGATCTGCTACTCGTCGACGGCACGCTGTGGACCAGCGACGAAATGATCGAACTCGGCCTGTCGAAAAAGACGGCCGCCGACATGGGCCATCTCGCGCAAACGGGTCCGGGCGGCATGATCGAAGTGCTGGATTCGCTCGATAGGCCGAACGCGCGAAAGGTGCTAATACATATCAACAACACGAATCCGATTCTGATCGACGACGGCCCCGAGCGGCGCACGCTGGCGCAGCACGGCATCGAAGTCGCGCACGACGGCATGCTGTTCGAGCTGTGAGCCGCGCAAATGCAAACGCAAAAGCAAACCACTGATACGGAGACGCGATCGATGAGTGTCAAAGGCGACATCGGCCCGGCATGGACCCGAGAAGAATTCGAAGCGCAGTTGCGCGCGAAGGGACAGGCGTATCACATCCATCACCCGTTCAACGTGAAGATGAACAGCGGCGGATGCTCGCGCGAGCAGATTCGCGGCTGGGTCGCGAACCGCTTCTATTACCAGATCAACATTCCGCTGAAGGATGCCGCCGTCCTGTCGAACTGCCCTGATCGCGAAACGCGCCGCCGCTGGGTGCTGCGCATTCTCGATCACGACGGCTATGGCGAGGATGAAGGCGGGATCGAAACGTGGGCGCGGCTGGGCGATGCCGTCGGGTTATCGCGCGATGAACTTTGGTCGCTGGAACATGTGGTGCCTGGCGTGCGCTTCGCCGTCGACGCCTATGTGAACTTCGCGCGCCGTGCGCCGTGGCAGGAAGCCGTGTGCTCATCGCTCACGGAGATCTTCGCGCCGCAGATCCACAAAGACCGGCTTTCGACGTGGCCCGAGCATTACCCGTGGATCAAGCCCGAAGGTCTGGCGTATTTCCGTTCGCGCATCTCGCTCGCGCAACGCGATGTCGAGCATGGCCTCGCTGTCACGCTCGATCATTTCCGCACGCGCGAGCAGCAGGAACGCGCGCTCGACATTCTGCAATTCAAGCTCGACATTCTCTGGACGATGCTCGACGCGATCGAAAAGGCGTTCCCGGCATGAACACTCATGACAACGCGCAAGACACGGAAAAACGCGGCCCGAAACTGAACAGCCTGTTTCGCCTGCAATGGGAACCGGCACAAGACGCGCATGTGCTGCTCTATCCCGAAGGGATGGTGAAGCTTAACCAGAGCGCTGCGCAAATCCTGTTGCGATGCGACGGCACACGCGACATCCCGACGCTCGTCGCGGAGCTGGAAACGGCGTTCAACGCGACAGGACTGACGCCGGAAGTCGAAGCCTTCGTCGACCACGCGCGCTCGCGTGGCTGGCTGGAGTGACAGCATGACCGATCTCTCGACACCCACACAGGAGAACGCGCAGCAAGCCGCGCGCAGCAGCGTCGGGCCGCCGTTATGGCTGCTTGCGGAACTGACGTATCGTTGCCCGCTCCATTGCGCGTTCTGCTACAACCCCGTCGACTACACGAGCCATCGCGACGAGTTGAGCACCGCGCAATGGATCGACGTCTTGCGCCAGGGGCGCAAACTCGGCGCCGCGCAACTGGGCTTCTCCGGCGGCGAGCCGCTGATGCGCGACGACCTCGAAGAACTCGTCGCCGAAGCACACAGCCTTGGCTTCTATACGAACCTCATTACGTCGGGTGTCGGGCTGACGGATGCGCGGCTCGATACGCTGAAGGCCAACGGTCTCGATCACATTCAACTGTCGTTTCAGGACTCGACCCAGGAACTCAACGACTTCCTCAGCAGCACGCGCACCTTCGACCTGAAAAACCGCGTCGCGCGCTCGATCAAGGCGCATGGCTTTCCGATGGTGCTCAACTGCGTGCTGCATCGCTACAACCTGCCGCATGTCGACAAGATCATCGATATGGCGCTGGCAATGGGCGCCGAATATTTGGAGCTTGCGAACACGCAGTACTACGGCTGGGCGCACGCGAACCGCGCGCAACTGATGCCGACCGCGGAGCAATTGCAAGAAGCGGAAGCCGTCGTCGAACGTTACCGGAAGGAGATCGGCAACCGCTGCAAGATTTTCTTCGTGGTGCCCGACTACTTCGAAACGCGGCCCAAGCGCTGCATGAACGGCTGGGGCTCGGTGTTTCTCGGCGTCGCGCCCGATGGCGCCGCGCTGCCCTGCCATTCCGCGCGCTCGCTGCCGGGCCTCACGTTTCCGAACGTGAAGGACACGCCGCTCGAGCACATCTGGTACGACAGCGACGCGTTCAACCGCTTTCGCGGCTTCGAATGGATGAAGGAGCCTTGCCGAAGCTGCGACGAGAAGGCCAACGACCTCGGCGGTTGCCGGTGCCAGGCATATCTGTTGACGCTCGACGCCGCCAACGCCGACCCTGTCTGCGACAAGTCCCCGCATCACGAGCAGGTTGTGCGTGTCGTGCGCGATGCGGCTCAACGTCCGGCGACGCTGGCGCCGAACGAACAGCCGGTCACGTTCCGCAACGACGCAAACTCGAAACGCCTCAGCGCCGACGCGCGCGAGATGACAGCGACGCCTCACACCGAGAGAACGCGATCATGACGACGCCCGCTATTTCCGTGCTTCTCGTCGACGATCATGCCGTCGTGCGCGAAGGCTACCGAAGGCTGCTCGAACTGAGTCCCGATGTGCGCGTCGCGGGCGAAGCCGCGGATGCGACGCAGGCTTATCAGCGCTTTTGCGCGTTGCAGCCGGATGTCGTCGTGATGGATCTCGCGTTGCCTGGCGCGAGCGGAATCGAAGCGATGCGGCGCATGCTCGCGAGAGAGCCGGAAGCGCGCGTGCTGATTTTCAGCGTGCACGAAGAGACGCTTTTCGTGCGGCGCGCATTCGATGCCGGCGCCTGCGGTTATGTGACGAAAGCAAGCGCGCCCGATGTGCTCGTCGAAGCGGTGCGCGCCGTCGCGCGGCGCGTGCGCTATCTCAGCGCCGATGTGTCACATGCGCTGGCGCTACGGACGATGTTCAGCGAAGGGCCGCCCGGGCGGCAGCTATCCGCGCGCGAGTTCGAAGTGCTGCGCCTGCTCGTGCAAGGCTTTACGCTGCCTGTGATCGCGGAAAGGCTCGGGCTGAGCCAGAAGACGATTGCGAATCATCAGTCCGCGATCCGGCAGAAGTTCGGCGCGAACAACGGCGTGCAGCTCGTGCAGATCGCGCAGCGCCTCGGTTTGCAGTTCTCCGAGCTTGCCGCGCCTCACGAGCTTTTCGGTTCGGCGGGATCGATGGAAGCGCTCGGCTCAGGCAGCCCGAGCTGAGCCGGTACGCGCGCGCACAGCAGAAAGCCACGCGCCGGCTCGCTCGCAACATGAAACTCGCCGCCTAGCGCTTCCACGCGCTCACGCATGCCGATCAACCCTAGCCCGATGCGCGGCTTCGACAGATCGACGCCGGGGCCATCGTCGGCGACCGTGACGACGATCTCTTCAACCCGCTCGCGGCTGGCAGGCGCCCTCACCAGGTAGATTTCGACATTCGATTCGCGCGCGAACTTCGACACGTTCGTCAGCGCTTCCTGCACGAGCCGGTAGAGCGTGATGTTGAGCGCGTCGGTGAAGCCGTCGAAGTCGCCGTCGATGGTCAGCTTGAACGACGCGTCGGGCAGCCGCTCGCGCCAGCCTTCGACGCAATGTTCGAGCGCGCTCGGCAGGCCAAGTTCGTCGAGGCCGATGGGCCGCAGCTTGCGGATCATCCCGCCAATCTGCCGATACACGAAACCCGCGCTTTGCATCACGGCAAGCGACGCGCGATGCACCTCGTCGTTTTGCGCCGACAGGTCGCGAATCAGCGCGGCATCGAGTGCGATCGCGTTCAGGTATTGCCCCAGTTCGTCATGCAGCTCACGCGCGAGATGACGGCGCTCGGCTTCCTGCGCTTCGATGCCCTGGCTCGCGAGCCGCCGGTTCTCGGCGAGCAGCCGCGCGGCTTCCTCTTCCGCCGCGCGGCGGCGCTGCAATTCCTTTTGCGAATCCCGATAGCGCCGCCACGAGAACCAGGCTAGCCCCGCCGCGAGCACGAACAGCGTGACGGGCAGCTCATCGAGCTGATAGCGCTCGGCGCGGCGGCTCCAGCGGTACGCGATCTCGGAGACATCGAAGGTCGAGCACAGCACGCCGACGATCACCGTCAACACGACGACGCACATGAAGTCGCGCCACGCCACGGAGCGCGACTCCGTGGCGCGGGCCGCGCTTTTACCCGCTGCGGGCCGCTGCGGCGCGCGCGAGGACTCCGCCGCGCTCGATGCATCCGCGCGACTGTCTGCTGCTTGCCGCTGGTCCGGCTTCGGGTCTGCCGGTCTGGCTGAGGAGAGAGCTTCGGGCATGAGCGTATCGATGGGAGCGGTCACTCATTCTACTCACCGAATGGGTGCATTTCGTGTTGCTTTTTGCAGGTTTGGGAAGGCCTCCCGAAAGAATCGGGAAAGCTTCCCGGGCAAGACGCGCCTTTGCTATGCGACGCTGCAATCAACGGCGAAGCGACACAGAGACAGGCATGCGCAGATCGCGAAAGCGCCGCCGAAACAAGGCTAAAACAAACTGCTGGAGACGACAACGATGAAACCCTCACGGCGCAAATCACGACGCGCCCGTCTGCATCCTCGCAAGCGCGCTTTCCAACTGATGTTCAGCAGCGCGCTGGCCAGTCTGTGCGCGGCAGCCTGGTCGCAGGAGGCCGCGCCGCCGCCCGTCGATACACCGCCCGCCGACGTGCAGCAGACCGCGCAGAACACGACGCAGGAAGCCGAAATGCCGTCGATTCTCGTGATCGGCACAACGCCGCTGATCGGCATCGGCACCGCGATCGAACTGGTGCCCGCCAACGTGCAGACGATCCGCGGCCGCGAGATCGACCAGCAGCATCCGAACACGCTCACCGACTACTTCGCGACCAATCTGCAAAGCGTCGACATCAACGACGCGCAGGGCAACCCGTCGCAGATGGACATCAGCTATCGCGGCTTCACCGCTTCGCCGCTGCTCGGCACGCCGCAAGGGCTGTCGGTGTTCATGGATGGCGTGCGCATCAACGAGCCGTTCGGCGATGTCGTCAACTGGGACCTGATACCGCAGGCCGCGATCGATACGATCCAGCTGATTCCCGGCTCCAATCCGACCTTCGGCCTCAACACGCTCGGCGGCGCGATCGCGATCACGACCAAGAACGGCAGTAATTCGCCGGGGGGAGAAGCGGAGATCAGCGGTGGGTCGTTTGGACGCAAGAGCGCGCAGATCCAGCAAGGCGGTTTGATAGGCAACAACCTCGACTACTACTTCACCGCGAACGCGACCAACGACGACGGCTGGGCCGATCACAACGGCAGCCGTATGCGCCAGGCTTTCGGGAAGCTGCGCTATCACGATGCCGACACGACGCTGTCGATATCCGGTGGCGGCGCGGACAACACGCTCGACGGCTCGCAGACGATTCCGCGCTCGTTTCTCGACAACCGCAAGCAGGCGTACACGTTTCCCGATCAGAACAACAACACGGTCGGCTATCTGACGATTGCGGGCGAGCACTATTTCACGCCCAATGTGCAGTTGAGCGGCACGCTCTACTATCGCCACTATCGCAACAAGAACGTCAGCAGCAACGTGAACGACGACTTCGATCCCGATGCCCCCGACGATGTGCCGCCCGCCACCAATGTGCAGTCGACAGTGTTCACCCGAAGCTACGGCGGCAGCCTGCAACTGGCGCTGTTGCAGAACCTGTTCGGCAAGCGCAATGAACTGACGCTCGGTGTCGCCGCCGATCTGGCGAATACGCACTTCACGCAATCCTCGCAAGACGCGACGTTCACCGACACGCGCGCGACGATCGGCACCGGTCCGTTCGTATCGACGACGGATGCGAAGACGCGCAATGAAACCTACGGCGTCTATTTCACCGACACGTTCTCGTTCACCGAACAATGGGCGTTGACGTTTGCGGGCCGCTACAACTGGTCCCGCACGACGATCGGCGACGAGAGCGGCGTGCAGCCGCTGCTCGACGGACGTCATGTGTTTTCGCGCTTCAATCCTGCTGTCGGCATCACTTACAATCCGACCGATGCGCTCACTGCGTATTTCACTTACAACGAAGGCATGCGCTCGCCGACATCGATCGAGCTGGCGTGCGCGGACCCGGATGCGCCCTGCTCGCTGCCGAATGATTTCATTGCAGACCCGTCGCTGAAGCCCGTCATTTCGAAGACGTTCGAAATCGGCGCGCGCGGGCGCATCGGCAGCAACACGACGTGGAGCGCCGCGCTGTATCGAACGACGCTCGACGACGATATCCAGTTCATCAGCAGCAATGGCGCGGCGAGCTCGCTCGGGTTCTTTCAGAACGTCGGCAAGACGCGCCGGCAAGGCTTCGAAGTCGCGGGCCGCACGAAGTACGGCCCGGTTGGCGTGAGCGCGAGCTATAGCTATATCGACGCGACCTATCAGTCGACGTGGACCGAGAGTAGCGCGAGCAATTCGAGCGCGGACGCGGAGGGCAACATCACGGTGAAGCCTGGCGACAAAATTCCCGGCATTCCGCAGAACACGGTGAAGCTGCGCGTCGACTACACGCCATTCGCGGCGTGGAATATCGGCACCAGCCTCACGTATCGCGGCAGCATCTTCGCGCGCGGCGACGAGAACAATCAGGATGTGAATGGCACGGTTGCCGGTTATTTCCTGATCGATCTCGACACCACGTATAACGTGACGAAGCAGCTTCAGGTGTTTGCAACCGTCAAGAATCTGCTGAACAAGCACTATGCGAACTTTGCGATTCTCGGCGAGAACTTCTTCAATGGACCGAATCATACGTTCGATCCGGGCGGCGTCACCAATGAGCAGTTTCTTGGAATCGGCGCGCCGCGCGGGGTGTGGGTTGGGTTGAGGTATGCGTGGAAGTGAGTGCTTTTCGCTGGATTGT
>Ga0247692_1000361_pt1 | contig 10564 bp, 11 predicted proteins | sample CNK33_metaG_FD_183041 | JGI IMG/M metagenome (GOLD analysis project Ga0247692, IMG submission 183041) | Soil microbial communities from Purdue University Martell Research Forest, Indiana, United States - CNK33 | ecosystem: Environmental > Terrestrial > Soil > Temperate forest > Bulk soil...
CAGGGCAGGGGGCTGGCAGAAAGTGACTTCGAAGTCCAGGAAATGGATACGACTGACCCAAAAGGCGACGAGAACTTCGGTCTACAGGGCTATGTCACGGTAAGGAGACGATCGACAAACATTACGAGGGAATATCCCATCGGCTACGAAACTGATTGGATGCAGCATTTCAGGCAAGATCTCGAAGCCGGCGTCTTCGATAAGCCGGAATGAGATCCCGCATGTGATCGGACTGCTGGCAAGGATTGACGCGCCGGCCGGTGCGGATGCCGGGCCGGAGGCAGGCATACTCACGCCCAGCGCATGCATCCGGAAGAACAGCTCCCTCTGCCACGGTGCCGCATGGGCTCGAGCCGCGGCTTTTACGTGGATTGGGCGCGGCCGCTGGTCCGCGTCTCGCTTACAATAAGATTCATGCCAAGTGCCCGCGCTGGCCCCGATGGGCCCGTGGTACCCCTGCGTATCCGGCTCGTCACCGCGCTGCCGGCACCAGGAATCAGCCGAAGGGGAACAACATGACGCGATTCGTCGCCCTGTTTCTGATCGCCGCTACCGCGCTCCTCGCGGGCTGCAACACCATTGCGGGCGCGGGCGAGGACATATCGAAAGGCGGCCAGGCCATCCATAACTCGGCCGAGCAAGCCAAATAGACGGCGCTGGCACCACGCGCCAGCTGTTCGACACCGCGTTTGCACCGTCGAGCGCCCCGGCACGCATGGGGCGGGCGTTATGGGGGTGTCAGTTCCACGTTTGACATCCACGAGTTGTTACGCTTTCAACAAGCTCGTGGATGTGATCTGGCGTGGCGTCGCCGATATCGCCTGCAGGGTTTTTTCGGGCAATTGCGAAGCCTCGCTGCGGCTGGCAGCTGCGGACAGAGTTGTGCTGATCCAAAGCAGCAGCTGACGTGACCAAACGGACATTGGTGCTACGAGATCATGAGCGCACTGTGTGCCCAGCGGCAACATTTACGCCTGGGGGAACAGGTCGCCTGCGACGAAGGACCAGTACCTCGACGCAATCTACGGTGCGCATGTCAGGGTCGGGTCGATTTCGTTTGAAGAAGCTTGTCCGACGATTCCTCGAAATAATTTGTTGGATGACCTATATGCAGCCTTGCGATGCCTGCTGCGACCTGGTTGGAAAGCCATCCAGCGTACCGCCACACGGTGATCTCGCCGCTTCGGGTGTCATTGCGGTCGGTCCACCCGGCAACATGACGAAGGTCAGCAGTAGCTGGAACTGCACGGTCTGCGGCAACTGGATGTACCAAAACACGGCGGATGGAGATCCGCCGAACGAATGGGCTATTGGCGAACGACCGGCAGACTGGCCGGCAAAATGACGGCCATGCACTTTGCGTAGCGCACACCGGCGATGACCAGCGAATCGCACGACTTGGGCGACACCGATTCGTTTCGTTGACGAGGATGACGTGGATTTCCTGTGCGAATAAATGGGCCATCGAGTGACGAAAGCTGGACTGAAGCGAGCGCGGCCGTTCCGCGCACATAGTGATGGAGACCGACATGCTGCGTGAGCTTAAAACTGAGCAGGAGCTGCTTGAGATCGTGTCAAAAGCACTCGATGCCAATGCAGACACGACCGGCTGGAGTCCTACGGGAATCCAGGAGCACGCTGAAGACTCGGAACGATGCAACTGGAACATCAATTATCTGCACGGTGACAGCAAAGATGCAGATGTGAAGGAAATCGTCATGTCGGCGGCTGAGGCGATCATCAATGATCTGCGCAAGCAATACAACTTGCGGTAGCTTCATAGCGTGATCCTCCGAGCGTCGGCAACCTCCGAAGCGTCGAAATCGATGAAGGAGATAGTCATGGCAGACGAACTCAGCCTCAAGGCAATAGAAGCGCTGCGCGAACTCGACGATCGTCGCGCCTGGCGAACGGCCGCTCATGTTGGAGTGGGACGTCGAGAGCGAACTCAAGCAGCGAGACTTTATCGAAGAGGCGCCGAACGGTGGATGGCTGATCTCTGAGCTCGGTCGAGAATACGTGCGCAACATGAGCCCTTGAATCGCTCACGATACGCTCCCGACATTCCACCACCTGACACCGCATACCCCGACAATCCCAACTCGCCCGTTCGCCGCACGTTTTACTGCGTGGCATCCGTGCTCAACGCGCTACCGAAGTCACAGCAAGGCAAAGCCAAGGCAGATCTGCAGGCGATCCGGATGGCCGCCACGCGCGCCGACGCGTATGCCGCGTTCGATCGTTTCGTGACGGTCAACGCAGCGAAATATCCGAAGGCAACCGAGACGTTGAAGAAGGACCGGGAAAGCCTTTTGGCCTTTTACGACTTTCCAGCGGAGCATTGGCAGCATCTGCGCACGACCAACGCCATCGAGTCGACGTTCGCGACCGTGCGTCACCGCACGACGCGTACGCGCAACTGCGTGTCGCGACCGACCTTCCTCGGCCTGGCATTCAAGCTGATCGAGGAAGCCGAGAAAACCTGGCGCCGTATCAACGGCCCTGAAAAGATCAAGCTGTTGCTTGAGGGCATCGCCTTCAAGGATGGCGAACCGGTGCAAGACGATCGACCGGTTCAGCAGAAACTCGCCGCTTGAGACCGATCTCCATCAAGCCGCCCATAAGTGGGTAGCCACGTCCCCTCCCGGAAACGCGGCCCCCGAAGAACGCAGCATGCGACTTTCACCGCACTGCGCTCGAGCACAGCATTAAGCGTCGCGCTGACGCCGGTCTCGCCACTTGCACGAGCCCTTCGCAAGCGTCACATTGTTGATTCGCCTCATCGCTGAGGTGAAGGGTGCCGAACCGCAGTGACACCGGTCTCTCACAAGCTTCCCCTCAAAGAATCTCAAACGTGGACCTGCGACAACTGCACCACGCGGAAGTCTGCACCCTTTCAGGCCGAGGCAAATCTTGAACCCCTATGCGAGCCATTACCGCCCGCCATTCGCTTTGTCCGCGTTCTCATATCCACTTGCCCAACAGCTTCCCTCGCGGGTCACCTGCCATAGCCTGACTTTCGGCGTGGGCGGACAATTGGACTTACCACGTTCCCGTCCTTGCTGACCCAAATCTTCCCGGGCCTATCCGTTTAGCGCCTGCCTTTCCCCCGACAGCTCTTGTGACGACGTGCTTCCAATAGTGACGGAAACAACCGGCTGCATACCTTTTGGTCTGGGCCTTTCAGCCGCTTTGGCCCAATCGTCATAACGAGGGTTACAACAGTTCACTTATGTTGCGCATGCGGAACTTGCCTTGCACCTCACACCGCACGGCGGCTGGCAGTGTCGATCCCTTCCCTGTCACCGGGGTGAACCGTCAATCGAGAGGCACGTTGTCTCCAGAGCTTCACACCCACCCGTTACCGGGTACGCATGTCCAGATAGGCAACTGCTGGTCGTACAGCAGGTCACGGCACCGCGACCAATCTTACTATCGCCGCGCGTGACAAGGCAAAAACGAGCTTTACCGCCTACTACATGCCGCATAACGCGCGGCTGACGGCGACACGTGTCGCACCACCACTCTTGACGATAGCTCGCAGGGAAGAGCATCGCGTCTGTCGTGAGCACCGGATCCCCGGGGGGCGAGAGGCCCTGTGCCATTTAGCTTGCGTTGGCCTTCGGGAGAAACACTCTTTTACGGACACGGCCCGGTATGTCTCCGGCCTCAGCGCAAGCACCAATTCACTGAGCCACTGATCTGAATGCTTTTTGTCGGCATAGCCTGTTTACGGGCATGGCGGACAAATCCCGTCGAGTCGGCCGGTCTTCGCGCGACATGCATTTTATATAAATCAAAGTCATCCAATCGCTGGATCAGATCGACGTTGTGCTGCACCAGCCGGATGTCGCCCTGCAGCAAGGTGCATGGTTTCCGCGACAACGACACGACGATCCGCCCGTCCATCATGGTGCCGAGACGTGGGAGTGGTCGGTGGATACCTCGACGGAAGGGCCAAACGCTTGCGTCTCGTCACCGGACATGCGATGAGTCAAAGCCAAATGGCCCGCGCAGGGCGGGCCATTCATTGAGACGAGGCGCGCGCTCGGGCCTGTTAGGCAGGCTTGATATTGGCGGCTTGTTTGCCCTTCGGCCCCATCTTCACGTCGAAGCTGACCTTCTGGTTCTCCTGCAGTGACTTGAAGCCCTCGGTCTTGATTTCGGAGAAGTGGGCGAACAGATCTTCTCCGCCGTCATCCGGGGTGATGAAGCCGAAGCCCTTTGCATCGTTGAACCACTTCACTGTACCGGTTGCCATTCTATTAATCCTGTAAGTTTTGAAAGTCGCATTCGTGAATGCGGTACTGCAGGCGCGACCGCCCGCAACGGACGACTTTGTATCACGTCACAACGACACCTGCCAATCATCACGTCCCCCGACAATGCATGGCCCGCTGCTTTTCGGGCGCTGTGCGGAGCACGGCTTGTTTGACGGTCATCGATCGGCCGCTGCCTACATCCACCCGTTTGAGCACCCGCGCCACCCCGGGAGTCAGCGTTTTCATTGAGCTGTCCTGGGCGCAGTTCACAGCAACCGCCCTTTTGCAACAGACCCGCACTGTGGCCGCATTTCCTGCAATGCGGTCGGGCAGTCGACCACACACGTGATTTTGCGGCCCGTGACATCATCCTGCCGGACGTGCTAATGGTTCATCAGCTCGGAAAGCGTAGCTACTAGCCAGCTCCCCGAAGCGGCGCTCCGCAATCACGCGCAACGCGTCTCCATTGGAGCCGAGGTTCTCGGCTTCAGCGATCTGCAGCTCCACATATTTGTTCGCCTGAACCAGATGTTCGATGTGGCTGGCAGACCCGGGCCAGAGCAGCCGAACGTGAACATGTGAGCGGGCCCGCTATCGTCTGTGTGGCAAAAGTCGACAATACAACCCGTATTGAGGTGCACGGCATGCGCGTCGCGCGGCGACATCGAGAACTGAGGAAGAGTTCCGAGAAAAGAGACGATGGGGTTGATGTGCTGCATGTTGGAATTGTTGATTTTTGCTCTGTGTGCGATGTGCCGGACCACACAGCTGGTTGTCATGCGGGCGCGCGACGTTGCCTTTGTTGAGTCACAAGAAAGGCAACGTCCGCTGCGTTGCTAACTGGAACGCGAACCCGGACCTGTATTGGAGCGCTGGAATCAGGTCGGCCACGCAAGCATCGAATGACCGAAGCAATCTGGCATCTCAGTTTCTCATTTGAGCGCCCGTTAGTTGTGCCATCGTGGCAAGCCAATTCACACTGGCGTCCCCGTCACAACGGCATAAGGTTACCGTGGGACTTGCGTGCGGCTTGACGATGCGTCTCACTTCTGTCGACCCGAGCTTGGCAGTGCCACCACGGTATCCCATCTTTCTTGGGTTGGTCTCTCGCCTTTACTTGGCCGGATCTTTGTCGCGATTCGACGCCAGCCGTCACGGATCAGTAAACTGTAGCCGTGCTGCATCATCCCAGCCCCACGTGATTTTCTCCGAATTAAAAGGGCCGGGACGAGAAATACATTCCTCTCTCACGACACCTCGTGAGCTGCGCATCAACCGCACGATCGGGCTTTATCTGCGACTGCATGTTCCCGCAAGCCGAAGCGCGAATTCGCTCATTAAACCGCGAATGGCTACGGGAATCCTTTTATTTCACCTCTGCCCCTACTGAACGGCACTGCCGCTGCCGACAGACACGTAATTAGCAGGTAACGGGTGGCGGCAGGAAATTTTTGCCGATTTGCCGGATCGAGTCATCGTTGATTGCCGGTGTGTTGCACATCGGCGCTTCGAATTGAAGCGGCCATGTGGGCCGGTTGAGTTGACGTCGCAGATGTTTTGCATCGGGACGGGGAGATGGCGTCCTGTGCGAGAGCGGCCTTTTCTGCATTCGCGGAGATAGCGCGTGCAGGGGGAAGCGGGCTGCGCGTAGTCGACTCGTCGATCAATCGGTTAGCGAATACATTACATTAATTAGTATAACGAAGCAATAAGGGAGATGATCGTGCTACCTCGTTGACAAGGAGGTGCCGGTCACACGTCAAAGCAGGACGTGTTCGATCGATCCTGCTGAACGTTCGGGGAAGACCTGCATTGGAGATGCGAACAAGTGATGAATTATCTGAAACCACTGGCAATTGTTGCAGCAACAGTCATGGCATCGTTTGGCGCGGGAAACGCATACGCTCAGGCAAACGCGATCACCGTGTCGGGCGTGCAGTACAAATTGTGCGGGAAGGAGAGGGGCTATTGCGCATTCTCTGGAACCGGCTCGGTTGTGTTCGGCGCGGTTCCGCCCAATGCGCCGTCGACCATGTTGACAGCTCCCCGTGCGTTCACGAACGGGGTCGGTTGTTATGTCGGCGCAGTTTCACGGACAGATCCCGCATACGGCTATCTCAAGGCATGCTGGGTTAGTCTGACGGCTGCCAGTGCGCCTGTGACAACGGCTCCCACGACAACAACGTCGTCCGTCACCATTACACCTTCTACCTCGCCAACGACATCGACAACTCCGACAGCCTCGACGTCAACACCGACATCGACAACACCGACACCGGTCAGCCCGGCTATCTCGTGCAGTACGCCGATACAGACGGCAGGCGGCACCACCAACGGATTGATCAGTGCCGACACACCCACCACCGATGGTCTGCGTGTTTTCCAGAACAACGTACCCTTCAAGATTGCGATCACAACGAACTCGCCAGGTGCGGATACCGTCATCTGGTCTGTGGGGGACGCGGAGGGCGCGATCAAGGTGCAGGGAAGTTTTGCCGTCAATCCGGGGGTGCAAACCAGCACAATTCCTTGCACATCGACATGGTCCGGCTATGGCGCACTCTCGGCGACGCTGCGCGCAAATGGCGGCACGTTGCCGGGCAGCGGTACGCGTCCGGTGGGCATCGCGACATTCGGCGTGCTGCCGGACCTGAAATCGGTACTGGGAACCGTAACATACGCACATCAGGATCAGCACCGCTTCGGCATGCAGGGCTTCAACGGCAACACCGCTGCGCTACATGCTCTCGGAATCTCGTGGACGATCGATAACCGTCAGGTATCGGCCATGGAACCCAATGGTCCCTATACGTACACGCCGAATGTGAACGACCTCGATCCGTTCTATAAGGCAAATCCCGACCAGATGCGCATTGTGCGTCTTGACGGACTACCCGCCTGGGACTCGAAGACGGGCCGGTTCAACGACAGTTACTATGCGCCGTTGAACATGCCCGAATTCCAGAATTTCATGGCGAGGGTCGGCACCGATACGAGCCTGATACAGGCTGCAAACTACCCGAACCAGCAAAAGAACTACTACCAGGTGACATGGGAGCCGAGTCTGGGCTGGGCGGATAGCGACGCGAACTTTATCGCCATGTACCAGGCCGCCTTCGATGGCATTCACTCGACCGATCCGAATGCAGTCGTGATGGGTACCGGCAATCCGTTCGCCGCGAATTGTGACACCTGTACTACCGGCTACCTCAAGAAGTTCGGCGCGCTTGGCCTATGGAACTACATCGATGCCGTCGCAACGCACGGCTACTGGAACGCTGGCACCTATCCGGCTCATCCTCCTGAATTGCAGGACTCGGATCCGAATCCTGCCAATCAGGCCAACGCGCTCGACAACCAGATGGCGCAGTTGCGTTCGGTGATGCAGGCTGGCAAGCCAAACATGAAGCTCTTTTTCACCGAAGCAGGTGTGAGCTATGATCCGGGTCTCAGGTACGGCCCAACGGTGCCGTCGCAGAACCAGTTGTTTGCCCATGCGGCGGTTGGCATCAGGGCGCACATTATCGTGCTTGGCGGGGGCGCGCAGGTAACGACGTTTTTCTACGGTGCTGACTATCCGGGCGAAGTGGGATATGGCTCGTTCTTCGATTTGAGTAACGCACAAGGATCGTTCGGCGCGAGAAACCTCTCGCCGAAACCGGAAGCGATGGCTATCGCCACGATAACACGTGTTCTGGACGGCACCAATACATTGGGTCGCGTCGCGGGAACGCCAGCCGGAATCTATGCGTATGCGTTCCAGCAACTCGGCGACGGTAAAGTCATCACTGCGGCCTGGACTCACAGCAACGTGCAATGGCCCGCAAGCAATGGTCTTTATAGCCAGACGTACTCGAACAGCTTTTCCCTCCAGGTGGACAATCCCGGCGCGTCGGGAAATGTGACCAAGATTGACGGTTACGGTAACTCCAGCACGCTTCCCTACACCAACGGCAAAGTTACGCTGATCCTCACCGAGGTGCCACAGTACATCATATCGAACAACGCGACGGTCGCAAGGACCAATGCCATTGTTCCCGTCGGATATACGGGCCAGTAGCGTCGGACGGCTATGGGCAGCTCACAGGTGGTTGTGAGTCCCGTACTGATCGTCGAGTTCATTGGCAACGCGACCAATTGGATCGTCCGCCCCGGTACATCTATTGACGATTCACTGCTGGTGCGACAGGTTTGGCGCACCGTCGCGTATGGAATCCCTTGCCCAGTAAGGCCGGGCCTGCTGTGGCGGGCAGTCGCCCAACATGGCACCGGGCACGACATACTGCAGAAGCGGCGCGACAGGCTACCGGAATGGTGGAGTGCTCTGTGAAAACCGTGTCCGACGCCGCACAAGTACACCTGCAAAGAGGAGGGCTCACGATGCTGCAATGGCTGATCCGCTGGGCGTCACATCAGTCCGCTGCTCCCGAAAGACTGGCTGAACGTGCGCTGCACGAACTGCGCCTGGAACTCTACCAGGCGGAGCAGCATGTCCTCGACGCCCAGATGCAGGCGGACTACTACCGCACGCGCATTGCCTTTTGCGAAGAGGTACTGAAGAAAGGTATTAAGCAGGTGTCCGATGATCGGCGGGAACAGCACGAGATGTCGCCACCCTTGCGGCCCGGATTGAAGCTTTCACCTGCGCAATCGGCAGTGCCCACCGTTGACGGTGGACAGTCGTTTCTCTAAACCGGGTCCGATGTGATAACAGGTACGGCCGCTGTCTAGCCGGACAGTGCCGGAACAGCATGATGGGCTTCGAAGAATACCGCCAGATCTTTCTGTCGAAAATTTGACGTGTACGTCAAAAAAGCTATACTGACGTCAACGGATACGGAGACATTGATATGAGCAACATACCAGCCAGCGCAGTTCTCGAACGTCCTCATGCGTTGACGATTGACTGGTTTCCTGACGCGTTGCCGCCTGCCACACAACAGGGCAGCGTGACGCTTCGCACCGAAGACGGTGCGGCTACGTGTGGCGTGCTGTACCGCGGCGCATCGGCGAAAACAGTCGTTTGTCTGATGCACCCACGCGAGAACTTCACGTTCCACTATCTGATTCCCGGATTGCTGCGCGCAGGGACGTCGGTGTGGGCACAGGCGGCCCGCTCGGTCGGCAACGACCTTCGGCTCGAGCACGAACTTGCCTTGCACGACGTCGCGGCCGGCTTGCGTTATCTGCGCGAGGAGGGCTTCGAGCGCATCGTGCTGCTCGGCAATTCGGGGGGCTCCGGGCTCTATAGCTTCTACATCCAGCAATCCGCGCTTGCCCCACAAGACCGAATCGCAAAGACACCTGGCGGCCGTGCTACCCATCTGGCGAGCGCGACCATGCCGCGGGTGGACGGCATGATCTATCTGGCGCCCCATCCAGGGCAGGGCCGGTTACTGTTGGGTTGCATCGATCCTTCCGTCACCGACGAAGGCGACGCGTTATCGATCGACGAGGCGCTGAATCCGTTCAATCCCGAAAACGGCTATTCCCGCGAACCAGGGGCAACGCGCTACAGCGCTGAGTTCGTCTCCCGCTATCGCGATGCGCAGCGGGACCGCGTAGCACGCCTTGACCAGTTGGCCCGACAATTGATCGCCGTGCGTCAGAACGCGAGGCAAGCGTTGAAAGACAAGCTGGCGACCCACCGGCAGAAGCTCGAGGCCAGCCACACGCCGATCATGACCGTGTGGCGTACTGACGCCGACTTACGCTGTCTGGACCCATCGCTCGATCCGTCCGACCGAAAGCCCGGTTCGCTGTGGTCGCCGAATCCGGTCATCTCGAACTATGGTTCGGTCGGGTTTGGACGCCTGTGTTCTCCGGAGTCCTGGCTATCGACATGGTCCGGTCTTTCGTCGAATGCCGCGCTGGAAACTACCTCGCCCTCGGTCACCGTACCCGCGTTGCTGGTCGAATACACCGGCGACCAAACTACTTTTCCATTAGCCATTGCTGACATTTTTGCCGGTATCGGTTCGACCGATAAGACCCACGTTCGCGTGCGTGGCGATCATCACGGCAGACCGCTGGATGACGGGGATGAACCCGGCCGGGCAATCGCCGCGCGAGCGGTCGGCGAATGGCTGCATCAACTGTCTTTCTTATAATTCGGGAGTTGACGAATGAATCAATCAGTACCGCTCAGACTGTCGGGGGTCGATCATACGGCGCGTCCGACGTGGAAGCTGCGCGAAACCATCGAGTTCTATCGTGACACGTTGGGTTTGCCACTCGTCCACACAATCTCCGCGCGAGGGTGGGGGCCGGAGAGTCACCCGGATTTCCTTCATTTTTTCTTC
>Ga0247692_1000362_pt1 | contig 10561 bp, 8 predicted proteins | sample CNK33_metaG_FD_183041 | JGI IMG/M metagenome (GOLD analysis project Ga0247692, IMG submission 183041) | Soil microbial communities from Purdue University Martell Research Forest, Indiana, United States - CNK33 | ecosystem: Environmental > Terrestrial > Soil > Temperate forest > Bulk soil | place...
CCGGCCGTGCCCGCCACACCGCCTGCGGGCACGGCAAACACGCTCAACGGGGAATGCAGCGTGTTCGGCACGGGCTTTACCTGGGGCGCCGTACGCTCCGCCGATGTCCGCATGGCCAGCCAGCTCGCTCCCGGCATCGCGATCCAGGTGATCGCCGATCCTTCCGTCCCGACGGTGCCGTCCGACTGCGCCGCCTCGGGCCTGCCAATGATGACGCCCAGCGCGCTGCGCGTGAACGGCATTCTCGGCGTCGGCCTGTTTTCCGCCGATTGCGGCGGCGGCTGTATCACGTCGGCCTTGCCTCGCTGGTACTACGCGTGCGACCCAACGGGCTCATGTACATCGACCAGGCAGCCACTTGCTCAACAGGTGGCCAACCCCATCAGCCAGTTTGCGCTCGACAACAACGGCATCGTGCTCGACCTGCCCGCCGTGGGTCCGAACGGCGCGGCGACGTTGAATGGATCGATGATCTTCGGCATCGGCACGCAGGCCAACAACACGCTCGGCAACGCGACTGTGCTGAAGGCCAACACGACGAGTGGCTATGTGACCACCTCCCTCAACGGACAACCGTATTCACAGAGCTTTTTCGACAGCGGTTCGAACGGCCTGTTCTTCCCGAGCACGACGCTCGCGCGTTGCGGTTTCTGGTGGTGCCCCGCGTCGACGCAATCGCTGACGGCAACGGTGACGGGCACCAACGGTGCATCGGCATCGCCGGCATTTTCGATTGCCAACGCGCAAACGCTGTTCGCCACCCAAAACTATGCGTTCAATAACCTTGGCGGCCCCTCGAACGCGTTCGACTGGGGGCTGCCGTTCTTCTTCGGACGGCGCGTCTACACTGCGATCGAATCGCGCCTGACTTCCGCCGGCAAGGGACCGTTCTACGCGTTTTGAACCTGCCGCTCACGCACGGTTGATGAACAGTCGTAACGCGATGTCTGGCACGGGTGTCGAAGAAACGGACACCCGCGCCAGCTCACCGCAGTCAGTTGCCGAGCACGATGCCGATACCCGCACGCACAATCGTGCTGTTACTACCCGACGACGCCACGCCCGCATTGAGATTGATCGTCCCCTTCTCGTTCCAGCGCGACACGCCTAGCCCGAATGCCGCCTGGCCGCGATAGCCGGCGACACCGGCATTGAGCGTCGTGCGCCCGGGCAGATATGGCGTAACGATCTGCAAGGCAGAAGCAGACGCAATGCCCTTTCGCGTGCTTCGGTCGAGATCGTTGATCGACTGGTAAGTCTGATCGACGGCCGCATTCAGCTGGTTCAGGTTGACGGCATCCGTGCCATGCGTGCCGGGCGCGACATTGACGATCTGCCGCTCGCTGCCCGCCTGACCGACCGACACGGTATTCGCCCGATCCGCCACCGAGCCCGCGCCGAGCGCAACCGAACCGCTGGCGGTGGCCTGGCTACCCGCGCCGATCGCCGAAGCGTTTGCGCCATTGACGACGGCCTGTGCGCCTACGGCCGTCGCGGCGGCATCATTGGACTGCGCGCCTCCGCCGATCGCAGTCGCCTGATCGCCATTCGCGAGCGCGGCTGCGCCTACCGCCGTAGCATGCGTACCTGTCGCGGACGCGGCTTCCGTCGTGGCGTCTCCATTCGCGCTCACGAACGGCGTGGACGCCGTTTGCACGTTGATGACCCGGTTCATTGCGTCGTTCAACTGACTGAGGTTGATGGCGTCGCCAGCAAGGACGCCATTGGCCAGATTGTGAATGACGGTGCCGCCCGCCACACCTTGCCCGAGGGTCACGCTCGCGTAGTCGACCTGGCCGCCCGCGTTGTCATAGACCACCGCGCTCGCCATATGGCCATTGCCGTCAACCAGCCCCGCCTGCTTCAACTGGGCGACGTTGACCGCGTCGGTGTCGGCCGTACCCGCGGCGACATGCGTGATCTGCCGCTCGTTACCCGCCGATCCCACCGACACCGAATTGGCGCGATCAGCCACCGCGTTCGAACCGAGCGCGACCGAATTCGAGAACGCGGCCTGCGCGCCGCCGCCGATCGCGACGGACTCCGCGCCTGTTGCCATCGAGTCGGCAAGTGTCGAATTGGCGTGGAAGTAGCGCGGCTCGACGCCATTGTTGATCACGTTGCCGAGTGCGATGTTGAGGTCGTTGATCGCGCTGGTGTTGGTCGTGACCCGGGTATCGAGATTGCCGAGTGCGTCGCCGACATTGCGAAACACGCTGCCGCCGACGCGATAGGTCGGCGCCACGACCGTTCCATCGGGCGACACCGACGCGCCGCCGCCTAGCGCCGACGCAACACTTGCGCTCAGCCCAAACAGTTGACTACCGTTGATCGCGTCGTGACTGGCAGCATCGACTGCGCCGTTGGCCACGTTGGCGAGCCGCACGGGCGCACCTGCTGTCACGCCGCCCAGCGTGACGGCGTCATGCGCGGACGAGTCATACGTCACGGCATCCGCCAAACCTGACGACACAGCGTCCCGCAACTGACCGACGTTGACCGCGTCCGTGTTGGCCGTACCGGCCGCGACGTTGACGATCTGGCGTTGCAGCGTTGCATTGCCGACCGACACCGTGTTCGCCCGGTCGGCCTTCGCGTTCGCGCCCAACGCGACAGCGCCGTCTACAAGGACAAGGCTGTTCGATCCCAGCGCCAGACTGTCTGCGGCGTTCGAACCGGTAAAGGCGTTGAAGCCAAAGGCGAGCGAGCGCTGCCCCGTTTCGATTGAAAACGAACCGAGCCCGAGTGAATCGCTGCCGTCTGCCATCGCCATATAGCCGATCGACACCGCCCGGTCCGCATTGAAGCCTGTCGACGCGCCATAACCGATCACCGCCGAATTCACAGCCAATGCAGCCGACAGCGAGCCGATCGCAGTCGATCCGGTGCGCGCCGCGCCCGCCCCTGCTCCGACCGCTAGCGCATTGTCGCCCCACGCATTCGCGGACAGCCCGATGGCCATTGTATTCAGGGTGTTCGCTGCCGTGGTGGGCGCGCCCGTCATTACGTTGTTGCTCACCGCGATGTAGTCGGTGACGGAAGCAGCGCGCACCGCCTGCGGCGCCCCTGCCATCGTGCCCACACTGATTGCGACGGCCATGCCGGCATACCCGCGACGGGCGAAACGCCCATTCGCGCGGCGACCCGGCGAAGAAGCCCGCTCACGTCCAACACTATTCCACTTTGCAAATTGCTCATCCAAAACCTTGGTACGGTTACAACCTCTCTCCCCAGAATGCGGCAACGTGCGGGGCGTGGCGCATTCGCTTCGCATACCGAACCAATATGGTCACAGTACTCGAAAAACGATTGCCCCTACGCATCCGCAAGGATGCCTCCTACGTACCGTCACTTCTTCGATGTCGGTTACGACAGGCGAATCCTACGGAGACGGTTCATCCGTCAATACAAGAAAACTCCCAAAGTCGGAATTCTGCGATCGGCGGACGCGACGCGCGTCGAGCGGCCACGCAAGCCGCACGAAGCGAACCCGACGATAAGCAAGGAACGCGCGCGACGAAAGTGCGCGAATGGGCCGGACGAAAAACCGGCGAGAAGGAATTCGGGCTACGCGCCCTGATGGCAATGAACCGGGCCGCGCTACGAGCCGCCGCCCGCCAGTACCTGTTCGAGCGCCATTGAACGTGCGGCTTCCTCGGCTTCTTCAGGGGTATCGAACACGCTGCCCGACACATGGACCTGATGCCATTCGGGTTTGTCGGCGGCGTCGCGGAAGATGCGAAAGCGCGCGCAGTAGCCGCGCGGCGTGACGGGCACTACGTCGATATCGACGGATGCGCCTTCAATCTGATGTCTGACGAAGCCGTCCATGCTGCCCTCCTGACATCTGCATTGCACGCGGAAATCCTAGCATGGCGGGAGTGCGTGCGTTGCAGCATGGCGGAAACGCGGCGCAAACGTGGCGGGACTACCGCAACGGTGCCACCGAAGCGACACCGCCCGCATCACTCGTCGGGGTGCGTTCCGTCGTCCGGCGACGTGTCTTTCGCGAGGCGTGCCGGCGCCAGCCAGCGGAACGCGCTCTGCTGGCCGTTCGCGTCGTACGTGCACTCGGCTGCGGCGGGCACCGCGGTGGTTGGGGGCTTGGACTTTGCGATCGCGGCCATCACGGGCGCGAGCAGCCCGGCTTCCAGGATGTTGGTGTTGGGCGGCTTCGCGACGGCGGCTTCCGATGCCGTCTGCGGATGCTCGAGCGTGCCTTCGACGACCACGCGGCTGCCATGAATACCCGAACCCGCGTGCGTAACCTTCAGCGTGTCGCTGCCGGAAAGCTCGCTCGCCGACTGCCGCATCGTCTGCTCGCATGCGCTCGTGTTTTTGTACACGGCCGCGCAGCCCGCGGACAAAGCGGCGGCAACCATGCAGCAGGCGATAACAGGAGTGCGGGTCTTCATCGATCTTCCATCATTCGGGGCGACGGCCATTGTAGCGTAGCTGTCCGCAGCCAGCATGAAGCGCGGGCGCCAGAAAGAAACAAGGGCGCCCGCAGGCGCCCTTGCAACGATGCACGACAGACAGCCGTTCAGTCTTCCCAGCTATCCGGCAGGCTCTGCGTGAGCGTCGACACGAAGTTCGCGGTTTCCGGCTGCCGCGGCCGCGTAAAGATGTCGCGCGAATGGCCCTGCTCGACGATCGAGCCGTTGCTCAGAAACACGACGTTGCGCGCGATCGATGCCGCGAGCCGCAGGTCGTGCGTCGCCATCAGCATCGTCATGCCTTCCTTCGCGAGCTGGCGCAGCACTTCGACCACTTCGGCGGCAAGGCCCGGATCGAGCGCGGAGGTCGGCTCGTCGCACAGCAGCACTTCCGGCGAAGGCGCAAGCGCCCGCGCAATCGCGACGCGCTGCTGCTGACCGCCCGACAGCGTGACAGGCCACGCATCGGCCTTGTGCGCGATGCCGACCTTCTCCAGCAATTCGAGCGCGCGCACCCGCGCGCGTTCGCGGTCCCACTTCTGCACGGTGAGGAGCCCTTCCATCACGTTCTCGATCACCGTGCGATGCGGGAACAGTTGAAAGTTCTGGAACACCATCCCTGTGCGGCGACGCATCGCGAGCACCGCTTCCTTCGACGGCTTCTCCGTGCGGCTGAACTGAATGCGCTGGTCGCCGAGTTCGAGCGAGCCGGCTTCGGGAATTTCGAGCAGGTTCACACAGCGCAGCAGCGTGCTCTTGCCGCTGCCCGACGGTCCGATCAGCGCCGTCACGTTGCCTTGCGCGAGCGCGAGATCGACGCTGTTCAGCACGCGATGATCGCCGAAATACTTTTCGATTTTTTCGAGGCGGATCATCGTTCAGTTACCCGACGTGAAAAGCGCGTGACGGCCGAAACGGCGTTCGAGGCGTACCTGTGCGGATGACAGCACCGAGCTGAACACCAGGTAGATCAGCGCAGCTTCCGTATAGAGAATGAGCGGCTCGTAAGTCACCGACGCAATACGTTGCGCGGCCTGGAAAATTTCCGGCACGGTCAGCACGGCGGCCAGCGACGTGTCCTTCACGAGCGCGATAAACGAGTTCGACAGCGGCGGCAACGCGACGCGCGCCGCCTGCGGCAGGATCGCGCGGCGCAGCGCCTGGCCGCGCGTCATGCCCATCGAGTACGCGGCTTCCCACTGCCCTTTCGGGATCGACTCGATCACGCCGCGTATCACTTCCGAGTTATACGCGCCGACGTTCAGCGAGAAGCCGATGATGGCGGCCGTCAGCGGATCGAGCACGATCCCGACATTCGGCAAGCCATAGAAGATGACGAACAGCTGGACCAGCAGCGGCGAGCCACGAAACAGCCACACATAGAAGCGCACGATCGCTACCGACCAGCCCGGCCCGAACAGCCGGACCAGCGCCACGATGAACGCGAGCGCGATCCCGATCGCAAACGACACGAGCGTCAACGGCACGGTGAACACGAGGCCGGCATACAGCAGCGGCCACAGCGATTCACCCATCAGGTGCAACCATGCAGGCATGATTCAGACTCGCCTTGTCGCTTACTTGGAAACGTCTTTGCCGAAGTACTTTTCGGAGATCTTCGCGTACGTGCCGTCCGCCTTGATCTCGGCCAGCGCCTTGTTGATGGCGGCCTGCAGTTCAGGATTGCCCTTGCGGATCAGGACGGCCGAATGGTCCGAACTGTCCGAGGAGGTATCGATGGCGGCGATCTTCACCTTCGCATCCGGCTTGTGCTTCTTGAAGTCGAGGAACGACAGCGAGTCGTTGACAGTCGCGTCGACGCGGCCCGACGTCAGCAGGTCGATCGATTCGTTGAAGCCCTGCACGGGGATCACTTCCGCGCCGTGCGCGGCGGCGATCTTGCCGAAATTGCTGGTCAGCGTGTTAGCCGACTTCTTGCCCTTCAGGTCGTCGAAGCTCTTGATCGTGGTGTTGTTCGAGCCCACGATCAGCGCGGCGTGCGACACGATGTACGGGTCCGAGAAGTCGTACTTCTGCTTGCGCGCGTCGGTCACGGCCACTTCGTTGATCACCGCGTCGTAGCGGTTCGCGTCGAGACCGGCGATCAGGCCGTCCCACTTGCCTTCGATGAACTCTGCCTTCACACCCAGCTTGGCCGCGATCGCGCGGGCAATATCGACGTCGAAGCCCGTCAGCTGGTTCGACGAGTCGTGGTACGTGAACGGCGCATAGGTGCCTTCCGTACCGACCTTGAAGGCGCCGGCGGACTTGATCTTCCCGAGGTCGTCAGCGGCGAATGCGGCCGTCGCCGTTGCGACTTGCAACAGGCCAATCAGCAGAAGGGATCGAATCGACTTCATAGAGTGTGCTCCGAGGTTCGTTTTGTCCGGTTTTGCGTGTTGTCTGCAGGAACACCCGTCCGGCAGCGTGGGCGGACTGTAGCAAACGGTCCTTATTTCCACAACGCATTTGAAGGCTTATTCATATGCCGAGGCGGAATAAACCGGACTGATTTATTGGGTTGTGCGCAGTATACGGTGGCAGCCCAAACCCCTGCAGACCATGGGGCCTTACTGTTGCCCGCATGTCGCATGTGGCCTGCCACGAGGCGCGAAAGCATACCCGAAAACAAAAACGGCCGCTCCCGCTGCCAGAATGCGGGGCGGCCGCGCGTGCTGCAACGCGACAAAGTGTATTCGTCAAGGCCGCTAGCGCTCGACGGGATGCGGCTCCTTCAGTTTGTTCGCGACCCGCACGGCATCGTAATAGGCAGCGTTAGGCGGACGCTTCAGATATTGACCCGCGCCGCGTTGCGCGCGCAGATCGCCGTCGGCCCACGCATGCGCGCCGCGCGTGAACGTGTGCATCGCGACGCCCTGCACCGTAATCCCTTCGAACACGTTGAAGTCGACCTTCTGATGATGGGTCTTCACCGAGATCGTCTTCGTCGCGGTCGGGTCCCAGATGACGAGATCGGCGTCGGCGCCGACCTGCACCGCGCCCTTGCGCGGATACAGGTTGAAGATCTGCGCAGCGTTCGCCGACGTGATGCGCACGAACTCGTTCGGCGTGATGCGCCCTTGATTCACACCCTCATGCCATAACACCGACATCCGGTCTTCGACACCGCCGCAGCCGTTCGGAATCTTCGTGAAGTCCTCGCGGCCCATCGCCTTCTGCGACGCGCAGAATACGCAGTGGTCGGTGGCCGTCGTGTGCAACTGGCCCGATTGCAGCCCGCGCCATAAAGCCTCGCGATGCTCGCTCGTGCGAAACGGTGGGCTCATCACGTGCGCGGCGGCGCGCGTCCAGTCGGGATCGCGATACACCGATTCGTCGATGACCAGATGCCCCGGCAGCACTTCGCCGAACACGCGTTGTCCTTCGTTGCGTGCGCGCGAAATCGCTTCGACGGTTTCTTTCGACGAGACGTGCACGATGTACACGGGCACGCCGAGCACCTGCGCAATGCGGATCGCGCGATTCGCGGCCTCCCCTTCCACTTCAGGCGGACGCGACAGCGGATGCGCCTCCGGTCCCTTGAAGCCCTTCGCGAGCAACTGCTTCTGCAACTGGAACACCAGTTCGCCGTTCTCCGCGTGCACCGTCGGCAGCGCGCCAAGTTCGAGCGAACGCGAGAAGCTGTTCACGAGGACTTCGTCGTCGGCCATGATCGCGTTCTTGTAGGCCATGAAGTGCTTGAAGCTCGACACGCCATGCTCATGCACGAGGGTGCCCATGTCGCGATACACGGAATCGTCCCACCATGTCACGGCCACATGAAAGCCGTAGTCGCTGGATGCTTTCTCGGCCCAGCCGCGCCACTCCTTGAACGCGTCCATCAGTGGCTGCTTCGGGCTTGGGATCACGAAGTCGATGATGCTCGTCGTGCCGCCCGACAAGCCCGCCGCCGTGCCCGTATAGAAGTCGTCGCTGGCCGTCGTACCCATGAACGGCAGTTCCATATGCGTGTGCGGATCGATGCCGCCCGGCATCACGTACTGGTCGTGCGCGTCGACGATGTTCGCGCCCGCGGGCGGATCGATCGTGCGTTCGATCTGCAGGATCGTGCCGCCGTCCTGCGGGTCCGCGATCAGCACGTCGGCTCTGTGCGTGCGGTCCGAATCGATTACCGTGCCGCCGCGAATCAGGGTCGTCATCGGGTGCCTCCTCTATTAATTCACCAGAACCGCGCTTCTCACGCGCTCGCCATGCTCGCGCCGGGACTGCGGCGCATCTTCATCCACGCGCCGTACACAATGGATGCAAGCGCCAGTCCCACGAACCACGCATACGTATAAAGCGTATTGAAGAACGCGGGCACATTCGGAAACGATGCGGGAAACGCGGTATGCAGAAAGCCCGGCAGATTCGGCAGCACGCCGATCACCAGCGCGACGACAGCGGCGATGTTCCAGCCGCCCGTGTAGCTGTATTCGCCGTTCTCGTCGAACAGTTCGCGCTGGTCGAGCCGTGTGCCGCGAATGAAGAAGTAATCGACCATCAGAATGCCCGCAACGGGCCCGAGCAACGCCGAATAACCGACCAGCCACGTGAAGATGTAGCCCTGCGTGGTCGCGAGAATCTTCCACGGCATCATCACGATGGCGATAGTCGCGGTAATCATCCCGCCCGCGCGGTACGAAATACCCTTTGGCCACAGGCTCGAAAAGTCATACGCGGGACCGACCAGGTTCGCCGCGAGATTGCAGCACATCGTATCGAGCGTGAGGATGATGAGCGCGACGCCGACGCCGATGCCCGTCATGCGGCTCGTCAGATCGATCGGGTCCCAGATCGCCTTGCCGTAAATCACGACCGTCGCCGACGTGACGACCACCGAGATCACCGACAGCAACGCCATCGGCACAGGCAGCCCAATCGACTGGCCGACGATCTGGTCGCGCTGCGTCTTCGCAAAGCGCGTGAAGTCGGGAATGTTGAGCGCAAGCGTCGCCCAGAAGCCGACCATCGCCGTGAGACTTGGCCAGAACGTGATCCAGAAAAGCCCTTCTTTCTTGCCGCCCGGCGCGAATTGCGAAGGCGCGGACAGCATCGAGCCGACGCCACCCGCTTTCGACGTCGCCCACCATACCAGCGCGATGCACATCACGACCTTGATCGGCGCCGACCAGCTTTCGAGCCAGCGGATCGAATCGGTGCCATGCACGATGAAGTAGATCTGCAAGGCCCAGAACGCAAGAAAGCACGCGAGCTGCGCGATCGATATGTCCAGAAACGGCAGCGCCGCGCCGTGCAGCGCGTTGCCCGTCAGGATGTTGAGCAGCGTATAGATCGCGCTGCCGCCGAGCCACGTCTGGATGCCGTACCAGCCACACGCGACGACCGCGCGCAGCATCGCGGGCAGTTTCGCGCCCTGCGTGCCGAACGACGATCTCACCAGCACCGCGTACGGAATGCCGTGCTTCGCGCCCGCATGTCCGATCAGCAGCATCGGCACCAGTACGATCAGGTTGCCGAGCAATACCGTCAGCACAGCCTGCCACGGCGACATGCCCTCTTCCGTCAAACCGGCCGCGAGCATGTATGACGCGATGTTCATCACCATGCCGACCCAAAGCGCGGCGAAGTGATACCACTTCCACGTGCGCTGCGCGGGGCCCGTCGGCGCGAGGTCTTCGTTGTATAGACTGCTGCCGGCGTGAGTCGCATCGGCGGATTGCGCTGTCTGCTTCATCGATGGATCTCCACTTGATCGCTCGTTGATTGTTGAAGTTCAGGCCGCTTTTGCCGCGTGTTCCTGTGCATGCGTTGTGCCAGCTGTGTCCGCAACGACTCGCGCCGGATTGTTCGGATGCGTGGTCCAGTTCGCGTACTCGCCGCTATCAACGCGCTCCATCGTGATGCATTGCTCGACGGGACACACATGCATGCAAAGATTGCACCCGACGCATTCCGCATCGACCACTTCGAAATGACGCTTGCCGTCCTTCTCGCGCGTGATCGCCTGATGCGATGTGTCTTCGCAGGCGATGTGACAGAGGCCGCACTGGATGCACTTGTCCTGATCGATGCGGGCCTTGATGTCGTACTTCATGTTCAGATACTTCCAGTCCGTGACATTCGGCACCGCACGGCCGCGAATGTCGTCGAGCGTCGCGTAG
>Ga0247692_1000363_pt1 | contig 10558 bp, 7 predicted proteins | sample CNK33_metaG_FD_183041 | JGI IMG/M metagenome (GOLD analysis project Ga0247692, IMG submission 183041) | Soil microbial communities from Purdue University Martell Research Forest, Indiana, United States - CNK33 | ecosystem: Environmental > Terrestrial > Soil > Temperate forest > Bulk soil | place...
TACAACGGCAAGCGGCAGCGAATGGTACGCGCCGCCCAGGTGGCAAACTGTGTGTAGGTTGCCGCGTCGTATAGGGTAGCGCTCTTACGGGGTGGAACGCGCGCGCTATCGGTCCGGAGTGAGGCGTATGGAGTGCTACGGCCTACACACAGTTTGCCACTGGGCGGCGGAGGAAAATCTGGCACGGCATGCTGTAACGCGGGTGCGTGAAGCGGGTGAGGCGCACCGCAAGAGCGCTGGCAACAAACGTGGGTCACGTGGTTGCCGTGTGAAGTGAGGGACCGGTTGGGGGCCCTCACGCAGGAACAAGAACTGGCGGTGGGAGCCGCTTTCTTTTGCCTACTTTTCTTTGCGGCGGCAAAGAAAAGTAGGTGCCGCCCCGCACAGGGGCGACGCTTGAAGCGCGAAGGCAAAACGCGGATGCCAGCGAAAAGGCAAAAAGATCAAACCTCTTGCGCAGCAAACACAGCCACCCGGATGCCAGCGAAAACACAAGCAAACCACCCAGCGTCGCAGACAAAAAAAAACTCACACCCCATCCCCAGGCAAATCCAAAACCTCTTCAGCGTGCGCAGCACGTTCCTGCTGCAAGGCCCACATCTGCGCAAACAACCCACCAACGAGAATCAGTTCAGCAAAAGTCCCGCGCTCGACGATGCGCCCCTTATCCATCACGATAATCTGCTCCGCGTGCACAACCGTCGACAACCGATGCGCAATAATCAAAGTCGTCCGCTCGCGAGCAATCAAATCCAACTCGTGCTGAATAGCACGCTCCGACCGCGAATCAAGCGCCGAAGTCGCTTCATCAAACAGCAGCACAGGCGGATTCTTCAACACAGTCCGCGCAATCGCCACGCGCTGCTTCTCGCCACCCGACAACTTCAATCCACGCTCGCCAACAGGCGTGTCATACCCCTTCGGCAAGCTTTCGATGAACTCGTGAATATGCGCCGCGCGCGCTGCCGCGATCACCTCGTCACGCGTCGCCGAAGGCCGGCCATACGCGATGTTGTAGTAGATCGTATCGTTGAACAGCACAGTATCCTGCGGCACGATGCCGATCGACGCACGCAGCGAATCCTGCGTCACATCGCGAATATCCTGCCCGTCGATGCGAATCGCACCGCCCGTCCCGCGATCCAGATCGTAGAAGCGGAATAGCAGCCGCGCGAGCGTCGATTTGCCCGAGCCACTATGGCCAACGACAGCCGTCGTGGTGCCCGCAGCAATCGTGAAGCTCACGTCATGCAGAATCAGACGCGCCGGCTCGTATGCAAAGTTCACATGCTCGAAGCTAACCTGCGCTCCACTCACGACAAGCGGCAACGCATCGGGCGCATCGGGCACTTCGCGCGCCGCGCCAAGCAGCGTGAACATCCGGTCCATATCCGTGAGACTCTGCTTCAGCTCGCGATACACGACGCCAAGAAAATTCAGCGGAATATACAGCTGCAACATGAACGTGTTGATCAGCACGAGATCGCCAAGCGTGAGCCGCCCCGCCATCACACCCTGCGTCGCGCGCCACAGAATGAACACGAGCCCCGTACCGATGATCGCCTGCTGCCCGAAGTTCAGCGCCGACAGCGAGTTCTGCGACTTGATCGCCGCCGCGCGATAGCGCTTCAGGTTCTCGTCGTAACGCTGCGCTTCCCACTCTTCATTGTTGAAGTACTTGACCGTCTCGTAGTTCAGCAGCGAATCGATGGCGCGCGAGTTCGCCTTCGAATCGAGCTCGTTCATCGTGCGGCGAAAATGCGTGCGCCACTCGGTCACCTTCACCGTGAACGTGATGTACGCGGCCAGCGCGATGAACGTGACGATCGCGTAATACGCCTCGTATTTGACGACGAAGAAGCCGAGCACGAGACCGACTTCGACGAGCGTCGGCAGAATGCTGTAGAGCGAATACGAGATCAGTTGCGTGATGCCGCGCGTGCCGCGTTCGATATCGCGCGACATGCCGCCCGTCTGCCGCTCCAGATGAAAGCGCAGCGACAGCGCATGCAGATGCCGGAACACTTTCAGCGCCAGTTGACGCACCGCGCTTTCCGTCACCTTCGAGAAGAGAATTTCGCGCAACTCGGTGAAGAGCGAAGTGGACAGACGCACGACGGCATACGCGACCACCAGCAGCCCCACGCCGCCCAGCAGCACAATGCCCGGTGCGTTCGTCGCACGGCCGAGCGCCGTCAGGTGCTGCACGGAAGCAAGACTGTCGACGATGCGCTTCATCACGATCGGCACGCCAAGATTGGCAACCTTCGCGCCGATCAGGCAGCTGAGCGCGAACACGACGCGCCACTTGTAGGTCGCGAGGTACGGCAGCAGCGAGACGATGGTTTGCCAGTCGTTGCGCGGCAGATTCGAAATCGGCGACGGTTCGGACGAAGCGGAAGAGCGACGCATAGTTATGTTGTGGGGAAAGCCTGCACGCGTGACTCGTGGGGAATGTGACGGGCAAGTGCGTTCGACGAACAAAACGCCGTTCCGAACGCGACACGCTGGCAATAAGCTCCAGCGGGCGCTTTCCCGTACAATTCCTGATCTAGCAACATTGTCGCAGAAGCCGGCTGGCGCCGCTTTCGCCGCGCTGACACTGGTCTTCCCGGTCATGCCGTCGTCGCGAGCGCTATCCCTGTCGGCTCAACTGAATTCATGGATGCCCCGATGACCCAGACTCTCAACCTCCCGCAGAAACCGTGCGCGCTGCGCGTCGTCCCGCAACCGTCGGATGCGAACGTTCATGGCGATGTGTTCGGCGGCTGGATCATGGCGCAAGTCGATATCGCCGGCTCAATTCCCGCAAGCCGCCGCGCGAATGGCCGCGTTGCGACCATCGCCGTCAATTCGTTCGTGTTCAAGCAGCCGGTGTTCGTCGGCGATCTGCTGAGCTTTTACGCGGATATCGTGAAGACGGGCAACACGTCGGTGACGGTCGCCGTCGAGGTCTACGCGCAGCGCATGAGCCTCTCGGAAGAAACCGTGAAGGTGACGGAAGCAACCCTCACCTATGTCGCAACGGACAGCGACCGCCGCCCGCGCGCGCTGCCTGAACTGGACTGAGTTGCCGGATCGAATCCGACGTGCCGCGCCCCCGCAGCGCGCGGCCTTCAAAGCCGCCCGTAAAAACCTGACGATCAGGCGTTCGCCGCGATCATCGCTGCGTTCTCCGCGCCCCGCTGCAGCATGCCCGGAATCGCATCGTGTGGCAGCGGCTTCGCGAAGAAATAACCCTGCATCTCGTCGCACGCGCGCTCCTTGAGGAAGTCGAGTTGCGTCGACGTCTCCACGCCTTCCGCAATCACCTGCAGATTCAGCGAGTGCGCGAGCGCGATGATCGCGGACGTGATCGTCTCGTCGTCCGACGATTCGCCGATATCCGACACGAACGACCTGTCGATCTTCAACCGGTCCACCGGGAAACGCTTCAGATAGCTGAGGCTCGAATACCCAGTGCCGAAGTCGTCGATCGCGAGACCGATGCCGAGCGCGTGCAGTTCGTTGAGCATCGACACGGCCTCTTCCGCGTTGCGCATGATGGTGCTCTCGGTCAGCTCTAGCTCCAGATACTGCGGATCGAGGCCCGTTTCCTCCAGCACCTGCATCACGAGCTTCGCGATATCGCGCTGTTGGAACTGCCGCGCCGACAAATTCACCGACACGCGCGCGGGCGGCAAGCCTTCGTCCTGCCACGCCTTGTTCTGACGGCATGCTTCGCGCAGCACCCATTCCGACAGCGGCCCGATCAGTCCGCTTTCCTCGGCGACGGGAATGAACTGCGACGGCGGAATCAGCCCGACTTCCGGGTCGCTCCAGCGCACCAGCGCTTCCATGCCAACCACCTGCCCCGTTTCGATATCGACCTGCGGCTGGTAGTGCAACAGGAACTCGTTGTCGCGCAGCGCGCGGCGCAGACGCCGTTCCAGGTTCAGCCGCGCGCCCGCCGACACGTTCATCTCCGGCTGATAGAACTGGAACGTGTTGCGGCCCATGTCCTTCGCGCGGTACATCGCGAGGTCGGCCTTCTTCATCAGCGTTTCGGCGTCGTCGCCGTCCTGCGGGAACAGGCTCGCGCCCATGCTGCAGCCGACATACAACTCCGTGCCGTCGAGCCACACCGGCTCCGAGATCGACGCCCGTACGCGCTCCATCCACGCGATCAGCGACTGCTCGTCGACGGTATCCGTCATCACGATCACGAACTCGTCGCCGCCGTGACGCGCGACCGTGTCGCTCGCCCGCGCGCAACGCGCAAGCCGGTCCGCCACCACCGACAGCAGCCGATCGCCGACGCTATGCCCGAGGCTGTCATTGACGTTCTTGAAGCCGTCGAGATCGATGAACACGACGGCCACGCCCTTATGATGCCGCTGCGCGACGATCAACGCATGCTGCAGCCGGTCGCGCAGCAGATTGCGGTTCGGCAGGCGCGTGAGGCTGTCGTAGTTCGCCTGATATTCGAGCTGTTCCTGATAGCGGATCAGCGCCGTCACGTCGTTGATGACGGCGATGTGATGCGTGGTTTGCCCGTCGGCGTCGGGCACGGGCGCGATATACAGCTGATTCCAGAACAGCGCGCCGTCCTTGCGGTAGTTGCGCAGCACCGCGCTCACTTCGCGATTCGCCGCGAGCGCCTGACGGATCGCGGCAATGCCTTCCTGATCGCGGTCATCGCGCTGCAGCAGGCGGCAGTCCTGGCCGATCACTTCCTGCGGATCGTAGCCCGTGATGCGCTTGAACGCCGGGTTCACGTACTCGATCAGATTGCCTTCCTTCGAAGGCGCGGTGATCAGGATCGCGTTGACGCTCGCATCGAGTGCGCGGCTTTGCAGGCGCAGCGCGAGGTCCGCGCGCTTGCGCTCGGTGATATCGGTGTACGAGCCGAGCACGCCGATCACGCGGCCGTCGCTGTCGGTGAACGGCAGCTTGCTGGTCACCGTCGTGCGATGCACGCCGTCGATCACCATGTCGGTTTCGTAGTTCATCTTCGGCACGCCGGAGGCCATCACCTCGGTATCCTGGCGGCTAAGCTCGTCGGCGAATGCGCGCCACGGCATGTCTTCGTCGCGCTTGCCGATCACCTGCTCCGGGTAGGCCAGGCCTGCGTCGCGCGCGAACGCCATGTTGCAGCCGAGATAGCGCAGCTCCTTGTCCTTCCAGAAAATGCGCTGCGGGATATTGTCGATCACCGTTTCCAGCATCTGGTTCGAACGCTGCGCTTCGGCTTCAGCGTTGATCTGCTCGGTGACGTCGTCGGCGAGCACGAACAGCGCGGGCCGGCCCATGAAGGTCATCGCGTGATACGAAATGTCGGCGCTGATCTGCGAGCCGTCCTTGCGCCGGTGATGCCAGATGCCCGCCATCGTGCGCGGGCCGCCCGGCGCCACGTCGCTGCGCTGCAAGTGCGATTCGAGCCGCGCGACCTCGGCTTGCGGGCGGATCGCGCGCACGGTCATCGCCAGAAATTCGCTCTCCGAGTAGCCGTATTGCTGCACGGCCGCCGTGTTGACGGCGAGAAAGCGCAGCGTGTCGCGGTCGAAAATGTACATCGGCACGGGATGCTGCTCGAACAGCCCGCGAAAGCGCTCGTCGTGCCGATGCAGCGCCTTTGCGATGCGCAGCTTTTCGCGCGCGACATTTTCCCGCGCGCCGAAGGTGTAGATCAGCAGCCCGCTGCCCGCGAGCATCGTCACGATCAGGAACAGCATCGCGTAGCGAGAATCGCGCATCGATGCGTCGAGTGCCGCCTTCAGCGACAGGTCTTCCTGTGCGCGCAACTGGTCCATCCGCGCTTCGAGCTCGTCGACTTCCATCCCGAGGCGCGTATAAGTCTGGGCGGCCCATGCGCGCGAGCCGTCATGTTCCGGTGCGGTGGTTTTGGCGAGCGCGAGCGCGATGTCCTGCTGAAGCCGCGAACCATCGGACGTGAGTTGCACGAGCGCACTACCGACATTTGGCTGGTTCGCCAGTTGCTCGTGCAACGCGCGGTCGATCTTCGCCAGCGAAGCGGACATGGCGGGCACCGCATTGGCGGTCGCGGGCTCGGCCGTTGCCTCATAGCGACCGAGCATGTCGAGGCCGTCTTCGAGCGTCGCGCGGTAGGCTTCCAGATTCTGGCGGATAGCCGTCGAGCGGACCGTGCGTGCATCGGCGTCGCGCTGTCCGCAAATCTGCGTGTACGCGACGAAGGCGTTCGCGCCGACCGCCGCGGCGACGACCGCCAGATTGATCAGCAGCCGCTTCGATAGAAAAGAGATCATAGGTTCCGAACGTCGTTCGATCCTGCAGGCGGGGGCGCGCGGGAAGCCAGTCAGATGCGCGGTCACATGCGGCACGCACGGACGACGCGGACGAACGAGCGCAGCCGGGCGCAGCGCTTTACGCGCCAACCTTTGGATAACGGCAGCGATCGGAAGAGATTGAGGGCAAAAACGAAAAAATCTTGCGCCAGATTCAGCTGGCGAGGCCAAATTCCTTCATTGCCGGCAGGAAATCATGGTTGCTCGCCGTCTTTCGCGACAGTTTGGCGAGCACATAGCGCTGAAACGGCTCGAGCCGCCCCCACTGCGCCGCGCTCGGCGCGGGGAGATTCGCGAGTTGCGCCTGATTCAGAACGGTATCCGGCACGACTGCAGTGTCGCGCCATGCCGGGTTATCCTCGGGCGTGAACCATTCGGGCTCGATATTCGCGTGCGTGCGCATCATCTCGAAGAGGGCGTGATCGAAGTTCGGCTCGATCGCAGTGTCGTCTTCGACAGGAAAGCGCGCCAGCAGCACGCGGTCTTCGTGCGGCAGCATCTGCCATTGTTCGAGCGAAATCCGCAGCCCGAAACGGTCGAGATTGAATCGGACGACCATCGGAATGAATTTCAGATTCTCCGAAGATTCAACCTCGAAGTTGAACAGCAGGGGCGCATCATTGAGTCCCATGACAGATTCCTCTTGTTCGGCGGCCAACGCGCTATGCCGGTCTGAGGTATTTTAGAACCATATTGGCAGCGCGGCGGCCCTAAGCCGGGTCGCAGCATTCGTGCAGGAGTCAGCAGGTGAACGAACTGGAAACGGGCGAACAACCGGGCATCGTCGAGCAGACGGTGCGCCGGCACCGTGGCGGCGCGGTCGAGAGCGTCGCCGATCATGTCGGCCAGGAGTGGCCCGTCGCGCTCGTCTTCAACGGCATTTCGCACGCGGTGATGATGTGTACGCCGCGCGACCTGGAAGAGTTCGCGGTGGGTTTCGCGATTTCGGAAGGGATTGTCGAGCGCGGCGCGCACATTCAGGACATCGAGGTCGAGTTCCGCGACGGCAAATTGCCGCATGCGGAAGTGCAACTGACCGTCGTGCAGCAGGCGTTCGTCGCGCTGAAGGAAAAGCGCCGCGCGCTGTCGGGGCGGACGGGTTGCGGTGTGTGCGGAATCGAGAGCATTGATCTGCTCGATCTGGCGCCCGAGCGCGTGCCCGACACGGGCTTTCTGCAGCGCCTGGCGCCGGATGCGATCGCTCGCGCCGCGAAGGAATTGCCCGCGCACCAGGCGCTCACGAAGATGACGGGCGGCCTGCACGCCGCCGCGTGGTGCGACGCGACGGGCGCGATCCACTATGCGTTCGAGGACGTGGGCCGTCACAACGCGCTCGACAAGCTGATCGGGCGGCTGTCGCTGGATCGCGTCGATACGAAGGAAGGCTTCGTCTTCCTGTCGAGCCGCGCGAGCTACGAGCTGGTGCGCAAGGCGGCGCGCGTCGATATTCCGATGGTCGCGACGATTTCGGCGCCGTCGTCGCTCGCGATTACGATTGCGCGCGAGGCGGGCGTGCGGCTGGTGAGCTTCTGTCGCGAAGCGGGCTACGTCGATTACGACACGGTTTGACGCGGCCGCCTCGTTTCCCGGTTAGCTGAACTGGCGGAAGTCTGGTTTGCGCTTCTCGAAGAATGCCTTGAACGCTTCCTTTGCTTCGGGTGCGAGCAGCATCTTGGCGAAGTGCACGGCTTCGTCGGTCATTTGGGTCTGGATTTCGTGCTGCGCGGCGCGTTTCATGAGCTGCTTGGTCACGCGGAGCGACGATGCGGGCAAGGCGGCCAGCTTTTGCGCCTGCTGCAGCGCGAACGCGTCCACTTCGGCCGCGGGCAGGATGCGGTTCACGAAGCCCATGCGTTGCGCTTCTTTGGCGTCGAATGGTTCGCCGAGCATCAGCTTTTCCGCAGCGCCCTGATAGCCCGCGACGCGTTGCAGCAGCAGCGACGATGCGGCTTCCGGGCACAGGCCCAGTTGCGCGAATGGCAGTGAGAAGGTCGCTGTGTCGGCGGCGTAGACCAGGTCGCAATGCAGCAGCAGCGTTGTGCCGATGCCTACGGCTGCGCCGGCTACTGATGCCACTAGCGGTTTTTCCGCTGAGCTGATCGCGCGCAGGAACTGGAAGACCGGCGCGTCTTCGCTGACGGGCGGCTGCTTCATGAAGTCTTCGAGATCGTTGCCGGCGCTGAAGATTCCTGCGCTGCCGCGGATGAGCACCGCGCGGGTGGCCGGGTCTTGTTGCGCTTCGACCAGCGCGTGGGCCATCGTTTGGTACATCACTGCCGTGATCGCGTTTTTCTTCTCTGGGCGGGCGAAGGCGATTGTTAGCACGTCGTGCGTGCGGGTGATTTCGATGTCCATTTGTCACTCCTCCATGTTTTTGCGCTTCTGCGGTTGGCATTTACGATGCCGTTCGCCTTTTCGCCTGGCGTCCGGGTTACGGGGTTTGCTGCGCACGCTGGTGTGGTTTGCTTGAGGTTGCGCTGGCATCCGCGCTTTGCCTTCGTGCTTCACGCGTCGCCCCTGTGCGGGGCGACGCGTGAAGCACGCTAACGAATCGCGGATGCCAGCGCAAACACAAGCAAACCAAACCGCTTGCGCAGCAAACCCCGCTTCGCGAATGCCGGCAAAACCACGTGCGAACCGCAAAAAACCAGCGGCCCGCAAGCAACTCACCAACAATCAAACCCGCTCAATAATCCCAGCCGCACCCATACCGGTGCCCACACACATCGTCACCATCCCGTACTTCAAATTCCGCCGCCGCAGGCCATGAACAACAGTAGCGGCGCGAATCGCCCCAGTCGCCCCCAGCGGGTGCCCCAACGCAATAGCCCCGCCAAGCGGATTAATCTTCGCCGGATCGAGCCCAAGATCGTTGATAACAGCCAGCGACTGCGCAGCAAAAGCCTCATTCAGCTCGATCCAGTCGATATCGTCCTGCTTGAGCCCTGCGGCCTTCAGCGCCGCCGGAATCGCTTCCTTCGGCCCGATCCCCATGATCTCCGGCGGCACACCGCGCACCGCGAAGCTGACAAACCTGGCCAACGGCGTCAGATTGAACTGCTTGAGAATCCTCTCCGACACCACGATCAACGCGCCCGCCCCATCCGACGTCTGCGAACTATTCCCCGCCGTCACCGAACCCTTGTTCGCAAACACCGTGCGCAACTTCGCGAGCCCTTCCATCGACGTATCCGCGCGCGGACCTTCATCGAGCCTCACCTCACGCGTTTTCACCTTCACTTCGCCCGTCACGAGATCGGGGAAACGCTCGGTGATCGTGTAGGCCGCGATCTCGTCGTCGAACTCGCCCGCCTGCTGCGCAGCAACCGCCTTGCGATGCGATTCGACCGAAAACTGATCCTGCTGCTCGCGGCTCACCTTCCAGCGCTCCGCGACCTTCTCCGCCGTCAGGCCCATGCCGTACGCAATGCCGACATCTTCATTGCGATCGAAAATATGCGGCGACAGCGACGGCTTGTTACCCATCATCGGCACCATGCTCATCGATTCGCAACCGCCAGCGATCAGCACGTCCGATTCGCCGACGCGAATGCGGTCGGCCGCCATCGCGAGAGCCGTCACGCCCGATGCGCAGAAGCGGTTCACCGTCACGCCGCCAACCGTATTCGGCAAGCCGGACAGCAACGCGCCCATGCGCGCCACGTTCAAACCCTGTTCGGCTTCGGGAATCGCGCAGCCGACAATCGCGTCTTCGATCAGCGATGTGTCGAGGCCCGGCACCTGCGCGACAGCCGAGCGGATCGCGTGCACCAGCAGTTCGTCCGGGCGCGTGTTCCTGAACATTCCGCGCGGCGCCTTGCCGATCGGCGTGCGGCTCGCGGCGACGATATATGCGTCCTGCAATTGCTTGGTCATTTTTGAGGTTCTCCTGTCGACCAGAGTTGGCGCTTTAGCGCCTTACTCTGGTCCCATGGCATGTCGATCAGAGTTAGCGCTTCAGCGCTTACTCCGGTCCTATGGCGAATCGATCAGTTGCGCACCGGCTTGCCCGTTTGCAGCATGCCCATGATCCGTTCCTGCGTCTTCTGCGTGCCGAGCAACTCGACAAACGCGCGACGCTCCAGCGCCAGCAACCATTCTTCATCGACGAGACTGCCCGCTTCGACGTCGCCGCCGCACACCGCTTCCGCGATGCGGCTCGCGATCAGGTAATCGTGCTCGCTAATGAAGCGGCCATCGCGCATGTTGACGAGCGACGCCTTGATCGTCGAAATCGCCGAGCGTCCGGCGAC
>Ga0247692_1000364_pt1 | contig 10524 bp, 7 predicted proteins | sample CNK33_metaG_FD_183041 | JGI IMG/M metagenome (GOLD analysis project Ga0247692, IMG submission 183041) | Soil microbial communities from Purdue University Martell Research Forest, Indiana, United States - CNK33 | ecosystem: Environmental > Terrestrial > Soil > Temperate forest > Bulk soil | place...
CGACGTCTTCTCCACGCGCTCGCCGATCGGGGCGCGCACGTGCAGCAGGATCTGCCCGGCGTCGACGGCCGGAAAGAAGTTGCGGCCGAGAAACGGCACCAGCGCAAACGAGAGCAACACAAAGCCGAGAAAACAGCCGATGAACATTCGGCGATGTGCGAGCGCCAGTTCGAGCAGGCCGCGATAACTCGCGCGCACCTTTTCGAAGCGCGCCTCGAAGCCCTTCTGGAAACGGGCAAGCGGGCCGGGCGGGCGGCTTTCATGCGCATCGTGCGCGATGTCGTGCGGTTTGAGCAGGAAGTTGGCCATGGTTGGGACCAGCGTGCGCGACAGAATGAACGATGACACCATCGCGAAGATCACCGCCTCGGCCATCGGCACGAACAGAAAACGCGCCACACCGTTCAGGAAGAACATCGGCACGAACACGATGCAGATGCATAGCAATGAAACGAATGCTGGCGTGACGATCTGCTCGGCACCATCGAGAATGGCGGTCTCGACAGGCTTGCCGTGTTCAAGGTGCCAGTTGATGTTCTCGATCGTCACGGTTGCGTCGTCGACAAGAATGCCGACCGCAAGTGCGAGGCCGCCTAGCGTCATGATGTTAAGCGTTTCGCCTAGCGCCGATAGCGTCGCAATGGAGCCGAGAATCGCGAGCGGAATCGACGTCGCGATGATGACCGTCGAGCGCCAGCTGCCGAGGAACAGCAGGATCATCAGGCTGGTCAGCACCGCAGCGATCACCGCTTCGCGCGCAACGCCGCTGATTGCCGCACGCACGAACAGCGACTGGTCGCCGATCGGGTCGACCTGCAGATTGTCCGGCAGCGCGGAACGCGCATCGGCGAGGTGCTGCTTGATTCCGGCGATGATCCCTAGCGTCGACACGGAGCCGTTCTTCAGCACTGTCATCAGCACCGAGCGGTGGCCGTTCACGTGCACGATGTTGGTCTGCGGCGGACTGCCGTCGCGCACGCTCGCGACATCGCGAACATAGACTGTCGTGCCGTTCACCGCCTTGATGGGCAGGTCGCCCAGCTCGCGGATCGCGGCAGGCGCGTCGTTCAGTTGCAGGGTGTACTCGTGATCGCCCATCTTCGCGGTGCCGACGGGCGTGATCAGATTTTGCGTTGCCAGTGCGTTTGCGACGTCCTGTGCGGAGAGGCCTCGAGCCTCGAGCTTCGACGGATCGACGTCGATCTGAACCTGCCGCGTCTTGCCGCCGAACGGATAGGGAATTGCCGCGCCCGCAACTGTCACGAGTTGTGGCCGCAACTGGTTCAGGCCGAGGTCGCCCAGGTTCTGTTCGCTCAGCCCCTTGCCCGACAGCGCGAGCTGGATGATCGGCACCGTCGACGCGTTGTAGTTCAGGATGAGCGGTGGCGTCGTGCCAGGCGGCAACTGTCGCAACTGCGTCTGGGCGACCGCCGTCACCTGTGCATTCGCGGTCGCGATATTCACGCCGGGCTGAAAGAAGATCTTGATGATGCCAAATCCGGCCAGCGACTCGGCCTCGATATGTTCGACGTCGTTGACAGTGGTCGTGATCGTGCGCTCGAAGGGCGACGTGATCCGGCCGGACATCTGGTCCGGCGGCAGCCCCGTGTATTGCCACACGACGCTGATGACGGGAATGCGGATGTCGGGAAAGATGTCGGTTGGCGTCTTTATCGCGGACAGCGGTCCGACGATGAAGATAACGATTGCCAGCACGACAAAGGTGTATGGCCGTCGAAGGGCGATACGTACCAGGCCGAGCATGTGGATTTCCTGCAGAGCAAGTTTACCGGGAAAAGCGGGCTGCGTTCGCCCGCACTGCTCAAGGCAAACGTCGCACTATGCTTCGATAGCGTTCGTCCTTGCGGCTTGGTGGTCCAGGGCGCGGAGAGTCCAGCAAGGCACATTACAACGCAACCTTTGTCGCTAGACGTGTACGGACGAACAAAGCCGGAATGTACACAAAGGACCAGAATTCTGCTGGCGGAATTTATGAAGTTTGGACCGCGAACCAGATGCTTGAACAACTGGTTTGCGTGACGTAGTGTGATCGATTCCGCATCTTTTCACACGGAAACAAAGGCTTAAGGAGACGGTGATAGAAGATGCTATCAAAGGCAGAGTGCGGTTTTCGTCTGAAAGAGTTTTTATTACCAGTTATTAATGGCCTTTCAGATTAGCCGCTTGTTTCTTTCATCATCATTGCGTCAATAGTGGATCCGTCACGGTTTGCCCGGACGAAATGGCGAGGTGAATTCACACGTCTATCAGCGTTTCAGATGCAAAGCGCCGTCACCTCAATTTGTTTCCGCGCGGAAAGCATGGAACCGTCAAGTACCTTCTAGTACTTTCCGGAAGTAGTTGAAATAATCCTCTCTTATATCTGTGCGCGGTTGCCTATATCGGTGTTGGTTCGGTTTCCATATCGGCAGGGCGGATTCTTGAGGGAGAGCATTGCATGGTCGGTGGAGCGATCGTCTTTGACCTTCTTTTCTTATGTTCGGTACCAGCAGGTGTATGACCAAGCCAGTCAGCTGTTTCTCTCGCGCAGCCCAGGTGGCCCAGGCACGGCACGCCAAGGCAATGTTACTTCCACTCCCGCGCGCGGACACCAACGCCACAGCATTGCGGATTCACCTCACGCTCGATCTGTTGTGCCGAGGGAAAGGCAATCTGCATGGCGCCCACCTTCTGGCGGACGTGATGGTTCTTGTCGTCCTCATCGCGGATCTAGGTTTTGGCAAAGTCACCCAAGCGCAGATATGCGCGGCGGAGACTGCGATCGGCACGTGTGTAGAGTGTGGCCACCGAACGGGAGAATGGCACCTGGATCAAGTCGGTTTCGCCTCGTTGGCAACGATGGTGACTATCTACGATCGGCAGCTGCATCGTGCCCCGTGCGGCGTGCTGTCGCTTGCATACGAACGTCTGAGGCACTTTCGTGCGCAGTCGCGCATTGAACATGCGAGCCGGGCCAGGCACCCCGAATCCATCTAGTCCAGCAGCAGTCCAAACAGCACCGCAAAGTCGCGGTTTTTGTGCGTGCTCTCATGGGCGCAAGGCTCATCGCGACAATTTGTTTCCACGAGGTAACCATGGCACTGTCAGGTGCCTTCTTGTGGTCGCCGGATGCGGCTGAAATAATCGGTCCACGTACCCGGGATCACAGTGCCCCGGACCCGGCAAGAACATAAGACTAGAACCTGAGAGCTGGCCATGACGCCAGGAATCATGCGTTGCTCGCGTCGAGTCGTGCAATCTCTTTGCATTGCCGTCAAGAAAGCACGCTTTCGTTACTCATGATGTGTCACGTACCCAATACCGCGCGCTGTGAGGATGATGTCCGCGCCGGTCGTCTGCTGTTGGAGTCGCGCCGCGCGACCGCCGGCCCGCGGTCGCGCTCCGAATTGCGTGCTATCGCGACGCGGCACGCGTATGGCCGCTCACTTCGCAGCCGGCGTCGGGTTTGATGCCGATAAAGTACAGGACTGAGATCAGCGCGAGGGCCGATACCAACAAGAATGCGACGCGGAAATCAGTCAACGAAAGCGGCCCGTCACCACCGTGCAGCAGCACTGCCGCGTGCAGCGCGATCGCGCCAAACGCAATGCCAAGACCGATCGTCATCTGCTGGATCATGCTGAAGAATGTGCTCGCTGCGCTCATTCTTGCCGGCGGGACGTCTGCGAACGCCAGTGTATTGATGCTCGTGAATTGCATCGATCGGCAAAGTCCACCTAGCAACAGGACGAGCCTGATGAGCAGGCGCGGCGTGTCTGGCGCCAGCAAGCTGCACATGCCATGCCTAAAAGGCCGATCGGCACATTCAGCAAAAAGATCCAGCGGCAGCTGAAGTAGGTCGAGAGAAAGCCACCCAATCCGGGGCCCAAAACGGGGGCGGCAAGACCAGGCCACGTGATGTATGCAATTGAGCGCATCAAATGACGCTTCTCCGTGCTGCGCAGCACGGCCGAGACGACCCACAGGCACCATCATCGCTCCGCCTAAGCCTTGCAGCAGGCGTGCAGCAGTGAATTCCGGCAGGTTATGGCTCAGACCGCAAAGAATCGAGGCGCCGGTGAACACGATCACCGCGCTGCCGAATACGGAGCGCTGACCGAAGCGGTCGGCAATCCAGCCGCTGATGGGAATGAAGACGGCGAGCGCCAGCAGATAGGCGGTCATGCCGATGCTCAGGCTCACGCCTGTGATGCCGAACGTCAACGCCATGTGAGGCAGCGCGGTAGCGATGACTGTGGCATCCAGGTTTTCCATGAAGTAGGCGCTGGCGACGATCAGCGCAATGATGACTGAATGGCGGGGTGACAAGGACATGGCAAGAGAAACGCAAGCGGGTTGATCGATGACCGCGGCCGCGTCTCGTTCCACGGTGGTACGCTGAGACGATAGTTAACTCGTCATATGACGATAACACTGCGAAACAGCATGCGCAGAATCGGATCGATAAAAAGTTTAAATTGACTCGATAGCAAGCGAAAAGCAAGCCTCAATGACAGTTTGTATCGTGACGTGGGCGATCGTGTTAGAAATAATAAATCGTCAATTGACGATTTGCCGGCGTGAGGCGTATCCTCCGTCTAACCGACCTGGCGCACGGTCGGAAGAGCGTGATCGGCAAACGCGGGTTCCGTCAGCACGCTGTCGGCGATGCTCGAAAAGCGTGCGAGGACTCCGTCAGGAGAGCGCGGAGACGCTCGAAGTCAGTCGCCAGGTTTCTCAATTCGCAGAGTGAGCGATGCGACGGCGCTTGACTCACTGCTTATCTGGAGTGTCATCATGAGAATTGGATTTATCGGGCTGGGTTCGATGGGCGCCGCGATTGCGACGAACCTGATCGAATCCGGGCACGAGGTGCATGTTTTTAACCGCAGTCCCGCCCGCACAGAACCCTTGCGAGAGAAAGGGGCGACGGTCGTTTCAACGCCAGCTCAGGTTGCTCAGCCTGCCGACGTCGTGTTCACGATGGTGGCCGACGATGCTGCGCTCGACGAGGTAACCCTTGGCGAAAAGGGCATCTTCGCGGGCCTAAGGAGCGGCGCGCTGCATATCTCGATGAGTACCGTCAGTGTGGCCGCTGCGCAAAACCACGCGGCAATGCATCGTAAAGCCGGTTTCGGCTTCGTCTCGGCGCCTGTGTTCGGCCGGCCGGACGCAGCGGCGGCCCGCAAGCTCTTCATCATGGCCGCAGGTGCGGATGAGCACCTCAAGGTTGCCGTGCCGCTTCTGGACCAACTTGGGCAGTCGGTTGGCATTGTCGGTGCAGATCCTTCTCAAGCGAACCTGGTGAAGCTGATCGGCAATTTCATGCTTTCAGTGATTATCGAAACCCTGGGAGAGGCATGCGCTGTGGCTGGTAAAGCGGGACTCGACCCGATGCACCTGGTCGAACTTCTCACCAGCGCCAATTTCAATGCGCCCCCATACAAGATCTATGGTTCGCTGATCGCATCGCAGCGCTTTCAGCCTCCGGCTTTCGCGTTGCCGCTGGGCCAGAAAGACAATCGTCTCATGCTCGCCGCCGCCGAGGCACTTGGCGTTCCGTTGCCGCTTGCCGGGCTCATCCATGACCGGTTCCTGACGCTACGGTCGCAAGGGATCGGCGCGGACCACGACTGGTCGGCCGTCGCGCTATGTGCGTTGTCCGATGCCGGATTGACAGGGCAGGAGCGCGGAATATAAGAGGCCGGACTGGCACAACTTATTAAGGCGCGGTGGTACGCGGTAAATTGAGAATGCCGACGCTGTGCGTTCAGCGGAATGCGCGCGCAGCGGATCCTGGTTCCGGTTTGGCGCACAGAACTTTACTCGGATAATCGAGAAAAAATGCGAAATCGCACTTTGCCCGCGTGTAAGGTGCGTCTTCGCTTATTGCTTATTTTTTCAATTTATTCGATCAAATCACATGTATTTGTCGTTATGCCATAAAGATTGACGGCCTCGCATGCCGCGCAATGACTCTTGCGTATCGTTGTGAGCGCGACCATTACGCCTATGCATGTTCTATAAAAATAGAACATGCATAGCGTATGCAATGAATTCACAATTCAATTTTTTCAATAGTTGATGTGCATATGCATATTAATTTCGTACTTCGTACTGAATTAAGCAAGCTATTGCCTCAATTAGAATTAGCGATTGGAATAAAACGAGTCCGCGCTTGTAGGATGCGACGCACTGGACGTTTAGTTCATTCGTCAGCCACCACAATGCAGGAGTAGAAATGAAGCAGAAGAACCAGATCCTTAAGAGAACAGTCGTTACCGTTCTGTTGGGGCTAACGTCGATGCATTTCGCGTATGCAGCCGATATGACGCGCGATAACGGATCGCCAGTAGGTGATAACGAAAATTCGCAGACGGCGGGCGCGGAAGGGCCCGTGCTGCTGCAGGATTCGCATCTGATCGAGAAGCTTCAACGTTTCGACCGCGAACGCATTCCTGAGCGCGTGGTCCACGCACGTGGTACGGGTGCTTTTGGCGAGTTTGTCCCGAGCGCAGATATCTCGAACCTGACCGTCGCGCGAGTTTTTCAGCCCGGCACGAAGACGCCCGTGTTCGTTCGCTTCTCAACGGTGATGGGTTACCGCGGTTCACCAGAGCAGGCACGAGATCCCCGCGGATTCGCGATCAAGTTCTACACGTCTCAAGGAAACTGGGACATGGTCGGGATCAACAAGGGCATGTTCTTCATTCGCGACGCGATCAAGTTCCCGGACTTCGTTCACGCCAACAAGCCAAGTGCCGTAACAGGTGTGCAGGATGCGAACCTCGCATTCGATTTCTTCGCGCACACTCCGGAGGCGACAAACATGCTGACGCACATGTACGCCAATGAAGGGATGCCTGATTCGTATCGGCATATGGATGGCTTTGCGGTTCACGCGTTCAAGATGGTCAACGCGAAAGGCGAGGTCCGTTATGTGAAGTTCCACTGGCGGAGCGACCAGGGTCTGAAGAACATTCGTCCCAAGGACATTGCTGCTTCCATCGGCAACGACTGGAACATGATGACAGACGATCTTTATGGTGCAATCAAAAAGGGCGATTACCCGAAGTGGGATCTGTACATTCAAGTACTGAATCCGTCGGACCTCGCGAAGTTCGACTATGACCCGCTCGACGACACGAAGGAATGGCTCGGCGTACCGGAGCAGAAGGTCGGCACCATGACCCTCAATCGGGTGCCGGACAACTACTTCGAAACCACTGAGGAGTCTGCATTCGCGCCGTCGCGGCTCGTTCCAGGTATCGAGCCATCCGAAGACCGGATGCTTCAGGGCCGGTTATTCTCGTACGCGGATACGCAAATGTATCGGCTCGGACCGAACTTCGATTCATTGCCGATCAACAGGCCACTGGTTTCCGTTCACAACAACAACCAGGACGGACTGATGAACGCGAGCGGTCGACAAGGAGAGGTGAATTATGAGCCTTCCACACTCAACGAGTTGACGCAGGACGCGAGGTACAAGTACGTGCAGACACCTCTTTCCGGCACTACACAGCAGACAGCCATCCACAAGAAGGAGATGTTCGCGCAGGCGGGTGTCTTCTATCGTTCGCTGCCAGAGTCCGAAAAAAAGGATCTTGTGACGGCACTGTCCGGTGATCTGCGGCACGTGACTAACGATAGCAACAAGTACACAATGCTTTCGTACTTCGACAAGGCTGACAGCGATTTTGGCGCGCGTCTGATTCACGCGCTCAATGCTGACTCATCGCGCGTTCGGGCGATGTCAGCGAAGCTGTCGGACGATTGATTGTCGATGCGGTTGGGCGGGCTGCGCCGTCGCGTGAACTTGTCGGCGCAGGCTCTTGTTGATTCACGCCCCGTAGGTTTCCAATGAAGAAGTTTAATGACGCTTTGGTTGAATGGCTCGCTATTTTGATTTCTGCAGCAATGCTATCGGCGTGCGCCTCTACTGCCGAACGCTTCTCTGCACCCGCTGCGGGCGTCGACGTTAGAAAGTTCGACAGGGAGTGGTTCGACGCAGCGCGTGCAGGTCGATGGGACATCACGCAAGCACTTCTGGATGCGCATTTCCCGATTGATGCGACGACGCGACAAGGTTATACCGCGCTCATACTGGCTGCGTATGACGAACAGCCTGACACGTTGCGCAGGCTGCTTGCCGCCGGGGCGAACCCGTGCCTGGCCGACCGTAACGGCAACACCGCGCTAATGGGGGCACTGTATAAAGGCGAGACCGACATTGCACGCATGCTCATGAACACATCGTGCGACATCAATCAGGTGAACAATGCGGGCGAGACTGCACTTGCATTTGCCGCTCTGTTTGGCCGGTTCGAGATGTTGCCCGAACTGGTGAAGAAAGGCGCCGATCCGAACCATACCGACGCGAGAGGAAACACTGCGATGCGAACTGTCTTGGCGCAAGGCAATGACGCGGCCGTGCGAGCGTTGAGGCGGGTCGGCGCGACGCAGTAGTAGCCGGGGAGGGACCGACGTCAACTGTATCGGATCCCGTCGCGAAATGCATGACTGCGTGTCTTCCGATCGACCGCGACGTTTCTCGATCGTTGTCATGGTTGGATGGCCGTTGGACCCTCATAAACGGTCACTGGGACTGCGCCCGGTCGAAAGGCAGTACAGGGTCGACAGCGCCCGTCGACGGCGGTAGTGTGAAGCCCACCGGTTTGCTGCAGTCTCGCTGCCGCACTCGATGCCGGCTAACATCATGACTGGCATCCGGACTCGATGCATGTCCGGACTGGGTCATCCGATTGACATTGGGGCGCGGCCGTGACCATCCGCAAGCTGAGGATTCGGGTACTCGCGTTCTGCGTAGCGGGCGCGTTACTGGGCAGCGGGGCCGCATTGGCAGACGAAGTCAAGGTGATGATTTCGGGTGGGTTTGCGGCAGCCTATCGGGAACTGGGCCCGCAATTCGAGGAGGCGACTGGCCGTAAGCTAGTCACCGTCTGGGGGCCCGCGGTGGGTACGGCCTCGAATGCGATCCCTGTGCGGCTTGCGCGCGGCGAGTGGGCCGACGTGCTGATCGTGGTTGGGTATGCGCTCGACGAACAGATCAATGCAGGAAAGGTCTTGCCTGACAGTAAGGTGGACTTCGCTCGCTCGGCAATCGGCATGGTGGTTCGCGAAGGGACACCGAAGCCGGATATCAGCTCGGCCGACGCATTGCGGCGAGCACTGCTCGCAGCGAAGTCGATCGTCTATCCGGACAGCCCGACTGGCGTCTATGTCGGCAGCGAACTGTTTCGGCGTCTTGGCATCGCGGGGCGGATGGAGATCAAGAGCCGCATGATTCCAGTGGCGCAAGTCGCTGATGCCGTCGCGAATGGAGACGCTGAGATCGGAATTCAGCAGGTCGTCGAACTGTTGCCGGTGAAGGGGGTGACGGTGGTCGGCATTTTGCCAGCAGAAGTGCAGAGGTACACGGCGTTCTCCGCGGGCATCGCAACCAGTGCGAGGAATCCGGTGGGCGCAGAGGCGCTGATCCATTTTCTGTCGTCGCCGGACGCGGCGCCCGCGATTTCGAGAACCGGGCTCGAACCGCTTTCGGCGACGCCTGCGAAATGAGCAAAAACGCATGTCCTATGCGCCGTTTGATCTGATTGACCGGCGACTTTCCGGGGGGCCACTTGCAGTCGGTGGTGCGAATATCTCGGATGTCTGACGTAGTCGAACAGCGGCCGCTGGCGGATTAGGCTCTGACGTAGCATTGCAGCTTCATCAATGCCTTGCAGATCGGTCAGTGGGTGAAAATCGGCGAGGCCGCGCGCCCTTGCTGCAAGCGGTTTCTTAGGCCGTTACCACCAGATTTTGCACAGATCGAACGATTCCCCCAAAGCGAGGCCCACCGACGTACACGCGGCGGATACCAGCTTTATGTAATAGCGGTCCTTCTCCCTGCTCACTATCATCGGCGCAGGATCGGGCTGTGAAGGCGCCGCGTAGGCAACGGCCCCGTGCCTGACGACCAACGCTGCGCACATCCATCCCTGGAGCATCTTTTCCCTATCACCTCGTGTTTGGGATGCGTACATGAGAAGGAAAGTCGGCGGCTCGATTTCCTGAGATCACGACTCGTCCCGTCTCGCCTCCTGCGGAGAACAAGGGTCTCGTCGATGCAGCGCGAGAATTTGGGGCGAATTTCCTTGCGCCGCCTGGGGCAGGTAGGCGCTGGTATTACGGGCTTGCGGTTTGTGGCGTACATCCCGTGCTAATACGCTCGTCGGTGATGCGATTTGGAAAGCGTGAGCAGGCGAGGCACGGCACGATTGCCTCAGGCTCGGCACGTTTGGCTGCCGCGCTGCCGCGCTGCCGCGCTGCCGCGGATCGCATCCTGGCCACGAGTTGTGTCCTCGGGTGGTCCGCGTCAGGTGATAGGCGGCGTTTCCCGGGAAACGCCTGAATTCCATATAGAGCGACCCTGGGTCACACCAAATGAGGATGAAACGAGATGCCTAAAGCTTTTTCGGTTCCCATCACGCCGCAAGGAAAGTCCGCTCTTGCGACGCT
>Ga0247692_1000366_pt1 | contig 10484 bp, 9 predicted proteins | sample CNK33_metaG_FD_183041 | JGI IMG/M metagenome (GOLD analysis project Ga0247692, IMG submission 183041) | Soil microbial communities from Purdue University Martell Research Forest, Indiana, United States - CNK33 | ecosystem: Environmental > Terrestrial > Soil > Temperate forest > Bulk soil | place...
GTCGGCGGCGGACGGATAACCGGCGTCCTTCAACGCGTCGCCATAGTGTTGCGCATCGAACCCTTCGAGCCGCCGCGCGCCGATATGCGTGACGAGGCCGCCTGCGGAATCCTGCTGTACGACCTGATACGACAGGCCGGCCGTCGTGAGGAAGTCGCGCGCCTTGTCGCAGTCCGATATCGGCGTACCGAACAGGCTCGTGCTGCAATCGCTGGCGGCAAGGCGGATCGGCACGGTTTGCGCAAATTGCACGAGGCGCGGATTCACGGCATGAGACAGCTGCGTGTAGATGGGCAGGAAGGTCGCGACGGCGAGCGCACAGCCCGACAGCACAATCCACTTGCGGCCCACTTTATCCGACAGCCAGCCGAACAACACGTAAAGCGGCAGGCTGAATACCAGCATGGCGGCAACGAACGCGTACGCGTCGCCCGTCGGCACCTTGAGCGTGGTGGTCAGAAAGTACAGCGCATAGAAGTTGCACGTGTACCAGACGACACCGACGGCGGCCTGCGCGCCGAACAGCACGATGAGCATCGAGCGCACGTTGCGCCACACCAGGAAGCTGTCGCGCAACGGGTCGCTCGACAGACGGTGCTCGCTTTTCATCTTCGCGAACACGGGCGACTCCGAAAGCGTCGTACGAATGTAGACGGAGATCGCGAGCAGGATCAGCGACGCGATGAAGGGCAAACGCCAGCCCCACGACGCGAAGTCGTCGGCCGATACCCACGCGCGGCACACGAGCGTGACGGCAAGCGACAGCAGAAAGCCGACGGTCGCCGTGGTCTGCAGCCAGCCCGTCGCCAGACCACGGCGGCCGGGCTGCGTGTGCTCCGCGATGTAGGTCGCCGCGCCGCCGTATTCGCCGCCTAGCGCGAGCCCCTGCAATAGCCGCAGCGCGATCAGAATGGCAGGCGACGCCCAGCCGATGCTTTGATAAGACGGTAACAGGCCGATCCCGACCGTCGCGAGCCCCATCACGGCGATCGTGGCGAGAAACGTCGCCTTGCGCCCGACCTTATCGCCGAAGCGGCCGAACAGCACGGCGCCGAGCGGCCGGATCACGAAGCCAATGCCGAACGTCGCCAGTGAAGCGAGATAACCGGACGTCGCGCTGCCCACCGGGAAGAAATGCGAACTGAAGAACACGGCGAGGCTGCCGTACAGAAAGAAGTCGTACCACTCCAGGACCGTCCCGACAGACGCACCCACCACCACCTTGATTTCGTCGCGCCGCGTCGTGCGGGCTCCCGCGTCGGCCACCAGTTCCGCATTCATATGTCTCCATCCTGTCATGAGCAAACGTGAACACACCCTGCATGAGTGATGAACCGAGTCTAGGGAGAGCAAAAAAGCGGCGGTAATCAAAGATTGGCGGCTGAGTATTCGCCGTGGGAATATCCGTGCTTCCCCGACGAGCGAAGCGGCCTGACGCGCTTAATGGCACGCACCAACGCCGACACCACACCAGCGCCGTCGGAGCGCGGGTGTGGCGTTCGCAGATACGCGGCGGCGACGGCAGGCAACTGGTCGTCAGCGAGCGTCGACTGCCGCGTCGCGGCCAGGGTGAACCGTGCCGCAATGCGGGCAACGGCGCTTCTCTTCCGATTCATAGAACGCCGAGAACAGCGGCGGCAGATCATCGACAATGCTCTTGAGTTGCACTTCGACGCGATGCACGAGCTGGTCGCAATGGCCGCAATACCATTCGAATCCATCGATCGCACCTGGCGCGCGCTGTCGTTCGATCACGAGGCACGCGCTGCCCGCCTCCGGACGCTGTGGCGAATGACGCAGATGCGGCGGCAACAGGAACACATCGCCTTCGCGCAGATCGACGCGTTCGCGCTTGCCGTCGACGATCAGGTTCAGATACGCGTTGCCGGTAATCTGATAGAAGAACTCTTCGTGCGGATCGTCGTGGTAATCGGTGCGATGATTGGGACCGCCGACCACCGTGACGATCAGATCGCTGTCCTGCCAGACCTGCTGATTGCCGACAGGCGGCTTCAACAGATGCGCGTGTTCTTCGATCCAGCGTGCAAAGTTAAACGGCTTGCCGTACTTCAACATGCGCGTTCTCCTCTTTAGCCGTGACGGCCATTCGCCGCGGCAGCGCGCGGTGCCCAGGCAATTGCCTTGATCTCGATGGCGAGCAGCGGGTGCGGCAGCTGATGCACGGCGACCGTCGTGCGCGCCGGACCCGTTTCGTCGAAAAACTCGCCATAGACTTCGTTATAGCCGCCGAAGTCGTTCATATTGACCAGAAACGTCGTCACCTCGACCAGGTTCGACAGATCAGCGCCCTCCGCGCGCAGGACGTCGCGGATATTTTCGATCACCGCGCGCGTCTGGGCACGAATATCGACTGAGGCGGTTCCGAATCCATCCGCCGAAGCCCCGACGAAGCTGTTGTCGGGCCGCCTCGAACTGGTGCCCGACACGAAGAGAAAGTCGCCGGCACGCACCACGTGAGGAAATCGTCCGCGCGGTGTTGCCTTGCCGGGCACGAGCTGGCTTTGAGAGGTCTCGTTCATTCGCTGTTCCTGTCTCCTGCATTGAGTTCACCGCGCTGCTCCATGGCACTTCAGCATCGGGTTCAAGCCAGTTTAGGGTAGCGCCGCGATGACGCGATAATGAAAGTTCTCTGCGTTGATATTCCATTCCTTGATAGCGTGGCGCGGCATTGGCGCATCGATCCCATACTCCAGGTTGCCGAAAGCGAGAACGGCAACACGACGCGATGAACTGCCCTCGCGTCCGGCTTAGGCTTCAGACTAGGCGCCCGTGACATCAGCCTGGCCGAGCATATCGATGAATGCGCGCACCTTCGCACTCAGGAAGCGCCGTGAGCTATACAGCGCCCAGATTTCGACGGGTGGCCCCGCGTCGAGACCCAACGGCACCAGTTGCCCATCCGCGATATCGGATTGCACGAGCAGTCCCGGCAAGAGCGCAGCGCCCGTGCCTTCCAGCGTCGCCTCGCGCACCATCAGCAGCGAGGAGAGCCTCAATACGGGCCTCGGCGTTACCGGATACAGCTTCTTGTCCTTTGCCTGAATCTGCCAGGTCTGATCGGCTGCAGACGCAAGCACGACAGCGGGTAACGGCGATGTCAGCCCGCGACGCGCGTCGTCGAGGCAATCGCGAGCGACGGCTGAATCCGGAGCCGCGCACAGCACGGGTCGATCCGTAGCGACGCGGCGCCCCACGAGCAACTCGTCCGCATTGGGATTCACGCGAATGATGAGGTCATAGCCGTCCTCCACAGGATCGGTCATCCGATCCTCGGCGACGATTTCGAGTTCGACCTGCGGATACGCGCGAGCAAAACGCGAGGCCACGCGCGGCAGCGCGACATGCGCGTACACAATCGGCGCGCTGACGCGCAGACGGCCGCGCGGCGCGGACGCGCGCGAAGCGATGGTCTCGCCCGCCTCGGCTATTTCGGCGAGCAGGCCACGTGTTTGCTCATTCAGCATGCGCCCCTCGTCGGTCAGGCGCAGCGTTCGCGCCCCCCGTTCGACGAGCCGCACGCCCAGACTCTGCTCGAGTTCGGCCACCCGGCGCGACAGCGTCGCTTTCGGCCGGTCGAGCTTCCTGGCTGCAGCGGCAAAGCCGCCGTATTGCGCAACTGCGTTGAAATCGGCAAGTGCAGTGAGATCCATGATCGTTCCATGAATGAGACGAGGCGTCTCGTCGATCGGTCTTTCGGCTCATTAACTGAACGTCTATCGTAACTGCATGGGCGCTCGATGCCCAACCCACTTCACTTTCTGGAGATCGAATATGGCTATTCTCGTAACAGGCAGCACCGGCGTGGTCGGGACACAGGTGCTCGACCATCTCAAAGACAGCGGCCCGGAAATTCGCGCGTTGACTCGCAAACCGGACAGCGCGCAACTGCCGGCAGGCGTCGCGGCCGTCAAAGGCGACCTGTCCGACATTGACGGTTTGCGCGATGCGATGAAGGACGTCACCACCCTGTTCCTGCTCGCGCCCAACGCGGCCGACGAGCAGACTCAGGCCTTACAGGCGCTGAGCGTCGCACGCGAGGCAGGAGTGAAGGGTATCGTTTATCTCTCGGTGTTCAAGGGCGAGCACTACACAGATGTGCCGCACTTCACGAGCAAGTTTTCCGCGGAAAGAATGATCGACCAGTTCGATTTGCCCGCCACTGTTCTGCGACCTGCCTATTTCATCCAGAACGACGCCCGGCAAAAGGAAGCGCTGCTGAAGCATGGGGTCTATGGCATGCCGATTGGCGCGAAGGGTATTTCGATGGTGGATGTACGCGATATCGGCGACGCGGCGGCGCGCGAACTGCTGCGCCGCGAGCGGGCTGGTGAACCGCTGCCAGGCGAAGCATACGAACTCGTCGGGCCGGACGCGGTGAACGCTGATTGGGTGAGCGCGACCTGGAGCGAAGCGTTGCAACGTCCCATTTCTTATGGCGGCGACGATCTCGTTGCGCTCGAAGCACGTCTGAAGTCGGTCTCGCCAGCGTGGCTCGCCTACGATATGCGTTTGATGATGCAACGGTATCAACAGGAGGGCGCTGTTGCGACACCTGCGCAGGTCGCGCGACTGGCGTCGCTGCTGGGCCGGCAACCACGGTCGTATCGTGACTTTGCGATCAGTAGCGCGGCGGTGTGGGCGAAAGAGTGACAAGCTTGTTGTGTGACGCGCCGCTTTGTCATGCAGATCCGGCGCGCCGCGAGGAGTCCAACTCCTTGGCCTCCGTCTAGCGGGGCTTCCGAGACGACCTTACCAAGGGGTTGCGCAATCGTTGCGAACTCAACTCCCTTGGTAAATATCACAAGACAATCCGATGACACACGGCCCGCCATTCCTCCCTCGCCCGCTTCCACTCGATCCACCAGGCTGAGGACCGACCGAATCGTATTCATAGCGATTCATTGAACCGGCAGGCTGTGCCATTTGTGGTTGTGACATCGTCGCGGCGGGCGCCATTTGCGGGTCGGCGCTTCCGGCTGGCTGTTGCGATGTCTGCGAATACGCCAAGCCCGTGACGGCGGACAATGCAGAAGCCACCAATAATGAAGCAAAAGGAACTCTCATTTCTGCACCTTTATCGAGAATGCAATTCGAGTCTATCCAATCAGGATGACGAATCGAAATACATTGATTTGAAAGAACAACAGACTTTCGGTTGCCGATCGCAGAAGAGGAAGCCTGTTAGGGCGAGGCTCGTAATACAGCGCCTCAAGCACGATGCCGCAAAAACTATCAATGGCGGCATGCGCGGATAACAGCGTGCGTTTCTCTTATTGAAGGCATCCTCTGAAGAGGTGACAGGGGCACATGTTTAGGGACGCGCCTTTTCTTGTACTCCAGTTATAGACCTGTCCTCAGAGGAAATCCAGCGGCGAGCATAGCCGTGCCAACTCTGCTTGCTACATCGCGCGAGACATTGGCGAGAGCGCCGCAAACATGTAGATAGCCGGACGGTAGCCTTTCATTCATGACAAGTCCGTAAGCACGTGACATTCGGAATGCCAAAGCGGATATGTACAAAGGATCTGCCAGGAATCAATCGACAAGGTTGACTCCCATCACCTACATTGGTACTGCATGTGTCCGCGTCCCGCCATTCACTCATTGGAGTTCGATCATGAACTGCAACCCCGCCGATACCGCAGTAGTGTTTATCGATCCACAGAACGATGTGTTGAGCCCCACAGGCAAAAACTGGGACGCTGTTGGTGCCAGCGTGACGGAAAACCGAACGGTCGAAAACATGCTGACAATCTTCAAGGCAGCGAAAGCAGCGAAGTTCAGCGTGTTCATCTCCCCCCACTACTTCTATCCGACCGACCGCGCATGGACATTCAACGGCCCACTGGAGGCAGACGAGTTTGCAACGGGCACGTTCGCACGAACGGGTGCGCTGAACCTGAGCGGTCTCGAGAAATCGGGTGCTGACTGGCTGGAGGAGTTCAAACCGTTTATCGAGGACGGCGAGACTATCGTAGTGAGCCCGCATAAGGTTTTCGGACCGCAGACAAATGACCTGACGCTGCAACTTCGAAAGCGTAACGTGCAGAAAGTGGTACTGGGCGGGATGCTCGCCAATATGTGTGTCGAGTCTCACCTGCGCGATCTGATCGAGCAGGGTTTCGAAGTGTACGTCGTCGCCGATGCTACGGCGGGGCCACGTCATCCGACCTGGGGCGACGGCTATAAGGCGGCGTTGATCAACTATGCGTTTCTTGCGCACGCTGTTGTCAAAACCCAGGATGTCGTGGACTCGATGACGCGAAGATAGCCGCAACTCGAACCACCCGACATTCAAAAGATTCCATCTAAGTTCGGCGCCAGCGGGTGCGTCATCACGGGGACATTGCTTCGCGGGTCACGAATAGACAGCAGTCCCCATCACGGCGATACCGTGGCACGCAGCGCTCGGCCACTCCACTACGACGCCACCTTTCCGTTGCCGGTCAGGCTGATGGTCGAGCAGCTTCAAGAATCAGCGGGTCACGGAGTCGGCCGCCTCGGACAAGGTCGTCAGCGGGTTCTGTACGGCTGTGCAATTCATGCCCGCTGCCTGCAACCGCGCAATGACGTCCAACCAGCATGAGCCATCGGCAAACAGGCCATGCGCGAGAACGACATTGCGCGCTTTCACTTGCGCAGGAGGGATCGCCAGTGCGCGTGCCGACACCAGAGCGCTTGCGGCGCCGACCAGCACAGCCGTCGAAAAGGTGCGACGGTCCATAGCCATATACTGAACTCCTTCGCTAAAAGCTTTTTGGCTCAATAGCGGTCCCGACGCCGCCGCTACATGGCGGGCCGCTGAATGATCAGCGTTATCGCCCATTTCGAGGAAGGACCGGGTCTCTGCAGAACCGCACCGCATGAAGATCGGTCTGCTTCGAGAGCAGATAGTCCGCGCTGAGGTTCATCGAGAGATAGTGTGCGCCACTGTGCCCACCGACTTTCCACCGCGCGTATAAGCGTATAAGTATAGGCAGCAGCCAGCCGTAAAGCAGGCGAGCGGTACTTTGGAAAGCATTTTCGGTAGCTGGCAATCCTCTGACATTGACGCTGCCCGGTCCGAACACGTTCGAGGCGAAAAACCATCAGGCGCAACCGTGACGCTTCCGCCCTATAAATGACATCCATCATCTATTGTATAAATGATGATCATCATTTATTATCGAGTCGTACCCGAGCCCGCTAATCGGGCTTTTCTTGTGCTCAATCTGACGCCGCGCGCCGGCATAGACGTTCAAATCGAGGAAATTACCATGCCACTTGTACGCATCGATCTCGCAGAAGGCCAATCCGCCGAATATCGCAGCGCCGTCGCCGACGAGGTCTACAAGGCGATGACCACCACGATGAACGTGCCGGCCAACGACCGGTTCATGGTGGTCAACGAGCATAAGCCCGGTGACTTCATTGCCGATCCGACCTATCTCGGCATCGAGCGCTCGCCTCAGTGCGTCATCGTGCAGCTCACGTTGAATGCGGGCCGCGATATCACAATCAAAAAAGCCTTCTACAAGGCGCTCAGCGAAGGTCTTCACGCGCGCGTCGGACTGCGCCGCGAAGACCTGTTCATTAGTCTCGTCGAAGTGCCGAAAGAGAACTGGTCGTTCGGTAACGGCGAAGCACAATACGCGCAGTAAGCGCATGGTCGACGCGCGCTGCCGTAAAGGCAGCTTGCGTCGCACTCACCATGGAGGGCGCGGATGCCTCGCGTATCGAGGGAACAAACCGACGAGAACCGCCGGCTGATCGAGGCGGCGTCCGCGCGCCTGTTCAAGGAGCGCGGGCTGAACGGCGTGTCGGTGACCGACATCATGGCGAGCGCGGGGCTCACGCATGGCGGGTTCTACGGCCATTTCGAATCGAAGGACGAACTCGCGGCCGTGGCGTGCGAGCGGGCGTTCGGCGAATCCGTTGTGCGCTGGAGATCGCTGGTCAAGGAAGATGCGGGCGAACAGGCTTTCGTCGACGCGCTCGCGAAGCACTATCTGAGCGCGAAGCAGCGCGACGAGCCCGGCGGCGGGTGCCCCGCCGTAGGTCTCGCCGCTGACGTGGCCCGCGAGGACGCGACCAAGCCGGTGCGCGGTGCATACCTACGGGGTCTCAAGTCGATGCTCGGCAGACTGGCGTCGTTTGCTGGTCCGCGTCCGTCGAAGAAAGCGCGTCAGCGCGCGATCGCCCGCCTTTCGATGCTGGTGGGAGCGGCCACGCTCGCGCGTGCGGTGCGGGGCGATCCGCTCTCCGATGAAATACTCACGGCCGTGCGCGACTATCTGCACGGCAGCTTCGAATAGCGGCGCAGCCGGTTTTGTTCGACCATCGGCGCGCAGTGTCCCTTCTGATGAACGATGAATGGCATGCAGTGAGTGCTCCGCTCACTCGCCCGCACACCCCAACCGATGCGAGCGAGCCAGCAGGCGCAATCCGCTAGCGATGCAGCCCACACCCGCAAACATCGCGCCGCCTGCCAGCGCGAGGGTCGACCCGTGCCGGCCGGCCACGCCGAAACACAACGCGACCAGTGCAGCACCCGTGGCTTGCCCGATCAGACGCGAGGTCGCGACGACACCGCTCGCCCCGCCGCTTCGCGCATGCGGCGCGCTTGCCATCAGCGCCTTGATGTTCGGCGACTGGAACAAACCGAAGCCGACTCCGCAGAGCGCCATTCGCGCTGCAATGGCATACACGGACGGATCAGCAGGCATCAGCGCCAGCGACACCAGTCCCACACACAGACAGGCCAGCCCCGTCGCGCCCAGCACGCCTGGCGGATAGCGGTCCGACAGCCGTCCCGCTATCGGCGCCGCGATCGCCACGACAACGGGCCACGGCGTGATGAGAAAACCCGTCTCGATCTGGCTGCGATGCAGCACGTCTTCGAAATAGAACGGAAGCGACACGAACGCGAAGCCTTGCGCAGCGAACCCGCAAACGGCCGTCACCGCCGACAGCGCGAAGACAGGCCGTCTGAGCAGATCCACGGGCAACATCGGCGCGAGCCGCCCTGCTTCGCGACGCATCAGCCACGCACCGAAAACGAACGCGAGCGCAAGCGCGCCGAACACATGAGCGGCAGGCGCACGCTGTCCACCTTCACCAAGCGCGAAAATCAGCGACGCGAAGGTGATCACACTCAGCAAGGCCGCAACGGGATCGAATGGATGCGCGCCTTTGGCCGTACGCGGCAGCGCAGGCAGCGCGAACGCGAGTCCGATCAGCCCAAGCGGCACGTTGATCATGAAGAGCCATGACCATTACGCCGTGGAAAGAATCAGCGACGCAATGGTTGGCCCGACGGCAACCGACACGCCAACGACGAGCGCATTGACGCCGACACCGCGTCCCAGCCGGTGTCGCGGATAGAGCGCACCGACGAGCGCGATGCTGACGCTCGTGATCGCGCTTCCGCCAAGCCCTTGCAGCAGCCGGGCGGCAGCGAGCAGCGGCAGCGTCGGGGCGGCCGCGCAAGCCAGCGATGCAACCGTGAACAGCGCGAGGCCGCCGATGTAGACGCGTCTGTGTCCCAGCACGTCACCTAGTGCGGCGAACGGCAGTATCGTCGCAACCATCGCGAGCTGATAGGCGTTGACGACCCATACCGACTCGGCTGACGTGGTGCGAAGATCGGCGGCGATCGCGGGCAGCGCCGTGTTCGCGATCGCGGTATCGAGCGTCGCCAGCGCGACGGCCAGCATGACGGCAACCATCGCGAGGCGGTTTCCGGCCGGCATCGGCGCATCGACGCCACGCGCGGCTGGGTGATAAACGTCGGACAAGATGCCCTCCCGGTTCGAACAAAAGTGTTGTCGCTATTGTTCGACGCGCCGCGCGGAAAGCGTGGCGTCGTTTGATTCCCGCGGGGAATACCGGCGCCATGGCATGCGGATTTCCGCTAGAGTTGGGCATCGGCAACGGCTGACGGACACAGGATGAGAATCGAAGACCTGCGCGTATTCTCCGTGCTGGCGCAGACGCGCAATCTGCATCGCGTGGCACAGAAAACCGGGCTCACGCAATCCGCGGTGTCGAAGATCCTGCAGCGGCTCGAAGCCGAGTTCGACACGCGCCTGGTAGACCGCAAGGGCCGCGGCGTCGATCTGACCGCCGCGGGACGCGTGCTCGTCGAGCGTGCCGCCGATGTAGGCGCCTCCGTCGCGCAAACCTACGCGGAGATGGCGGCGGCGAAGTCCGCGTCGGTGGGCAAGATCCGCATCGGCGTCGTGCCCGCCTTGCTGGAATCCGCGCTGCTGCCCACGCTTGCCGGCTATACGACGCGTGAGAGCGCCGTTTCCTTCCGGCTTTCCGTGCAGGTGTCGGCGCTGCTATTCGACGAACTTAAGGACGGGCAACTGGACCTCGCGCTTTGCTTCATGCCGGACACCGTTGAGGACGAAGAACTCCAGTCGGACGAGATCGGCAGGCAGCGCTACCGGATCGTGGCGCGGCAAGGTCATCCGCTGACA
>Ga0247692_1000367_pt1 | contig 10453 bp, 9 predicted proteins | sample CNK33_metaG_FD_183041 | JGI IMG/M metagenome (GOLD analysis project Ga0247692, IMG submission 183041) | Soil microbial communities from Purdue University Martell Research Forest, Indiana, United States - CNK33 | ecosystem: Environmental > Terrestrial > Soil > Temperate forest > Bulk soil | place...
AGGGCAACCATCGCCCCGACCATCAGGATGTCGCCGTGCGCGAAGTTGATGATGCCGAGAATGCCGTACACCATCGTGTAGCCCAGTGCGATGATGGCGTAGACGCTGCCAAGCACCAGTCCGTTGATCACCTGCTGAACGAAAATATCCATTACCAGCTCCTGATACGCTGCGTCGTTGTTTTTGCTTTTGTGTTTGTGGTTGCCAGGTCAGTGATCGCCCCGACCTGATCGGCCGAAACCCTGCCTTGAAGCCTTGACGCGACGACGCAACGGAATACGTTTTGTCGTCGGCAGAATGAGGTGCCTGCATCGCGAAGTGGGCCTGCCCGCGCCTCGCGGACAGGCCCATTGCTTACTTTGACAGCGCGCGTACGTCGGTGAGCGCCTTTTCTACGATCGCAACCACTCGCTGACGCTCTTCGCCTTCGAGTTTCAGACGTGGCGCCTTCACGTTCTCTGAATAACCGGCGGTGATGTTTTCAGCCAGCTTGATGTACTGGACAAGTTTCACGTGTGTATCCAGATGGAACAGGTCGATCAATGCCTGGTACAGCTTACGGGCCCATTCGTAGTCGCCCGCGACCGCGAGGTTCAGCAGTTCGACCGACTCCTTTGGCACCGCGTTGGCCATCCCCGACACCCAGCTTTTCACGCCCAGTGCCACCGACTCAAGCACCAGATCGTCGACGCCGCACACCACGGCAAGCCGGTCGCCAAACCTGTTGATCAGGTCGGTGACACGCGTCGTATCGTAAGATTCTTCCTTGATGGCCTCAATGGTCGGCTCTTCAATGAGTTGCGCGACGACGTCGGGCGTCAGATCCACGCCATAGCCGCGCGGGTTGTTATAGAGCAGGATGGAGAGGTTCGACGCCTGCGCGACCGTCTTGTAGAAAACGATCGTTTCATGGGCGTCAGACTTGTAGGTGAGTCCCGGGAACACCATCAGGCCCTGCACACCGAGCGCTTCCGCCTCCCTCGCGTACTGGACCGCGCTCGCCGTATTGGTTTCGGCCAGACCGTCGATGACCGGTACACGGCCATTGACGGTTTCCACAGCGAGCCGGATCACCGTGCGCTTTTCTTCCGGCGTCAGCTGGGCGTTCTCGCCCACCATGCCCATCATAACGACACCACCGACACCGCTCTCGATGAGGCGGTTCAGACCCACCTTGATGGCTTCGTGATCGAGCGAGCCGTCATCTTTCAGCTTCGTCGTCACAGCGGGAAAAACACCTTTCCAGATCACTTTCATGGCTACACCTTTCCAATATGGGTAAGCAGAGGCGGGATATCCCGCGGTTCAATCGAGGGCGGGGACCCGTCAATTCTCGAAACGACTGATCGAATACGGTTCAAGGCTGATTCCGGGGGTACGGTTAGCAAGCAGGTCTGCGACGAGAGCACCGGTTGTTGCCGATTGCGTCAGGCCGAGGTGACCGTGGCCAAACGCGTAGATCACGGACGGCGCGTGTGGCGACCGGCCGATGACGGGTAATGAATCAGGCGTGGCCGGACGGTGTCCCATCCACTTCACTGCGCCGGCGTCGTTAATGCCGGGCAAAAAGCGTTTGCCTAGTTCCAGCAGCGCATCACTGCGCTTGAAGTTCGGCGGTGCCTTCAGACCCGCGAACTCAGCCGCACCGCCTATGCGCACGCCGATATCTAGAGGCGTGGCGACAAACTTTCGCTCGGCAAAGATCACCTCGCGAGACAGGCTGATGCCGTGCGAAGGAAGCGTCGTGTTGTAGCCCCGCTCACTGTCGAGCAGGACGCGATCGCCAATCGATTCCGCCAACGCTGCCGACCACGCACCCGTGGCCACGATCAGGCGCCGTCCTTTGACCCGCTCGCCAGCCGCCGTAATGGCCGAAGGCGCCAGCGCGTCTGCCAGATCTAGGCCCGTTACGGTACCCACGACAAACGTCGCGCCGAGCTGCCGGACCCGCTCGCGCAGCTGCGTGACAAGTCGCTTCGGATCCCCGATGTGTGACCAGTCATCAAGAAACACGCCGCGACGGAAGACTGGCGCCAGCGATGGTTCGAGTGCGCGAATCTCATCGGCCGACAGCGGATGCCAGCGCACGCCCAGCTCGCGCTTGAATGCCCACTCGTGCTGGTCAGCGGCGAAAGCTTCGTCGGACTCATAGACCGTCAACGCACCGCGGCGATAAAAGCTGTCCATCGCACCGATGTCCTCGAACATCGGGACGATGTCGTCGTAGACGCGGTTGTTCAGTTTCGCCAGTGCAAGCGAAATTTCCCGGAATCGGTCCTTGTCGCTGGCACGCTGAAACGCCAAAAACCACGGCAACGCAGCGGGCACATGTTTCCAGTCAAGCGCGAGCGGGCCCAGTGGATCAAACAGCCATTTCAGCGCCTTCGTGTACAACCCACTCACCGAAATGGGCGTGCTCTCCGTCACAGCGATGCCCCCGGCGTTCCCGTGCGACGTACGGTCACCTTCGAAGTCACGGTCGATGAGTGTTACGGTCGCACCGTCACGCAGTGCAGACCATGCACACGCGAGACCGACAATTCCGCTACCGATTACCACTACGTCGGGGGTTGTCCGGGAGTGTTGAGCTTGCTGGGTCATTTCCGTGAGTCAAATTCCGTGGGTGGACGGCACACGGGCCGTCCACCTTGGTTTCAGTTACTTGGATCCGAGCACTGTGAGCGGTTTCCACTGTCCGTTTTCGCATTTGTAGACAGTGATGATTGCGTCTCGCAGATCACCGTACTTGTCGTAGGCGAAGTGGTCGCTCGTCACCCCCTTCATGTCGGTCTTCGCGAGCACCGGCAGGTAGACAGCGGGGTCCGATGAATTGGCCTTCTGCATCGCTTGCATCATGGCCATCGCACCGTCATACGTGTATGGCGCGTATGTCGTCGGCTCGGTGCCAAACTTGGTCTTGTAGCGCTGCGTAAAACCAGCACCGCCCGGCATCTTGTCGAGCGGAAGTCCTGCGAGCGAGACAATCGCGCCGTCGGCGGCAGGGCCCGCGATCTTGATGAAGTCTTCCGTCTTCGACATTTCACCCGAGGCAAACGTCGCCTTCATCGCGAGCGAGCGCGCCTGTTTCACCAGGGGCGCGGACTGCGCGTCGGCACCCGCGTAGTAGATGAAATCCGGATTCTTCGACTTGATACCGGTCAGGATAGCCTTGAAGTCGACGGCCTTATCGGACGTGAACTGGTGATCGATGATGCTGCCACCGGTCGCCTTCACCGCTGTCTCAAACTGCTGGGCGAGACCCTGACCGTATGCGGTGCGGTCATCGATGATGGCGATGCGCTTCGCATGTAGCGTCTCGACGACGTACTTGCCCATGACGCTGCCTTGCTGCGTGTCGGACGTCATCATGCGGAAGGTCGTCTTGAATCCCTGTCGGGTGTATGCCGGTGCGGTCGCCGTCGAGATCTGTGGAATGCCCGCGCGCGAGTAGATTGCCGACGCCGGAATGGTCACGCCCGAGTTGAAGTGACCGAGCATGCCCTTGATACCATCGTCGACCAGCTTCTGGGCGACGACAGTACCCGTCTTCGGGTCGGCTTGGTCATCGAGTGCTTCAAGCACGAATTTCGTTTCCTTGCCGTCGATCTTCGGCTTGGTTGCATTAAAGTCGTCGATCGCGAGCTGGACGCCCGACTCGAAGTCCTTGCCATACTGCGCCTGCGCGCCCGTCATCGGAGCGGCCAGACCCAGTTTGATGGTCTGCGTTTCGGCGGCCTGCGCCGCGCCGAGTGACAGAATGAGGAACGTCGAGGCGGCGGCCGCAATAGCTGTGGTGCGAATTTTCATACCAGTCTCCTTCTACCCATGAAAAACCGCCTCCGAGCATCGAATCATTATATTGGATCCAATATCCAATGAATTCACGTATGATGCGCGCCTTTGGCGGGTCTGTCAAATGTGTCCGAAAAAACTGGCGGAGCGCGGTTTTCTGCCGCCCCGCCTCAAGTCCTACACCTGTTCCATTGAGCCGGTGTCTTCCATTCCGGCCAGCTGGCGCACCTGATCCGCGAGCGACGCCACGGCCAGTTGCGCAAACACGAGTGCAAGGCCGAGATCAGCGTGGTCATAGAGACCTGCTTCGCCTAGCAGATTGAGCGTGCCCAGCGTAACGCCGTTCTTCCGCACGGGGATGTTCAGCACACTCTCGCAGCCGATGCCCCACAGCACCTGATATTCCGAGAACACCGACCGGATGTCCTCGCGCGTGGAGCCGATAAAGATCTCGCCGCGCTGCAGAACGTGATCCGTCCAGCGGCTCTGCGTGACCCGTTTCAGCCCACCTACCGGATTGATGTCCGGCCGATTGCTGTGCAGGCGCCCGAGCCGGCTCGAAGCCGCGTCATACGCCAGCACTGTAAAGAGGCGCTGTCCGAACACCTCGGTGAGCGAACGCTCCAGGTCGGACCAGATGAAGTCGACACTTTTGCCTGTCTGTTGCGCTTCGGCGACACGCCTGATCGCCCGCAACAAGAGCATGTGATTCGTGTTGTCCATGCCGGATACCTACTTGGCAGCGCGCAGCGTGGCGCTTTGCGCCTCGACTGGCCTCGCACCGTACTCGGCCTCGGTGATTTCCTCGAGCGTCCGGCCCTTCGTTGACACTCCAAGGAAAATCACCGCGAGCGCCCCGATCAGCAGGATGACGGTTGTCATACCGAATACGCCCGCAAACCCCCACAGCGGATAGATGTAACCCACCAGCATCGGCGAGCAGATCGCCCCAATACGGCCGAACGCCGACGCCGTACCCATCCCTGTAGCGCGCAGATGCGTCGGGAAGACCTCCGGGGTATAGGCATATTCGCCCGCATTCACGCCATTCATCGCAAAGGACATGAAGATCGAAGCCAGCACGATCGACGTATCGCTGCCCGCATTGGCAAGCCAGATACCGGCACAGCAGGCCATCGCCATGTAACCGACGATCGTCGTCTTACGTCCGAGCTTTTCGCAGAAATATGCAGACGAGTAATAGCCCGGGATCTGCGCGAGGTAGATCAAAATCGAGACCGAGAAACTCTTCGTGATGGTCATGCCATGCTGGACCAGCAAGCCTGGAATCCAGACGAAGAATGCATATGAGCAGAACGTCACTGACAGCCACAGGCACCAGGTCATCAACGTCGTCTTCGCCAGAGGCGGCTTCCACAGCAGCTTAAGGTTGCCAAAGAAGGAGCCCGAATGCTCGAGGCTCGTTGTACCGCCGGACACGGGCACCACGGGCGGCAACGTCACGCCGGAACGTTCGATCTGCCGCTCGATGTCAGCCACCACGGCCTCCGCTTCGGCATGCCGGCCGCGGATCTCCAGCCAGCGCGGCGACTCATGCAGCGAACGGCGCCACCAGAGCAGGACCACGACTGGCACGGAGACGATGACCAATGCGATGCGCCAACCTTCCGGGTTCAGCGGGATAACAAAGTAACCGATCAGTGCGGCCGCGACGAACCCGAATGAAAAGAAGCCCGCTAGTGCGCCCGTGAATGCACCACGATAACGGTTGCTGACGAACTCTACGAGGAACGGGGCAATGATCGCGCCCTCGGCGCCCATGCCGATGCCCGCAATCGCGCGCAGCAGCGCGAAGGTGTGCCAGTCATTAACGAACGCATTCGCGAATGTCAGCACACAGAAGAAGGTCAACGCCCACATCATTACGACGCGGCGGCCGAAGCGGTCTCCAAGCAGTCCGGCAAACAGGGCGCCGACCAGAAAACCGACATAGGTGCTGCTGCCGAGGAGCCCTGTCTCGAAGCTTGTCAAATGCCACCTGGTACGGACAACGGGCAGGATGAACGCAATGATGGCCGCATCGATGGCTTCGAACATGAAGCCCAAACCGCCCATGATGAGCAGCTTGAAGTGAAATCGGCTGAACGGCAGGCGCTCGAGCCGGGCTGCAATCGGTGACATAAAGTTGCTCCCGAAAGGAGAATTCGACCGCTCCGGAAACGGTGAAGCGGGATGTTGTTACCAATATCCTGTATCCAACATCCAACGTCAAGATCGGGTAAACCTTGCATGAGGACGCAGGGATATGAGGAAGACCGCGGATGGGTGTTGTAAGGGCGCTTAAAACGAGTGACGGATACCCGCGCGCACGGCGACCTGGCTGCTGGTCGATGAGGGTGTCAGGAATGACAGCGCGGCAACGGCGGGCTTGCCGGTGGAATCGATGCCTGTGGCCCGCTCTCCCAAGAGGTGGTGGCGTACAGCAGCGTACGCTTGGACAGGTTGTACCAGGTGCCAACGTTGAGCTGCAAATATTTGGCTGTTTCTGCCTTCGTGTAATCGTAGGACACCCCTACCATGGAGGCAGGTGACACGTTGTAGGTCGTGGGGCCTCATAGTTGTTGAAGGTCGCCGTTCCAGAGAACGGCGTCGAGGACGTCCGCACCACATCTTCGAAGCGGGTGTTGGTGTAGGTGAAGCCCAGCAGTGCCGCGCCGATGCGATAGTTCACGCCTGCGCCCGCGATCTGCAGCGTATGCGCCGACGTGTAGCCGCTGAATGTCGGATTGGTGATCGGATTCGCAAACGTACCCCCGGCGACGGGGCTCGCCGTTGCATCGTAGATTGAGGTGGCTGGATTGTTGATGCGCGAGAATACGGCGCTCGCGCTGAGTGCGTCGTTCGCGTAGCTGATGCTCACCGCCTCTTTCTTGCCGTTGGAAAAGTCACCGGCCACGCCGCCCAAGCTAAACAGACCCGATACCTTGAACCCGGCGTAGGTCGGCGAAATGTACTTGACCGAATTGCTTAGCGAATAGTCGCCCCATACGTTGTCGACGTCGGCCGCGTGTGTCGCGAGGATGCCGCCGAAGCGGCTGGAGGCCGATAGACCGATCAGGGAATCGAGCACCAGATCGTACTGACGACCCATCAGGACCGTCCCGAAAGGCGAGCCCAGGCCAACGTATGCCTGGCGGCCGAAAAGACGTCCGCCATTGTTCATCGTGCCCTTGTTGATGTCGAACCCGTTCTCGAGGCGTGCGACGGTACTGTAACCACCGCCCAGGTCCTCATTGATCAGGAAACCTCGCGGCGAGAACACGCGCATGAAAGGTCTTGCGCAGCGCGAATGCATCCATACACAGTTTCTCCAGGAATATCCGGTAAATTGTCGACTACAATATCCTGGATCCAATATAATAGGTCAAGCAATTCCCGCCGCGTTTTTCCTTTTATGTTGTGCAGCCCGGGCGCATGCCTATGGCGGGAACAGTCGAATTGTGCTGCTTGTCCAATTACGATGCGCTCCTATTCGCGCATCAGTGCCAAGACATCGGCATATAGCTGGGCGCTGACTTCCACCCCTTCGACTTCGCTGCGCGCCCGAGCCTCAAAGCGGCGCTGCGATGGCAGTCGCGCGCCCTGCCCGACGATGGCGTCGAACATCGCTTCTGCATAACGGTCCCCCTCCGCCCGCTTCCCTGCTGCGAAGACGTCCGGATTGAAGGCGACGATGAGTTCTCCATGGCACGGTGTCGCGCCCACGCCTTCATCGAATTTTTGCGACTCCAGGCTCGTCAGGTCGCCGAGCAATGGCCCCGCGAGCAGTTCTACCATCGCCGAGAGCGCCGAACCCTTGTGCCCACCGAATGTGAGCATTGCCCCGCGCATGGCGGCTGCGGGATCCGTGGTCGGCTGCCCGGCCTCATCGACGGCCCATCCAAGAGGGATGTCTTTTCCGGTCCGCCGGTGCAATTCGATGTCACCGCGCGCAATGGCACTCGTAGCGAAATCGAAAACGAAGGGAAAGGTTCCAGGGCGCGGCCAGGCAAATGCAATCGGGTTAGTTCCGAAGACGGGTTTTGTGCCGCCCGCTGGCGCCACCCAGCTGTGACTGGGCGTCATGGCAAGCGCCGCCAGCCCCTCACTGGCGATGACCTCGACCTCGGGCCAGAGCGCCGAGAAATGAAAACAGTTGTTGATCGACAGTGCTGCGATCCCGAGCGTGCGCGCCTTCTCGACTAGAAGCGCGCTGCCCAGCTCAAACGCCAATTGCGAATACCCGAAGCGCGCGTCGACCCGGACGATCGCAGGCGAAAGATCGCAGACCTGTGGTCTGGCATCTCCTGCGAGCTTGCCTTCACGCAGCGACCGAACGCAAACCAGCAACCGGTAGATTCCGTGCGAATGACACTCATCACGTTGGCCTGCAGTGATGACCCGCGCAATGGCGCTCGCATGATCCTCGGCCATGCCATTAGACATCAACACACGGAGGGACAACTCGTTGACCTCGTCCAGAGTAAGACGAACCTTTTCCATTGGCGCTCCATTTTGGATACAATATTCAACCGAAAGGATAGTCGCTGAAGCCGGTATCGTCAAACGGTGCTAATTCTCGCTCCCACAGGACCACGGCATGAACTCCGCATGGATAGTCGATGGCACGTATCTGAACACGGACTTGCATCACGGACGCCTGTCCGTTGAAGACATCGTCCAACTTGAGCGAAGACTGATCGACGAGCAAGGCGCTCCCATGAAACGCTCGGTATATTTCGATCTGTCTCGCGACGTCGATCAGGACCTGGCCGGCCCCTTGATATTGGGTTTGCGATCGGCGCGCCTGCGTACGCCGTTTGATGTGCGCCTGATTCCGCTGCCAGAGACGAAAAATGTCTCGGCCGATATTGACGCACGCCGTCTGCTTGCCGTCGATCTAGCGGTCGAAGCCATAAGACTGCTTGGTGATGACTGTGACCGTCTCATTTTGACCGCGGCCGACGCGGCATTGGAGCCAGCAGTCTCGATGATTCGAATCCAGTATACGAAGGAATTCTGGCTCACTACCGCCCGCGGCGGAGTGGTAACTCTATTGGGTTCATACGCGGACCGTATCGTTTGGATTGACTGACTTAATAGCTGCATCTTTGTGCACTTTTGGTAAGCGCTCGTTTGAGCACACCCGATCCATACTCACGCAGCGTTGGGTATTGAGAAGCCTATACGTTCTTCGCAGGTTTGAAGAATCTGGCCGTCGCGTACCTGTTGCTGCGCGCCAAGCTCATTGCAGCGCGTCAAAACCTGAATCCCTCACCACGCCTTTGATGCGGGTTCTAACGAGAAGTCAACCTCCACAACCGCGCCGTCAGTCGACACGGTGTACTGCTGCGGGGAAAGCCTCTTTGCCGCAATGCAGGATAGCTGTGACCGTGTGCGGCGGTAGACCTAGGGTTCCTTTATTCGAGGCGTTCCATTTGCGGCCCGCAGTCGAACTGCACAGCCTTCGCTTCCAGAACCGTGCATGTCGCTCGCAGGCAGCGCGACAAAGGCTCCCGCAGAAACCAGCGACCTCCGGCCGCTCAGAACTGATGACGCACGCCCACCATCACGCCCGTTTGATCGACTCCGGGCAATGGCGTTGAGGCAGGTGGGAGCACGCCGCCATCGACCGTGAATGTCGCGTTGCGCTCATTGAACATATGTCCGACGGTGACATATACCGAACTGCGCTTCGACAGGAGGTACGCCGCGCGCGCCGCAATCACGGAAGCGCCAGCCGAACTGCTATTCACCGATATGTGGCCGAACTGGGCATCAAGGGCGATTTGCGGAACGGGGAGATACGTGCCGCCCAGCCACCAGTAGTTGCTGACGGCGTCGAACAGCGTCGCCGTCTGCGCTCCGTGATTGATCCGATGAAGATATCCCGCGCCGACGGTGGCAGTGCCGAACTTCACGTAGCCGTCGATGACAGCGCGTGTGTCCGTCAGTGAACTGGTCGGCAAGGGAGAGCCGGTGCCGCCTCCGCCATAGTTACGATCGAATGCCGCCGCCACACCCCACGTTGCCGCCTCGTATTTCACCATCGCTGACATCGACTTGCAGGCCCGCCAGTCCGTCGGCGACTGGCCCGCGCATCCGCCCGCCGCCGCAGGATCGACGGCATCACGCCCGAATGAATAGGTAGCGCCCACGGTCAGCCCCGATGACGTGAAAGTGTAGGCGACAGCGTTGTCGAGCCGCGGTTGGGACAGGTAGGGGTCGAGGTCACCTGCTGCGTAGATGTTCGGACCCATCGTGTCGCCCGGTAACGCCCAGTAGATCTGCGAGTATTGCCGGCCCAGCGAGATCGTTCCCCATCGCCCTGACAGGCCTACGTATGCCTGCCTGCCAAACAACCGGCCGCCCTGATTCAGCGTTCCCTGCGAGGGAGCAAACCCCGATTCCAGCACGAACACCGCGCTGAGCCCGCCGCCGAGATCCTCCTTGCCGCGAAAACCCCACCTCGATGGTATCGATGCCGTGAGCGACGGGACGCGGACCGCACTCGACTTTGTTGGACCGTTGTTGCTCACGTATTCGATGCCCGTATCGATGATTCCGTACAGCGTGACCGAACTCTGCGCCTGCGACGCCACCGGCGCACAAATCGCAAGCGACAACAGTCCCCAGCAAATCGTCTGACGCCACGAAAAAC
>Ga0247692_1000368_pt1 | contig 10451 bp, 10 predicted proteins | sample CNK33_metaG_FD_183041 | JGI IMG/M metagenome (GOLD analysis project Ga0247692, IMG submission 183041) | Soil microbial communities from Purdue University Martell Research Forest, Indiana, United States - CNK33 | ecosystem: Environmental > Terrestrial > Soil > Temperate forest > Bulk soil...
TTTGCGCGCTGCGTTCATAAAGTCGTTTTGCGGATGCGATTCTGCGGAAGGCATGGACAATTGTGTGTAGAGAAACGGTTGTTCGCCGTGATTTTACCCGTTGTCGCTTTATGGCGACATGATGGGTTCCAAACGTCGAACGGGGTTGACGCCCACTATAACCACTTGTGGGCGCGGAAGCATCCTTTAAAGATCAAGTGTAACGCTGAGTTACCAAATCATGCGGCGCTATGCGCGCCAGCCAACGTTCACGGGCGGTTGAAGGCGCGAGACGACGTCGATACGCTCGCTCGCGCCAGATGAAAGATGTCGCCATTCGCGAATGCCGCGGAATAAAACGCCCGCCACGAGCGTTTATCGGTCAGGCATCGCACAAAAGCCGCGAAGCCGTGAGAAGGAAAGACGGAAGTGTCAGCAGCACGCATCAGAAATGGGCGTCCGTCTTTGCGGAAGGTTTCCTCAACTGTCCAATGGGTCACCGGCGTCGCGTCATCTGTCGCTCGCGCGCGTGCCGCCGGTTCAACGCATGGCCACGCGATACGTCGCGCCTCGCCGTGCAGGAGGTTCTACATGAAAGTGTCCAGACTGGTATCGGCTGTATTCGTCGTGCTCGCGCTCGGGGTGGCATCCCTCTCGCTGACCGCGTGTCAATCCACGGGTGAAATGAGTCCGTCGGGTGGGAGCAGCAGCGGCTCGAGCGGCAGCAGTGGCGGCTATTGACGATGCCTGTGCTCGCATGACAGCTTGCGCCGGGTGAACTTCGAAGCGGAAGTGATTTCGTGGCTCCCGCAGTTGCGGCGCTATGCGCGCGCGCTGACGGGTGACCCAGCTTGGGCGGACGATCTGGTTCAGGATACGGCCGAGCGCGCGCTCGCGCGCTGGAAGGGCTTTCGCCCCGACAGCAATCTGCGCGCGTGGCTGCTGACGATCTTGCGGCACCTGTATATCGACCAGTTGCGGGTGCGCCGGGAAATCGCCGTCGACGACGAGAGCGCGCCATGGCGTAATCTCGAAGCGCCGCGCGGCGAAGTCGACGGTCTGGTGTTGCGCGATGTGCAGCGCGCGCTTTATTGTCTGCCCGTCGAGCAGCGCGAGGTGATGTTGCTGGTTTGCGTGGAGGAGTTGAGCTATCAGGAGGCGTCCGTGGCGCTCGGCGTGCCGATCGGCACGGTGATGTCGCGGCTGTCGCGCGCCCGTGAGCATATGCGGGCACTGTTGACGGAAGGGCCCGTCCACAAGTCGCCGTCGCTGAAAGTGGTGAAGGCCAGGTGAGAAGCGCGCAATGAACAACGACGAAAACACTACCGGTTCCGCGAACGCGCCAGATCTGCGCGCGCTGTCGGCATTCGTCGACAGCGAGTTGCCCGAGAGCGAGCGCGCCGCGGTGCGCGAGCATCTGGCGCGCGACCCGCAGGCGGCCGCGCAGGTCGCGTCGTGGCGCGCGCAGAAGGCCGCGCTGCAGGCGCTGTGCGGCGCGCCCGAACGCGAGGAGCCACCGTTCATCGTGCTGCGCGCGCGCATCCCATGGTGGCGCCGCGTGGCTGTCGCCGCGTGCTGGCTCGCGGTTGGCGCGGGCCTGGCGCTTGCGCTCGGCCCGCTGGTGCCGCGCCTTGGGGGCGGCGGCAATGGAGACGTGATGTCGTTCGCGCGGCGCGCGGATATCGCGTATGCCGTCTATACGCCGGAGCGCCGTCATCCCGTCGAGGTGGCGGCCGCCGAGGAAGAGCATCTGATCAACTGGCTGTCGAAGCGCCTGAACCGCCACCTGTCCGTGCCGTCGCTGCAGGAGTACGGCTATACGCTCGTCGGCGGACGGCTGTTGCCGGGGGAGGCGGGGCCCGCCGCGCAATTCATGTACGAGAACCAGGGCGGCGCGCGGCTCACGCTCTACGTGACGGGCATCCCGAAGGATGAAACCGCGTTCCGGCTGTTCCGCGACGGCAACCGGCGCACCTTCTACTGGATCAGCGATCACATGGGCTACGCGCTGTCCGGCCCGATCGAGGAACACAAGCTGCGCTCGATCGCGATCGAAGTGTGCGGCGAACTCGGCGGCCGTCCGGAGACGTGGCAGTAATCGTCGCACCGCGTCGTCTTTCCCATCGCCGGAAACATGATGTAACACGATGCGTGTCGCTGCCTCCCGCGCGGCAGGAATAGCGCCTTGCGCACAAGCGTTTAAGTTGTGCAGGCGCGTGATTTTTCGCTCCCGGCGAATCTGCAGCGGCGATTGGCCGCGCGTCCTGCAAGGCGAATCGATGGCGTCTTCACGGCGACGGCACGCGAACGTGCCGCAACGCCGCACCGTCGGGCAGGACACATCATGCGTACTTTGTTTGGACTCGGCGCGACGCTGTGCGTGTGCGCCGGATGCGCGGTGCCGGCTTCACCGCCCGTTGCCGCGCAAGAGCCGCTCAACGATCAGATGACATGCCGCAACATCGTCGGCCAGGCGGAGATCGACGGCACGATGCAGCAGATCAGCGGGCTCGCTTGCCAGCAGCCGGATGGGACATGGCAGATCCAGCAGGGCGGCGACGCGGCCGCCGTCGTCTATCCGATTCCCGCCTATCCTTACTATGACCAGTGGTATTGGGGGCCGCCTGTCGCCGTCGGCTTCGGCGCGTCGTTCGTGTTCGTCGACCGGTTCCATCAATTCCATCACATGAACCACGTGCATTGGGGGCGGCCGGGCGGCGGATTCCACGGAACGGGTGGCATGCGCGGCTGGGGCGGTGGGCACACATGGGGCGGCATGGGTGGCATGGGCGGCGGGCATCGGCGTTGATCGTGGACGATGCGTGTCGCGCGAATATCTTTCGTCGACTGCCAGTAATGAACAAACGCTAACGAGCTACAGCCAGCAACCCAGCCAGCCGATACCGCTTCGACACGACGAGAGGACACCTTGACACGCATCCTGCCGCCGGACATTTCCGCCGCGACGTTCGACCGCGCGCTCGCCGCCTTCGAGGCGATCGTCGGCGCCACGCAGGTCGCGTCGACGCCGGCAAGCCTTGCGCCCTATGCCGATCCGTTCGCACCGGGCCCGCTGGCGGCATCGTTCGTGCCGTCGGCGGTGCTGGTGCCCGCGAGCGTCGATGAGATTCGCGCGATTCTGCGCGTCGCGAACGACTACCGCATTCCGCTCTGGACGGTGTCCACAGGACGCAACTTCGCGTACGGCGGCGCGGCGCCGCGTTTGACGGGATCGGTGGTGCTGGATCTGCAGCGGATGAACAGGATTCTCGCCGTCGACGAGCAACTCGCCTATGCGCTCGTCGAACCCGGCGTCAGCTACTTCGATCTGCATCACCATCTGCGCGAGCGCGGCTACAAGTTGTGGGTTGATCCGCCCGCGGCGGGCTGGGGCAGCATCGTTGGCAACACGCTCGAACGCGGCTTCGGCACGACGGCTTACGGCGATCACGCGGCGACGCAATGCGGGATGGAAGTGGTGCTCGCGAATGGCGACGTCGTGCGCACGGGCATGGGCGGGATCGAGATCGGCACGTCGTGGCAGGCGTTCAGGTATGGCTACGGGCCGTCGTTCGATCCGATGTTCATGCAGTCGAACTACGGCATCGTCACGAAGATGGGCGTCTGGCTGATGCCCGCGCCAAGCGCGTATCTGCTGGGCGAAATCCAGTTTCAGCGCGACGACGATCTGGAAGCGGTCGTCGAGACGTTGAGGCCGTTGCGGCTGAACCGTACGATCGGCAACCAGGCCGTGATTGAAGGCGCGCTGCGCCGCGCGGCGGGCATCGGGCCGCGCTCGCAGTGGTATCAGGGCACGGGCGTGATGCCGGAGAGCGCGATCGCGTCGATGACCGAGGCGCTGAAAATTGGCCGCTGGAATCTGCATTACGCGCTCTACGGCGAGCGCGAAGTGATCGATGCGCAAGAAGCGATCGTGCGACGCGCGTTTGGCCGCATTCCGGGTGCGCGGATGCTGTCGAAGACCTATGACGGCGGCGCGGAGCCGGAGGCGGGCGGCGATCGCAACCTCGCCGGCATTCCGGGCATGACGGCGTTCCGCATGCTCGACTGGCGTGGCGGCAGCGGCGCGCATGTCGACTTTTCACCCGTCTGTCCGGCCACGGGGCGCGACGCGATGCGCCAGTATTCGATGGCCAGGGCGCGCGCCAACGAATACGGCTTCGACTACTACGGCGGCTTCACATCGGGCGAGCGGCATCTGCATCACATCGCCGCGGCGATCTTCGACAAAAGCGACGCGCGGCAGAGCGAACTGGCCGCCGATCTGCTGCGCGCGTGGATGAGCGACGCACACGGCGCGGGTTACGGCGAGTACCGCTCGCATCTCGTCTACATGGACTTCGCGGCGGCGCGCTACAACTTCAACGACGGCGCCATGCTGCGGCTGTCGGAGACGATCAAGGACGCGCTCGATCCGAAGGGGATTCTGTCGCCGGGCAAGCAGGGCATCTGGCCAAAGGCGTTTCGCAACTGGCGCGGATATACATGAGCGCGAGGGCATGACATGCAGCGGCGCACATTCATCGCTACGGGCGCATGGCTGTCGGCGGCACCGGCTTTCGGCGTGCCGTGGCTTCATCTGGACGGGATGCACGCCGACCTCGCGCTGATCGACACGGCGCTGCCCGAATCCACGGCGCTGAGCGATCACGCCGCGCGCATGCGTCTGCCCGTTTTCGACGTGAGCGCCACGCCGCATGCCGATATCGCCACGCTCTGGTACGACACGCTCGCGCCGCGCGTAATGAGCTCGGGCGGACGGCTGACGCTCGTCGGTGTCACACGCGCCGCTGATTTCTTCGTGCTCGCGCGGCTCGCGCTGCCACCCGCCGCGCCGATCACACACGCGCGCAGCGTGCCGCAGCGCGCGTCGGTCGCGTTTGCGCTGACGACCTGATCAGAACCGGTACTCGGGGTTTTTTGGATCGAACGCCATGTCGTCGAAGGTCTTCGGCGTGATCGTCAGGAACACGATGCGTTCGAAAATCTGTCCGTCGTTGCCGTACGATTCGGCCATCCGGAAATACGGGTGCCGCAGATCGAGGCCGAGCACTTCCTTTTTCGCGTAGTACTCGGGCTGGCCCGTCGGCGTTTCGTACGTGAAGGCAATGACGCGCACGCCGTCGACGGTTCGCACGTCGATCTCCGCGGGCCGCGTGATGCCCACATTGGCGAATTTTTTGCCTTCGTCGAGAAACTGCTGGGCGATGAATTCGGTGCCGAGATCCCGCACCTTGTGGTTCGATTGTGACCGCGCCAGCGTGCCGTTGATCGACGTCCACAGCGGGATGATGTTGAAGATGCCGCCGAGATGGCCGTACATCTCATCGGCGCGCTTCGACGCGTCGTAGATGATTTCCTGGCCTGAATGCGGGCCGTCGGGCAGCCATCGGCCGTAGATGCGCAGCGGCTCGCGCGTGAGCCGCACGAGCATGTGATCGGGCCGGCGTGGCCAGATGCCGCGAATGCGCTCCTGGCGCAGCATCGTGAACTCGTAGGACGGGTAGGCGTTCGGTCCTTCCTCGATATAGCGCGGCAGCGTGAGGGGATCGAACGATTCGAACAGCGCGACGAGCTGCGCGTCGTCCATCTGTTCGAGCGCGCCGCTTTGCGCGGCGTTGCGCAGCCATTTGACCTGCTGCTCGAGCGGCAGCTTCGCGGCATTTGCGACGGCCTCACTGGCGCCCAGCGTGACCTGCGGGGCGATATGCGCGGCCAGCGCGGATGCATCGTTCTGCGCAGCGGCGGCCCCCGCGATCAACACGCAAACCAGCTGGGCGACGAACAGCGATATCCAGCGCGAGCCAGCACGCCAGCGACGACTGAACCGGTAGCGCGAACGCTTTTCCACAAACTCCGGGTGACGCATCAATCGCTCCCAAAAGCGCGGAAGGCTTCGCCATTGCTACGCGGTCAGGCGCGCGAAACCGTCACGAGGTTGTCTGCTTTGCCAGCTCCTGATCGCGCAGCTCGCGCCGCAGGATCTTGCCGACATTCGTTTGCGGAAGCTCGTCGCGGAACTCGACGACCTTCGGCACCTTGTAGCCCGTCAGATTCTTGCGGCAATGCGCGATCACCTGTTCCTCGGTGAGCGAAGGGTTGCGTCGCACGACGAAGACTTTCACGCGCTCGCCCTGTGCGACGTCGGGAATACCGATCGCGGCCACTTCACGCACGTCGGGGTGCATCGCGATCACGTCCTCGATCTCATTCGGATACACATTAAAACCCGACACAAGAATCATGTCTTTCTTGCGGTCGATCAGCCGGATATAGCCGCGCGAATCCATCACGCCGATATCGCCTGTCGCGAGCCAGCCGTCGTCGAGCACCTTCGAGGTTTCGTCGGGACGGTTCCAGTAGCCTTTCATCACCTGCGGACCTTGCACGCATAGCTCGCCCGGTTCGCCGATATTCGCCCAGCTGCCGTCGTCCTTGCGGAATCGCACCTGAGTGGACGGCGCGGGCAGGCCGATCGAGCCGTCGAACTCGCGCATGTGCTTGAGATCCACCGGGTTCATCGACACGATCGGCGAACATTCCGTCAGCCCATAGCCTTCGATGATCGGCTTGCCCGTCACCTCGCGGAAACGGTCGGCCACGGCCTTTTGCATCGCCATGCCGCCCGCCATCGCGAGCTTGAGCTTCGAGAAGTCGCGCTGGCGGAATTCTTCGTTGTCGAGGAACGCGTTGTAGAGCGTGTTGACGGCTGTGATGCCCGTGAAGGTTTCGTTACGCAGGATCTTCATCACCATCTTGATGTCGCGCGGATTCGCGATCAGGATGTTGCGCCCGCCCAGTCCCATGAAGATCATCGCGTTCACGGTGAGCGAGTAGATGTGATAGAGCGGCAGCGGCGTGAGCACCGTTTCGATGTCGTCGGTCAGCTGGCCTTCCGCCCAGACTTTCGCCTGCAACAGATTCGCGACCATGTTCCGGTGCGTGAGCATCGCGCCTTTCGCGACGCCCGTCGTGCCGCCCGTGTACTGCAGGAACGCGAGGTCATTGGGGGAAATCTGCACGGGCGCCAGCGTGCGTTTGTAGCCCGTTGCGAGCGCATCCAGCAGAGGCACGGCTTGCGGCAGGTTGTACGCAGGCACGAGCTTCTTCACGTGGCGCAGCATGAAGTTGATCAGCTTGCCTTTCAGATTCAGACCGTCCTTGAGCAGATCGCCGAGACCCGTGACGATCACGTTCTGCACGCGTGTGCCCGGCAGCGAGTCTTCGACGGTCTTCGCGAAGTTCTCGAACACCACGATGGTCTGCGCGGCGCTGTCCTTCAACTGATGCGACAGTTCGCGCACCGTATAGAGCGGATTCACGTTGACGACGATCGCGCCCGCCTTCAGCGCGCCGAACAGCGCGATCGGATACTGGAACGTGTTCGGCAGCATGATCGCGACGCGGTCGCCGGGCTTCACGCCGATGCTCTGCAAGTAGGCCGCGAACGCCGTCGCCTTGCGCGCGAGTTCGGCGTACGTGAGACTTTCGCCGACGCTCACATAGGCGACGCGCTCGCGAAAGCGGGTCGTGCATTCGTCGAAGAACTCGACCAGCGACGCATACTGCGACACGTCGATCTCGCGCGGCACATCGGGCGCATACGATGCATACCAGATGCCGTCCGTGTTCGGCGCGCGCTGCGCTTGTGTCTGTGCCTGCGTCTGAGTTTGCATCTGCGTCTGCGTTGATTGTGATGTGGTCGGCTCGGTCATAGCGGTGTCTCCCGGTGTACTAGCTTTGTCGTTGTATGTGTCGTGTGCATGAATCGTGCGGGTACGGATGGCGCGCGATTCTACCGTTCCAGAATCGCGACCACCCCCTGGCCGCCCGCCGCGCAGATCGAAATCAGCCCACGCGCGTTGCCCGCCGGCTTGTCGAGCTGCGCGAGCATCTTCGCGAGTCCCCCGACGATCCGTCCGCCCGTGGCGGCGAACGGATGGCCCGTCGCGAGCGATCCGCCGTTCACGTTCATTTTCGCTCGATCGATGCTTCCCAGCGCGCCTTCGAGTCCCAGTTGCGTGCGGCAGTACTCATCGTCCTGCCAGGCGGCGAGCGTGCAGAGCACCTGCGCCGCGAACGCCTCGTGAATTTCGTAGAAGTCGAAATCCTGCAACGTCAGGCCCGCGCGTTTCAGCATGCGCGGCACGGCGTACGCCGGCGCCATCAGCAAACCCTCCTTTTTGTCGAAAAAATCGACGGCGGCCGTCTCGTGCCACGTGAGCCATGCGAGCACGGGAAGGCCGCGCGCCGCCGCCCATTCCTCGCTGGCGAGCAGCACGGCCGATGCGCCATCCGTCAACGGCGTCGAATTGCCCGCCGTCATCGTGCCCGCGTCGCGGTCGAACACGGGTTTCAGCGTGGCCAGCTTGTCCAGCGTCAGATCGCTGCGCAGGTTGTTGTCGCGTGCGAGGCCGCGAAAGGGCGTCATCAGGTCGTTCAGAAAGTCGCGCGCGTACGCTTCCGTCAGCTTGCGGTGGCTATCGTAGGCGAGCACATCTTGTGCCTCGCGCGAAATGCCCCAGCGCTTGGCCATCAGCTCGCAGTGCTCGCCCATCGACAGCCCCGTGCGCGGCTCGCTGTTACGCGGCAAAAGCGGCTTGAAGAACATGCCGGGACGCAGCTTCGCGAGCGCGCCGACGCGCTGGCCCGCCGACTTGCCGCGGTTCGCTTCGAGCAGGATCTTGCGCATCCGTTCGTTGACGCCGATGGGCGCGTCCGACGTCGTATCGGCGCCGCCCGCAATGCCCGCATCGATCTGGCCGAGCGCGATCTTGTTGGCCACCAGAATCGCCGCTTCGAGGCCCGTGCCGCATGCCTGCTGCACGTCGTAGGCGGGCGTTTCCTTCGCCAACGTGGTCGACAGCACGGCTTCGCGCGTCAGGTTGTAGTCGCGCGAATGCTTGATGACGGCGCCCGCCGCGACTTCGCCGAGGCGCTCGCCATGCAGGTTGTAGCGGTCGATCAGACCTTGCAGCGTGAACGTCAGCATGTCCTGGTTCGAGGCCGTCGCGTAGGCGGTGTTCGAGCGCGCGAACGGGATGCGGTTGCCGCCCAGTATCGCAACGCGGCGCGCGGTGGGAAGCGCTTGTAAGAATGTGTGTGACGAGTCAGGCATCAATGGGCTCCGGGGTCGTGTCCGTCTGTTGGGCGGATCGGATCGTGCATGCAGCGCCCGGCACCTGCTTGAAACGAATCAGGCCGGGCATTGATTCCAAGGTCGGATGCATGTCGTGCAGCGCGGTGCGCACGGCACGGCGTCATTGCAGATTCCACTGGAAGCGGCCGCGCAGATGCGGCTCGCCGCCTTCGGGATCGCGCACTTCGAAGTCGCGCGCAGTGGGCGAGGGCGATGCCGTCCACAGCGACGCTTCGCCCGGCAGCAGCATCGGCAGCTTGAATTCGCCTGCGAGTGTCGCGTCGGCGAGGCGCTTGGGCGGCTGTAGTGCCGCCGCCGTGCGTGCGAGCGACCACATGCCGTGCGCGATCGCGCGCGGAAAGCCGAACGCTTTTGCTGAGAGCATCGACAGATGGATTGGATTGAAGTCGCCCGATGCCTTCGCGTAGTCGCGGCCCAGTTGCGACGGCAGTTGCCAGCGCGCCGCGCGCACGAGTGCGTCGCCCGCCGTCTCCAGCGGCGCGAGCGGGTCGCCGCTCGCCGCGACGCCGCGCTTCAGATACACGCTGTCGCCGTCCCAGACGGCCTCGCCGCGCCGGTAGACGCGCGTCTGCAGCACGAACGCCTGGCCCTTGTCGTGGCGCAGGCGCGCGCCGAATTCGACTTCGACGCGCAAGGTGTCGTCGAAAGAAAGCGGGCGGCGCATGTGCACGCTGTTCGCCAGATGGACGAGGCCGAGGGCGGACCACGGAAACGCGGGGTCCGTCAGCAACAGCAGATGCAGCGGAAACGCGAGCAGATGCGGGAACGTGAATGGAATGCCCTGCTCGGGGAAAAAGCCGCACACGCGCGCATAGCGCTCGATCGCGACGGAGTCGAGCGACACGGCGGGGCGCACGAGCCGAAGCGCGGGCAGATCGGTCGAACGGTTGCGCTGGAAGCCCTTGACGACGCCCGTCAGCGCCCGCGCATACAGCTTCGCGGGTTTGGGCAGCTCCGGCAGTACGACCGTTTTCAGGCGCGGCGCGCCGAACATCGAGCTGGAGTCGTAGAACGCCATGACGGTCACGCTCCTATCAGGCTTTGCCCGCACACACGCACGACCTGGCCTGTCACGCCCGCCGAGCCGGGATGCGCAAGCCATGCGATGGTCTGCGCGACGTCGGCGGGCTGGCCGCCCTGGCTCATCGAATTCATCCGCCGGCCGGCTTCGCGCAGCGCGAGCGGCATCTTCGCGGTCATCTGCGTTTCGATGAAGCCGGGCGCGACCGCGTTGATCGTGATGCGCCGCGCGGCCAGATACGGCGCCATGCCCTGCACGCGGCCGATCACG
>Ga0247692_1000369_pt1 | contig 10447 bp, 5 predicted proteins | sample CNK33_metaG_FD_183041 | JGI IMG/M metagenome (GOLD analysis project Ga0247692, IMG submission 183041) | Soil microbial communities from Purdue University Martell Research Forest, Indiana, United States - CNK33 | ecosystem: Environmental > Terrestrial > Soil > Temperate forest > Bulk soil | place...
CTGTTGCATGGTTGGGGCTCCACGTCGTACATGTGGCGCTACGTGATGCCGCAACTCGTCGCGCGCGGCTATACGGTGCTCGCGCCGGACCTGCGCGGCCTCGGCGATACATCGAAGCCAGCGACGTGCTACGACAAGGCCAACGTCGCCGAAGACATCCACGCGCTCGTCGCGAAACTCAACCTCGGCCCGCAGGTCAACATCGTCGGCCACGATATGGGCGGGATGGTCGCTTATGCGTATGCGGCGCAGCATCCCGACGAAGTGCGCACGCTCGCGATCCTCGACGTGCCGCTGCCCGGCATCGAGCCATGGGATCAACTCGTGCAGAACCCGCGCACGTGGCACTTCCGCTTTTATTCGGTGCAGGATGTGCCCGAGATGCTGATCGCCGGACACGAACTCGAATACCTGAAGTGGTTCCACAACTCGGAAGCGGTGAACGCCCGCGCGTTCACGAACGAAGTCGAAGAAACCTATGCCCGCGAATACGCGATGCCGGGCGCGCTGCGCGCGGGCTTCGAGTACTACCGCGCGTTTCCGCAAGATGTGAAGGCCAATCAGGCATTCTCCGCGACGAAGCTGACGATGCCGGTGCTTGGCATCGGCGGTGCGGGGAGCTTCGGGCCGATCATCGGCGATCATTTGCGGCATGTCGCCACGAATGTCGAGGCGGTCAATGTGCAGGGCTCGGGTCATTGGGTCGCCGAAGAGCAGCCTGCCGTCGTGACGGGTGCGTTGCTCCGGTTTCTGCCGCCTGCGCGTTGAATGTCGAGGCGCCTTGCCTTCGCTCGTCGCATCACGCGCCCACCGGCCACGGGCGCAAAAAGCGCCGCTGTTAATATGGCCGCTGACGGACTGCCTCGATCAGTCCGCCCCACAAGCCAAGAACGTCGACAAGGTCCGGCAGCATGCGCATCGATCCGTACAGCCTGGAGCTGTTCATATCCGTCGTGCAGGAAGGCTCCATCGCTCGGGCGGCCAGCCGCAATCACATCGCCCCTTCAGCGCTCAGCAGGCGCATTGCGGATCTCGAATCCGCAATGGGCCTTCCTTTGCTGATCCGCTCGCCCGCTGGCGTCGAGTTGACCGAGGCGGGCCGCCACGCATTCTCGCGTGCGGTATCGGTCCATGACGAGTTGCAGTCGCTCGCGCGCGAGGTTCAGTCGCTCAGCGGCCAGGTCGCTGGCGTTGTGCGTCTGTATGCGAACGCGTCCGCGATCGTCGGCTTTTTGCCCGAGCGTCTGAAAGCCTTTCAGGCCCGCTACCCGCTCGTACAGATCGCGTTGACCGAGCAGATCAGCGACGAAGTGATTCGCGCGTGCGTGGACGATCGGGCGGACGTGGGCATCTCGGCGAGCAGCAAGATACCGGGAGGCCTGGATTCATGGCACTTCGCCGATGATCCGCTGATGGTCGTGCTCCCGCTCGATCATGAACTCGCCGCCCTCGATGCGCCGACGTTCAGCGACGTCATCCGTTTTCCGCTCGTCGCGCTGCAGGCGGGCGGTTCACTCGATCAGACTCTGAAGGAGCGCGCCGATGCGGTTCGGACGCAGCTCAATCTGTCCGTGACGGTCAACAGTTTCGATGCGCAATGCCGGATGGTCGAAGCGGGACTCGGCATCGGCATCGTCCCGACGAGCGCCGCGTCCGCTTTCGCCGGATCGCACGGTTTCGTGCGCCGGCCGCTCGATGAAACGTGGGCGCGTAATCGCAGTCTGCGGGTTCATGCGCTCAGAAAATCGTCGCGCCTTAAAGCCGTGCAGGCGTTGATCGATTCACTCTCTCAGGCCGAGGGTTAACGAGGACATCGCGGTTTGCGATGTCCCCTTTGCCGATCGAGCACTTCGTGGTCGACGCCGTCGCCGTCTAGATTTCCCGTTGAAGGAGAAATCAGATGGCGAAACTGGATTTGACGGGCCGGATACTGTTTCTTTGCGACGATCCTGAACGGATCGAACGGCAACTCGACGGCTCCGATCTGACGCAAGCGGCGGCGGGAACGCTGAGAGACGACGTATCGACGGACGAGATCACGCCGATGAGCGTGCTCACCCGCTTCGACGAACGTCTCGGCCGGTTCCCCTATGTCGGTTTCCGCACGGGAGATCGCAATCCGATCGACGCTGACGCCATCCGCACTGGCGGCTTTTGCGTGACGGTCGCGGGCAATCGATACGGTAAAGGTTCATCGCGCGAACACAGTCCGCTCGCGGAATATCGCGCGGGCATACGGCTCGTGATTGCGAAGAGCTTCGAACGGATTTATCGGCAGAACGCGGATAACCTTGGGCTGTTTACGTCGACGGATTTCGGGCTGATCGAACGCATCCAGCGCGGCGAGCCGATCGAGATTGAAGAACTCGTCGCGTCGCGCGACAGCCTGTCTGCGTCGATCCTCACAAGCGGCGGCCTGTTGCGCTATGGCGCGCGGCATATGCGGCGCATCGAAATCGCCGCGTGCCCCGTAGATCCCATCGATACCGAACCGCGCACGCTTGCGCAAAAAATCCTGCAGCGCCACGCGCTTCGCACGGAAGGCACGGGCGATTCGCTGACGCCCGGCTCCGGCGTGTTCGTGCGTGCCGACTGGCGCTTTATCCACGAGTACTACACGGGCATGGCAACGCATATGCTGCACGCGACGTTCGGCAAGCCATTGTCGCTGCATCAGCCCGAAACCATTCTCACGTTCGAAGACCATCTCTCCTATTCGCACAAGAGCGAACTGCACGTAAGAAACGGTCTGCTGCCCGATGTGCGCGAACTGTCGGAAGCACACCGGCAATTCGCCAAAGACTACGGCCTGACGAATCACGGCTACCTGAACGCGACCGGCGACACCCTCAGCGAAGGCTCCGAAGGTATCTCGCACGCGATGATGGCGGAACGCTACGCGCTGCCAGGGCAACTGATCGTCGGCACGGATTCGCACACGCCGCATAGCGGCGCGCTCGGCTGCGTGGCGTTCGGCGTCGGCACGACGGATATGGCGAACGCTTTCGTCACAGGCGCGGTGCGGATGACCGTGCCGCAATCGCTGCGTGTCGATTTCAACGGTTCCGTCCCGGCCGGCGTGACGGCGAAGGATCTCGCGCTGCATTTGCTCGCCGATCCGAGAATCCGTGCCGGCGCGGGCGTAGGGAAGATATTCGAGTTCGCCGGCTCCGCGATCTCGCAGCTGACGACGGACGAACGCGCGACTCTCACGAACATGACGGCGGAACTCGGCGGCTTCACCGGCATCGTCGCGCCCGATGAAGAAACCGTCAGGTTCCTCAAGGAACGGCGTGGCATCGACTTCGTGATCGAACCGTGGATGCGCAGCGATCCGGGCGCAGCCTATGCCGACGTGATCGCAATCGACTGCACGCAGATTTCGCCAATGCTCGCCGCACCCGGCGATCCCGGCAACGGCATCGCGCTGCGCGATCTCGCGCAACGTCCGCGCGTCGAGATTGCGTATGGCGGTTCGTGCACGGCAGGAAAGCGCGAGGACTTCGACCAGTACCACGCGGTGCTGGCATGGGCCGCCGCGCGCGGCATGCGCGTGCCACCGGATGTGAAGCTCTATCTGCAGTTCGGCACATCCGACGTCAGGGACTATTGCGTGCGGCGCGGCTATATCGACGCGTTCGAGCAGGTCGGCGCCATCCTGCTGCAACCGTCGTGCGGCGCATGCGCGAACTGCGGGCCGGGTTCGTCGACGGATGCGAGTCAGGTGACGATCAGCGCGATCAACCGCAATTTCCCCGGCCGCTCCGGTCCTGGTCAGGTATGGCTTGCCAGTCCGCCAACCGTGGTGGCGAGCGCGCTTGCGGGCCGGATCGCTTCATTCGCCGAGTTGCAGGAGCAGTACCCGTGAAGCGCCGTGCGATCGGCTACGGATAGCGGGCAATTGCGCGAGCCGTGAAACATTCAAACTACGAGACAGGAGACAGACATGGCCATTCTGGAGGGCGCCTCGGATCTACGCGCCACTGACATTCCAACGCGCGTCGAGACAGCGTCGGCGGCCGCTACGGGCGCGATTTCGGCGCGCCTCGACAGGCTTCCCGCGACGCGCGCCGTCTGGAAGCTGATCCTGCTGCTGAGCCTTGGTTTCTTCTTCGAGCTCTACGATCTTCTCTTCACTGGCTACATCGCGCCCGGACTCGTCAAGAGCGGCATCCTCACGCCGACCACCACGGGTCTGTTCGGCACTTCAGGCGTCGCGAGCTTCATCGCTGCGCTGTTCAGCGGACTGTTCGTCGGCACCATTGCATGCGGCTTTCTCGCCGACCGTTTCGGCCGACGCGCGATCTTCACGTGGTCCTTGCTCTGGTATGTCGCGGCGAACACGGTGATGGCCTTCCAGGATACGGCCAGTGGTTTGAACCTGTGGCGCTTCATCTCGGGCATGGGGATTGGCGTCGAGCTGATTACCATCGGCACCTACATGTCCGAACTCGCGCCGAAGCATCTGCGCGGCAGGGCATTCGCAATCTGCCAGACGATCGGCTTCTCGGCCGTGCCTGTCGTCGCGTTTCTTTCCTGGCTGCTCGTGCCTAAGACGCCGTTTGGCGTGGACGGCTGGCGATGGGTCGTGCTGCTAGGCGGCATCAGCGCGCTGTTCGTCTGGTACTTCAGGCGCAATCTTCCGGAAAGTCCCCGCTGGCTGGCGGGCAAAGGGCGCCTTCGTGAAGCCGACGAAGTCCTCGCCAGTCTCGAAGAAAAAGTCGCGCAGCAGCACGGACAGCCGTTGCCCGAGCCGGGCCCCGCCGACCCGGTGCCGCGCAAGGCCGGATTCGCCGATATGTGGAAACCGCCGTATCGCAAGCGCACCGCGATGCTGATCATCTTCCACATCTTCCAGACGGTCGGCTTCTTTGGCTTCGCGAACTGGGTGCCGACGCTGCTCGTCAAGCAAGGCATCACGGTGACGTCCAGCTTGCTGTACACGACTGTCATCGGCCTGGCTGCGCCACTTGGGCCGTTGCTCGGCTACTGGATTGCGGACCGCTTCGAACGCAAGCATGTGATCGTCTGCATGGCTGCGCTCAATATCGTGGCCGGCCTGCTCTTCAGCCAGGCGGCATCGGCCGTCGCCATCGTGATACTGGGCGTGCTTCTGACGCTGGCGGGCAACATCATCTCGTTCACCTATCACGCGTATCAGCAGGAACTCTATCCGACGGCGATTCGCGCGCGGGCAGTGGGCTTCGTCTATTCGTGGAGCCGTCTGTCGGCGGTGTTCAGTTCGTTCGTGATCGCGTTCACGCTGAAGGATTTCGGTGTCACGGGCGTGTTCGTTTTCATTGCGGGCGCGATGACGCTCGTGATCTTCACGATCGGTCTGATGGGCCCGCGAACGCTCGGCAAATCGCTCGAGAGCATTTCACACTGAACGCCATGACGCGTGTGCCGGCGGCCTGCATGGCGGGCCGCCGCGCGCGGCCTCGTTCACGTGCCGCACGCGTGAATCAGAAACTGCTGTAACGCCGTCGCCGGCCCGCTCAACTGCGCGCCCTTCGACCAGATCATGCCCGCATCCATTTGCGGCACCACGTCCGTGATGGGGCGCGCGTCGATTCGCTTGCCTTCCAGCGACCACGCACGGAACACCATATCCGACAGCACCGTCACGCCGAAGCCATGCGCGACCAGTCCGCGCAGCGCTTCCATCGAACTGGTGCGAAACGCGATGTTCGGCTCGATCCCCTTTTTCTTCCAATAACGCAGCGTCGACTGCTCGCCCTCGTCGACCGTGATCAGGATGTACGGATGCGCCGCGATGTCCTTTAGCGACGGCGCGTCCACTTGCGCCAGCGGATGCGTCGGCGCGAGCCACAATTGCCGCCGCGAGCGGATTAGCACCTGGCTGCCGAACCGGCTGAGTTTTTCTACATTCGACAGCAGCACGACGCCGATCTCGACGTCGCCATCGAGCACCGCGCGCTCGATATCCGCCCGCTCCATGTCGCGCAAGTCGAACTCGATGAACGGATACGTCGCGCGAAAACGCGCCAGCAGTTCGGGCAGGAAATAGCCCAGCACCGTATACGAAGCGGCAATGCGCACGGTCCCCCGCATGTCGTGCGAGCGGAACGGCGGCATGTGCACGGCGTCGCGCGCGGCGTCGAGCACGCGCCGCGCGTGGTTGTAGAAATCCTGGCCGTCCGGCGTGAGCGTGACGCCCTGCGGTAGCCGCTCGAATAGCCGCGTGCCGAGACCGTTTTCCAATGCGAGCACCGCATTGGTGATCGCCGATTGCGACACGTGCTCGTTGGCCGCCGCCATCGAGAACTGGCCCGTTTGAGCCGCCGCCACGAAGTAACGCAACTGCCGGAGTGTGAGATCGAACGCCATCTGATTTTCGAATACCAGAATTGTCTATTTGTGATTTTACGATAGCAATTCGGCTTCCTATACTCGGCGAAAAACACATTCCCCGGAGACAGCCCTGCCATGAATGCGCCCGATCTAGCCATTGCATCCGATCTAGCGGCCGATGCGGCCGCCACGCCCGTCACGCTTGAAGACAAGTACACGCTCGAAAAAGGCCGTGTGTATATCAGCGGCACACAGGCGCTGGTGCGCCTTCCGATGCTGCAAAAAGCGCGCGACCGCAAGGCCGGGCTGAACACGGCTGGCTTCATTTCCGGCTATCGGGGCTCGCCGCTCGGCGCGCTCGATCAGTCGCTGTGGAAAGCAAAAAAGCATCTGCAGGTCAACGACATCGTCTTCCAGCCCGGCGTCAACGAAGATCTGGCCGCGACGTCCGTCTGGGGCACGCAGCAGATCAATCTGTGGCCAGGCGCGACCCGCGACGGCGTATTCGGCATGTGGTACGGCAAAGGCCCCGGCGTCGACCGTACGGGCGATGTGTTCAAGCACGCGAACTCGGCCGGCAGCGATGCACGCGGCGGCGTGCTCGTGCTGGCGGGCGACGACCACGCGGCGAAGTCGTCATCGGTCGCGCATCAGTCGGAGCACGCGTTCATCGCGGCGGGCATTCCCGTGCTGTATCCGGCGAACGTGCAGGAATATCTGGACTACGGGCTGCATGGCTGGGCGATGAGCCGCTACTCGGGCCTCTGGGTCGCGATGAAGTGCGTGACGGACGTGATCGAATCGACGGCGTCGATCGATCTCGATCCGGATCGCGTCGAAATCGTCACGCCGACCGACTACGCGATGCCCGAGGGCGGCCTGAACATTCGTTGGCCCGATGCGCCGCTCGCACAGGAAGCGCGGCTGCTCGACGAGAAATGGTATGCGGCGCTCGCCTATATCCGCGCGAACAAGCTGAACCGCGTCGTGATCGATTCACCGACGCCGCGCTTCGGCATCATCACGGCAGGCAAGGCCTATCTCGACGTGCGCCAGGCCCTCAGCGACCTGGGCCTCGACGACGAGACCTGCGCGAAGATCGGTCTGCGCGTGCTCAAGGTCGGCTGCGTGTGGCCGCTCGATGCGCAAGATGCACGTGCCTTCGCGACGGGACTGGAAGAGATTCTCGTCGTCGAAGAAAAGCGCCAGATTCTCGAATACGCGCTGAAGGAAGAGCTATACAACTGGCGCGAGGACGTGCGGCCAAAGATCTATGGCAAGTTCGACGAGCGCGACAACGAAGGCGGCGAATGGTCGGTGCCGCGCGGCGACTGGCTGTTGCCCGCGCATTACGAGCTGTCGCCGGCGCTGATCGCGAAGGCCGTGGCACGGCGTCTGTCGCGCGCCGACCTGCCCGACGACGTGCGGGCGCGGATGCTCGCGCGCGTCGCGATCATCGAAGCGAAAGAGCGCGAAGCGGCGAAGCCGCGCGTGTCCGTCGAACGCAAGCCGTGGTTCTGCTCGGGCTGTCCGCACAACACGTCGACTAACGTGCCCGAAGGCTCGCGCGCACTCGCGGGCATCGGCTGTCACTACATGTCGATGTGGATGGACCGCAAGACGGAAACCTTCAGCCAGATGGGCGGCGAAGGCGTCGCGTGGATCGGCCAGATGCATTTCTCCGGCGATAAGCACGTGTTCGTCAATCTCGGCGATGGCACCTACTTCCACTCCGGGCTGCTCGCGGTTCGTGCTGCGATCGCGGCGAACGCGAACATCACCTACAAGATTCTCTACAACGATGCCGTCGCGATGACGGGCGGTCAGCCCGTCGACGGCGTGCTGACCGTTCCGCAGATCGCGCATCAGGTCCACGCCGAGGGCGCAAAGCGCATCGTCATCGTCACCGACGAGCCGCAGAAGTATCACTCGGGCATCGTGTTGCCTGCTGGTGTCGACGTTCATCATCGCGATCAACTCGATTCTGTGCAGCGCGCGCTGCGCGATATGCCCGGCACGACCGTGCTGATCTACGACCAGACTTGCGCGACCGAGAAACGGCGGCGGCGCAAGCGCGGTGCGTACCCCGATCCGGCGCGCCGTGCGTTCATCAACGATGCAGTATGCGAAGGCTGCGGCGATTGCTCGGTGCAATCGAACTGCCTGTCTGTCGAGCCGCTCGATACGCCGCTCGGCACGAAGCGCAAGATCAACCAGTCGTCGTGCAACAAGGACTTTTCGTGCGTGAAGGGCTTTTGTCCGAGCTTCGTCACGGCTGAAGGCGCGCAGCTTCGCAAGCCTCAGGCCGCGCGCGGCAGCGGCGCTGTCAATGGAGAGTTCGACACGCTGCCGGTGCCGTCGCTACCGGCGCTCGCCAGGCCCTACGGCATTCTCGTGACGGGCGTCGGCGGCACGGGCGTCGTGACGATTGGCGGCCTGATCGGCATGGCCGCGCATATCGAACGCAAGGGCGTCACCGTGCTCGACATGGCGGGCCTCGCGCAAAAAGGCGGCGCCGTGCTCAGCCACGTGCAGGTCGCGTCCTCGCCCGACGCGTTGCACGCGACGCGCATTGCGACGGGCGAAGCGCGGCTCGTGATCGGTTGCGATGCGATCGTGTCGGCGTCGAACGATGTGCTGTCTCGCACGCAACATGGCGTGACGGTTGCCGCGATCAACAGCGGCGCGACGCCGACGGCCGAATTCGTCAAGAACCCGAAGTGGACTTTCCCGGGCACGCAGACGGAAGCGGGACTGCGCGACAGCATCGGCGAAGGATGTGCCTTCATCGACGCCAACGCGCTCGCACTGAAGCTGCTTGGAGACACGATCTATAGCAATCCGCTGCTGCTTGGGTTTGCGTGGCAGAAAGGCTGGCTGCCGCTGCAACTGTCGAGCCTCGTGCGCGCGATCGAACTCAATGGCGTATCGGTCGAGAAGAATCAGCAGGCGTTCAATTGGGGACGATATATCGCGCATCATGGCGAGGCGGCTGTTCAGGCGCTGCTCAAGCCGGCTGTCGCGCAGCAGGCGATCGTCATGCAGATGCCGGAATCGCTCGACAAGCTGATCGCATCGCGTGAAGCGCTGTTGACGGCGTATCAGAACGCAGCGTATGCGCAGCGCTATCGCGACGTGATCGACCGTATCCGCGCGAAGGAAACGCAGATCGCCGGCAACGCGAAACTGCCGCTCACGCGTGCGGTGGCGACGAGCCTCGCGAAGCTGATGGCCTACAAGGACGAGTACGAAGTCGCCCGCCTTTATGCGGATCCTGCTTATCTGGACAAACTGCGTCAACAGTTCGAGGGCGAACCGGGACGCGATTACAAGCTGAGCTTCCATCTCGCGCCGCCGCTGCTCGCGAAGCGCGACGAACGTGGGAACTTGCAGAAGAAAAGCTTCGGTCCGTGGATGCTGCCCGTCTTCCGTGCGCTCGCGCGCATGAAGGGACTGCGCGGCACCGCGCTGGATGTATTCGGCAAAACGGCCGAGCGGCGCGGCGAGCGGCAACTGATTGCGGAGTACATCGCGCTGGTCGACGAGTTTTGCGCAACGCTCTCTGTTGATCGCCTTCCCGTGGCGCTGCAGCTGGCCGGCCTGCCGGACGATATTCGCGGCTTCGGTCATGTGAAAGAACGCAATATCCAGGCAGCGGCGAAAAAGAAGGAGCGGTTGCTCAATGACTATCGGACGCCGGAGCGGTTGACTGCGAGCGCGTAACATCGATTGGATGGAAGCTGAACCGGGGCTTGCGGCAAACGCCGGCCCCGGTGCTTCGCCCGATACGCGCTTCGAGGTGCAACATGCTCGGGTTCTTCATAAGACGGAGAAGCGACGCACGCGCAGGGATGATGTGCCTGTTGGCGTGCCTGATCGCCGGTTGTTCGACAGCAGATCAACCACAAGCCGGCCAGACAGAAACGCCGCAGTGCCGCGTACCCGGCCACTTTTGCCAGACGTTCTTTGGCCCGTGACTCAAAAGCCAACGCGCCGTGCGCATACCGAGGGGAATCGAGTAGGGGACGGAGTTACCCCCGTCGCCCTCTCACACCACCGTACGTGCGGTTCCGCATACGGCGGTTCATTAAACACACTGGAAGCGCCGCTGAGTCTCCAGCAACGAAACCAA